>Ga0247727_10006184_pt1 | contig 23674 bp, 19 predicted proteins | sample WisWelCaveWW1625_FD_202498 | JGI IMG/M metagenome (GOLD analysis project Ga0247727, IMG submission 202498) | Biofilm microbial communities from Wishing Well Cave, Virginia, United States - WW16-25 | ecosystem: Environmental > Aquatic > Deep subsurface > Groundwater > Cave microbial mat | place...
GGGAAAGACGGTCATCGGGTTCGTGGGCTGGTTCAAGGCGTGGCACGGGGTGGAGCTGCTGCTTAAGGCGTTCGATGAGGCGGGGCTGGCGGGGCGGGGCGCGGCGCTGCTGCTGGTGGGGGACGGTCCGGCCATGCCGGCGGTGAGGCGGTATGTGGAGGACCGCGGGCTGGGCGGGGACGTCGTGCTGACCGGCCCGGCGCCGCACGAGAGGATTCCGGCTTACCTCGACCTCATCGATATCGCGGTACAGCCGGCTGCGAACGCTTACTGCTGTCCGGTGAAGATTCTGGAATACATGGCGCTGGGGAAGGCGATCGTGGCCCCGCGGCAGGAGAACATCCAGGACCTGCTGGAGGACGGCATGACGGCGCGGTTGTTCACGCCGGGGGAGGCGGGAAGCCTGGGCAGGGCCCTGCGGTCGCTGGCGGATGATCCGGCGGAAGGCAAGCGGCTGGGGGCGCGGGCGGCGGAGAGTATCGAGCGGCGGCGGCTGCTGTGGACTGCCAATGCCGAGGGGGTGCTGGGAGCCGTCGAGGGGACCACATGACCAACCGGCCGCGGCTTCTGCACGTGTTCTCGACGTTCGGGGCCGGGGGAGCACAACTTCTGATGGCCGGCGTGATGAACGAGCTCGGTCCGGCGTGGTCGCACTCGGTGATGGCGATGGACGGCAACTTCGAGGCGGCCTACAAGCTGGACCCCGCCCGAGTGGAGCTGGTGAAACCGCCGCCGCTCAACGGCAGCCTGGGGAACATTCTGGCTTTGCGGCGATTGCTGGATACCCGGCGGCCGTCGCTGCTGCTGACCTACAACTGGGGGGCGATCGAAGCGGTGGCGGGCGGGATCGTGAGCCGGGCGTGTCCGGTGATCCACCAGGAGCACGGTTTCGGAGCCGAAGAGGCTGATGGCCTGAAGCAGCGGCGGGTGATGGCAAGGAGGATTCTGCTGAACCGGATCCTGGGGACGGTGGTGCCGTCGAAGACGCTCCAGGAGATCGCGCTCGAGCAGTATCGGGTGACCCCGGGGAAGGTATTGCTGATTCGGAATGGGGTGGACGTGGAGCGGTTCCAGCCGCGGCCGCGCGACACGGAGACGCGGAGACGGCTGGGGGTGGCCGACAACACGGTCCTTTTCGGTTACGTGGGGCGGCTGGGGAGGGAAAAAAACCTGGGGCTGCTGATCCGGGCATTCGCCCGGTCAGGGGCGCGGAACGCGGCGCTGGCGTTGGTGGGAGACGGGGAGTGCGTGGGCGAGCTGCGGGAGGTAGCCCGCGAAGCCGGGATCGCCGAGCGGGTGATCTTTACGGGAGCGGTTCAGGACCCGGCGCCGCATTACGCGGCGCTCGACGTGTTCGCCATGTCGTCGCTCACCGAACAGACGCCGATGGCGCTGCTGGAGGCGATGGCCTGCGGGCTGCCGGCGGTGGCGACCGACGTGGGAGACACCAGCGACCTTCTGGGAGGCACAGGATTTCCGGCGGTGGCGTCGAAGGGCGACCTGAAGGGCTACGCCGGAGCGCTGCGGGAGCTGGGCGGGAGGCCCGAGCTGCGGGCCGCGTTGGGGGAGGCCAACCGCCGGCGGTGCGTGGAGCAGTTCTCCCTGCGCCGGATGGTCGAGCAGTACGCGGCGGTGTGGGAAGGAGCGGTCAGGCCGCAAGGGCCGCTTTTCGTTCGCGGTACCAACTGACAAAACTTCGGATGCCGTCGGCGAAGGGCGTCGAGGGGCGGTAGCCGAGCTCTCGCTGGGCCTTGGAGATGTCTGCGAAGGTAATGGGGACGTCGCCGGCCTGGTCGGGCTCCTGGCGCAGGAGAGCCTTTTTTCCCAGGGCCTGCTCGATGGTGCGGATCATGGTCGACAGGCCGATGGGGTGGGAGTTGCCGAGGTTGAAGATCTCGTAGCGGGTCTCCAAGGCGAGCGCGGCTCGGATGCCCTCCACGATGTCGGCAACGAAGGTGTAGTCCCGGCCGCTGGAGCCGTCGCCGAAGACGGGGACAGGGCGGCCCTCCTCGATGAGGTCGGTGAACTTGCGGATGGCCAGATCGGGGCGCTGCCGGGGTCCGAAGACGGTGAAAAAGCGCAGGCACACGACGCTGAGTCCGTAGAGGTGGGAATACGTGTAGCAGAGCTTTTCGCCGGCCAGCTTAGTGGCGGCGTAGGGAGAGACGGGGAGGTTGAGGTGGTCGCCTTCGCTGAAGGGGAGCCGGTTGGTGATGCCATAGATGGAGCTGGAGGAGGCGAAAAGGAACTTGGGGACCCCCAGGCGGCGGCAAGCCTCGAGCAGCACCAGCGTGCCGCCGACGTTGACCCTCTCGTAGAGCAGCGGCTGATGCAGGGAAGGGCGAACCCCGGCGCGCGCGGCCAGGTGAACGACGGCATCGGGGCGGACCCGCTCGAAGATGCGGAAGACGGCGCCTTCGTCGCAGATGTCCTGGTGAAAGAACTGGACCTCGCCGGCGGCGCGAACGGAGGCGAGGTTTTCCTGCTTGAGCTGGGGGGAGTAGAAGTCGTTGAGGTCGTCGAGGAGAAAGAGCTGGTGACGGTCGCGGGCCAGCCGCTCGGCGAGGTGGGAGCCGATGAAGCCCGCGCCGCCGGTGATGAGTATCTTCATAATAGTTTGGATTCCTCCGCCACTTGTTGCATAAGATTCACGACTTCGCGGGCCACCTGGTCCCAGGTACGCGCCTGGGCGCGTTGGGAGATCAGGCCGCGGTCCCACTGCTTAAGCACGGCGCGGGCCAGAGCGCGTTCCAAGGCGGGCTGGTCGCCGGGGGGGACCACGAAGCCGTGCTCGGGGGAGGAAATGAGGTCGGGCACGGCGCCGACGTCAGAGGCGACCACGGGAGTGCCGCAGGCCAGGGCCTCGGCCACGACATTGGGCCAGCCCTCGCGTGTGCTGGCGAGGCATAGCAGATCGGCAGCGGACATGAGCTCGGCCATGGTCTGGGGCGGCACCCAGCCGAGGAGACGAACCCGTCGAGCGAGCGCAGGGTCGGAAAGGAGTCGCCGAATCTCCAGGTCGTAATGGCCTTCCCGTCCGGGACCGCCGGCGATCATCACGTGGGCCTGGATGCCCTGGGAGGAGAGTCCGCGGAGCGCGCCGATGAGGTGGTGGTGGCCCTTGCGCTCGATGAGGGATCCGGCCGAGAGAATGACCGGCCCGTGCGGCGGGATGCCGTGCTTGCGCCGGCATTCGAGGCGGTCCCTGGGAAAGAAAACACCGGCGTCGATGCCGTTGGGGATGACGTGAACCCGGCCGGGGTCGGCGCCCAGGGAGACGGCGAACTGGCGCAGCCGCTCCGAGACGGTGATGGTGCAGGCGGCCCGCTGCAACGTCCAGGCCATGAGGCTGCGGCGCCAACGGCTTCGCGCGTGCATCGGCTCGTTGCCGCGCAGGGTTACAGTGAACGGGGAGCCAAGGAAGCGGGCCAGGAATGCCGCGGCCACGCCTTCCGGGAATCCGAAGTGGGCATCGATGAGCTGAAACGGGAACTCGCGCCGAAGGCGCCGGACGGGGCCGGCGAGGCGGCAAAACAGGCAGAGTGCGTTCCAGAGGGTGCCAAGCGGGGGGTACAGCCAGCGGGGGTGGAAGACCTCCAGCGGTCCGTCGGTTCTGCGGTTGGGAATAGGGGACCGCTTGGAAGTGCGGCTGAACAGGTGGGCGTAGTCGAGGGCGGCCACCGGAGCGATGACGCGGAGGTCGGCCGAAGCAGCCATGTGCTGGAGGCGGGAGCGAACGAACAGCCCCAGGCCGGGCTCGGAGGGGTTGGGGTAGACGCAACTGAGACTCAGGACTCGGAGCATGGCGGCTGCCGCGAAGGACGGCGCTGCCGGATCAGCGTTTCCGGCGTCGATGGTCGATCTGGACCAGCTCATCGGGCCGCTGCTGTTGCAGGGCGGCGAACCCAGGATTCATCGCCGAGATGGGGGCCGACATCTCCCCAGGCCGTAGCGAAACTCGCAGCGCCCGCAGTAGGCGAACGACTTCTCGCGGCCGTCGTCATTGACGGTGCGGCGAAGGGCCTGATAGGCGGGGCTGTTCCAGATCTGGCGGAAGGGGGTTCCGTCGTCGTCGTAGACCTTGCCCATGCTGATGCCTTCCCAGGCGCGGTAGCAGGGCAGGACCTGTCCGTTGGTGTCGATTTTGACGAACCGCCAGGGCGCCAGGCAAGCAGACGGGTGGTCCTGTTTCGGCAGCTCGTCCCGGACCAGGGGTGGCAGGTTCAGGGTGAGGCGCGGATAGCGGGCCCCAACCCGGCGGGCCTCGCGGAAAACTTCTTCGGCCAGCGGTTGGTGGAAGTACAAACTCTCCTGATGGTCGATGCCGTTGGCCAGGGAGAGGTAGCCGCCATCGAGGCGATCGATGCCCATTTCGCCCCAGCGCTCGACGGCGTCGGGGAGCGCCGGCGGAGGCCCACAGGGTGGGGTGCATCTCGACAATGATGACCAGGCTGCCCCTGCCGTCTCGGATGAGGCCGCAGGCGCCGGCCAACACGTCGAGCTCGAAGCCTTCGACATCGATCAGAAGCACGTCCGGGCGAAGGTGATGATCCGAGCAGTAGGTGTCCAGGGGGACCACCGGAACGGTGAAGGTGGTGGCAGAATGGGCCAGCACGGAATTGGGGGCGCCCAGGCGGCTCTTGCCGTGATACCCCGAGGCGAACAGTTCGGCCGCCCCCGGACGGGCGCCGGCGGCGGAGGGCACGACCGTAACGCGGCTGCTGAGGCCGTTGAGTCGCACATGGCGTTCGAGGCCTTCCCGGGCCACCGGATTGGGCTCGAAGGCGATGACGCGGCCCTGGGGTCCGGCCCAGTCGCAGAACTGCAAGACGTAACACCCGATATTGGCGCCGACATCGAGGCAGGCGGCGCCGCGACGAACCAGCGGCCGAAGGTAGCGGGCCACCATCGGCTCGTAGCGGCGGGGAATGCCGTGGCGGAAGCGTGGATCGACGCGGCAGGCGGTATCGTTGAGGGTCCAGCGGAGCCCGGAAGTACCCCCGGCCACGTCCAACGCGCGTTCGAACGCGGGTCGCAGGGAGGCGCTTGAGCCATGGAGCAGTTTGGGCGGCGCGTTGAGGAGGGCTTGGTGGAGGCTCATGGTGCAGTGGCGTGAAGGGAAATGGCCCGTCGGCCGACTACCGCACGGGCTGGAGAGACGGCAGCGGGATGTTCGTCGAGGCGAACTCTGGTTCCGGGACCGGCGCCGAGGTTCGGGCAGCGAGCGACCGCTTCACCAGCACCTTGCAGATCACGATAATGGCCATGTAGTGATACGGCAGGTCAAAGTAGCCCAAGCCGCTGAAGACGCCACCCACCGCGTATCCAGCCAAGCCGACTTGAACCATGGCCACCAGGTCTGAGGCCCATTTCAACTCCTCATGCCCGCCGGAGTGGCGGATGACCCAGGCGCCGCTCCGCCAGGTGAACAGACCCAGGGTGAGGAAAAGCAGCAAGCCGGGGATACCGTGTTCGGCCAGGAACTTGAAGTAGATGCTGTGGGAATCGTGGTGGTCCCAGGGGTTCGGAGCGTACTGCCGGAAGACAAATCCGACAAAGGTCTTGAATCCACCACCTACGATCGGTCTCTCTTTGACCAGGTTGATGGCAAATCTCCAGGCGTTGAGCCGGCCCACAGCCGAGGCATCTTCCTCATAGTTTTGCATGCTTTCCATCCGGTCCGACCATTGTTGGGGCATGAAGGCGATCAGTGTTGGGATCGCCATCAGTATGACGACTGCCAACACCAGCTTCTTACGGGTCTTCAGTAACATGAGCAAGGTCACTGTACCTAAAGCCAGCACTCCGCCGCGGGAGTAGGTGGCCAGCGCCGCCAACCCGCTGAGGATCATCATGGCCCCGGCGCCCCGTCGAATCCATCTGCCACTGCTGTTGAGCTGCAGGTAGCGCATCAACGGGATAGTCATGGAGAGCGCCAGGGCTAGCTCGTTATTGTCTGCAATGAAACTCAAGCCAGGGCCGTACACGCGGTGACTGCCTCCAGTGACCAGCGTAAAGATGCCGCCCTTGACGCCGAAAAAGCCCAGCGACAGTACAATCGTCCAGATCAGGGCATGAACACGCTCGCGGCTGGTCAGCAACATGAGTGAAACGAAGATCATGAGCTGAATCTTCACGACCCTTTGCCATTCCCGCCAAGCCAAGACGGGCGCCAAGGCGAAGAACGTAGTAACGGTCATCCAAAGAACGAGAAGCGCCAGGACGACGGTCTCGCGAGACCATATCAATCGCTTAGGTTCATTGGACATCAGCATGGCCCCGAGGGTCACGACGGCGATGATGGCAACGAAGGGCACCTGGTCGAACGCGAAGCCGTAGCACAGCCGGTGGGGGTTCATGTAGCTGAACCATGCCCAGGTGAGCAAGCCGAGCCAGGGACGCCGGACGGCCAGCGCCAGGAGCACGAGAAAAACGATTGTCAGAGCAATATCACGCACGTTCGATCACCAGCCAGACTCCTGGATCAGGTGCTGACGCTAGCAGCGAGCGGTTGAGGGCTGGGGTCAAGAGGAGCCCCGCCGCGCATGCAGGTCGTACCAGAAATTCTCTACGAGTCCAGCCCGCGTGTACTGGGCGAAGACATGGTCCAGTCGGCGCTTCATTTCCTCTACGGACAACCAACGCCCTTCGGTCTCCTCCCCAAAAGGCCCCGATGCGTAAGTCGAGAAGGGATACCGGCACCTGGCCCTGAACGTGTCCCACAGAGTCTTCTTCGGCCGCAGACCGTCCGGCCATCCGGCGATCCAGGCGCGCACCGGAGGGAAGCGCATACTCACCTTGCGGAGAGCCCGGAGCGCCATCTCGTGCTCAAATATCGGCAGACTCTGGGTAAATGTCTCCTGGTTGATCAACTTGAAAGCGGTGTACCCGCACCGGCTGAGCACGTCCACAGCCGGGCTGTTGTGGCGGAGCTCGCAGGAGAAGTATTTCGGCGCAGTCTGTGGCGACAAGGCGCTGACAACCACTTCATCGGCGCCCTCAATGTCCACTTTTACATACCACGGAACACCGTAGTTTTGAAAGATTTCAGCCATCGATACGCAGGGGATCTCGATGGTATGGTACTTGCCGCCTTTTTGGCCCCGCTCGCGATCAAAAGAGCTCCAGCCGGAATCCGTGTCATTCACGTAGAACGGCAGCGTTGCTCGGCTGGTATGCCAGACGCCCATGTTCATGATAGTGAGCCGGCCGCTCGCGACCTCGGCCGGAAACCGCCGGCGGCCTTCCTCGGCCAGGGCGGGATTGGCCTCGACGGCGATGACTCGGCACCCGAGGCTGAGGTAGTAAGCGGCATCATCACCGTTGTGAAAGCCGATATCGAAGGTCACTCTTTCGGGTCCCATGCATCCAATCCCAGCCGCCGGCGTGTGCTCGTGGGGAGGAGCGACCAGGCCGTGCGGCAGCATGCGGCGCCGGCCCCTCAATCCGCCGATGTTGCGGAGGACACCGCTGGGGTCCTTGGCCGGAAGCGCGCGGCACGCCATACCATGGAATACGCCACACGGCAGGCAGCCGACCTTCCATCGCCGATCGACCAGGCGCCGCGATAGTACCGATGGCTGGTATTTGCGAAGTCCCGCTTGGCCGCCGTGTCACCGGCGCCCCGATCGACCAGCTCCACCCCAAGGCTGGGAGCTGACTGCAGGATAGACTTCATCAGCAGCCGGCCAGGGGAATAGCGCGCCAACGCCGGATTGTAGACGGGGAAGCAGTTGTGCAGCACCTGCCGGCTGCATAGGCTGAGCTGCGAGGCCACCCAGACTGGGCCGGCATACAAAGAGGAGATCACCCCGCGGCAGTTTGTCGACCCGGAGGCGCAGAGGTTCTCGAGCAGCTTTCGCCTCCAGGAAACGGCGAAAAGGTCCGGTCGCCCGGTGCGTTGATACTGGCGCCTCTTGTAGGCGATCAGGTTGCTGAGCGGGGCAGACCATCGTTGTTCGACCGGGCAAAACCGGATCGGGCCGTAATCGCGCTCCAACTGCCGTTCCCGACGGTTGAGATCCGCAACCAACTTGTGGTCCAGACGTCCGAGATGCTCCCAGTAGGACTCGCCATCAGCGCGGATTCGGACTTGCAGGCCGATCTCCGGCTGCCCAGCGGGGAGACCATGACATAACTGGCTCTCATCCAAATGGGTGAAATACAGGTGGGAAAGCCGCGCCAGCCGCAGGATGGTCTGCGTGTCGGCGGCAAACCCGGGGGGCGCGATGAGGCCGAAGTAGTCGGTCATTTCCGCACCCACTCGCTCGGCGGCGCGGAACAGCCGGTGCAGCCCGGTTCGAAACTGAAAGGGCAAGAACGCCAGCGGCGCGCCGCCGGCCAAAATGACGCAAACGTAAACCAGCGGCCGGGACCGGGCCACCGCGCGGATGTAGTCGGAGGAAAGGAACGGGCTCCGCAGGTGCTCCTGGGAACGGCAGATCTCGTCCCAAGCACCCAGCTCCTCCAGACGGAGTTCAAGAGCTGGGATCACTCGCGATGTCCAACCAGAAGACATAAGATCTTCGCCTTTGCTTTTCTCAATCCGTGGTCCGGCCGGGATCAGCGCCGCGGCCGGCCGAAGAGCACCATGGCCAGCAGTTCGGGGCGCAGGCGGCCCGAACTGTTGATGATGTCCGCGGCGCAAATGCTGATGCGGCCAAGCACTCTGGCTTGCAGAGTTCTGTTGGAAAGCGAATTGAGGTGCTGGTCGCTGGTGAACAAGAGGGAGTAGCCGAGCTGCTGAGCGATGGAAACGAGATGCGGGGTGTAAAGGCCGTAGGGGAACGAAAGAGCGAACCGGCCCGGGCCGGCCTGGTGGCCCAAAATCTCCTCGAGAGCGGCCTTCGATCGCCGCAGCTCGACGACCGGGTCCGGGGCCACGGAGAGTGGCATATGAGTCCAACCATGAGACCCGATGTCGACTCCAGCAGCGCGCAGGGCGCGAAGCTGCTCGGCAGAGAGCATGGCCGGCTGGCGGCCGGAGTTGTCGGCACCGGGGGCGGCTTCGAGCAGCGCGGCCCGGGTTGGCTCATCCACAGAAGCGAGACGGTCAATGAGCAAGCAGAGCGCCTTCTCCTCGTTCCACCGGGCCGGCACGGGCGCGGGTGGGCGGGCAATGGCGCCCCACAGGCGGTCGCAGGCCGGCTCATCCAGCGCACCTCGGCGCCAGGCATGGCGGAGACGATCGCCATACAGGCCCCTTTCCCCGACCGCGCCGGCCACCATGAACACGACGGCCGGAAACGCCGCCTGCCGGAGAAGCCGCAGTGCCACTTCCTCGTTGTCGGCCCAGCCATCGTCGAAAGTGATCAACAGCGGTCTCGATGGCAAGGGCCTGCGCTCCTCCCGGGCCGCCAGCAGATCGCCAAGCCCTACAACGGTGTAATGCCTGGCGAAGAACTGCAGACATCCTCGAAAAACTGTTTCTGAGACTGTGCAAGTCGGATCGGCCTGAGGCCATTCCGGGTGGGCGTCCGGCAAGACGCGGTGGAACAGCACGACGGTGAGCTGGTTCCGGTTGCGGAGGCGATGATACCAGCTCAACAGGCCGGTGAGGTAGAGAAGCCGCTTTGTCAGGGACCGCAACTTTGCCCTCAGGAACGGAACATGGAATCCCAAGGGCGCCAGCCGGGCGGGCGGCCAAAGGCGCCCAGGACCGGGCCCGGGAAGTAGCGCAGCAGCCAGACCAAGCCGATAAACATGAGAATCCACACGCTGTTTACGCTAAAACGCCACGGCATGGGAAGACCGGTCGACAGCGTCGCCAAGCCATAGATTCCGGCGGCGGCCGCGCACAGCAGTGTAAAGGAACTCACGCGATAGGGAATCCGATGCTCCCAATGGGCCAGCAGCCAGCACGCGCCCATGTAGGTGAACCAGGTCAACAAGGTGGCCCACGCCGCGCCCTGAGCCTGATAGCGGCCGATCAGCAGGAAGTTCAAAGCCAGATTCTCCAGCGCGCAGGCCACGGTGATGGTGGTGAACAGCACGACACGCTTGTTGATAAACAGGACGCCGCGGAAGAAGTCCCCCACCTCGCGAAACACGTATCCGAAGACCAGGACCGGGATCAGCAACCCCGCGGACCAGTAAGCACGATCGGCTACCAGCAGCACCAGGTCCGGAGCCAGGATGCTGAGGGCAAGCCCGACCACAAACAGTGAAAACGCGAGGTAAGAGGCCACCCTCGAGAACTCCTCCTTCCACTCGCTGTGGGAGGCGCGCTGATAGAGGGTGACATTCCACACCCTGCCGAACGGCTCGCCGACCAGAAAGGTGACCAGAAAGGCGAACTTGTACGCCAGGGCATACACCCCGACCTGAGCCAGATCGCCGAAGCGTTGGAGAAAGAACCGGTCGGAGAAGTGGATGACGAAGAAGGACAGGCCGGTAAAGGCCAGCGGACCGCCAAAGGCGAACAGCTTCCTCATGGTTTGCCACCGGGGCCGGGACCGCGTCTCTCGAAGCACGCCGGCCAGCGCTGCGGCCGCACCGAGGACGGAGCACACCAGCTTGCTGAGGACAAAGCCCCATACGCCCAGGCCGGCGAACACGATGAAGTAGATATTGAGGGCAAGGTTCAGGGCCAACTGGAGCAGTGAGAAAACAACAAAGTACGCCGCCCGCTCGCGAATCCGCTGATACACCAGGCAGAGCTCGGCCAGATTGCTGAACAGCATGGCCAGAAGGCTGACACGAATCAGATCCAAATACCGAGCGTCGCCAAACAACAAGGTGCTCAAAGGAGCGGCCAGCCAAAGCCCCAGCAGCGCCGCCGCCAAACCGGCCAGGCCGGTGGAGAGCAGGGCGGTGGTAATCACTGCTCCGGACTGTTCGGCGTCGGTTTCATCATGGTAAAGCCGGATCATGGCATCCATGACGCCGAGGGTTCCGAAGGCAACCCCGGTCAGAATGAGGAACAACTCGATCAGCTCGATCACTCCGTACTCGGCCGGCCGGAGGAACCGCGTGTAGACCGGGATCATCAGGAAACCCACCGCCCGCCGGATGACGTTGCCCAGAAAGTAGACGAAGGATTGCCGGAAGAGCCAGGATAGCTTCATGGAGCCGCTGCGGGAGAAGAGCCGCAACAACGGTGCGGGAAACGGCGGGGCGACAGATCATGGGACGGGAGGCTGCCCGAAGGCGAGCCTCCGGTCACGGACCGACTTTACACTGCGCCCCGTTTACGGCATTGATGACCCGCTGGACATCGATGGCGTCGCAGCGGGAATTCTGGTCCAGGTCAGCCTGACAGGCGCTGAGTCCGAGGGCCTGATTGATGGCGGCCTGCACATCGACAACGTTTACCAGGCCGTCGCGATTGATGTCACAACTGGAACCGGAAGGAGGGGGCGCGGAGCTGGCGGCTCTCGGCAGTAGCGACCACCGCAACTCGGAACTGACCTTCACGTTGGCGGAGATCCAGTTCCAGGCATCCTGACCGGTGAGTGAGCCGCTCGAGATGCCGGGAAGGAAACTGGCCGCCGCCTTCGCGATATGAGGATAGCCGGAGTCGGCGTTGCCCTCATCGTTTTCGGGCCAGACAGCCACCGTCTGCAGAGTCGGCAGATAGGCCGCCCGGACGTCGGTCCAGGAGGTATAGTAGGCCCCGGTGGAGCTCCGGACCACCGGCATACGATAGGCGCCGACCAGGAAGGGATTGTACCCCGGATCCCGGATCATTTGGAGGAGATGAGTTGCATACCGCTTGCGGAGGGGGGCGATAGGAAATCCAAGCTCCTCCAGGTGGCCCCAGGCAATATGCAGGTAATTCATCATCCAAGGGGAATTGGCGACAGTGGCCCGGTATGGGTTGGAAGTGGATGTATCCATTTCAGACATACCACCGTACGCGTCATTCTCGTCCATGTAGCCCAGCGGATTCGGCTGATACCTTGCCACCGTGTTTCTCCCCCAGTACCATTTGGAAGCCGGGGAAGGGTCGTAAAACGCGCCGTCGGTGATGTTTTGCTCTCCCTCGCGGACAGCGATATTGTTGAGCAGCTTCTGACGAAAGTAGGCTTTCTCGGGCGAGCCGTCGGGGGCGGCGAAAGCCGCATGGCCCAAAGTCCGGATGCCCCATGCCACGCCGCGCGTCTGCTGAGCGAACGAGATGATCGCCCAATCGTCGTGGCGACAGTAGTAGCAGGTGCCGGTCGTGGAGCCGCTGATGTTCGCTTGTCCCCAAAAATAGAGCTCTTCCAAGAAGTACCAGTCCCCTGTAATGATGTAAGGTATGAACGCGAACTCGCCCTGATGAGCGAGATCGACACTCCAGCCATGCGCCGAACTGAGCGGACCTACCACTGTGATCCCACCTCCGGTCGGGTGTGCGTCCAAGGAGTAGGGATGTCCAAAGGCGTCGACGGTCTTCCGGTCCTCGAACCAGAAGCCAGTGGCCGACTCCCTGATGTGAATGGGGATGTGACCGCTGACGTTGCCGTTGCCGAGAAGAACGGGGTAGAGGTCCTTATGAAAGCCATAGAGGTAGTTGACGTACCAGCGCGGAAATAGCCCGATATCGGGCCGCCCTCCGGTAGTAGAAAAGTTCTTCATCCATTGCCCATTCCCGTTGATGTCGCCCCGGTCTGTTGCGTTGAAGGCTGACACCTCGCCGCTCACGGATGCGGTCTTGGTCAGGTCGAAGTTGGGCAGCACCTTGGAGGAAATCATGTAGGGAAGATTGTAATCGATGTTTACCGGTCCGGGTTCGACGCCGCTCCAATACACCTTGCGCCACCGGGTTTGGGCGTAATGAGTGAAGGCGGCCTTGGAGTAGATCGCCGAGGCGGCCAGCGGGTTGCCGACTTTCAAGGCCAGCGAATAAGACTGGTCCTCGAGCTTTGTCGTCCACATGTTCTCGAGGATCATCTCCACCTTCGCTCCGCCAGGGTAGGATGGGTAAAGGGTGATGACGAAGATCGGATGCAGGGGCCGGTAGATATCCCAGCCGAGATCGTAGGTCAGCGTCGGGGTACGATCCTCGACAATGATCTGGGTGCAAATGGGACCCTGCAGCCAGTAGGTGACTCGGGAGTCGGCGCCAGTGCCGGCCCAATCGGTGACGATTCTTCGGGCGCTGGCGCTGAGGGTGGTTCCGTTGGTGATTTCGATTTGCGCGCCCCAGTTGGCGGCGAGGATGCCGGTGCGATCGAGAGCGCCGGTGTTGTTCCCGGTCGCCTGGTTGACGAAGTCGACGGTGATGACGCCGCTCGCCGGCACGCTGGCCAGGAATGAGATCATCGCATGCTGAATGCTGCCGTCGGGCCAGCGGGTCTTTACGTCGCACTGGGTGGTGAGGGCCGAACCGTTGGCACGCGCTTGCGCAAAGTTGGGAATATCGCCTTGGGCGAAGACGCGGGAGATCGTGAAAGGCCGGTTAGCTTGGGACGCGCCGCTGAGGCCGGTAATCGCTATTGCGTTTCCAGGAGGCGCGGCGCCAACGCCGGGCGCCCACCACAGGGCGCTCGCCCACACCAGAACCAGCACTGCCAGGGACCGAATCATAGCCGCACACTCCTTGCTCGGCGGCGAGAAACGCGAGGGGACAGCTTCGCCGCCTCGATGATTATAATCGGCATCTCCCGCTGCACTGAGGAACCGCTTCGTCTCAGGATAGCCCCCATTTTTTCGTACGCCACTTAGGGTGTTGGCCTTACCCAGTTCCGCGCGCGCGCAGGATATTGTGCTGGGGAGGCCGTTCCGGCGTCGGCGCGTCGGAGGAGACCAACTGGTTGCAGCCGAGTTGTCCTCGGGTTTGGCGACCCCGCAGGGATAGCCACCAACCCCAGTCTACCACATCGCGCCAACGGGACAGGTTGGTGACCTGCAACACTAGGATGAACGGGCATGGGACCGGTGACCCACCGGATGGCTGTCAGTGGGGTGTTTGTTTCGTTGCGTCTGGGGGCGGCCGGTGGGGACCATGCGATTCACGACCGCGCCGCCCCATTGGGAGATACGGGGTTCGAGCGCCCAGCGGTAGAAAGCGCGCTGGCGAATGCGGGTGGCCAGGTTGAGCGGCCAGAACTTGAGGGCGAGGACGGCGCGCATGGGCAGAACCCGCAGGGCCAAGCGCAGCCAGGACGCCTCCAGGCGATAGCGCCAGGTGCCGATGGGCTCTTCTCGCAGCAGACGGTCGAGCAGAGGCCGATTGCGCAGATCGACCAGCCAGTAGGCGCACTGGACCAGCCGCCAGTCGATGCAGGCCTGAATCTCTCTCGCCTCCGCTCTGGGCAGATCGTCCTGGGCCAGCGCTGCCTGCAACAAACGGACAACCAGGGGCGGGCAAGGCGGGCTGGAATGGAAACGATCGAAGGACCGCTCGGAGGAGTCGGTGTTGTAGACAGCCAGGATGCGGGCGTCGTGAGCGATGGGATATCGCAGGGCGATGCGGGCCCAGAGGTGGACGTCCTCGCCGAGCGGCAACCCCTCGACGAACGTTCCGACTTGCTCGAGAACTTTCCGGGGGATTGCGATGTTGGAAGAGGTGACAAAATCTCCGGATTGAACAAAGGCAAAGTAATTGGTGATGAGGCGGGCGGGGTCGGCGGCGCGGGCGGCGACGGTGGTCTCCTTGTCGAACCGCGACCCATAGCAGCGGCGGTAGCCGGTGGCGAAGATGCCGGCCTGCGGGTACCGCCCGGCGAGTCCTGCGATGGCTTCCAGGAACCCGGGTTCCCACTCGTCGTCGGCGTCGAGGAAGGCGACCAGGGCGCCGGCAGACTCCGAGATGCCGCGATTGCGGGCGGCGCCGACGCCCCGGTTGGGCTGGCGGATGACGCGGACGCGCGGATCCTCAAGGCCCTCCGCCACCGAGCCGCTGCCGTCGGTCGAGCCATCATCGACCACCACGACCTCAAAGTCACCGAACGTCTGCCGGCAGATCGACTCCAGGCAGCGCGTGACATAGGGCCCCTTGTTGAACAGGGGAACGACGACGGAAACGGCCGGAGGGTGGTTCATGAGGGCATCACTCATCCGCACGCCGCGACTTCGGCCGCGACCGGGCGGGGGCTGCGATAGCGTCCATGCCACAAGGCCAGCATCAGCAGGTTCCACAGCTTCTGGCCGTGGTCGCGGAGTCCCGACTGGTGCTCGCTCCAGAGGCGCCGGACCTCGCCCAGTGAGATGTACTGCTCCATGTCCTTGTGCAGCACGGTGGAAGGGAACACTGTCGTAAGGCTGGACCGGAACCACGCGGCCAGCGGTACGGTGAAGCCCATCTTGCTGCGAGTCAGCAGGGCCGGAGGCAGGAAGGGCGCTACAGCCTGCTTGAACACATGCTTTCCGGCGCCGCCATGGAGCTTGAAGCCGGCCGGCAGGCGGCAGGCCAGCTCGGCCAGGCGGTGGTCGAGCCACGGGGCGCGGCTTTCGAGCGAGTAGGCCATCGTGGTGCGGTCGACCTTAACGAGGATGTCGCCGGGCAGATAGGTCTGGAGGTCGACGGCCTGCATCTGTTCCATGGGCGGGAGGTGGCGGAAGGCCTGGAAGAGCTCCTGCATGCTCCGGCGCGGGGAGTAGTCCCCCAGATTCCGGCGCAGGTCGGGCGACAGGACGGCCTCCAGCCCGCCGTCGCGAAACACCGACATGTGATCGAAGTAGGCGTCGGAGAGCTCCTGAGCGACGTTGTGCAACAGACGCCGGCCCGGGAACAGGCGGGACCGGGGGCGCCGTTGGCGTAAGTTCGAGCAGCCGGCCCGACCACGCTGTGCCGGAACCAGCCGGGCATCAAGCTTCGGATGCGTTCCTCCAGGTGGCCGGAGTGGTAGCGGCGGTAGCCGCCGAACAGCTCGTCGGCGCCGTCTCCCGACAGCGCTACCGTGACGTGCCGGCGCGTCATGCGCGCCAGGTAGAACATCGGAATGGCCGAGGAGTCGCTGAAGGGCTCGTCGAAATGCCCCACCAGCATGTCCAGCATCTCGTGGATGGACGGGGAAACGACGTGCTCGCTGTGATCGGTCTGGTAGCGGTCGGCCACCAGGCGGGCGAAGCGCCGCTCGTCTAGCGTTTCATCGGTGAAACCGATGGAAAAGGTTCGGACTTGTCCCGGGGCGTGGCCCGCCATGAAAGCGACCACCGAGCCCGAGTCTACGCCACCGCTCAGGAACGCCCCGATGGGAACGTCGCTGATCATGCGGCGCTCGACCGAGTCGCGGGCCGGCGCCCGAACCTGTTCGACCGTCTGGTCCAGTTTCGCTTCCGGCTGCGGGGAGAACTGGGGCTCCCAATACTTGCGCAAACGCGGGCCAGCCTTCGTGCTGCTTGCGCCGGCTGAAGCGCTCCTCGGCGGCGGCGTAGAGGATCCGGCCGTCCTCCACCACCAAGACAGTGGCGTCTTTGTCCAGAGGCGAGATGCCCAGCACTCTCATATGGTTCAGTTCACCCAAGCCCGGATGGCCGGCCTGACGGCCGGTTCGATGACCGGCGACACCAGCCGCTTCAACTCCAGCGGGGTCATCGAGACCCCGCCCAGCTCACCCAGGAAGAAATCGAAATACCGGCGGCAGGAATCGAGGAAAGCCGTCAAGCCGGCTTCGCTGCGCACGTACGGGGTGCAGCCGGGCTCAAGCGAGGGGCTATGAAAGCTGAAGGTCAGCACCCGCACTCCGCGATCAAGGAGCGCTCGGGTGAGCCGCCGGTGGTCCCGCGGGCCGAAGCCTTCCGGGGAGAGGCGGAGACGATCAAGAGCGCCCAGCCGGGACAGGATTCCCGGCAGGCGGGTCCAGCGGAGGGAGGGGTTGGCCGCGAGGCGGTGCAGGCGGGGCGCGCCGCCGCTCAGAAAGCCCACGAATCCGCCGGTGCAGGGGATTTCGAGCAGGCGGCTCTCGGGGCCGAACCAATACGGATGCGCCGAGCAGTCGGAGAAATCGGGTCCCCCGTCGTGGCGGTAGTCATACGCCGGCGATACGCTGAGATCGATTTCAAAACACTGGTCGGCCAGGATCCGGGCGGTGTGTGGCCCGATGCCGTAGCGTCCGGCCTTATAGACGACCGGGCGCGCCCCGGTGGTGTGGGCGATGGTGTCGGCGAGGATCTTCAGCTTGGCTGCCTCCAGCGGCGCCGCCAGGTTGCCGGGATATGAGTTGTACGGAGTCACTGCCTCCACATAGGGTGGATTGACCCAGGGACGGAGGTGGGCGCCTATAACGGCTCGGCCGCTCGAAGCGATTTCCTTCAGCGGCTCGAAGCCCTCCGGCTGGGACGCCACCGGATAGTCGATGACGTAGGTAGGCCGGATGCCGAAGGAGTCGAACAGCCGCTGGGCGGACTGGATGCGGCGCATGGCGGTGACGGAAGTTTGGGAGCGGTCATAGTCGCCCCAGTTTCGCTCCTCCTCGGTATCCACGACGACCAGCAGAATGGGAGGCTGGGCGGGGGGAAGAGGCATAATGTTCGTCATTGCGCGGCCACCCCCTGCTCCGCCAGAGCTTCGGAGGAACCCGCGCGGCGCCACCGGGTGTCCCACACAGCGAGCATGAACAGGTTCCACAGCTTGCGGTCGTGATTGTGCAGGCCCGACTGGTGTTCATCCCACAGGACGCGTACGCGGTCGAGCGACAGGTACTGCTCCATCTGCGGGTCGAGAACCTGCGACTCGAACAGAGGCCTGAGCCGGGTCCGGAACCAGGACGCCAGCGGGACCGAGAAACCCATCTTGGGCCGCGACAGCAGCGGCGGCGGCAGGTAGGGACGGACAGCCTGCCTGAAGACGTGCTTGCCAGAGGTTCCGTTGAGCTTGTAGGCCGCAGGCAGACGACAGGCCAACTCGGCCAGCCGGTGGTCGAGCCACGGGGCGCGTCCTTCGAGCGAGTAGGCCATGGTAGTCCGGTCGGTCTTGACGAGGATGTCCCCGGGCAGGTAGGTCTCCAGGTCGACGGCCTGCATCTGCTCCAGCGGCGGGAGGTGGCTGACCGCGGCGAAGCGGTTGCGGAAGCGGGCTCGAGGCGGGGCATCGAGGGCCTCGCGGCGCAGGTGGGGCGATAGGACCTGTTCGAGCCCCTCATCGCGGAACGTGGACATGGACGTGAAGTAGGCGTCTCCGATCTGCTGGGAGAGGTTATGGAGCAGGGTCTTGGCCCGGAAAACGCGCGGCATCCAGTCGAGCTTGGGGTACAGGCGGGCGGAAAGTGGAACGACAGTGCGTTTCGCCCAGTCCGGGAGCAGCGCGCCAATGCGTTGCTCCAGATGGCCGAAGTAGTAGCGCCGGTAGCCGGCGAACAGCTCGTCGGCGCCGTCGCCCGACAGCGCCACCGTGACGTGCCGGCGCGTCATGCGGGCCAGGTAGAGCATCGGAATGGCGGAGGAGTCCCCGAACGGCTCGTCGAAGTGGTCGGCCAGCACCGGGAGAACCTCGTCGATCGACGGGGTGACCACCTGCTCGCGGTGATGGGTGCGGTAGCGTTCGGCCACCAGGCGGGCGTAAGGGAGCTCGTCGAAGCTCTTGTCGGTGAACCCGATGGAGAAAGTGTTGACGCGGGGTCCGGCCGAGGAGGCCATGCAGGCCACCACGGCGCTCGAATCGACGCCGCCGCTGAGGAAGGCGCCGAGGGGAACATCGCTGATCATGCGGCGCTCGACGGCGTCGGCCGCCAGGGCGCGCGTTTCCTCCACCGCAGCGTCGAGGCTGGGGGTCGTTCCGGATTCGAAGACCGGCATCCAGTACCGTCGCCGGCGGCCCCCCCCGGCTGCCGAAACAGTCAGGCTGTGGCCGGGCTCGAGCCGGGACACGTTGTCGTAAATGGTCTCGGGGTCCGGGATGTAGGACAGGGCCAGGAAATCCGTCAGGGCGCGTGGATTCAGCGGCGGGTCGAAGCCGGGCAACACAGCGAACGCCTTGAGCTCGGAGGCGAAGCAGAAAGGGAAACCGGGGGCGGCGAAGGTGTAGTAGAGAGGCTTCTCGCCGAAGCGGTCGCGGGCCAGGAACAGTTCCCTGCGGCGGGCGTCCCACAACGCGAAGGCGAACATCCCGTTGAGGTACTCGGGCATCCGCTCGCCGGCTTCCTCGTAGAGATGGACGAGCACTTCGGTATCGCTGCGGGTGGCGAATTGGTGACCCTTGCCGATGAGGTCGCGGCGCAGTTCCTGGTAGTTGTAGATCTCGCCGTTGAACACGATCTGGAGCGAGCCGTCCTCGTTGCCGAGGGGCTGGTGGCCGCCGGCGACGTCGATGATGCTGAGGCGGCGGTGGCCCAGGGCGGCGCCGGGGGCGCAGAAGTAGCCGTCGGCATCGGGGCCGCGGTGGACCAGGCGGCCGCACATGCGGGCGAGCAGGGAGCGGTCGGGGTTAGACCGGCCCGAGGTAAGGAATCCGGCGATTCCACACATGGGTGTTGGGGGCTTCGAGGAAGCTAGGAATCCAGGGCGGACTTGACGGCCTCCGCCAAGGGCGTCTCGATTCGAGGCTGAGGGCCGGCCGCTTCAAACAGCCAGTCTTCACTCGTGCTGAGCGCGCTCGCGATCCGGCGCCGGAGCTGGGGGCTCGGCCGGCGATAGCCGTTCACCACCTTGCTCAGCATAGCCTCGTGCAGACCGAGGAGCTTGGCGAGACGGTTCTGCCGCATTCCTGTTCTCCACAACTGGAGTTTGAGGTTGGGGTACATATTATTGCTCCACGCACCATCGGACGGGGGGGCGGCCGGGATCGGGGCGCCGGACGACCTCCACGTCAGAGATGTCGATTTCGGTGGTGACCGACTGCGACAGCATAGTGACCGACAGCAGCAGGCGCGTCCTGTTTTTGACGCGGACGAGCAGGCCTTCCAGGTCGAACAGCGGCCCCCGCTTCACGCGCACCCAGGCGCCTTCCCGCAGAAAAGGATGAGCCAGACAAGCAACGTTGGCTTTGAGGAGCCGGCGGACGGCGTCCAGTTCCGGGTCGGGAACCGGATCGATGCCGCCGGCGTGACCCAGAATCCGCACCGCGCCCGGGGTCTTCAGGATCTCCAGCCGGGTCCTGCCTGAGTCCGCGAAGCGCGCAAAAACGTAGCCGGGGAAAACGGGAACCTCGATGCGTTTCCGGCGATCCTTCCACTGGTGGGTTTCCTCGACAACCGGCACATAACTCTCGAGGCGCTTGGCGGCCAGCTCGGCGGCGACCTTCTTCTCGAAGTTGGAGCGGGTATAAACTGCGTACCAGCGCGGGGGAGGCCCGGCGGGTGGCGCGATCCCCGGGAAGGATGCGGCGGCCGGATTCACGATGTAGTCGGACATAGCTTCGCCCTTTCCCTTACAGCCGGCGCAACCGCCCTGGGCTGCGCGCCGGTTCCATGCCAGGCCATGTTGCCAACTCGGGAAGACTGGAGGCCTTCCCTGCCGGGGGCCGGGACCTGGCGGCGGGCCCTCCGGTGCGCGGTGCGCTCAAAACTGTTCCACGGCGCCTGGGGCCGCGGCTATGCGCGATGCCGGCCGTTGACAGGCCGCTGCGCATAGTAGTAGTAGTCGTTCGTTTTCCACAGCGGCCATTCCTCTACGCAATTGACGACGACACCGATGAGCTTCCCCGACGGAACCGTCTCCAGGGCCTTGAAGCAAAGCTTGCGGTTGGTGTGATCGGGCCGGGTCACGAAGATCACGCCATCGCAGACCACCTGGATCAGGTCATAGTCGGCGACGCCGGCGACCGGCGGGGCGTCGATGACCGTGTAGTGGAAATTCCGCCGAAAGGCTGCGCACAGGTTCCTCCACTGCTGGGAGTCCAGCATCTCGGCCGGATTCGACCGGACGTTGCCTCCAGGAAGTACGTACAGGTTGGGCGACTGTTCGATGCGAACCATGGCGTCTTCGAGAGTGCAACCACCAGCCAGCACGTCGGCCAGGCCGGGCTCGAGCGGCAAGCCGAGGAGCTTGGCGACCGAGGAGCGGCGGAAGTCGGCGTCGATCAGCAGCACGTTGGCGTCATCCTTGAGGGCCAGGGCGGCGGCAATGTTCACGGAACTGACGGTTTTGCCGTCGCCCGGCCCGGCGCTGGAGACGACCATCAGCCGGGGCTGGGCGGGGTGCTGAACGATCTTGGTCCGCACGATGCGGTATTGCTCCCCGGCGCGGGAGTGCTCGGTGTCGAACGGGAACAGCGGAGCGCCGGCCGGCACGCGAATGGAGTGAACGCGCCGGGAAATGAGATCGTGCTGAGGCTCGGGCGCCCCCTCGGCAGCCGGAGGTTCGGCGGCGGCTGCCACCGGCTCGGAGGCCGGCTCCAGCGGGGGTTGCCCGGCGGCGTACTGCTCCTCAATAATCGCCGGCAGGGGAAAGTCCGGCGCGTCTTTGCTTGCTTTTCGCAGTGCCTCGAAGATTCGACTCACAGCCCGCTCCCTTTATTGAACTAGTCCCAGTTTTCCGGCCCATCGCGCCAGCAAGGAAGGCTTGGTGGCGGGGGCATAGCGCTCCAGGGTGCGGAAGGGGGTGGCTTCCGGCGGCCTGGGAAGGGGCGCCGGAATCCGCAGCTCGTTCGGCGAGGAGACCGGCGAGGAGACCGGCGGCAAGGCAGGCTTGGGGCCTGACCCCTTGCCGTTGCCGGACGGGCGGTCCGCCAGATCGAGGTCGGCGACCACTTCCAGCACGTGGTCGGCGCCGATCTGCGTCGTCCCGCTCGAGAACGCCAGCAGCAGCGCGTTGTCGCAGATGGAGTTGACCACACGGGGGATTCCGTGCGACCAGCGGGCGATCCGCCGGATTGCCTCGGCGCCGAATGGAAGCTGGGTGGCCGCTTCGGCCTTGGTCCAGCGATGGCGCATATAACAGTCTACCTCGGTGTCCGACAACGGGTCGATATTCAACCGGACGGCGATGCGCTGCTTCAGTTGGCGGAGATCGGGGCGGTTCAGGACCTCGCTGAGCTCGCTTTGCCCGGCCAGCACGATCTGCAGCATTTTGCCGGCGGGCGTCTCAAAATTGGTCAGCAGGCGGACTTCCTCCAGCACTTCCGGGCTAAGCTTGTGCGCTTCGTCGACAATGAGGACCGCGATCTTGCCGCAAGCGTGGGTGTCGACAAGGAACTGCTGGAGCCGCATGAGGCGTTTCGCCTTGCTGGCAGGCACGTCGGAGATTCCGAAATCGAGCAGTGTCAGCTCCAGGAATTCGGCCGGGGTCAGGGTGGGGTTGAGCACAAAGCTGAAGCGAACCCGCTGCGAGGGCATGGAGGCGAGGATGGTGCTGAGCAGCGTCGTCTTCCCGGTGCCCGCGTCGCCGGTGAGCACCACGAATCCCTTGCGGGCGGTCAGTGCGTATGTCAGGCCCGCCAGCGCCTCCCGGTGCGACTCGGTGAGGAAAAGGAACCCCGGATCAGGGGACATGATGAAGGGGTTTTTCCGCAGACCGAAGAAGGATTCGTACATGGGCCACTATTTCCCGGAGTAATAGATTCCGAAGGCCAAGGCCCCCAGCAGCGAGAGCACCACGCCGGAAATGAGCGCCGCTCGCCACCGGGAAGCTGGGGTTCCCCCGCCCGGCTCGAAAGCTGCCGGAGCGCCTGCGCCGGCCAACTCCATTCTCGAGACGCGGCCAAGGATGAGAATATTACGGGGCAGTTCCCACTCCCCCAGCAGGCAGTTTTTCTTGAGCTCTTTGACCAGGGCCAGCGCAATCCCGAGCCCCAGGCCGGCCAGGGCTCCGATGCCCTGGAGAAGCGGCTTGTCCGGCTGGAAGGGCTTGCTCGGCGTTTGGGCGCGGTCGAGCACCGTGAAGCGTTCCGCCTTCTGCCGCCGTTCCATTTCCGTGGCCATCTCGGCGCTGAACTTCTTGTCCAGCAACGACCGGTAGTTACCCTTGGAGATATCGTAGTCGCGGTTGATCCCGGCCATTTCCTGCTCCCGGATGGGGATGCCCTCCACCCGCGACTGATAGGAAGCGATTTCCTTGACCAGTTGCTCGCGCTCCTGGGTGCGGCGCTCCATCTCTTTAACCAGCAGAGCGATCTGGGCCTTGAGGTCCGAGGTGCGGCCGCGCTCGCGCAGGGCCTGGACTTCCACCGCGGAATTCCTCTTCGGAGGGGCGGCCACGGCGGCCGGAGTTTCGGGCTTCGGCAGACTGGCGAGCCAGCTGGCGAGCTCTGCCGCTTCCCGTTCCTCCTGCTTCCGTACCGCTTGAACGTCGGCCTCTAACCGCCGAACATCTGGATGGCTCTCGCTGTAGCGCAGCTTCAAAGCGTCCAACTGCGCCTGCATCAGCTCGGACTTTGTGGGAGGGCGCGTCGGTGCGGCCGGGTCCTTCCTGACGCCGGCTGACGGCTCCCAGGGGTTCTGTTCGGCCATGCGATTCAGTGCGGCCTCGGTGGTCTCGCCCAAGCTAATGGCGTTCTCCAGAGCCACCTTGCTCTGCTGGGCCCGGTTAATGGCGTCCTGGTTGCCCTGCAACTGCACCTGCAGCCGGCCGAGGGCGCCGACAAGGGAGTTTTCCTGTTGCGGCAATTCCCCGTTGTGCTGGATCTTGTAGCGGCTCACCAGGCCCTCCTGCTCTTCCAGCCGCTTCCTGGCGCCTTGCAACTGGGTCTCGATGAACTCGGAAGTGCCTTCCGCCTGAGTTTCCCGAGCCCGCAGGTTTTCCTCGATGAAGAGGTTACCAAGCTGGTTGGCCACCTCCGCCACCAGGCCGCGATTGGAACTCTCGTAGCTGACCCGAAAGGCCCCCGGGCGATTCTGCGCCCATCCTCGCTCCAGGTTCACCTTGATGTCGG
>Ga0247727_10006185_pt1 | contig 23670 bp, 28 predicted proteins | sample WisWelCaveWW1625_FD_202498 | JGI IMG/M metagenome (GOLD analysis project Ga0247727, IMG submission 202498) | Biofilm microbial communities from Wishing Well Cave, Virginia, United States - WW16-25 | ecosystem: Environmental > Aquatic > Deep subsurface > Groundwater > Cave microbial mat | place...
CTCTCGGCTTCCTCTGGGAATTCTGGAATTACTGGGCAATTCCAAAATGGACTTATGATGTTCCATTTGTTGGCTTTTTCAAAATCTTTGAGATGCCGATCCTGGGATATCTTGGCTATTTCCCATTTTCTTTTGAGTTATATTCAATGTATTGGTTTGTCCGCTCTCTTTTCTTGCACAAAGAACATCTTCTCTCAGAATAAATTATTAACTAAATTAAGCAGCCGCGGCAGCAATAGGCCAGAAAATCTTCAAGGCCAATACAAAAATAATAACTAAAATTATAAATCCAATTACATGTCCAGGGTTTAGCATGAACTTGCTTGTATATTCTTCGTCATATCTCATTAATCCCCCGAAAGCTCCGGGCATCTGAATCTGATTTTGTTCTGCCATATTAAAAATAAATAAGAAGCATATAAAAAACTATCCTTTTATCTTCCTAACTCTCTCTAAAATAACATTTTTCTTTGCCCTGCTTTTGTAAGTCTGTCCGAATAAATAACACATATGGGTAACATGTGTTAGAAAGATATATAAAAGGGAAAAACTTATCATTAATATGACCAAAAAAGATATAATCTACTTGGAAGATTTAATTTATAATATAAAAAGGATAAGAATAAAATTAGATAGTAGTTATCTTAAAGAATTGTTGATTAAAGCCTCAAAAAATAATAGACCTCATTGTGATATGAATTTCATCAAATCCCTTGGCTTAAAGCCAACAACAAAATACCTAAATTGTACAATTTATGGTTGGATGAAAAATGATATAGCGCTCCCGATAAATTACATGTTAAAGATTGCAAAATTAGCAGGTGAGAATTGGAAAAAAATTCAAGAAAAAATTATTATGATTAAATCTGGAGAAAATGGACTTGAAATCGAAAATATATTTCCTATAAAGATTGACCAAAAATTAGGTTCAATTATTGGACATATAATGGGCGATGGTTCAATAGACAAGAAATACCAACAAGTATTTTTTTCAAACTCCGAAAAAACGCTATTGAATGAATTCTCAACAAATATAGAAGAAATATTTGGTCTAAAACCTAGAATATGGATGCAAAAGAAGCCAGAATATGGAAATACACAATGGGATAAAAAACTAGAGTCGATACAAGAAATGAAATCTGGAAGAAATGTTGGTTTATTCTATCCAACTATATGTGGATTAATATTAAACGCAATTTTTGACAATTTTGCAGTAGGTAAAGATAAAAAAATGACAAAAGAAATTATAACTGCAAATAGGCAATTTAAAAAAGGATTGATAAGGGCTTTTTATGATGATGAATCTTCAGTTGGACAGAAGAATATACGACTTTTTCAAGATCGAAAAGAAGTTTTAGAAACCTTTAGAGAATTGTTAAAAGAATTCTATATATCATCAAGCACAATTAAGATGTATAAAAAGAGAGACAAAGAAAGATACTACTTTGATATCTTTAGAAAAAGTAATTTTATAAAATTCGATAGAGAAATCGGATTTACCTCGCCACGGAAAGATGATAGACTCAAAAAGATGTTAATAATAAAGAATCCTACAAATTCAAGATAATTATTTTATTCTCTTCATTCTATCAAGTATCTTATTTTTCTCAATCCTACTTTTATAGGTTTGACCGAAACGTACAACAATCCAATTAAGTTCACCCCAATATCGTTTTGGAAACAGTTTTTGTAAATCTAATTCTATTTTATGAGGATCTTTATTCTTGCTCCAACCAAGATACTGCGAGACATAACTAAGATGAGTATCAACACCAATAGTTCCGTGTCCATACTCAGCCAAAAACACATTAGCCGTCTTTCTCCCAACTCCCGGCAGCTCAACAAGCTTCTCAAATTCCATAGGCACATTTCCATTATACTCGCGAACAAGAATCTTGGCCAGTTTGCTTATATTTCGCGCCTTTGTTTTATAGAAATTTACCGGCCTGATAATAATGGCAATCTGGGAAACTCGCGCTTTTGCCAGCTTCTCAACACTATTAAAACGATTAAATAATTCCTGTGCAACAGGAATTGTTTTCATATCAGTTGTTCTAGCAGACATGAGTGTCGCAATCAATGTCTTCCACTTAGTATCCCACCCATCGGCAGCAAGCCGAATATCTTTAGCAAGCTTTTCAAGCTCCTGCAGCTGCTTCAAAGCATATATCTTATTCATAAAACTACTAAGATACTAAGATTTTTAATCCTCTCTATCTTTCACAAAATATGAATCTTAAAGATATTAAAAACTGGGGTCCAGAAGTAGAAAAAGTCATAACCGAAAAATGGAGAAAATCAGAACAGTTTAGTTTTGATTCTAAATCTAAAAAGAAGATTTACTCTATTGATACTCCACCCCCTTATGTAAATGCTCCAGTTCATATTGGACAAGCAATAACTTATTGTTACATGGATTTCTTTGCTAGATATAAAAGAATGAAAGGCTTTGAAGTTTTATTTCCGCTGGGTCTAGATCGAAATGGCCTCCCAATAGAAATGGCTACTGAAAAGAAGTTTAATGTCTCCCCATTCAAAGTAGGGAGAGATAAATTTATTGAATATTGTGAAAAACTATTAAACGAAACATCAACAGAAACTTTAGACACATTTTCAAAATTAGGAATTTCATTTACTTCTTACAAAGAAGGAAAGCATATCGGCTCAGTCTATCTGACAGATTCTCCAGAATATAGAACAGTAACTCAGGCAACTTTCATTGATTTATATAAAAAAGGTATGGTCTACGAAGATAATAGAATAAATAACTGGGATCCAAAGTTACAAACAACAATCGCCGATTCCGAAATAGACTATAAAGAGCTTCCATCAACTTTCAATGATATAAAATGGAAAGTAAAAGGATCAAAAGAAGAAATAATAATTGCAACAACACGTCCAGAATTAATTTGCACATGTGGAATGGTCATTTTTAATCCAAGTGATAAAAGATATAAGCATTTAGAAGGAAAAAAGGCTCTCTCTCCCATTTTTAACAAAGAAATTACAATAAAATCTCATCCCCTGGCAAATCCAGAAAAAGGCTCTGGTTTGGTGATGATGTGCTCCGCTGGAGATCTATCAGACATACAATTCTTCAGAGAGCAAAATCTGAAGCCGACAATTGCAATAAACAAAGACGGAACAATGAACGAACATGCTGGCTTTCTAAAAGGACTAAAAGTAAAAGAAGCAAGACAAAAAATAATAGAAGAATTAAAGGGGAAAAATCTATTAGTGAAACAAGCCCAGATTATACATCGAACACCAATTTCAGAAAGATCTGGCGCAGAAATTGAATTCATCCAAATGCCTGAATTCTATATAAAACAGCTGGATGTAAAAAATAAAATTAAAGAAATTGCAAAAAAAATAAACTTCTATCCTCCAGAATCAAAAAAAATCCTTGACGATTGGCTGGAATCAATTTCTATAGACTGGCCAATATCGAGAAGAAGATATTATGCTACTCCAATTCCTCTCTGGCACTCTGGAGATCTAATTGCAGTTCCATCTCAAGGAAAATATTATACTCCATGGAAAGAATCTCCTCCAAAAGATGCAGAAGTTTACAAAAAAAGTAAGAAAGTCGGCACTCTAAAAGACTTTAATGAAAAATGGAAAGGAGAAGAAAGAGTTTTTGACACATGGATGGATTCTTCAATCTCGCAGCTCGCAATTCTAAAATATAAATCAGATGATGAGTTTTTCAAAAAGGCATTTCCTGCTACTCTAAGGCCACAAGGAAAAGAAATTATCAGAACATGGCTATATTATTCTATATTGAGAGGATATTTAGAAACAGGGAAGCCTTGTTTCAAGGATGTATGGATTAATCAGCATATAGTTGATGAAAGCGGAAGAAAAATGTCAAAATCTGTTGGAAATGTTATAAATCCGCAAGAATTGCTCAAAGATTTTGGTGCAGAAGCAATAAGAATCTGGGCATCGATAGAGGGAAATCTTGCAAAGCAGGATCTTAAGTGCTCAAAAGAAAAAATAAGAGCTGAACTAAAAACATTAAACAAAATTCTAAATGTCTCAAGATTTATTATGCAATTTGAAAAGCCTAAAAAAGTAAAACTTACAGAAATAGATCAGCTTTTCATAGATTATATAGAAGATCTTACCGATAGAATAGATGCAGCATATAGTGAATACGATTTCCATCATCCAGCAGTGGAATTAAGAGATTTCCTTTGGGAAATATTTGCTTCCCATTATCTGGAGATTGTTAAATCTCGCGTTTATAACGAAAATAAAAAATTTTCAAAATCAGAATCTGATTCTGCCAAATATACTCTTTATTATCTTCTTGAAAGATTTTTAACACTGACATATCCGATACTTCCCCAAATTACCTCTATAATCGCAGGCGAAATGGATATGAATCTGCTGGAATCAAATTTCCCAAAAGCAAAAAAAGGAAAATCTAATTTGGAATCAATAAAAAAAATAATGGACTTCAATAGTGAAGTTTGGAAAGATAAAAAAGACAAAGGAATTTCATTAAAGGAGCCTTTATCAAATATTAAAATTCCAAAAGAACTCAAGGCCTTCGAATCAGACCTAAATGCCTGCCACAATCTGCAGTAAATCAATCCCTTTTAGGAAAATAATTTATCTTAATAAATTTATCAATCATCTGCCAGTGCGAACTTATTAACGAATCTGTAAACTTATGTCCCAATAAATGTTCTAAGTATGTTGCATTCTGAAGCTCCCCCAATTTTTCCTTTGTATATTTGAAAGAAACAACTTTATCATTTGGATCATGCATCACTAAAATAGGTGTTTTCAGTAAAGGAGCTAAATAAAACTCTGGGCTCAATTCCTTAAACTTCTTTAATTTCTTCATTATGTCTTTAAAACTATATCTATAGCAGTTCTTGTAAGCTCTTGTTACAAACTCTGATACTTTCTTTAAGTCTTTCTCTTCTCCTTCTGGTTTGTAAGTTGTAAAATCCCAAATAGGGGACATTAAAATAATGTGACTAAATTTCTGCGTCTTTGCAGCCAGCCCGAGAGCAATAGGTGCTGAAAAACTATAACCTACAAGCAACTTTCTATTTACTTTAAAGTCTTGTTTCTTCATGTCCCATAGACTCTTTAATTGTCCCTTTTCTATTTCGTCAATAAAATCAATTAATTCATCTACAATATTTTTACTTAAAAATTTCCCGCTGCTTTGATAGCTTCCTTTATATCTCGGAACAAAAACATGATATCCTCTATCGTAAAATAATTTTATCAAGTTATCATACTTGTTTCTGCTTGGAAAATCTGGCAAAATTATAACGGCATCAGCCTTTCTATTTTGCAGAGCAAATTCAAAAAAGGTTCCTCCAAAATAAGCTCTTTCTATATGCCCTCTCATGATTCTTTGAAGATTTCACAGTTTAAAAAACCTTGATTTCCGTTTAGAGTAGTAAAAATTAAATTATAGTCAAGGACATTTGTATTAGTTTCAGTTTGTCGTTGACTATCCAGGGAAAGACTTACGTCTTTCACTATAATATATACCTAACCTTTATTAAGAGCATTTATTTTTTATAAATATGGACAAAGAAGAGAAGAAAAAACAAGAAATTGAAGAACTCGTTGCCTTACTTGGAAATATACGGGGCAGACATACTGAACTTGTAACAGTATACATTCCCTCTGGAACTAACATTCATCAAGTTTCAAATCAGCTGTCTGCTGAGCGTTCAACTGCTGAAAATATAAAGTCAAAAGCCACAAGAAATGCAGTAACAACAGCACTCGAGACTATTGTTAGAAAATTAAAGGACTATAAGCAAACTCCTCCAAATGGACTTGCAATCTTTTGCGGAAATGTCTCAGAAAAAGAAGGATTGCAAGATATTCAAACTTGGATAATAGAGCCGCATAGACCATTAAATGTTAGACTCTATCGTTGCGATCAAACATTTGTAATGGATCCTTTAAAAGAAATGCTTGAAATTGAAGAAGTATATGGCCTTTTAGTAATAGATAGACAGCAAGCTACAATAGGCGTTCTAGAAGGCAAGAAAATAAATGTTATTAGAAAACTTACTTCAGGTGTTCCAGGAAAGATAAGAGCAGGAGGTCAAAGCGCCCAGCGTTTTGAAAGAATTACAGAAGGATTAGCAAAAGAATTCTTTCGAAGAGTTTCTGAAGCTATGAAAGAGATATTTTTTGACATGCCAAAACTAAAAGGTTTTCTTGTTGGAGGTCCAATTCCGACTAAAGACGAATTCTTAGAACTAGGAGATTTAGTAACAAAACTAAAAGAAAAAGTAATATCAGTTAAGGACATTGGATATGTAGATGAGCACGGTCTTGAACTACTTGTAGAGGCCTCTCAGGAAGAAATTGCCCAGCAAGAACTAATTAAAGAAAAAAATATTATTACAAAATTCTTTGAAACCCTTGGAAAACACAGGGAAAAAGCAACTTACGGCCTAGAAAGAACAAAACTTGCTCTAGAACGCGGAGCAGTTTCTATATTATTACTTTCAAAAAAGCTTCCTAAAGAACAAACACAAGAACTAGAGAAAATGGCAGAAAACATTGGAAGCGAAGTATTCATTATTACAACAGATCATCCAGATGGAGAGCAATTTTACAATCTTACGAAAGGTATTGGTGCTATCTTAAGATTTGCTCTCGAATAGAGCAAATATTTCAAGTTAGTTAAGATTTGCTTTAGAGTAAATAATAGCTATTCCTATAAAATAGTGCTATAACTTAAAAAACAATTCTCCACTACAATAAACAATATAAATCAAAAGTAATCTCAAAATTCATGGAAAAAAAGAAAAACAATGAAGAACTTATGTTAGAAGCTAAAACTTTCTTTGATGCATATAAGAAAGAAATAGGGCAGTCTATAAGATCCAATGAGAAAATAGTAAAATTAGAATTTTCCCAATTATCTGAATTCTCTCCACTTTTATCTGAAAGAGTAGTCGAGTTTCCAGGAGAAACAATAGCAATTCTGGAAAATGCTCTTGAAGAGTTAATGGATATTAAAGGTCCAAGAATAAGACTCACTAATTTGCCAAAAACTGCTAAACTTAAAATAAGAGAAATACGAGCAAAACACCTTGATAAATTTCTCTGGATCGAAGGTATAATAAGACAGGCATCTGACGTGCGCCCGCAGGTAGTAAATGCAAAATTTGAATGTCCAAATTGTGGCGCTATTTTATCAGTATTACAAATAGATAGAAAATTCAGAGAGCCAAATCGTTGTTCCTGCGCTTGGAAAGGTCAATTTCGCCTCCTTTCAAAAATAATGGTTGACGCCCAAAGACTTGTCATAGAAGAATCTCCAGATTCGCTTGAAGGAGGAGAACAACCTAGAAGATTAAACGTCTTCCTGCAAGAAGATCTCGTAGATCCAAAAATGGAAGAAAGAACAACACCGGGAAGCAAAATTAAAATTTTCGGTGTACTAAAAGAAGTTCCTGTCCCATTGCCAACAGGTTCTGTCTCTACAAGATATGATATTGCCTTGGAAGCAAATAATATTATTCCTTTGGAAGAAGCATCTGAAGATATTAATATTTCAGAAGAAGAAGTAAAACAAATTCTAGAGCTTAGTGTAGATCCGAAAATTCATAAAAGACTTTCAGAAAGTATTGCTCCAAGCATATATGGATTTGACAGTATAAAAGAAGCAGTATTGCTGCAGCTGTTGGGAGGCATAAAAAAAACAAAATCAGACAGTGGAAGTACCAGAGGAGATATACATATTTTGCTCGTTGGAGACCCGGGAGTTGCTAAATCTGTAATGCTCAAGTTTGTTTCGACAATTGCTCCAAAGGGCAGGTATGTTTCAGGAAAATCAGCAACAGGTGCAGGTTTAACTGCCACAGTAGTTAAAGACGAATTTTTGAGAGGGTGGGCTTTAGAAGCAGGTGCAATGGTACTATCAAACAAAGGAACAGTCTGCATCGACGAAATAGAAAAAATGACCGAGCAAGATAGAAGCACAATGCACGAAGCAATGGAACAGCAGTCTATTTCAATAACAAAAGCTAATATTCATGCTACATTAAGAGCGGAGACTACTGTTCTAGCTGCAGGAAATCCAAAACTTGGAAGATTTGATCCGTATCAATCGATACCACAACAAATAGATATTTCCCCAGCACTATTAAGCAGATTCGATGTAATCTTTGTAATAAAAGACATTCCAAATAAAGTGCAGGATGAGGCAATAGCCACTCACGTTCTTGAAGAGCATAAACAAGGAGTTATTAGAGATGTTATCGATCCTAAACTTTTAAAAAAATATATTTCCTATGCAAAAAAGAATTTTAAGCCAAAATTATCAAACGAGGCAATCGAAGAAATAAAAAGCTTTTATATAAAACTTAGAAATCAATCTGTAAAATCAGATTCTGCAGTAAAACCAATTGCAATAACTGCAAGACAGCTAGAAGGAATAATTCGTTTATCAGAAGCATGTGCAAAAGTACGACTTAGTGATGAAGTTACAAAAGAAGATGCAATAAAAGCCGTTGATCTGCTAAAAATATCTTTATCTCAAGTCGGATATGATGAAGAAACAAAAACATATGATATAGATAGAATAACGACAGGAATCTCATCTTCAAAGCGTAGCAAAATCGTATTAGTTAGAGAAGCAATTTCGCAGCTTGAGTCTAAACTTGGAAAATTGATTCCTATGGAAGAACTTGAAAAACTGCTCGAGGGAAAAATTTCACAAATGGAAATGGAAGATGCAATAACGCAGCTTTCAAAATCCGGAGATATTTTCAGGCCGAAGAAAGGATTCATACAAAGAACATAATTAATAATAAAAACAAAATAGTAGACAAATAATTATAAACTCATAAAAACAAAAAAGAAGATAATAAAAATAAGATGATTCAAGAACAACAAAGTTTCAAAAGAAATACGGCATATAAGCTTAGAATTGGAGAAATATTATCAGGCAAAGTTGTAATGGAAAATGAAAAATTCAAAATCCTCGAACAAAATAACAGGCAAATAGTAAGAGTGAATGTTATTGCCAATATAATTGAAAAATATATTCAGGATGGGGAGAAAAAATTTGGATCTATAACCTTAGACGATGCAACCGGTCAAATTAAGATAAAAACATTTGGAGAAGACATAGAAAAATTTGTAAATCTCAATCAGGGAGATACAGTTCTTGTTATAGGCCTTCTAAGATCTTGGAATAATGAAGTTTATGTCACTCCGGAAATAATCAAAAACACTTCTCCTGCATATCTTCTTGCCAGAAAATTAGAAATTGAATCTGAAAATCCGCAGACTCTAAATAGAGATCAAATACTGGCTCTTAAAGACAAAATTACAGGAATGATAAAAAAAGCTGAAAAAGAAGGCGGCATCGATGTTGAAAAAATTATCCTAGAGCTGAAAGAACCCCCAGAAACAATAAATCATGAAATTAAGCGCCTCCTCGAAGAAGGCATGATTTATGAACCCCGCCCGGGGAAACTAAGATGGCTCGGCTAATTACTACTTAAATAAATAAAATTCTTTAGGTATAATTTAAATAATAACCAAAATATAGAAAATAATGAATATTGATGAAAAATCCGAGCAAGTTTACCAGGAGATTATCGGTGAATTAAGTAAGGTTTCTGAAAGAGAAATGCATCCTACTGTTAGGTTATATACAACTGATGTTAAAACGACAGGATTTTGGGCAAAAGTCTATGAAGATGTAGTGGCTGGAATAAGATATCAAATATTGGACAAAAAAAACACAGAATTATTAGCAGTAGGTACTATCCCTCTTCATAAAGCTCCTTGGCAATATGAAAGAACAAGTCTAGAAATTAATACGCTATTACATGACGTAGGAAAAAGAATAGCCCTCTTCCCGGTAGCAAATGGGGCGTTGAATATTGTCGGGACTACAATTGGCAACTTAACTGAATACTGCGGGTTTGTAGATAATTTAGTTGAACCAAAAGAAAGTGACGTACTCACAAGAGTAGTTGTCACAAATAACTACGATAAACGATTTAGCAATCATTTTTTAGATCCGATGACAAATGAGAGAATGCTTGGAACTATTGAGTCTATAAGAGAACAATTTTCAGCTAGAGCAGTTGCTTAAACTTTCAAAGATAATTATCTCTTTTTCCAGAAAACCCAAGATTTCTTCTTTTGAGAATTAATTCGGATAGCCATCCAAATCAATAAAACCAACGCGATCACGAGAAGCAAAAATCTCCAAATATCACTTAAATTAGCCCAGTTCCTTGTGCTTCCATAGAACATTGCCCCAATTCCTGAAGCCATCAATGCACTTCCAACAGGATCCATCGAAACAAAATACCCTGCAACTAAAGTTAGTATTCCAACTATTAATGCTATTAAAAATACTGTTTGTGAATGTGATTTATCAGCTTCGTTAAATTCTTTCTGACAGTAATTGCATTTATTTATAGAAACAGTACATCCCTTATCATCATAATCGTACTCTACAAAACCTCCCGCTTTTACACAGACCTGTTCTTGATCAAATAAAGTTTTTGAAAAGGTGCAGTTAGTTCCTACATCAGCAGGATATGCCTTAGGATAATAACTACTATATCTATCGCCAATACTGCAATAATTTTCATATAAAGGAGTACTATAAAAAGCCTCAACTCCATAATGAAGCATCATAAGATAAACAATAAATATTCCAATTCCCAAAACAAGATTTTTTACATTCATTTTTTCCTATTCTTCTCAACTATATCATTTATCCTTTTTAACTCTTTTTCTGCAGGCTTTCGAATTGCCTCTCCAAGAGTCCAATATTTCCTTCCATGATAAACTAATGGTTGTTTGTTTGGAGGATAAAGCTGAACCACCTCGCCGATAAAAATTGTATGATCTCCAATTTCAAGTTTTTTAATTACCTTGCATTCTATATTCAGTGAAGCGCCTTCAACCATTAAAACATCAATTTTCTTGGCCCTAAAAAATTTAAATCCAAGTTCTTTCAAAGCCACAATTTTATCAATTTCCTGACCATGACCTCCTCCAGCAATACTTGCCAAAACATTCTGATCAAAAGCGGCTAAATTAACTCCAAATTCTTTTGTCTTTGATATATTTACATTTGTAGCATCTCCATGATTTATACACACTGCAATTAATCCTGGAGAATAAGAAATATGATGTGTCCATTCATCAGAAGATATGTTGTATCCATATGGGCCATTGCTCGTAATCAAACCCACATTAGTAACAAATTGTACGCTGCGCTCATCACCCCATGGCAAATCCATACTTGTAAAATAATGAATAACCTTTAAAAACCCTTTCCATATTTTAGATCTATGGAAAGCTATGAAAATCTATTGGATAATGCATATAAGAAAGTAAAAGTTGTATCTGGTTCTAGCGAGAGATTTGAAATTCCCAAAGTAGAAGGCCAAGTACAGGGAAAAAACACAATAATAACAAATATTGCGGCAATTGCTGGTTATCTAAGAAGACCTTTGGATCATTTGGCAAAATACCTGCAAAAAGAACTTGCAACCTCTGGTAAAATCGAAAAAGACCGCTTGGTATTAAACACGAAACTTAGCTCGGCAAAAGTTAACGAAAAAGTTCAGCAATACTCAAAAGAATTTGTAATCTGCAAAGAATGCGGCAAGCCGGACACTGAAATTATTGTTGAAAAGGGGCTCAAGTTTAAACACTGCTTAGCTTGCGGCGCAAAATCACCAATAAGAAGCATATAAATAAAAATGTACATAAAATTACACAAATCATATAGAACTGTCGTTGCTATTTGCGACTCTGATTTAATTGGAAAAAGATTTGAGGAAGGCACAAAACAGCTGGACATCAGAGAAAATTTTTACAAAGGTGAAGAAGTTAATTCTGAAAAAGCCGTAAAAATGCTGCAAAACCAAGCGAACAGAGATGCAACGTTTAATATTGTTGGAAAGGAATCAATCAATAAAGCAATAGAAGCAGGAATTATAACAAAAAATAACGTATCAAAAATCCAGGGAATTCCTTTTACTCTCGTTTTAATATAAAAATCAAATTAAAATAACTCATAAAATAATGGAACCACTATTCTTCGAAAATACTAAGGAACTAAAAAAAGAAAAAGAAAGATTAGAAAAGAAATTAAATGTTAAAATAGAAATTACAGGAAAAAAAGTAATAATAGAAGGTGAACCTTTAGACGAGTACGAAGCAATCACTATTTTAGATGCAATGAGATTCGGCTTCTCGGCGGGAATTGCTTTAACTCTAAAAGACACTGACTTTGTCTTCAAAAAAATAAGTATAAGAGACTACACAAGAAGAAAAAATCTTGAGGATGTAAGAGCCAGAATTATTGGAACCAAGGGAACAACAAAAAGAACAATAGAGGAAATTTCAGGATGTAAAATAAACCTGCATAAAAATGAAGTTGGAGTTATAGGTCCTGTAGAAGCAGTCGAAGAAGCAACAACCGCACTAACAAATCTAATTCGAGGGTCTAAACAGGCAAACATCTACAGATTTCTAGAGGGAATTAATGCCGGCAAAAGAGATGAAGGCCTCGGCCTTAAAGAAAAAAGATCGGAAAAAACTTCAGCAAAATATCAGCTTAAATAAGAGAGCAATCTTTAAATAACTCTCAATTTTCACATTAATATGTTCCCATAGCTCAATCGGTAGAGCACATGACTGTAGACGCTCAATAAAAGTTGAGAAATTAGCAGCTCCTTTAGGAAACTAAAGGATGAACAGCGAGTAAATTCAGGGAAACCCGTTAGGGCAATCCTGAGCCAAGCCGAAAGGAAGGTGCAGAGACTAGACACTCGCTACCTAAAGCAAAGCCAAGGTAAAGGTATAGTCCTACCCTCTAAGCAATTAGAGAAGGTCGTAATCATGGGGTTCGAGGTTCGAGTCCTCGTGGGAACGTATTATTTTTGAGCTTTCTTCTTTTATTGCAAACATTTTTTAGATATTTAATAGAAATCTTTCCAGATAACAAATCTAATCTTTCCTGTGTTCTTGAAAAGGGAATGAAAACATTAAATTTCTCAAAAACCTCAAATTTAGAAAGATGTTTCTGATTATGCATTTGCCACTTTTTGACTATAAACTCAGAATCTTTTTTAGAAACGTAAAATCTTGCATAATCTTTGTAAACCCTATAAATATGTTTTATTTTATTTCTTTCCAAAATATTATGGACTTGTTCAGCTAATTTTAAGCTATGTAGCTTCCCACTAATTGATAAAACCTCAGTTATATGAAAGTCCGTATCAAAAATTCCAACTAAGCATCTCTTTGCGAATTCATTATTTTTCAAAATGATACTTGGAATTTGAGCATTTTTCTTATCTCCAATAGGCAATCCTAGAAGTTCATTCTTAAACTGAATTATTGCCTTAGAGTTAATCTTTGTTTCTATGCTATTTTTCTCAGGTCTTTTCAAAATAGAAGCATCAATATTATATAGTTTTTTTAACAAAGGTAAAATAAAATTTTCATGATAAATTGATTCATCTATTAAATCACCAGTAATACTAAAACGAAAACTGCGATAACCTTTAGGATCTATGTAAATACTAATGCAACCGTCCCCCAAATGTATACCTGTTTCCTCTGCAAGTTCGGAAGTCATCTTTCTAGATATTTTTATTCCTCTTTGCAAATCCTTCCAAGAAAATTCAACGCCAGATATTTTTTGAGGCGTTAAAAATAATTTCCTTAAATCTCTCATTGAACCAAAAATTTGTCTTGGAGCAACATCACTACTATATCCTGCAATCCATGTAGTCAAAAAACTATGAATATCTCCATACTTATCAAATTGTAATTTGGCGGCTTCAAAAATTTTCTTCTTTCTATTAGAAATTGCCCTAATTTGTTCTATCTTTCTTTTATCAAAACCAAAATAACTTACGGGCAAATCTAACTTTTCCTTTATCGATAATTCGCGCCACTTTTTGGGAATTTCTATCATATAATTAATAAGTCGATAGTCTATTTATATCTTTCTATATCCTCCAGGGGTCGTTTTATCTTAATAAACCAAAAATCCAATAATTCCTAAAACAATCATAGCAACAACAATCCACAATATCATTCTATTCCTTTTCTCTCGTTTCTTTCTTTCAGCTGCTTGAGCATAACCTTCTTCAATCGCCCTCTTTCTTTCTTCATCCAATTCCAAATTGCTATCATTATAATTAAAGCTCTTTAATCCGCCGGTTTCGACTCTCTCTGCCATATCTTTTAAAAGTAAAGAAAGATTATAAAGATTATGAAACAAAAACCAAAAAGTAGCAATAAAACAGTTCTCCTGGGCTTATCTGGCGGGGTAGACAGCAGTGTTGCAGCCCTCTTGCTCAAAAAGCAAGGCTACAAAGTTATAGGAGCATTCATGAAAAACTTTTCAGAAACCAAAAACAAGTACGGCCAGTGCTCCTGGATAGAAGAAAGAAAATTTGCCCAAAAAATAGCCGCGCAGTTAGATATTCAATTTGTAACACTTGATTTCGAAAAAGAATATCAAAAATATGTTATTAAGCCGATGTATAAATCATATGCCTCTGGATTTACTCCAAACCCAGATATTCTTTGCAATAAAGTAATCAAATTTCCGTTGCTCTGGAAAAAAGCACAGGATCTCAAAGCAGACTCTATTGCAACTGGACATTATGCAAGAATCAAGAAAACAACATCTGGCTTTCAGCTCCTTGCGGGAAAAGATAAAATTAAAGATCAATCCTACTTCCTTGCAGAACTATCTCAAAAGGATTTAGCATATACATTATTTCCATTGGGAAACTTGACAAAAAACCAAGTCAGGCAAATAGCAAAGAAAAATAAATTTCCTAACTGGAACAAGCATGGAACAGTTGGAATCTGTTTCGTTGGAAAAGTAAGCATAAAGACATTCTTAGAAAAAAAGATAAAAGAAAAATTAGGAAAAGTCTTGGATTCAAAAGGAAACATTCTAGGAAGTCATCCTGGGGCAACATATTATACAATTGGCCAGACAGCACTGCCGCATATAGGCATAAATATCAAAAAGCCGAAAGAATATGCAAAGAAAAAGTTGTATATTGCAGAAAAAATAAAAAATAATCTAATAGTTGTTCCGGAAAACCATCCTATGCTTAAAAAACAGGAAATAATAGTAAAATCTCTGCATTTAATAAATCCAAAAGAAAAAATCCCAAAAGCAGGTCTTAAAGTAAAAATAAGGCATAGAGGCCGGCCAAATTCAGGAAAGCTGATAAAAAAGAATAATAAATACATATTCAAATTCAAAAAGCCAGTAGAAGCAATTGCTGAAGGCCAGATTGCTGTTATTTACCATAAAGGCCGTGTCATCGGCAGCGGAGAAATAAGACTTAAATAGTTCTTCGTATTTCAACAATTATGGAATTCGACAACCTTGTAAAAAAAAGACACTCTGTGAGGGATTTTGCAGATAAAAAAACAAGCTGGAAGCTTGTTCTCGATGCAATTGACTCCACATTAGCTTGCCCGTATGCTGATAATCAAAATAATCTCAAGTTCATTATAATAGAAAAGCCAGAAACAATAAAAGAAATTTCAAAACTATCAGAACAATCTTGGATTGAGGATGCAAGCATAGTGGTTGTTGTCTGCTCCGACAATAGACACCTTGAGAAAATGTATGGGGACAGAGGAAAAATTTACTCAAGACAGCAGGCTGGTGCAGCAATTCAAACTCTTCTTTTAAAGCTGACAGATCTAGGACTGGGAGCATGCTGGATCGGAGCTTATCCTGATGAAATTCTTGAACAAACACTGAAAATTCCATCATTTATGAGAATAGAGGCGATTATTCCTATTGGTCATGAAAAGCCTGTAAAAGGCAAGCCAGAAAAAATAAAACTCTCTCTGGAACATGTAATAAGATGGGAAGACTTCAGCCAGGAGCGCCGGCCTACTTTATTCGAAGAGCACAAAGGCGGCCTGGATTAATGTAATTAATGAAAGTAAACAATATTTTCTCTGAAATATCAAAGGAACTCAAGGAAGAATTATTTGAAACATTAATTAATTCAAAAACCTGTAAAATTGAAAGAATAATCTCAAAGGGCCATGTTACTCCAAAAGGAAAATGGTATGATCAAGATAAAAACGAATTTGTATTGTTAATAAAATGATCTGCAGAATTAAACTTCTATCCAAACGAATTAATAAATATGGAAGAGGGTGACTACATTAATATTCCCGCTCATACAAAGCATAGAGTAGAAAAAACAGATTCTAAAAAAGAAACTGTTTGGTTAACAGTTTTCTATTAACATGAAAAAAATTGTTTTCTACACACTATTGATAATATCGTTCTTGCTGATAACAGTTTTTGTTATTAGATTAATTTCAGCACGGCATCTTGATGACGTTACTCCGGAAATTCCTTGTGATAAAAAACTTTTAAACAAAGCAGATATTCTTTATGTAATACCCAACTTCAACAATAAAAGTATGGGGGAAAATAAAGAATGGTGCAATATGATTTTAAATCTCAACAAAACCTTAGGATTACATGGAATTTATCATACTTATAAAGAATTTCAAATAGATAGAAACATTAGTTATCTCGTTGAAGGAGAGCTATCTTTTGAAAAGTGTTTCGAATTTAAGCCTGAAAGATTTAAGCCCTCGCAATTGTCTATATCAAAATCTAATAAAGAAATGATAAAACAGAAGTATAAACTAGATGTCTTGCCAGGTGTGGGATTCCACAAAGTATATCATTGTAATGATACTGGAAGACTTCCAAATTGGCTTATTAATTTAATATAAAAAGTAAAAATAAAAAAGAAGAAAAATAAAAAAAAATAAAAAAGAAGGAAAAATCCTTCAAATTACAAAATTATCTGAAAACCTCAATTCCCAAATCGGAAATTTCAGTTCTTAGATTTTCCTGTTCATGCCGAGTCTTTCTTCCAACTATGTATGGGCTCTTTACGCCTGTCATAATTGTAATTACTCTTACCTTTCCGCCAAATTCCTTGTTAACTCTAGCTCCAATAATAACTTGGGCATCCTGTGAAATATTTTCAGTAACAAGTTCTCCAACACCGGCGAATTCTTCAAGTTTGAAGTCAGGTCCACATGTTATGTGGATCAAAGCTCCTGTCGCACCCTTATAATCTACATCAAGTAGAGGATGTGTCAAGGCCTGTCTTACTGCTTCATCAACTCTTGCAGTTGTGTCGCTTTCTCCAACACCAATAACTGCAACATCACCATTCTTCATAATAGCTGAAACGTCAGCATAGTCTAAGTTGATCAATGAAGGCAAGGTAATAGTTTCCACTATTCCTTTTATCATTGTACTAACCAGCTCGTTTGCTACTGCGAAGGCTTGTTCCATAGGTAAGTTTCCCGCAATGTCAACTAATCTGTTGTTATCAATAACAATTACTGTATCAACAACTTCTGTTAACTCTTGCAATCCAAACTCAGCTTTATCGTGCCTAGCTTTTTCACATTCAAAGGGCATTGTTACTACTCCAATGACTACCGCTCCGGATTCCTTTGCTAGTTGAGCAACGACTGGAGCAGCTCCTGTTCCAGTTCCTCCACCCATACCTGAACAAATGAATACCATATCAGCACCACTAGCAGCTCTCTTCAATTCTGAAAGCGATTCTTTTGCAGCTTCTCTTCCTTTTTGAGGATATCCGCCGCATCCCAAACCACGAGTAAGTTCTTTACCAATCAAAATTTTCTCGTCTGCTTTTGTAATACTTAAGTGTAGAGCATCAGTGTTAACGCCATAAATTGTAGCGCCATTAATGCCTTTGTTGAAAAGCCAAGTGATCGTATTACATCCTGCTCCACCAGTACCAAAAACTTTAATGTTAGCCTTTCCGGCCCTTAGTTCATCAAAATTAATGCTATGTGTAGAAACATTCTGTAAAGCTTCCTTTGCAAAATCAAGTACCATTTTCTCTTTTTGTTTTTAACCTCCTTTCATTTATTTATTTATAGTTATAATTAGAAAAAACAAGTATTTATATTTGACTATTTTTTCCAGGAACGAGGAGTTTAACACAACTATATACTACAAAATATATAATTAATCAATATAATGATAGAAAATATATATTACAGAATATAGGTAATATATTTTTACAAATTTCTCAATCTTTCCTTTAATTTTTCCCTGTCTTTTATCAAAACATGTCCGCCCGCGGCCTTAATATGCCCTCCAGCAGCACTTCCCTCAAACCCTTCAACAAGTTTTTTCAACATTGCCGGCAGATCAACATTTCCATCCTGCCTTCTTGCAGATAACTTATAAGTATTTCCGTCCTGTTTTCCAACAATAAATGTTTTATTAATATTTTTTGAACTCAGTAAATTAATAACTACAGCCTCAACAGGGTACTCCAAATTAAACTCTATAAAATATCCATCCTTGATATTTTCCTTTTGAATATAAAAGTCTCCAATTGCCTTATTTACCTCGGAATCAATTATTTTTGCATATTTTTCTAAGTCGCCAATGTCTCCAAAATCCTCTCCAAATGAATCAAATACTCTTCTCAAATTATCTTTAAAATATATTATAGCCAACGAAATATTATACTGCAAATCCCAGAACTTTCCACTCTTGAGCTTCCTTTCCAGAGTGGAAAATTCATCCCCGTATTTTTTATAAATCTTAATCAGCCAGTCCTCATTTTTTACAAACATCCAGTCTGCAACAGAAGCACAAGCAATAAGCCAGTCTATTTTTCCCAAGTCTTTAATTTTTGAAAACAAATAATAATTTAAGTACGTTGCGCAGAATCCCTGGGCATTCATAAAAACAGTTTTAGGGGAATTATAATCTGTTTCAACAGTATGATGATCCACAATAGCAATTTTGGCAAATTTCTCTGCCTTTCTAAGAAGTTTTTTATTTGCCCAGTTTAAATCAGTCATGAATATTTTATTCACCTTTTCTGCTTTCAATTTATTAATAAGTTCCTCATTTAATTGAGGGTATCCTAAAAATCTAATACTATTAGTTCCAATAACTTTGCTTGCAACTTTCGCTGCAAGCAATCCATCTGCATCCGTATGGCTGATAATTGCAATCTTATCTTTTGAATTTAATTTCTTAATAAAATTAAAAAATCTTCTCTCGGTTCCCGCAAGCCATTCTGGCTTGACCAGCGCAATATCATATACAATTTCTTGTTTTTTTTCCTTTTTTGCCATCAAATTTTCTCCAAAATTATCGCGTTTATTCCTTTTATCTCCATATTAGGAACAACCAAATAAAGGTTATAAAATTAATTGAATTATGAATAAATCTTCCTGATAACCTGCCTTCTCAGCTTAAAGCTATTTGCCCATTTTGCATAAGCATTCCATCCCTGAAAGCTCTCAAGCATTTTAGTTTTAGAAATCTCATCATTTTTATAGCTCACCACTTTTGAAAACATCTTTCTAATATTCCTTTTTCTCAAAAGCTTAAAGTAATAAAAATTTCTAAAACCAACGAAATCAATGCCTCTTGAAAGAGAAAGAATAGATGATTTATCCGGATGCAGCTCTAAATTCAACTCTTTTTTTAAAAATTTACTTATTTCTTCTTTCCAAATTTCTAATTGCTCCTTGGATTGATGCAAAATTACAAAATCGTCAACATATCTAATGTAATACTTAGCCCTTAAAACATGCTTCACAAAATAATCAAGTTCATTGAGATAAATATTCGCAAAGAACTGCGAAGTCAGATTGCCGAGAGGCATGCCTTTGGCTCGACAATAGCTCTCTCTCTCTCTGCGTTTCGGAGTTCGCACAATTTTGAAGAATCTGTTTTATCAGCCAAATAACTTTTTCATCAGCTATTTTCTTTCTCATAATTCTTAATAAAATCTCATTATCAACTTCTTGGAAATAATGCCTAATATCTGCTTTTAAACAATATCCCTTGACTTGATTTTTATTGAAAAATCCATTTATCTTTCCGTTTCTTGAAACTTTTTTAAAGAATTTATAAAAACGCTGTAAAGCAAACAAATTTCCTTTTCCAATTCTATTTGCACACGAATCATAAATGAATCCTTTATCGAAAATTGACTCAAGAATTATAACAAGAGCATGATGAACAACCCTATCGCGGAAAGCAGACTTTGAAATTTTGCGAGTCTTTGGATCTCGCAAAATAAATGTTTTCAAAGGTTCTGGAGAATAAGTCTGTTCCTTAAGTTCATAATGCAAGTCAAGCAAGCTCTTTTCAAGATTTTCCTCAAATTTAATAACATAATCCTTGCGAGTCTTGCCTTTTCTCGCCTTTTTCCAAGCCATGACTAAATTATCGAAGGAAATTATCTTTTCATATAGATCGTTATATTTTTTCATTATATTCCTAGCACAAGGCTGAGCCATTCGACCATTATCATTCGAGTTGCCCAAGTTGTCGTTGTAGTTGTTGTCGTTCAAGTCCAAGTTCCTGTTCAAGTACAACCTGGAAAGGTGTAGCCAGTTAATTAAAAGTAAATCACCATCGCTTCATATTTCCAAGCAAGTGTACTTAATGTCGCGATTGAATTTTATGGCTTTTCCAAAGAAAAGCACTATTAACCGGCGTGTGGCCCAGCCAAGTTCTTTAGAACATCGGCTAGGAGAAATATCAATAAAAATAAGTATTTATTTGTTTTCTACAAGAAATAATTTAACTTGTCTAATTTTTTGCGCCGTCTTCGCCGGATACGCAAACCACCCGACCAACACCACACGAGCAGCCCAAGCCGTCGCAGCAGCCGTCGCCGAACAAGACCAAGCCCCAGCTCAAGTACAACCTGGAAAGGCCAGAATTTCCTAAATAAACTGCTCTAGTGCCCTCTTTGTCAAAAATTGGCAGTCCATTTTTATCAGTTTCTGAGAAGCTCTTTCTACTATTTTTTCCTGCTAATTGAGGTGCATATATTATATCTGCGTTTTCCTTTAATTTGAATGCCAAACCATAACTTGAATTTGAATCATTTGCTAGTTTAAGCCCTGCAAGAGGAATCATTAGAGGCATTTTTGCTTTTGGATTTCTTTCCTTAATCTGTTTTATTAAATCCTGTGCAAGATATTTATTAGGATTTCCATCAGATCTCAAGATAAGCGCTGAATCTTCATATTGTCCTCTAAGTGTAAGGGCATTACATTTTAAAACTCTTTCCAAGTCTGCAGGTGTTGCTGTTCTCAATCCTGCTTGAGAAACTATCTGGTTTACAAGAACAACTGCAAAAGGATTTGAGCCTTTTACAACATCATTTGAGTATGAAAGAACATCTAAAGCATCTGCATTATCATAATCAGCTTTAGCTCTTTCTTTATATTCGTCTAAAACTGCTTTTCCGAAATCTTCAACTAAAAAATTAGCTCTTGGAATTACTGTTGGAACTTCTATTAAAGGAGCTCCTGTAAATTTTGGTAATTGCATTGTTTCCATAATTTTCAGAGAAATTAATCCTATTTAAATCTTTCTATTTGTTATCTTTTACTAGTGACAACGAATCAATTTACTTCTCAAAAGCCTGCGCAATTGAAAGCATCTTGCTTTCTTCGCCGATTGCACACATTATCTGCATTCCAACTGGAATCCCGGAAACTTTTCCGGCAGGAATTGAAATTGCGCAAATCTCTGCGAGATTTGCTGGAATTGTCAAAGCATCGTAAGCATAAACTTCTTCCGGCTTCATTTTCTTTCCCTCTCCTATTTTCCAAGGCAATCCGGGGCAGGTAGGAAGAACAACACAATCTACTTCTTTAAAGACAAATTCAAATTCTTCTTTGATAATTTCTTTAACTTCCAGCGCCTTTCCATAATATCTTCCCTTAAATTCAGCCTTTGTAATTTCGCTTCCTCCTAAAATGCGCCTCAAAACTTCCTCTCCGCAATTATCCTCAATTTTCCTGCCGTAGCGACGCCCATCAAATCTTCTAGTTCCCGAATAAAATTCTGCAAAAACAAGAGGATAATAAGTCTGTACAGCCAAATCAATATGTTTAATATTAACTTCTTCAGTTTTCCACTTTAATTTTTTAACACTCTCCTTAACTTTATCATCAATCAATGCTTGTATTTTCTTATCAACTCCTTTTATTTTCAAAACCCCAACAGTTATTTTATTTAATTTCTCAATTTTTATTGGTGTAGAATCAAAAGTTTTTGTATCTCGTGCATCTTTGCCTCTAATAACCTCTAGAACAAGCGCACAGTCAGCTACATTCTTAGCAATAGGTCCAATCTGATCCAATGACATAGACAAATCAATTAATCCATATCTAGAAACTAAGCCGTAACTTGACTTAACTCCTACAACTCCGCAATGTGATGCAGGATTTCTAATTGACCCCCCAGTATCCGAGCCAAGAGCTACATCACAAAATCCAGCTGCAACAGCGACAGCTGAGCCGCTGCTTGATCCGCCAGGAATTCTTCCAGGAGCAGCCGGATTTTCAGCTGGCCCAAAAGCACTGTTCTCTCCGCTGCCGCCTGCAGCAAACTCATCCATATTTAACATTCCAATTATCACACCATCTTCTGCCTTAATCTTTTCAATAACGGCGGCATCAAAAGTAGCCTTGTAATTATCAAGAGTCTTAGACGCACAATTGGCAATTAATCCTAGAACATTTATATTACTCTTAATTCCAAAAACATACCCATATAAGTGACCCTTTTTCTTTTTGGCATCAACTGCCTTTGCTTCAGCAAGAACATTAGGATTCAAATGCAAAAAAGCATTTATCTTTTTATTCTCTTTTTTTATTTTATCAAGATATGCCTTGACTTTTGTCTCAACGCTAGCCATAATATTAGTTAAAATAGAGAATTATTAAAGATTGCTAATTTATCACTTATAGGATAGAAAACCTCGGTTTTCACCACTCAATTTTTGCAACCTGCTTCCTTACGTAAATAATCTCTTGCAGCTCGTAAAACTCAATAGTTTTTTCGGCTTGGTCATCAAAATATCTAATCTGATAATCTTTGTCTGTTTTAGGATCAAAAAGCTCTATTGCCATCTCTTTTGTTGAGCCGTGATCTATTAAGACATAATGAGCATCTACAACATACTCCTTGCCGTCAACTTTTGCTTTATCTCCCTTTATAATCTGGGCAATAGGCCTAGAGGCATTTATTTTTATCTCGCTTTTTTCAATCACATCAATTTTCTTCTCAATTGTCTTTATCTCGCTATTCAACTCCTTCTTTGATATCTTTCCTTCCTTTGCTTTATCCTTAACTTCTTTTTTAACAGTTTTCGTTTTCACCATGTTTTCTTCTCCGCGTATATGTAATCTTCATCCTTTTCAGGAGCATTTGCAAACATTCTTGCTCTAAAATCAGTATCACATATCTTTCCTTCCCCTTCCTCTCTAAATCCTCCAAGTTCCCGCTTCTCCTCTCGCGCTTTTAATTTAACAGCTTCAATAGCGTGGCTGAACTTATCAAGAATCTCCTTTGCTTCTTTGGCTATCTTCTCCCTTTTTGCATCATCCATAATAGAAAAAACGAAAGTCAGTTTATAAAGTTATTTAGTAGCGAGATAATGTGTAGCCCGCGGACATATGTCCTACCCCTTTAAAATAGCTTATCGAATGCAAAATAAATGTCTGCCGGGACTTTCCCATGCAGACTTGAATGAGGGCGAAAATGATTATACCTCATTCTAAACT
>Ga0247727_10006186_pt1 | contig 23668 bp, 27 predicted proteins | sample WisWelCaveWW1625_FD_202498 | JGI IMG/M metagenome (GOLD analysis project Ga0247727, IMG submission 202498) | Biofilm microbial communities from Wishing Well Cave, Virginia, United States - WW16-25 | ecosystem: Environmental > Aquatic > Deep subsurface > Groundwater > Cave microbial mat | place...
GCCGGAATCATCTTTCTGTTCCATTCATTGACGCGATGATAAGCGGATTGAAACAAAGGCAAGGGATTCAATCGCTGGCTGTCCAGCATGGTTCCATTCATTGACGCGATGATAAGCGGATTGAAACATGACGGCAACGGTTTTTCCGTTCTGCATCTTGGTGTTCCATTCATTGACGCGATGATAAGCGGATTGAAACCTATTCACCCAACCCGCTCCACTAAAACTTTTCATCGTTCCATTCATTGACGCGATGATAAGCGGATTGAAACCAACCGCAGGCGCAAATGCGCGTTGCTACTTGTTCGGTTCCATTCATTGACGCGATGATAAGCGGATTGAAACACTGTTTAAGTTTGGCAATACAAGATTTCAGCGAATCAGTTCCATTCATTGACGCGATGATAAGCGGATTGAAACTCGCCATTTTTGCCGGGTCACCGCCGTACTTTCTGATGTTCCATTCATTGACGCGATGATAAGCGGATTGAAACAGACTCAAAACATAATCCTCGGCGGCGATAGACCACTGTTCCATTCATTGACGCGATGATAAGCGGATTGAAACATGATGCGCAAGAGTTAAGCCGTCCGTGCTTCCCTTCAGTTCCATTCATTGACGCGATGATAAGCGGATTGAAACTTCCCAAACCGCGAACGGGACGATAGTCCGGAGTGCGTGTTCCATTCATTGACGCGATGATAAGCGGATTGAAACTATTTCTTTGGGTTCGGTGTTATTCTCACGAATGAAGTTCCATTCATTGACGCGATGATAAGCGGATTGAAACGAACAAGTCCTGTCCGACCGGCATCATTCCAGCGCGAAGGTTCCATTCATTGACGCGATGATAAGCGGATTGAAACTCAATATCTCTCGACTTGTAAGATAACTTGCAATGTCCGTTCCATTCATTGACGCGATGATAAGCGGATTGAAACAACCTTCGAACGTCACGTACCAATTTGCTTCCACCCACGTTCCATTCATTGACGCGATGATAAGCGGATTGAAACTGCATCCACCGCAGTTTCATAAGTCCCATCATCCACCGTTCCATTCATTGACGCGATGATAAGCGGATTGAAACATATTTTTTCCATCGCCAGTAAATTTCTCAAAAGTGTTCCATTCATTGACGCGATGATAAGCGGATTGAAACTGGGAGCTGGCGTTTATTTTCAGCACCATCGGCCTGTTGCAAAACGGCGGGCCCGCCGCGTTGGCTGACAACCTTTTCAGCGGTGAGTTTGCCATATTCATAGATTGCAAAGCGCCGATTCATCGCCGTATAATTGACCTCGGACCCAAGACCCCAGACCGCATCATGCTCAAAACCTGGGTGTTTACCATTGCCACCAATCTGGCGCGGGATCATTTCAAAGCGCAACGCCGCTGGCGCGAGGACACGCCGGATCGCTAAAAACGGCGCGTGCTATCAATGCTCGGCTATCAACGGGTTTATCAATCCCAAGCAAAACGAGCGCGAACAACTGGTGCAAATCAAAACGTGAAAAACGCCGGCCTCGGCGCGTTGCCGGAACATTTCAATAGCGACAAAAACGTTTTTGTTTTGAATGAGGGCCGCCCGGATGCTTATTTCATCATCGTGCCCAAAGAACATCAACATGCGAATGGCATGCCGTGAGGCAATAAGGCCGGTTGAGTTTTATTTCCATATCCAGCGCGGCACCTCGGCGCAATAACGCGCATAGGATTCGCCGAACAAACGCCGCAAAACCGGCTCTTCGTAAAAGAAAATGAACGCATTAAAACCGAGAAAAACCACGCTGGCATAGAACAGCAGGGTTGCGCTGGAAAAGAAAATCGCTTCGCCGAGCAAGATGAGCATGATGCCGACATACATGGGATTGCGCGTGAAGCGATAAAGGCCGCTGCGAACCAACTGTTTGGGCGGGTCGATGGGCGCCGGCGTGCCGCGACCTTTTGCGGCAAAATCGTAAGCGCACCATAAATAAATGCCAAAGCCGATAAGCAGCGGCGCGAGGCCGATGAAGCGCAGCGCTTCCCATGCCGGTATTTCGACGGTTCGCCGAGTGGAAAAAAACAGATACGGCAATAAAACCGTCACCGTGCCGGGCGCGACAATGGTAAAGAGCAAAGTTTTGAGCCAGATCATTTTTTGCTCCCGCGAAAAATAGTGCAGTCCGGCTTGCGCTCGACGATTTTCCGAATTTAGCACGATCGCACGGCGCCAGCCGGACTTCGATAAAAGTTAAAAACCCCGCTGCGTCGAAACGACGAAGCGGGGCTTGGTTTTTTAACGCAGCTTATTTCGCGCCGCCGCTCTCCAGCTTTTCCAGCGCATTTTGCGCGGCGTTTTGTTCGGCGCGTTTTTTGGAATTGCCGACGCCGATGCCGGTCATGCGATTTTGAATGCGCACTTCCACGGTAAAAATTTTTTCGTGATCCGGGCCCTCTTCGGCGCGGATGGCGTAAAACGGCACGCCGAGATTGCGACTTTGGGAATACTCGAGCAACAGGCTCTTGAAATTCTTGTGCTGCTCTTCTTTAAGGATGGGGTCAATTTCTTTCAAGACAATGCCACGGACAAACGCGCGGGCGGGCGGGATGCCGCCATCGAGATAAATCGCCGCGATTACCGCCTCGAACGTGTCACTAATAATGGAGGGGCGCGTGCGGCCGCCCGACCGCTCTTCGGCCTCGCTCATCAACACGTAATGTCCGAGGTTTAATTGGCGGGCGAAACGCGCGAGAATCTTCCGGCTGACGAGCAGCGATTTCATCGCGGTGATGTCGCCTTCTTCCTTGTTGGGAAAAAGATGAAAGAGGGCGTCGGTGACGACCAGACCCAGCACGGCGTCGCCGAGCAACTCTAACCTTTCGTTGGAATGCACGCGCCGTTCATTGACCTGCGGCAGGTAAGAGCGGTGCTTTAAGGCTTGCAGCAATAAATCCAGATTGCGAAAACGATAGCCGATCAGCCTCGCAAATTTTTTGGCGTTGGCTTCACCGCCATCCCGGCCGGAAAGATTTTTCTTGCGGAACAGCCCTTTTAAGAAACTCAACATAGGCGACAGGCAAAACTTGCCCGCGAAAGCGGGCGGAAGATCGAATACAAGAATAAAAAAGAAACGGCGTCAAGGCCTTGCAAGAATTTTCCCCGGTGCTGCAAAATTGACGCAATCAAATTTAATCGGCGGGAATTTAGATCGAGGTGAGGAAGCTCCGCCGTGGCGGGGCGCTCTCGCTTCGCTCAAAATAACGATGCTAAATTTGCTGCGGCTAATTTTTATGGCGAAAATTTTTTGACCACGAGACAAACATTGTGGCCGCCAAAGCCGAACGAGTTGGAAATGGCGACGTTCACCTGACGCTGCACGGCGGCGTTGGGCGTATAATTTAAAAAACATTCCGGATCGGCCGTGATTTGGTTGATGGTCGGGTGGATAACATTGTCGCGGCAGGTCAACGCCGTCGCCACCAGTTCCATCGCGCCGCTGGCGCCAAGCAAATGGCCGATCATCGATTTGGTTGAACTGATATTCAGCGTTGGGCTGTGCTCGCCAAAAACGGTGGCCATCGCCTGCGTTTCGTTCTTATCATTCGCCGCCGTGGAAGTGCCATGCGCGTTGATATATTGCACTTCTTCCGGCGCGACGCCGGCGTTTTTCAGCGCCAACCGTATCGCCCGCACCGCGCCTTCGCCGCCCGGCGCCGGTTGCGTGATATGATAGGCATCGGCGCTGTAACCGGCGCCGACCACCTCCGCATAAATTTTTGCGTCGCGGCGCACGGCGCTTTCCAATGACTCGACCACGAGAATGCCGCCGCCCTCGCCCATCACAAAACCGTCACGGTCGAGATCAAAAGGCCGGCTCGCCTGTTGCGGCGCGTCGTTGCGAGTCGATAAGGCTTTCATCGCATTGAAACCGCCGACGCCCATCGGCGTGACCGTGGCTTCCGCGCCGCCGCAAATCATCGCCTCGGCTTCGCCGCGTTGCACGTAGCGAAAAGCCTCGCCGATCGCGTGCGAGCTGGAAGCGCAGGCGGAAATGATCGCGTAATTCGGGCCTTTAAATCCGTATTGCATGGAAATATGGCCGGGCGCAATATCCGCGATCATCATCGGAATAAAAAAGGGGCTAATACGTCCCGGCCCCTTTTCGAACAGCTTGCGGTTTTCGCGCTCAAACGTTTCCATGCCGCCGATGCCGGAACTGACAATGACGCCGATCGCGTCTTTGTCGAGCGGCGCTTCGAGCAAGCGTGCGTCTTCAACCGCCAATTTCGCCGCCGCCAGCGCGTAATGTGTAAATGCATCCATGCGCCGCGCTTCCTTTTTATCGATATACGTTTCCGGAGTGAAGTTTTTAACTTCAGCGGCAATCCTGGTGTCAAAATTCGTCGCGTCGAAACGCGTGATCGCGCCCACCCCGGACTTGCCGGCGAGCAGATTTTGCCAAAACTCGTCCACCGTGTGGCCGAGCGGCGAAATCACGCCCATACCGGTGATGACGACTCGTCGGTCATGCATAGAAACACCTATTCATTGGCATTCCATTCTGATCGGAAATCTTTGTGTTGCTTTTCCGCCTAGGCGTCGCTCTTTTTCTTTTTCAAGTATTCCATCGCCATGCCGACCGTCGTCATTTTCTCGGCGTCTTCGTCAGGAATCTCGATGTCAAATTCTTCCTCAAACGCCATGACCAATTCCACGGTGTCCAAAGAATCGGCGCCGAGATCGTCGATAAAACTGGCTTCCGGCGTCACTTCGTTGGCGTCCACGCCAAGTTGATCCACGATAATCTGTTTGACTTTTTCTTCTAAGGCTGCCATTGCGATTTCACTCCTCCGTTTGGGTGAGTAGGGTTAAAGTTAATTTCATTTTCAAAAAATTAAACAGCAAGTTTCAATTTCTCGTGAACGGCTTCATGGTGCGAGCGCTCCGTGATGCCAAGCCCAATATCATAACCTTGCTCCATAAAAATTTCATGGCTGCGTTGCGACAAAGTTTCCGAGACCAGCTCTTCTTTTTCATCGGGAACGACGATCTTAATCCATGCATCCAACTCTTCATAACCGGGTATACGAACGTCAAGAATTTCCGCATCGGGAGCAAGGTCTTTTGCAAGCGAAGTCAACTCGCTTATTAATCTCTCAAGGCGGCGCTTTGAAAATCGCGCTTTGGAGCTGATCATTTACTTGTTACCTCTTCAACTTTATTGATAAACTCGCGGGTATGTTTCAACACTCTTTTTGTATCTGTGCCACCAGCCCCCTCAACTTCATAATGGGCATTCAAACGTTCAGCATAAGCATGGGTTAACCAAGTTCCAAATTGCGCAGGATAAATATGTCGCTTATGGATAAGAACTTCGGTAAATTTTTGTTTCAATCCGCCATGCGACCATTTGTCCTGCTTAAAACCTTGATGTTTCATCGCTGCGATTGCCGCCCAAAACAATGCATAATAACAATTGGCCGCGCAGCCATTGTAAAACCCCTTTTCCAGCGCCAATTCAGCAACTTGTAAAAACTCTTTCGCCCGTTCCAACATGCTTCATTGCTCCCACCGAGATATTTATTTCTTGAAACAGTTTTAAAAAAGCTTCAAGCATTACGCCATCACCATGCCGCCATCGACATTCAAAACCTGGCCGGTGATGTAATCCGCATCTGACGACGCGAGAAAAGCAACGACACCCGCCACATCTTCCGAGGTGCCAACTCTTTCAAGCGGAATGGTTTGCAGCATCGCGGTTTTGGCGGCTTCCGGCAAACCGACGGTCATGTCGGTTAAAACGAACCCCGGCGCAACGGCGTTGATTTGCACGTTGCGGCTCGCCAGCTCACGTGCAACGGATTTGGTCAATCCGATGACGCCGGCTTTGGCGGCGCTGTAATTCGCCTGCCCTTTATTGCCCATCAGCGCGACGATCGAGGTGATGTTGATAATTTTGCCGCTGCGTTGTTTCATCATAATCTTGCTCGCGGCGCGCACGCAGTTGAACGTGCCGGTGAGATTAGTCGCGATCACCGCGCTCCAATCCTCGTCGCTCATGCGCATCACCAAATTATCGCGCGTGATGCCGGCGTTGTTCACGAGAATATGCAGGCCGCCGAACTGCTCGACCGTTGCTTTCAGCAGCGCTTCAACTTGCTTGACTTCGACGATATTGGCGGCAAAGCCGAGCGCCTGTCCGCCGCTTTGGCGAATTTCCTCCGCCGTTTTATCCGCGCCCTCTTGCGTTGTTGCGGTAACCACGACTTTAGCGCCTTCCGCAGCGAGACGCAACGCAATCGCTTTGCCGATACCACGCGAACCGCCGGTGACGATTGCGACTTTGTCTTGGAGTTTTGCCATCACACCTTATTTTTAAAACTCGGAGTGCAAACTTTAGTTTGCCACGGTCATGCTGAAGCATGGCACTCCGATTCTTCATTAAACCGCTTCAACTTCCGCAACCTTCCCAACCGTCTTGACCACAAAATTTTTATTGATGCGCTTCACCAATCCCGCCAGCACATTGCCCGGGCCGATTTCGTAAAATTGCGTGGCGCCATCGGCAATCATGCTTTCAATACTCTCGATCCAGCGCACCGGACTGGTGAGCTGCTCGTCCAAACGCTGGCGAATTTCATCGATGTGCTTCGTCGGTTTGGCGGTGACGTTCAAATAAACTGGGCAGCCGGCGTCGTGAAAAAAAGCCTTTTGCAAACTCTCGCGTAAACCGTCGCGCGCGCCGGCCATGAGCGGCGAGTGAAACGCCCCGCCAACGGCAAGTTGTTTCGTTATTTTCGCGCCTTTGGCTTTGGCAATCGTCATCGCTTGCTGCACGCCGGCGATTGAGCCGGAAATGGCGATCTGTCCCGGGGAATTGAAATTTGCCGCACAGACCACGCCTGCGCTCGCGGCCTCCTGACAAACCGCTTCGACTTCCGAGGGCTCGAGGCCGACAATCGCAGCCATCGTTCCCGGGTTTTCCACGCCGGCGCGTTGCATCAATTCGCCGCGGCGACGGACCAGCAATAGTGCTTCATCGAAATCCAACACACAAGCCGCATATAACGCCGAATATTCGCCGAGACTGTGGCCGGCGACCATATCGGGTGTCATGCCTTTCTCCGCCAGCAGGCGCGTGATAATCGCGCTATGAATGAAGATCGCGGGCTGCGTGACGTCGGTTTGCGTTAGTTTTTCTTCTGGCCCGTCAAAGCAAATTTGCTGAATATCAAAACCGAGCAGCCGATTGGCGCGCGCAAACAACTCCTGCGCCTGCGGAAATTTCTCGCAGAGATCTTTCGCCATGCCGACATATTGCGAAGCTTGTCCGGGAAAAATGAAAGCGCGACGTTCGTTCATATTTTGAATTTTACAGTTTTTTTTGCTTGGATGAAAAGACTGTCATTTCGAGCGCAGCGAGAAATCTTTTGCTATAAAGATTCCCTGCGGGCGTAGCCTCGTCGCTGCGCTCCTCTAAGAAACTGGAGTTCAAGCTTAAGCTTGTCACTCCTCGACAGTTTCTTTCTGAAAAAGCCACTGCCGGTGGTCTAACACTCGGAATGACATCTTCACTCATTTAAAAAACGCTGTAAATTATAAATTTTTAATTTAAAATTTAAATTTATTTTAACAAAGAATTTTAACTCAAAACTGAATCAGCGCCGAACCCCAGGTAAAACCGCCGCCAAACGCCACGATCAAACAGCGGTCGCCCGGCTGCAAACGCCCGTTGCCGAGCGCTTCATTCATCGCAATCGGAATCGACGCCGCCGAAGTGTTGCCGTATTCCTGAACGTTCACATAAACTTTTGCCAGCGGCATGCCGACGCGTTTGGCCGTGGCGTTGATGATGCGCATATTCGCCTGATGTGGGATCAACAATTTAATATCATCGCTGGTCAAATTGTTTTTTTCCAAAATATGTTCGGCCGCGTCACCCATCGCCGTGACGGCATATTTAAAAACTTCGCGGCCTTCCATACGCAAAAACATCATTTTCTCGGCAATCGCCACATCAGGCGGAACTTTGGTGCCGCCGCCTGGCATGTTCAGCAAATGCGTAAGCCGACCGTCGCTTTTCATAAACGTGTCGATAATGCCGCGCTGACCATCACTCGGGCCGATGACTGCCGCGCCGGCCGCGTCGCCAAACAGCACGCACGTCGAACGATCCGTCCAATCCGTGATGCGCGTCAACAGCTCGCCGCCGATCACGAGCACGTGTTGCGCTTTGCCGGAAACGATCAAGCTATCGGCCAACGATAATCCGTAAATAAAACCGGTGCACGCCGCGGAAATATCAAACGCCGCCGCATTCGTGGCGCCGAGCATTTCCTGCACGTAACAGGCCGTTGAAGGAAACGTCACGTCGCCGGTAACGGTGGCGATAATAATCGCGTCCAATTTCTCCGCCGGCAATTGCGCGGCTGCCAGCGCCGCCCGTCCCGCGGCGGCGCAAAGCGCGGAGGTCGTATCGCTTTCATCCGCGATGAAACGGCGCTCGATGCCGGTGCGCTCGCGGATCCATTCGTCGGTGGTATCGACCATTTTTTCGAGATCCGCATTGGTCAGCACGCGCTTGGGCACGGCGCGGCCCGTGCCGAGAATCATCGTATTAGGCTTCTTGCTCAATGAGTTTGACTCCATTTTGCGTTTGCAACTCTTGTCCGATAATTTGCGTGACGCCTTCGGAAACCATTTTCACGGCCTCGCGAATCGCGTTGCGAATCGCTTTGGGCGTCGAACCGCCGTGGCAAATGATGCAAACGCCGTTCAGTCCCAAAAGCGGCGCGCCGCCGTATTCCTCGTAATCAAAAATTTTGCGCAAACCCTTGAACGTTGGCTGCAACAAAAAGGCGCCGATCTGGCGAAAAATTCTTTTGCCGATCTGCCGTTGAATATGGTGGCGAAACACCCCGCCGAGGCTCTCGGCAAACTTGAGAATGATATTGCCGACGAAACCGTCGCACACGACGACGTCCGCCGTGCCTTTCAGAATATCCCGGCCTTCGACACTGCCGATAAAATTGACGCCGTTGAGCGACTCCAACATTGCATACGCTTCGCGCGTCACTTCGGTGCCCTTCGAGCGTTCTTCGCCGTTGCTCAACAGCGCGACTTTCGGGGAAGAGATGCCGCGCACGCGATTCATGAAAATGCTGCCCATCATGCCGAATTGCGTCAACTGCATCGACTTGCAATCGACATTGGCGCCGACGTCGATGAGCATTGTAGCACCGTAGCCGTTCGGAATCAGCGAGCCGATGCCGGGACGGTTTACCCCGCGAATGCGGCCCAGTTCCATCAAACAGGCAGCCATCGCCGCGCCGGTGTGTCCCGCGCTGACCACCGCATCCACTTGGCCTTCATGGTGAAGGCGCGCGGCGACGAGCACGGAGGCGTCTTTCTTTTTTTTCAACGCCACCGTCGGCACATCACACATCTCGATTTTTTCGGAGGCGTGATAAATCGAGTAACGCAGGTTTTCGCCGCGCGTCAACAACGGATGCCGGCTAATCTCCAGCTCGATCTGGGTTTTGTCACCCACGAAGACGATTTCATAAGCGCCCGCCGCCAATTTTGCCGCTTCGAGGCCGCCTTGCACAATCGCTGTCGGCGCATGATCCCCGCCCATGGCGTCCAATGCGATACGCATATCCTCTTCTCAACAAGTTTAAGATGACTCGCGCGATCATGCAGCTCTCAACTTTTGCATTCATGGCAACGCTCACGTCCGCGCAAACACTGAGGCCCAAATGGCGCGGTTATTCGCCGCGCGGCAAAAAGACCGAGCGCTCATTATAATAACCGCAATTCGGGCAGGCGCGATGCGGCAGTTTTGGTTGACGGCAATTGGCGCAGGGCGTCACATTGGGAGCCGCGAGCTTCCAGTGCGTCCGGCGTTTATCGCGGCGCGTCCGCGAATGTCTGCGTTTAGGATTTGGCACGACTTGACCTCTTTCTGATGATTAACCCGCCGCGATTTTTTAATGGGTTGATTAAAATAAAATCACAGCGATTGTGTTAAAAAAACAATTTATGTTACAACAGCTTGCGCAACGCTTCCCACCGCAAATCCGCCGGGGGCGGCGCACAGCGGCACGTTTCGGTGTTCAGATTGGCGCCGCAGCCGGCGCACAAACCGTGGCAGTTCTCGGCGCACAACATTTTCATCGGCAGCGCCAGCAAAATCGTCTCACGAATTTCCGCGGTGAGATCGATCTCTTTCGCGTCGGGCGGCAGATAATGAATATCATCCGCCTCGTTCTGCGTCACCATTTCTTTGTCGCTCGTAAAAACCGCGCGCGATTCGCCGCTCACCGTGCGGTCAAATTCATCCGTGCAGCGATCACAAACAAAGCGCCCACTGACCTGCACCCGGTTTTTCAAAAAATAGTGCGGTGAGCGCTTCTCTAAATCGATCTGAATTTTTACGTCTTCGTGCAGATGCGGCTGCTCTTCCACACCCGACTCCGCCAGCTTTTCCACGAAGTTGAGCGTGTGCAACCCTTCCGTCAGACGTATCAGCAAAACCTTCATCGGTTGTCAACGGCAAAAATAGAGTAGTGAAGAATTTATAAAAGAAAGCGTTATAAGTCAAGCTAAAAAAATGTGTACCACTACGACGACGGGTAATGGATGAACACCCACTGTTTTTCATTTCAGCGGAGTGACAAACTTAAGTTTGTCACTCCATTTTTTGATACCGATCCAACCAGTACCCGGATTCCAACAACTCGGCCAACTGCTCGGCCATCGCGCGCGCTTCATTGCGCGTCGCAAAGCCGCCGACGCGCACGCGGTACCACGTGCCGCCCAATTCCGGCAGATCGGCGCTTTGCACGTAGGCCGTAAACCCTTTCGCGCTGAACCGTTGGGCATCGCGTTCGGCGCGCCGCCGCGTTTGCCATGAAGAAACCTGCACGGTGAACTTGCCTTCGGCATCAACCACAACTTGCGGCGGTTCCATCACCGGCTCTTGCACCGGCAATTCGCGTGGCGTTGCCGATGAATCTTCCACAATCGGCGCGGGCATCACCGGCGTTTCCGTCTTTTTATCTTTCTTCGACAGCACCTGCCAGCCCAACACCACCGCCACGCCGACAATCAAAATTCCCCCGATCCACGCCACGCGCCGATTTTCATTCTCCATGGCAATTCTCCTGAGACAAATTTATTATTGCGCTTCGATCAGCTCTTTGCTGGAAAAATAAAACGCCACTTCGAGGCGGCCATTTTCCGGCGAGTCCGAGCCGTGCACAATGTTATTTTGCTTGCTGGTGGCCAAGTCGCGGCGAATCGTGCCCGGCGCGGCTTCGGCGGGATCGGTCGCGCCGATGAGCTTGCGAAAATCCGCCACGGCATTCTCTTTTTCCAGCGCCAGCGGCACAACCGGGCCGCTCGACATAAAATTCACCAGCTCTTTATAGAAACCGCGTTCCTTATGCACTGCATAAAATTTGCCGGCGACTTCCGGCGTCAATTTCACCAGCTTCATGCCGATAATCCGGAAGCCCGCGGCTTCGATGCGATCGAGCACTTTGCCCATTTTATTTGCCGCCACACAGTCCGGCTTCAGAATTGCGAGGGTGCGTTCCAAAGTTGAATCTCCTTGTTAAGAAAAAAATATTGAAATAAAAACACAAAAAATACTTACGTCTTCGTTTTGCTTTTCGCTTTTGCCAGCGACGCTTTTACCGCAATCACCTTCTTTTTCTTGCCAAGCGCCTTTGCCATCCTCGCGCCGATCTCCGCCGGACTTTCGCAAACGTGCGCGCCGGCTTTGCGCAAGGCTTCCATCTTCTCCGCGGCCGTGCCTTTGCCGCCGGCGATGATCGCGCCGGCGTGGCCCATGCGACGGCCTTCGGGCGCCGTGCGTCCGGCGATGAATGCGACCACGGGTTTGTCAAAATATTTTTTGAGGTACGCCGCGGCCTCATCTTCTGCAGAACCGCCGATTTCGCCGATCAACACCACGGCGTCCGTGCTGTCGTCTTCCGCAAAAAGTTTCAACGCGTCGGTGTGTGTCGTGCCGATGATCGGATCGCCGCCGATGCCGACGCAAGTTGACTGGCCGATGCCGAGATCGGAAAGCTGTTTCACGGCTTCATACGTCAACGTGCCGCTGCGCGAAATCACGCCAACGCGGCCCGGTTGATGAATGAAGCCCGGCATGATACCGATTTTGCATTTGCCCGGCGAAATGATGCCCGGACAATTCGGACCGATCATGCGCGCCCCGAGTTTATTCAGCAATGCTTTCACCGGCAACATGTCGATGATGGGAATGCCTTCCGTGATCGTCACGATCACCGCGATGCCTGCGGTTGCCGATTCCATGATCGCATCCGCGGCAAACGCCGGCGGAACAAAAATCGCCGCAGCATTGGCGCCGGTGTTTTCCACGGCGTCCGCGACGGTGTTGAAAATCGGCACGGTGTCATTGAATTTCTGCCCGCCTTTTCCCGGCACCACGCCGGCCACGACGTTGGTGCCGTATTCCATCATTTGGGTCGCATGAAACGAACCTTCGCCGCCGGTAATGCCCTGCACCAGCACGCGCGTTTTTTTGTCAACGAGAATGCTCAACTCTTCCTCCTTCTTCTTCGGATTATCATGATTTTATCGGTCGTTTTCGTGTATTGGTTTTGCGGCCATACGGTTCACGCGATTCGGCCACTTTCAACAAAGCCTCGGATTCTTCAGGAACGGCATATTTAACTTGCGCTTTCGGTTGGTTGCAAACGAGATTTTCTTCGGTCAAAATATCGTCTAAGTACCACCACCAATGTGAGCGATCATAGCGGCCTTTTCGATAACTATGAAGCATTCCTTTCCCGGCGCCAACTAAAAGCAATGCTGCCGTCCTAATATCCCGGTCAAGCTTGTTCAACTTACTTCGCTGAATTTGATTAAGCGCTTCCGGCCTTGTTTCCAAAATCTTTTGCAGTTCGCTGCGATGATAAAACAGCGCATGAACATCCTCGGAAACATCGAGAATCGCCTCCTCGGCGGAAGGTGGAATCGTTCCCGGCAAAAAACCAATAAGCCAGTCCAGCAGCCCCGCTGCACGTTTTTGAACGGAACGCGTTGAGCTTTTGGATTTAGATAAAGTTGCTGTGCCCATATTTTATTTTGGCGACCAAATCAATTCAAGCCCTTCTTGCTTTAAAAGATAATCAACTCCATCGTCTGCGACAAAGCAAGTTTTAATGTATGACGGATAAATATCTGACCTCCACGCGACAAAAATATTGCTGCGCGGATTTAAAAAACCTATTGCCTTTCCTTTTTCGCTTTCATATTCTCCAATGTAGCTGTGCTTACCAACTGCCTTTTCAGCATCTTGCACGGTCACGCCATGCTCGCGAAATTTTTGTGCAAAGCGGCGATGCAAACGTCCGAGTGAAAAATCGCGCCGAACATTTGCAATCAACTCATCAACTTGTGCCTCCGTCCATGCCATTGCAATTTCCCTCTCGCCCATTGAACGACAGTTGAGCCGACGGTGCTACGCGCGTATCGCGGCCACCACCTTTTCCGCGGCGTCTTTCAAATTGCCGGCAACGATCAGCGGCAAGCCGGAGTCTTTGAGCAACTGCGCCGCTTCTTTGGCGTTCGTGCCTTCGAGGCGAACCACGAGCGGCACGCTGATATGGACATTTTTCGCGGCTTGAATCACGCCGTTGGCGATGCGGTCGCAGCGCACGATGCCGCCGAACACGTTGATGAGCACGGCTTTAACATTGGGATCGGAAAGCAAAATACGAAAACCGTTTTCCACCGTCTCCGGACTCGCGCCGCCGCCAACGTCGAGAAAATTCGCGGGCGAGCTGCCGGCGAGCTTGATGATATCCATCGTCGCCATCGCCAATCCCGCGCCGTTGACCATGCAGCCGACTTCGCCGTCGAGCTTGATGTAATTGAGCCGATATTTGGAAGCTTCCACTTCGAGCGGCTCTTCTTCGGAGAGATCGCGCATCTCGGCATATTCCGGATGGCGATACAGCGCGTTGTCGTCAAAATTTATTTTTGCGTCGAGCGCCAACACACGGCCATCCGTGGTGACAATCAGCGGATTGATTTCGGCAAGCGAGCAATCCGTTTCCACAAAGGCTTTGTAAAGCGCGTGGAAAAATTTCACCGCATTCTTGAACGCTTCACCTTCCAGCCCGAGACCAAACGCGAGCTTGCGGGCTTGTGATGGACGCAGACCGGTGAGCGGATCGATGTACTCTTTCAAAATTTTTTCCGGCTTTTCCGCGGCGACTTTTTCGATTTCAACGCCACCTTCGGTGCTCGCCATCACCACGAGCTGCGAGGCGGCGCGATCGAGCACGATACCGACATACAATTCGCGCGCGATGTTCAAACCCTGCTCCACCAAAACTTTGTTGACGCGCTTGCCTTCCGGCCCGGTCTGATGCGTAACGAGCTGCATGCCGATGATCTTTTTTGCGAGCTCATACGCCGCGTGCGGATTCTTCGCGACTTTGACGCCGCCGCCTTTGCCGCGCCCACCGGCGTGAATTTGCGCTTTCACCACCACCGTGCCGCCGCCTAATTGATCAGCAATGACGCCAACTTCTTCGGCGGTGCTCGCGACTTTGCCCTGCGGCACGGCGACGCCGAATTTTCTTAAAATTTCTTTGCCTTGATATTCGTGAATCTTCAAAGGGTTTCCTCCTCGAGAATTTTCGTTTTGAAATTTATGTTCACAGAATTTCCATCTCAGCTCCGTTTCACAACAACTCCATCATCGGCATCTCCGGTGACAGGGGGTTGGGAACGAGCCTTCTTCCTTTGGAATCAATTAAAAGATCGAGAATTTCCAAGACCACTTGCCCGACAAGTGGCGTTGCACCAACCGGCTCGGCCAAAACATCAAAATTTCCAGCGCGTCCAGCCAGCACGACTTCGACAACACCATAAATGGATTTATCTTCATACAGGTTGTTCGCATAACGAACTTTGGTTTCACGATGTTTTCGCAAAACCAATTGCTCTACAACATCCTGCGGCAAAGCCAACATGGTTGCGCCCGAATCGATGACGGCATCAATTTCAACTGTTTTGGATGGATCAAAGACGTTGGTCAGTTTGATTTTTTCGACGATTTTTCCCATTTTAAATTCTCCTTTCACAAAAAATTTTACTCAACCTCCAACATCAGCAAATTTAACGGCACCACACGAAAGCCGCTTCCCACCGCAAATTCGGCGTAATCGTTTCCGATATCGACGAGCTTGGCCGCGCCATAATCCGGTGATGATTTTTTGATCACAAAAACCCAATGTGGATATTCGGAGTTTGGCGGCGACACCAAATCGCCTTTTTTGCCGGCATAGCCGCGTAAAAATTCTGCGTAATTTTTCATGCTCATTTGCGCTTTTTATAAAAACGCTATGCGCGCTCTGCTATGCGCCACGCTCAATCACCGTCCCGGTCTTCCCTGCCATCGCTTCGGCGAGCATTTCAATCGACGTGATGATCACGCGCTGGCCGCCGCTTTCTAGAAAATTCAGCGCACCGTGAATTTTGGGTCCCATGCTGCCCGCTGGAAATTGGCCCGCGGCGAGATATTGTTTTGCTTCCTCAACCGTCAGATGATCGAGCCAGCGTTGCATCGGCTTCGCAAAATCAAGCGCGACTTTTTCGACGCCGGTTAAAATTACCAGCTCGTCGGCGCCGATATCGCGCGCCAAAATCGCTGCGGAGAGATCTTTGTCGATTACCGCGTTAATGCCTTCGAGGCGCTCTTCGCGGTCGAGGTAGACCGGAATGCCGCCACCACCTGCGGCAATGACGATGCGGTCATTGGCCACCAATTCTTTGATGACATTTTTCTCGACAATTTCTATCGGCGCCGGCGAAGGCACGACGCGACGCCAGCCGCGGCCGCGATCTTCCCTTAATATCCAACCATGCTGATGCTGCAACGCCTCGACTTGTTCCGCCGGATAAAACGGCCCGATAAACTTTGTCGGATTTTTGATCGCCGGATCGTCCGGATGCACGACGACTTGCGTAATCAACGTCACCACTTCTTTTTGAATGCCGTGCCGATGCAACATGTTCAGCAAACATTGCTGCATCATATAACCCATGCCACCTTGCAGATCGGCCACGACGATGCCCAGCGGCAACGGCGGCACGAGATGGCGCGTCTCTTCAACGCGAATCAACGCATTGCCCACTTGCGGGCCATTGCCATGAGAAAGAACAACCCGATGACCCTGCTCCACCAACGCGACGACGCCAACCAGACTCCGCCGCGTGTTGGCGAATTGCTGATAAATATTGCCTTCTTCAAACTCGCGCGTAATGGCGTTGCCGCCGAGCGCGATGACGACGGTTTTGCGAGGCATGGGTTTTCGTGTAACGTGAAACGTACGTTGAATCGAAATTTTGGTAAATATTAACAACAACTCATGAAATATAGACCGTTACACGATTCTTATGCAAATCGTTTTAAAAAATCCGCCAACGTCGGTTGGCCGATCTCTTGTAATTCGTATGTCACTCGCGTGGCCGGTTTGTTGATTTTCAGGAGGCGGCGCAAATCAATTGGCGTCGCGATCACGACGGCGTCGCAATCCGTGGCATTGATTGTCGCTTCCAGATCGCGCGTTTGTTTGTCGCCGTAGCCCATCGCCGGTAATAAGGCGCCGATGCCCGGATACGTGTTGAATGTTTCAATCAAACTGCCGCGCAAAAAGGGCCGAGGGTCAACAATGGCTTGCGCGCCGAATCTTTGCGCTGCAACCACGCCGGCGCCGATCTTCATTTCACCATGCGTGAGCGTGGGACCGTCTTCGATGCATAACACGCGCTGCCCGCGAATTACCGCGGAATCCTCGACGAAAATCGGCGAGGCGGCGTCGATAATTTCGGCGCGAGAATTATTGGCGCGAATCGCTGCACGAACGCTTTCGATATCTTCGGAGCGCGCGTTCGTTTCTTTGTTGATGACGACAACGTCGGCCATGCGCAAATTGGTTTCGCCGGGATGATAGCGCGTTTCATGGCCGGGTCGCAGCGGGTCGGCAACGACGATGTGCAAATCTGGTTTGAAGAACGGCGTGTCGTTATTCCCGCCGTCCCATAGCACAATATCGGCTTCGGCCTGCGCGCGTTCCAAAATTGCGGCGTAATCAATGCCCGCATAAACCACCGTGTCCATTCGCAAATGCGGCTCGTACTCTTCGCGTTCTTCAATCGTGCATTCATGCGCGTCCAAATCATCGTAGCTGCCAAAACGCTGCGCAATTTGTTTCGTCAAATCTCCATACGGCATCGGATGGCGCACCGCCACCAATTTTTTGCCCAGGTCTTTCAAAATCTGCGCGACGCGGCGGGTGGTTTGGCTCTTGCCGCTGCCGGTGCGCACCGCGCAAATCGCGACGACCGGCTTCGTGCTTTTGAGCATCGTCGCCGCCGTGCCGATTAGCTTGAATGATGCGCCCGCCGCCAACACGGTGCTGGCCTTATGCATCACATATTCGTGCGAAACATCGCTATAAGCGAAAATGACTTCGTCAATTTTTTCATCCTGAATGAGCCGAGCCAATGCGGTCTCGTGATAAATCGGGATACCCTGCGGATATAGGCGCCCGGCAAGCTCCGCCGGATAACGTCGATTCGCGATGTCGGGAATCTGCGTCGCCGTAAAACACATCACCTCGTATTGCGCTTGATCACGATAAACGGTATTAAAGTTATGAAAATCTCGTCCTGCCGCGCCCATAATCAAGATTCGCGTTCGTCTCATATTCGATCTCGCACTTCGGGTGATTAGAAACTCACAGAGGTTTGATGTGTTTTGTTAATAACTCAACCGATTACAATAAAATATAACATAATTTCACATGAGTTGCAAGCCTTCTTCTTTAATTTTGACAGCGCCCCAACCGTTGGCGGCGATTAAAATTTACCGGCAGCGGCCGGAGCTTTTGCTTGCATTTATCCGGGATTTTTCGTATAATAGAATTCAATTTGGCAAAACAACAATTTTGAAAATAACGTAAAATTTTCAATAAAACACCGAATGGAGTAAAAGATGGCTAAAGTTTGTGATATTTGCGGCAAACACGCGCACGTGGGCAATCAAATCAGCCACGCGCACAATGCGACGTTACGCAAGTGGTTGCCCAATCTCCGCGAAGTTCGCGCGCTGGTGGATGGTCATGTGCAACGCATGAAAGTTTGCGCCAAATGCTTGAAAGCCGGCAAAATTATGAAAGCGCCGCACAAAGCGCGCGTCAAATCCACGGCGGGCAAAGCGCTGATGCCGGTTATGGAAACGCCGGCGGTTGCCGCGACCGAGATGGCGGCTGCTTAAAATTTCGGCACCCGTAAAATAAAAAGCACCTGCAATACGGGTGCTTTTTATTTTACGGAAGCTTTTTGGCAAACTGAAGTTTGCCACTCCGGATCAAAACGTCATGGCAAAACTCAAGCGATTGAGGCTACCGACTTCGCCAAAAGATGACAGGCTGTAATCCAGCGTGTAATCGTGCATCGTCAGACCCAGTCCGAATGAAAGTCCGGCAAAACGATCGGCGTCGGTTCCGACTTTTTGGTCGCCGCGAATCGTGTCATACCCCAGTCTCATCATCAAACCCTTCGACAAAAGGAATTCACCGCCGGCGCGAAAGCGCAAATCTTCTTCCTGATATTTGAGCAAAGTGAGACTGTACATCAACGGCAAATGCGCCAATTTTTTGGAAACGCCGAATTGAAAATTCAGCGGCAGGCTTTCTTTGGTTTTAATAAACGCCGCACGTTCTTTGCCGAGGTTAAAAATACCGCCGGCAAACGTCAAATTTTCCATAATCGTGGATTGATAGATGAAACCCACATCCACCGCAAACGCATCGGCGGAAAATTGCTCAAGCTGGGCGCGAATTAATTTGAGATTGGCGCCGATCATCAAGCGCTCGCCGCGCATTTGCGAATAAGACAAGTACACCACCAAGGTGCTGGCGCCGAAGTTGCCGTTCTCCTCGCCCAATTCGTTCGTGCGCACAAATTCTCCATAATCGGCATAATTGAGCGCGATGCCGTAACTGCCGCGCGCATGCGGATGCACGTAGGCGCCAAAAAAACTTTGGATGTCGAGAATGTGATTGAGATAACCGAAAGCGCCGGTGCGCGTCGGCATGTTGGCGAGGCCGGCGGGGTTATAATAAATCGCGTGGGCGTCGCGCGAGACGGCCAAAAAACTCGCACCCATCGCTGCCGGCCGAGCGCCGACCGGCGTGCGCAAAAAAGCAAAGCCGATGGGATCAGCGGCAAAAACCGAGGTGGCGAGCAGCGTGAGCGAAAATAACAGGGGAATTTTTTTCATGAAGGAACAACCGTGGTGAAGAAATTGATCGGTGGAGGGTTGAAGTAAAGGATCTTTGGGGGCCTGGTGGTTTCAATAATCCAGTAATCCAACACTCCCTATTTGTCTTCGAACTTCATTCCATCCTCCCTCCACTTGAGCCACCTGTCGGAATCGAACCGACGACCTGCTCATTACGAGTGAGCTGCTCTACCAACTGAGCCAAGGTGGCAAATCGAACAGAAAAAACAAACGGCAAAAAGAAAAAAGCAAATAAAGCTTTTTGTTGTTTGCCTTTTGCTCTTTTACCTCGTGGCCAGGCGCAGAATCGAACTGCGGACACACGGATTTTCAGTCCGTTGCTCTACCGACTGAGCTACCTGGCCGAAAACTGCCAAGAAAGAACAACTTTAAAAATACAACACTTCAGCAAAAAAGTCAAGGTTTTTGTCGCGCCGAATGAATCTTTTATTTGAACCTCAACGCTATTTTTCAAAATTACCGGTGCGGTGTGCCGCGTTCGTTCGGCTTTATATACCGGCTATTCAAACGATCTCCGTAATTGAATGAACGCCCTGCGCGCTCAAAAGTTTCCGCAACAGTTGCGGCGGCGCCACCGGCTGATCGTTTATGATAAAACAATTTCGTGCCGATTGGACAAAACTTTGATCCGGCCGCTGACCGGAATTTTGCAGCGTTATCAGCGGTTCATCATTTTGCACGCGATCGCCGATCTTTTGGTGAATAAACATGCCCGCCGTATAATCGACAACATCGTCAACCGTTTTGCGGCCCGCGCCGAGCAACATACTGAGTTTCCCGATCGCTCTCGCGTTGATCGCGGCGATAAAACCATCGCGTTCGGCTTTCACCTCCAAACGATGTTTCGGGGCGGGATATTTATCCGGGTTTTCCAAAAATGTCGTGTCGCCTTCTTGCGCGCGGACGATTTCCAGAAATTTTTTCCATGCGGCGCCGTTATCCAACAAGGCTCGCAGTTGCGTCATTCCATTCTGTAAATTTTGAGTTTTGCCCGCCAGTTGCAACATGATCGCGCCGAGTGCCAACGTCACTTGGCGCGTATCGGCCGGGCCGCGGCCCTGCAACACGTCAATGGATTCGACAACTTCCACCCAATTGCCCGCGGCAATACCGAGCGGCTGTGACATATCCGTAAGCAATGCCACGGTGTTCAAATTAAAAGCCGTCGCCGTGCGAATGAGATGGGTCGCAAGCTCATCCGCAGTGTTGGCGTCTTCAAAAATAGCGCCATTGCCCACCTTCACGTCCAGCACCAGCGCGTTGCTGCCTTCGGCGAGTTTCTTGCTGAGAATGCTGCCGCAAATTAACGGAATCGATTGCACGGTCGCGGTGGCGTCGCGCATGGCATAAATGCGGCGATCCGCCGGGCAAATTTCTTCGGTCTGGCCGATCAGGCACGTGCCGATTTCTTCAACCTGCTTTTTAAAGCGGCTGAGCGGCAGCCGGGTTTTGAAACCGGGAATGGATTCGAGCTTATCAAGTGTGCCGCCGGTATGGCCGAGGCCGCGTCCGGAAATCATCGGCACATAAACGCCGGCGGCGGCAACGAGCGGCGCGAGAATCAACGACACTTTATCGCCGACGCCGCCGGTGCTATGCTTGTCAACCTTGACCCCCGGCAGATTGGAGAAGTCCACAACTTCACCGGAATCGCGCATGATACGCGTGAGCGTGACGGTTTCATCGAAGCTCATGCCCTGAAAATAAACCGCCATGAGCAGCGCCGACATTTGATAGTCGGCGATTTCGCCGCACAAATAAGCATGAATAAAAAAATTGACTTCGTTTGCGGTGAGATTTTTGCCGTCTCGTTTTTTGAGAATGATTTCTCGCGCCGTCATGGCTGCTCCGATTTGGGATAATCAACCCGCCTGACCTCGCTTCGCGCTAATGACGCACGTATCTTGAAGCGCCATTTTTTAACCAGGCCTGCAAATCCTTTTGGCTGTTGATCTGTTGCAGCCGCAATGGCAGTCGATCCAATTTTTTGTCATCGAGTTTTTGCAATTGGCTTCGCAGGCGCGGGGGAAGCGCACCGATTCTTTGCGCCAGAAGCATTTCAAGAACCGACAGTTTGCCTTCGCGTTTGCCTTCGCGTTTGCCTTCGCGTTTGCCTTCGCGCAGGCCCTTTTGCTTGCCTTCTTCCAGGCTATCAGTTAGCCATCCGAGAACGAGTTTGGTGTCTTTTAACATATTCAGGTCCTTTTGGGTGAAATGGGAAAAAACAATCTCCGCGCCAAAAGTCCGGACATCGACTAAAATGGTCGCGGCGGTCAAATCGGCTCGTAGTTCCGGATCGGCCATTTGCGCCAATAGTTTTTTCTGCACCGAGATTATGGCCGGATCCGGGCGTTTGTGAAATAACCCAAGGAATGGGGTGAACTCTATAAGTTCTCCACTCAGGATTCTCGCTTCATGCTCCCATAACAAAATTTTGGTGCACTGAAATTGCGTTGACAGGCCGCCGATACGATTTTCAAAACCATCGGGAAAAATAGTGTATTTCCCTTTCGCCAGATAGACGATGAGCAACACCGTCGGCTTCTTGAGCAGATATTGATTGCCCAGGGTTTTCAATGCGAAGCCGAGCAACTTTTCTTTCTTCGGCTGCAGCATCGCTTCGCAAATGATATGCCCGATTTTGCCGCGATCTTCGACGATCAGTGCTTTGTCGGCGCGCAACTCCGGAATATTGATTTGCGAATCGGCCAGCCCTTTTAATTTGATTGTACGCCGGCTGCCAAACGCCAGATCCAGCAAGATGTTCGGTTTATGGGTCAAAACCACTTTAATGGCATGATCAGTTTCTTGCATATCGCACGTTTCCGGTCAAAAGGGATTGATTTCACTATCAAAGTAAAAAATAATCGCGGCAAAGTCAAGCGGTGCCTGCGAAATCAGGACTGTTCGAGTTTACCGCAGCAGCAAAATTTTTCTGGCCGCTTGAAAAGCGCCGGCGCGTATTTTGACAAAGTACATTCCCGAAACAGCGCCGCGTGCGTCCCAAACGATTTTATGCGTGCCCGCCCCTTGCGTCTCGCGAATCAACGTGGCGAGCCGCTTCCCGGCAATATCATAAATTGCCACTTCGATATCAGTTAATTTTGGCAAACGGTAGCTGATTGTTGTTGCCGGATTGAATGGATTCGGATAATTTGGCTCGAGTGCGAAAGCTTGAGGAATCGTCGCGGTTTCATCAGTCTCAACCGCCGTCGTGGACATCTTATAATAATACCCAAATAGAATCATCATCTCATCCTGGCTGAGCAAGCCAAAACGAATCGTGCGCGTCGTCCAATTATTATAGGTGGCGCTCACTTTCAAGCCTTGCCCGGCTTCGAGAACGAGCGGCGGATCGATTTTCAAAATCGGCGGGTGTTCCCAATCGTAAGCAACGTAAACCACTTCGCCGTTACGCGGGCCGCCCACCACCTCGGCTTTAAATTCCGTCATGTGCTCGTGCGCATGAGAAAACAGTTGAAAAATCGCCAAGCGCTCCCCAAACGTAAACGTTCGCGTCAGCGTGGTCACTTTTTGCGCCGGCAAATTAAAACTGGAATTATTCAGATTCAGAATCTCGGCAATGTGTTGGACTTTCGCGGGGTCGGCGTAATGCAAATTCGCATACGCCTCGCCCGGAATCACCGCCGTTGCGCGATTGGCATAATGCGAATTTAAATCGATGCCGGTTCCGGCGGGAAGGCGCAACGCCACGCCCGGCGGAAAATGATAATTGAGCAACGGCCATTGCGTGCCGGCGAGAAATTCGTGGTACTGCATCGTCAACAGCGTGTTGAGAATATAACCGCCGCTGGCATCCCGCACATCGCGCAGCACATTCGGCGGCGGAATCATATTGGCCGGCGTGGTTTTCTCAAAAGTGTTGAGCAAAAAATGGTGGCTGCCCGGCCGCATGACCATCTCGACGCGCTCGATGAGCAGATCCTGCGCATTGTCTAGTGGCACATACGAAAAAACCTCGCGATCAAAATTGGGCGCGACCTCAAAAGGTCCGATATGTAATTGCATACCGTTGGCCGGTTTGAGCAACGGCGCAAACGCGGGCGTTTGATAGCGTGTCGTGTCCTGCAATAGCGCGCGATCGGCGACGACGCCATTTTGCGGCGCACCGGCCACAATCCAGCGCCGAATCAACTCCAGCTCGCCATTGGTGAGCGCGGGCGCGCCCAGCGGCATTAGCCCGCCGTATTGTGGATGATCGCGATAAAAATGCTCCTGATCCGGCGCGTTGATTTTTTCCCACAAATAACTTTTGTACAAACTCTCGAGGCCTTTGGTGCCGAGACGC
>Ga0247727_10006187_pt1 | contig 23667 bp, 19 predicted proteins | sample WisWelCaveWW1625_FD_202498 | JGI IMG/M metagenome (GOLD analysis project Ga0247727, IMG submission 202498) | Biofilm microbial communities from Wishing Well Cave, Virginia, United States - WW16-25 | ecosystem: Environmental > Aquatic > Deep subsurface > Groundwater > Cave microbial mat | place...
TGGTGTTTGGCAATATCCACCATCAGTTCGTCATGCTTGAGCACTTCAGCAGGTTTGATGTCGCCCCTGGCGCGGCGCAAAATGGATTTGACGCGCAGCACGAGTTCGCGCGGGCTGAAGGGCTTGGTTACATAATCATCCGCGCCCAATTCAAGGCCGACCACACGATCCACTTCTTCAGCCCGGGCGGTCAGCATAATGATCGGAATCTGTGCGGTTCGAGAATCCGCTTTAAGTCTCTTGCAAACTTCGGTGCCTTCAATCACCGGCAACATCAGATCCAGGATAATCAGGGCGGGCAGACCATCCCGCGCCTTTTGCAAAGCCACTTCACCATCACAAGCTGTGATGGCCTTATAGCCTGCTTTTTGCAGGTTGTAAGCGAGCAGATCCGCCGCATCCTGCTCGTCATCCACAATGAGCACAGTTTCAGCCATATCACCAATCTCTAACAGAAAAGCGACGAAGAAGTAACGGTTCTTTTGTGCCGTTGCTGTAACGAACATTTGAAAGAACAACTGACCATCCTGCCGGCAGACAATCGTGTAGTGGAGCCGGGTGCAGGACAAAAAAGTTATCATTGGCAGTAGACCTCCCCATTCCCCTCCTTGGCAAGGAGGGGGTAGGGGAGGTGGTAACTTTTTTGTCCTGCACCCAGTGGAGCCCCCACGCAAAACTCCATGCTTTACACTTGGAAAAAGGCAATACACTCTAATTCCAACATGGAGGATATATAACTTATGCAGAAAAAACTCATCATCCTGAGCAGCGTTTTCTTTTTCACCACCGCAGCCTTTGCCGGACTGTCCGGATGGCTGTGGTTCCAGTTGGAAAATCAAAAAACAGAGACAAAAAATCTGGAGCAAAGCGCCAAAAAAGCTCGGGTGCTGGAAAAACAGAGCGCTGGTCTCCATAAAAAGAACCTGGATCTGGAGCAGGAACTCCAGGGGCTGAAATCAGCAGCCCCAACGGTCGTCGCCACTGAGTCGCTGCCCGCACCGGAAGAGAAAAAGAGGAGGAAAGGTTTCGGAACCGGAGCCTGGAAGGAGATGATGAACGACCCGGAAATGAAGGAAATGATGCGCCAGCAACATCGGAATGTGATCGAGAAAATGTATGGCGCTCTCATCAAGGATCTGGCTCTTACCCCTGAGCAGGAGGAGACTTTTATCAACGCCCTTCTGGACAACCAGATGAAAAATGTGGATTGGGGAATGGGCCTGGTTTCCGATGAAGAAGGAGCAAAGGCCGATTCGGACCGGGAGGCTCTCGCCCAAAAATTTGCCGACCAGCACAAGCAGGAGGAAGAACAGCTCAAGCAGCTTTTGGGAGAGGAGAATTTTTCGAAGTACCAGGATTACACCAAGACCATTGGCGATCGAATGATCATCGATGAATTTCGGAGCCAGCTGACAAACACCGGCGCCCCCTTGCAAGATTCACAAGCCAGGGAACTCCTGAAAATCATGGGTGAAGAAAACGCCAAAACGCCCAATTCCTACGGCGACGAAGCTGCTGCCATGCAGAATTGGGCAAAGGATCCGGGTGGTTTTTTATCGGATGATGCCATTGGCAAAATGGCTCAAAGCCGCCAGGAAGCGTATCAGCGCGTCGTCAATCGCGCTGAATCGTTCCTGGGTGCGGACCAACTGAAGGCACTGGCTTCGTTTTACGAAAAACAGATCGCCACCCAGGAATTGGGAATGAAAGTGGGACAGAAGTTCATGAACCTCAGAAAGAAGTCCCAATAGACGGGATCCAGTTTCAAATCATCTCGATAAGCTGGGCGGCCATCTTGAAGGATTTTTCAAAAACGCGATTGCGCACGCGGCGACCCAGCTCGCGATACAATAACTCGGCTTCGCTCGAGTCCACATGAGGCACCTTTCGCAGGATGGAACAGCCCTCATCCTTTCCCTTTTTACAAGATAAAATCATTACGTGATCCTGATGGTCGCGCTGGATGATGAACTCCTGCAGCTGTTCCTTGCGCTGGATACTCATCACCGCTTTCTGGATGCTTTGGCCGGCCGCGCTGGTTTGGGGGAGCATCACCAGTTCGGCTTCCACCGGATCGCCCTTCTTGTTTTTAAACTGGATGAGAGCCAGGTCCAGCCCCGGCTTTGCCCTGACAGGTTCCCATTCCAATTGCACCGCCAGCCACGACACAAAAAGCAGCGAACGGAACTGAAAGCCTTCCTCCCGTCCGGGCATGGCCATATATTCAACTCTCAACCGATTGATGTCCCAGACCTCCTTTTCGTACATTCGAGAATCGAAAAAATCGGCGGCATTTTCACGCCACGGCCGAAGCCGCGACCAGTTGAAATTGGTGAATCCAACCGTGTCTTTATATTTATCGATATAACTGGCCACCTGGGGAACGGTGTAATGCAAATCCGTCCATCCAACGCCGTCGTAAATAAAGCGATCCACGAAACCCAGCATCTTCTCCACCAGCAGTCGTTGTGTGAGGAAAACTCCACGCCACCACAGGTAAATCGGCAGATCCGGAACCAACAAGGGCTGTACCGCGCTGGCCAGTTCCTTGACACTGGCCCCGCTCGCCCGCAGCGTGATTTGTTCACAGGAAATGGTTTTTCGACCCATGATATTGGGTGTGTGCGTGGAAACGGTGGCCTCCAGCCTGGACTCAGACACCTTGGGCTGGGCTACGATCAAAATGGCGCGGCAGGGATGTTTGCCCATGAATTCCAGGATGGTTCCAGTGAGTCTTTCCTCCTCCTTCAGCTCATCCGTGTAAATCAGCAGGTTCGAAAGGCAGGCTCGTGAAACGGCTCCATCGATCGCGGTGCTTTGGCTTGCCTTGCCCCAGAGCGATTTGATATCCCGTTCAATCTGGCTCACGTTAAGAGCGGGCGCTTCCGTGCTCATTTATAACCTCCTCCAGGTGCAATTATCTTTCATCACCAACTGATCAGCTTCCTTGGGTCCCCATGTGCCGGCGGCGTAGGTTGGCATGTATTGGGCATCCGTGCCTTTCCAGGCATTCAGAATCGGGTCAAAGAAAATCCAGGATTGTTCGGCCTCGTCGTGGCGGATAAACAGAGTTGCATCCCCGATCATGGCATCCAGAAGGAGGCGCTCATACGCTTCCGGTGAATTTCCGGCAAATTCGGAACCAAAATGAACATCCATTTTTACCGATTGAATCTGGAGCAACTGGCCGGGAACCTTTGCCTCCATCCGGAGTGAAACACCCTCATCCGGCTGAATGCGCAGCGTCAGCACATTGTGATCAATGGGAGTTTCACTGTCGGCGGCATTGAACAAAATAGCGGGTGATTTTTTGAAAGACACGGCGATTTCGGTGCCTGATTTCGCCAAATGCTTGCCATGGCGCAGATAAAATGGAACCCCGGTCCAGCGCCAGCTGTCGATGAACAATTTAACACACGCAAAGGTCTCGGTCACAGACTGGGGCGAAACGTTTTCCTCCTCGCGGTAACCCTTTACGAGCTCGCCACTCATATACCCGGGAGCATATTGCGCTCGAACGGTGACCTGGCCGACATCCTTTTCAGCAATGGGACGCAACGCTCGCAGGACTTTCACCTTTTCATCACGAATCGCCTCCGCGTGCAAACTGACCGGTGGTTCCATCGCCACCAGCGCCAGAAGCTGCATCATGTGATTTTGCATCATATCGCGCACCGCGCCAGATTCCTCGTAATAGGCCGCCCGGCTTCCGACTCCGAGGGTTTCGGCAACTGTGATTTGCACGTGATCGATGTAATTGTTTCTCCAGATCGGTTCAAAAATGCCATTGGCAAACCGCAACACCAAAATATTCTGAACCGTTTCCTTGCCAAGATAATGATCAATCCGGAAAATTTCCTTTTCACTGAAGTGAGTGCGCAGGTGTGAATTGAGTTCCCTGGCCGAGGCAAGATCATGACCAAAGGGTTTTTCAAGAACCACCCGTTGCCACCCGGCGCCTTCCGACAGTTTGTGGCGCTTTAAATGAGTGGTGATGGCTTCAAACTGGCTGGGGGCGGTGGAAAGATAAAACAGCTTGTTCCCCTGTGTGCCATGTTCACGATCGGTTTTGTCGAGGAATGCTTTGAGAGCGACGTAAGTGTCCGGGACCGTGGCATCCCCCCGCACATAAAACAGTCCTTCGGCCAGGGAATTCCAGACCGCCTCATTGACGGGACGATAGCGCGAAAATTGATTGACCGCCTGCTTCATCTCCTCCCGGAATGTTTCATTGGTGTATTCCCTCCGTGCCACACCAACCAGGGAAAAATAAGGGGGCAACAACCCTTCGTGAGCCAGGCTGTAAATGGCCGGCATCAGCTTCCGCCGCGTGAGATCACCGGAAGCGCCGAAGATGATCAGCGCGCATGGTTCAGGAACTCTTTGGCGGAGCAGGCCTTCGCGGAGTGGATTCATGACGTTTTTTGCAGATCGGAATCTATACCCGGCTTGTATTTAGTACCAGAATTTAAAATGATGAACGAATGATTCCATTCAACACGATACTTTTCGATCTGGATGGGACGCTCATTGATTCAGTGGTGGATATCGCTGCCTCCGTCAATCACGTCCGAACGAAAATGGCCATGACTTCGTTGTCAATTGATGTGGTCGGGACCTATGTGGGCGATGGAGTTCACGCGCTGATGGAACGTTCCCTAAACACGCAGGATGAGGGTCTTGTCAACAAGGCCATCGAGCTGTGGAAACCACATTATGCGGTCCATTGTCTTGATCACACCCGTCTGTATCCCGGCGTCCTGAAAATACTCAAGGCATTGAGTTCCAGGGGTATTTCATTGGGGGTTGTCAGCAACAAGCCGGCTGCGCTCTCGGAAAAAATCCTGGCCGGGCTGGGAGTCCGCTCCTTGTTTTCTGTCGTGGTGGGTGGAGACACCGTGGGAGAGCGCAAACCCCACCCATTGCCACTGGAATTCGCAGTGGAACAAACGAAAATCCATACGGGACAAATCCTGGTGGTTGGTGACAGCCCGAATGATATCCTCGGCGCCCAGCGCGCGGGATATTCAAGTTGTGGCGTTTTGTGGGGTCTCAGCGTCGAAGAAACCATTCGCGCGGCACATCCGGATTATCTGGCAAAAACACCCCGGGATGTGCAGAAAATCATCCTGTGAATCCTATCTGAAAAAGCTGTACTCTGGTAATTCTAGCCAAAGATATTTGAAATTTAGCCACAAAGATGCACAAAAAACACAAGAGTCCACCTCCCCATTCCCCTCCCTGGTAAGGGGTTAGGGGAGGTCGTCTTCCGAATTCAAAAAATCTGAGAGATAAATTCTTAGACTTCACAAAGTAGAATCTAATGAACCCCGACCGTAAACTTCTTTCTCAAGCCCGATTGTTGGTGATCAAGCTGGGCGCCAGCGTTCTGTCCGTCCCGGGTGGAGGATTGAATTCCACACGTGTCGGTCATATTACCGCCCAGATCGCCGGTCTTCACCGACTCGGCAAACGATTTGTAATGGTAAGCTCAGGCGCCATCGCTGCCGGAATGGCGCGTCTGGGTCTCCATCGACGTCCATCACATATCGCCGACCTTCAGGCTTGTGCTGCCATCGGGCAGAACCTGCTCATGGCAAATTACGAGCGCGCATTTGCCCGCCGCAAACTGACGGTTGCGCAAATCCTTCTGACACATGAGGACTTTCGTCATGCGGAACGTCGTCGAAATGCGCGGCAGACCATTCTGAATCTTCTGCGACGCGGAGTTGTGCCGATCATCAATGAGAATGATGCGGTTTCCTTCGCTGAAATCAAGTTTGGCGACAACGATCAACTTGCCGCCATGGTTCATGAACTGATTCATGCTCATGCGTGCATCATCCTCAGCAATATCGACGGCTTTATGATTCGCCGCTCGTTGTCCATGGACCGCTTGCCTCGCCATAGTCAGGCGAAGGCGGATGGACCATGGAGGGTGGTATCCACCATCACCAGAATCACCGCGAATATTGAGAGACATGCGGGTGATTCAGATTCACACCGGTCGGTGGGCGGAATGCGGAGCAAGCTGATCGCTGCCCGCCGTGTTCTTGTGACGCACGCCCCCCTTGTAATTGCTAATGGTCATGTTCCGAATATCCTGCCCCGCCTCTTGCGGGAAGAGCCACTGGGGACTATATTCCTCCCATAAAAACCATAAGCACACGCTTCTGGGTCTACCTGGTCAGTTTGGTACTCATACAGACCGCGGCCGCACAGGGCCCGGAGGAATCTCTTATCAAAGCAGCGAAAAATGGAGACCTGGCCAAGGCTAAGCAACTGCTCGAAAAAAGTGCGAATGTAAATGCACAGACCAAAGGACAAGAAGACGGCTCTGATTGAAGCTGCTTGGAATGGTCATGCAGAAATCGCGGACCTGTTGGTGAAGGCGGGCGCAAAGATCGACGTTCGGAATTACGACGGCCGAACCCCTCTGCATCTTGCGAGCAAGTATGGCCACCCGGCGATTGTCAAATTGCTGCTCGAGGCGGGTGCAGATCCGAATGTGAAGGATACCGGTGGCAGTACACCTCTTACCTTCGCAGTGGAGGGAGATTATCTGAAAATCGCGCAAGCTCTGCTGAAGGCCGGAGCAGATGTAAATCTCCACGGTGCACTTCACAAGTCGCCTGTGGTAATTGCCATCCAAGACCGAAAAGAGCAGCTGGTAAAATTCTTTGAGACCCAAAAACTCGATACTCCAAGCAGGCTTCTCTGTGCTGTCTATGATGGTGATGTTGAGAAGGTGAAACGGTTGTTTGCAGCCGGTGTGGACCCGAATGACAAGCATGGACTCGCGCCTCTTCGTCTGGCTGTGTCCAAGGGTCATGAGGAACTGGTGCGCATCTTGATCGCTGCCGGCACGGAGGTTAACTCGGAAGATCGCTCACCATTTCAGTTTACGCTCTTGATTGAGGCCAGCCAGCGCGGGCAGGACCAGATCGTTAGAATCCTTCTCGACAGTGGTGCGGATGCAAACGCACAAGATGAAGAAGGCTTCACCGCCTTGATGTGGGCGGTGATGGGGGAGCACCGGAAGACTGTCCAACTCCTGTTAAAACGTGATGCGGAACCAGATGTGACAATCCCCCTCGCAAACACCGGCGGAAATGGTGAGACGGCCCTCGTGTTTGCAGCATACAAGAGCGATATCGACATGATTGAGCTTCTGTTAAATGCGGGAGCAGATATCAACGCGGGGGGAGCACTGGCTGAGGCAGCGTCGCATGGAAAGATGGCCCCTGCGGAGCTGTTGGTGGCAAGAGGCGCTGATGTAAACTGGCGCAATCCACGAAATCGTCGCAGCGTCTTGCGGGATGCTGCGGAGTCAGGACACGTTCGGATCGCGAAGTTTTTGATCGAAAACCATGCTTCAGTGGATCTGGCTGATCGTCTTGGCTGTACACCACTGATGGCAGCAGCGTTGAATGGTCATTTGGATGTCGTCCAGCTGCTTGTCAATGGCGGAAACAGGAAATCGCGAACATCCTCAAGAAAGCCAGAGCAAAGGAGGAGTTTACATTCAAATAACCGCCGTTCTCCAGGCGACGCGCTGGAACCATCTTCCTGCCGGGAAAGATTCGTGTGTAATTGACTCCATTACAGCGGGCTATGTTCTGGGCTCGCATCCTGGAAAGAAAAGAGATAGCTTTTCACCATGACTGCCCAGGATGCGTTTCAGAAGATTACGAATGGTGGCGCAGATGACTTTGCACAGGCCATTGCCATCTGTGAACAAGTCCGTGATTACTGTCTGGTTGGTGGCCTGGCAGTGAATTGCTATGTGGACCCCGTATATACGCTGGATGCGGACTTGGTTGTCCATACAGATCAACTCAGCAAAGTGCGAAGCCTTTTTGAAGGCGAAGGGTTTCGTCTGGAAGGTCACCCGCATTCACTCAACATCCAATCTCCCGGCAGTGATTTGCGGATTCAATTAACCAAGGATCCGCGTTATCAGGATTTCGTGATTCGAGCCCAGGCTAAGAAAGTCTTTGGGATCCACGTCAAGGTGGCGTGTTTGGAGGATATTGTTCAAGGCAAGATTTGGGCATGGTCTGATCCCCAACGACGCTTGTCCAAACGTCAGAAGGACCAGGCGGACTTGATTCGTATTGCGGAAAGTTACCCTGAAATAAGACACCGCCTGCCCGCTGAACTTCAAAAACTTTTTCCCTCAGGCCATGCCTGAATTAAGAGCCTGTTTGGCTATTTTTTTCAGGTTCCTTCAAAAATTTTGCCAGGAGATCCTTCAGATCTTCATTGTTTCCGACATGGGCTTGATCAAGGTTTCCCCAATAATCTTTTCTTTCTTCCGTCCACGAATCGATCTCTCTTTGTCTTTCCTCCTGATCCCGTGACGGCTTGCTGTTGGGGAAAAGCGTGATGGCTTTGGCCAGCGAAACCTCGCCGAAGCCGTATTGCCTTGTCCCGATGCTCTGCGCAATTGGGATTTCGGCGGAGGCGGGTAAAGAGCCTGTCTTGCAAGGGACTTCTGTCACATGGTATTGAATAAGGGACACATGAACAAGATATCCGCACTTATCCAGACCATGGGTCGGCAGGCCAAAGCTGCTGCTTTGAAACTGGCCACCATCCCGACCGGAACGAAAAACCGCGCCCTTCAAGCCATGGCAGGCGCCCTGGAGTCCCAGGCCCATTTTATCATTACTGAAAATGAAAAGGATATGGTCCAGGCCCGGAAGGCCAAGCTGAGTCCTGCCATGCAGGATCGCTTGAAACTTGACCCAAAGCGGATCACCGCGATGGCCAAAGGAATCCGGGATGTTGCGGCGCTGACGGATCCCGTGGGCGAAGTCATCAGGGACTGGACCCGCCCCAATGGCCTGCGTATCCAGAAGGTGCGTGTTCCTCTCGGTGTGGTGGGCATCATTTACGAATCCCGCCCCAACGTAACCGCTGATTCCGCCTGCCTGTGCCTGAAAGCCGGAGATGCCTGCATCCTGCGGGGTGGTTCGGAATCCATTCATTCCAATCAAGCCATCGCCGATGTGATGTCGGGAGCCGGTAAAAAAGCCGGGCTTCATGAACACACCCTTCAACTGGTTCCCACCACCGATCGGGCTGCCGTCCGGGAACTTGCACGGCTGGATCGGTATCTGGCCTGCATCATACCGCGCGGCGGTGAAAGTCTCATCCGTGCCGTCAGCGAGAATGCCACCGTTCCTGTGATCAAACATTATAATGGCATCTGCCACGTATTTGTGGACAAGGCTGCTGATTTGAAAATGGCCGGGAAAATTGCGGTCAATGCCAAGTGCCAGCGTCCCGGCGTTTGCAATGCCATGGAGACGCTGCTCATCCACCGCGATATCGCTCCCGGATTCCTGCCTTCGATCGCAAAGGATCTTGTTGAACGCAAAGTCGAACTTCGCCTGGATCCTGTCGCTCGTTCTGTTCTGAAAAATTCAAAATTCAAAATTCAAAATTCAAAATTCATTCGTCAGGCTACGGAAGCGGACTGGTTTACTGAATATCTTGATCTTATTCTTTCAGTTCGCGTGGTGGATTCCCTCGACCAGGCCATCGAACACATCAATCATTATGGTTCAGCGCATTCAGACAGCATTGTTACGGGCAATGAGGCGGCTGCCCGGCGTTTTCTGACAGAGGTGGATTCCGCGACGGTTTATCATAACGCCTCCACGCGTTTTACAGATGGCGGGGAATTCGGCATGGGCGCGGAAATCGGCATCAGCACCGATCGCCTGCACGCGCGCGGTCCCATGGCGCTGGAAGAGTTGACCACCTATAAATATCTGATCCATGGCGATGGTCAGATCCGGGAGTAACCCTGATTTTCCGCCAATTCCATGCGAGAGCAAAAAAGCTCATAATGCAGATGGAAAACACCATGCTTTTTGGCCGTGCCAAAAAGCATTATCTGTGTCAATCCGTGTTCATTCGTGGCTTTCTTCATTTTTTCCTGTGGGATGCTTGTTTAAAAATATGAAACCCGATCTCCGGAGTTTGAGCAAAAATGATCTTCTCGACTTCTGTGCGCGTTATCAGGAGCCGAAATTCCGGGCCGCGCAGATCCTGGACTGGCTTTATGCAAAACGGGTTTCCGACATCCATGCGATGTCCAACCTGTCGCAACCTCTTCGTGAAGCCTTGCTCGATGAATTCACCCTGGAACTTCTCAAGGTTGAGCAAACACAAGGGTCGAAGGATACAACCCGGAAATTTCTCATCCGGTTGCGGGATCATCAACTCATTGAAACCGTTCTGATCCCGGCTTCAGTCGGGCTTTACGGGGACCGATCCGACCGTCACACCCTTTGTGTTTCCACGCAGGTGGGCTGCGCCTATGGATGCCGGTTTTGCGCCAGCGGGCTGGATGGATTTCGCAGAAATCTCACCGCTGACGAAATGGTTGGTCAGTTGATCCTTGCTGAAAAGGAGAGCGGCGAGAAGGTCAACAATCTTGTTTTCATGGGCATGGGCGAGCCTTTGGCAAATTATGACAACCTTCTGTGCGCCATTCGCATCCTCAATGCGCCCTGGGGACTCGGCCTCGGCGCGCGTAAGATCACCATTTCCACCAGTGGACTGGCTCCCCAAATCCGTCAGCTTGCGAATGAAGACTTGCAGGTGCGCCTTGCGGTTTCGCTTCATGGAGCCAGGGATGAGGTGCGGAACAAGATCATGCCGGTGAACCGCAAGCATCCCATTGCTGAATTAATCACGGCTTGTGAGGCCTACCAGCAAGCGCGGGGAAGATTGATCACGTTTGAATACATTCTTTTGGAGAATGTGAACGACCATCCTCAGGAGGCGCCCTTCCTGGCAGCTCTTGCGCGCCGCTGCAACGCCAAGATCAACCTGATTCCCTTCAATGAAGTTCTGGAAACCGGATTCAGACGACCACCGGAGGAACAATGCGAACGATTCCGGAAGGCAGTGGCCGGACATGGTGTCACCGTCACCCTGCGCACGGAAAAGGGACATGATATTGCCGCCGCATGCGGTCAATTGCGGCTACAAACCGTTCGTGAAGCGCATTGACCCATGGGCTGTTCTTGGGTAAAAAGAAGTCTGTGCCGGAAAAAAACATCAACGAGGTCCATCCCAAGGCCAGAGAGTTTTACGAGAAAGGACACACCTCTCTCGAACGCGACGCGCTGGATGCAGCCATCCATTTTCTGACAGAAACCCTGGATTTGGAGCCCGGCTTCCTGAAAGCCCGACAAGCGTTGCGCCTGGCACAGATCAGGAAGTCCAAGACGGGTGGCGCCATGAGCAAAATGTTCGGTAACGTCACCGGTTCAGCCAACCTTGCCAAGGCATTTTCCAACGTCAAAAAGGATCCTAGAAAGGCGATGGAGGAGGCTGAAAAGGCATTGGGCAGCAATCCTTATAACTACCAGGCCTTGAAGCTTCTGGCGGCAGCAGCCGAAACAATGGGTTTTCTACTTACGGCCATTGCCGCGTTTGAAACAGCACGCGAGGCCAATCCCAATCACATCGAGACCTTGATGAGCCTGGGTCGCCTCCACCTGGCGAATAACCAGCCCACGAAGGCACGGGAGTTTTTCGAGCGTGTCCGTGACCTGGAACCCAGCAACAATGATGCATTCATGGGTCTCAAGGATGCCACAGCGAACGAGGCCATGAAGAAGGGCGGATGGGAGGAATCAACGACCTACCGGGACATGATCAAGGATGTCCATGAGGCCCGCAGCCTTGAGCAGGCCGCCAAAATTTTCAAGGATGAGGATATCATTCAGGCTCAGATGCAGGATGTCTACAAACTGACACAGGAACAGCCTCTGAACGTTTCCAATTGGAAAAAAATGGGGGACCTTGCCATGCAGATCAATCTGTTCGACCATGCCCTTCAGTATTATCAGCACGCCTTCGATCTCACACAGGGCGCCGATGGCAATCTGGAGAGGCTCGTTTCTGACTCCCGGATTAAAAAGCTCTCGTACACGCTTCGTGAAAAAGAGGGGCTTCTCAAACAGGATCCAAACAACGAAAGTCTCCGACAGGAAATCGCGACTTTGCAACAGGAACAGGAAACCGCCACCCTTCTGGCATGTGAAGAGAGCGCCCGTCGTTATCCCAATGATCTGGATATCAAGTATGAGCTGGCGCGCGCCTACTTCCGCAATAACCTGATTGATAAAGCCATCCCTGTATTCCAGACGGCATCGGGCAATCCCAAAAATAAAATCGCCTGCATGAACTTCCTGGGCCAATGTTTTCGCCAGAAGGGCATGCTGGATCTTGCCATCCAGCGTTTTAAATCGGCTGCCGAACAATGTCTGATTCTGGACAATTTGAAGAAGGACATTCTCTATAATCTGGGAACAACCTACGAACAGATGGGAAAAAAGACCGAAGCCATCGATCAATTCAAGATCATCTACGACGTGGATGTGAGCTTTAAGGATGTGGGGAAAAAGATCGAAGACTACTACCAAAGTCAATCGGGAGAAGCTCCTTCTGGAGCGCCCGTCAAGCAATGAAAGACAGCGCCCTTCATTCTCAAAGTTTCGTTTGTCGCCATCGATGGCAATGATGATGGCCTGATGTCATGATGTGGTGGGTCTACGAGTTTGTCTTCTGGATCGCCCTTCTCCTGGCCAGTCCTTATTACCTGTTGCGAATGAGGCGGCGCGGCGGGTACGCAAAGGGCTTTATGGAGCGGTTCGGCGTTTTTAACCGGTTGCAAAGAGAGCGGCTTTACGGAATTCGTCCCATCTGGATTCATGCTGTCAGCGTGGGTGAAGTCGATCTTGCCCTGCAATTGATCCATAAACTGCAGGGCACAACGGACGGGCTGCCCATCGTTCTCTCCACCACGACCTCCACCGGGCATGCCATTGCGGCCCGGAAACTTCCTTCGAATGTCCCGTTATTTTATCATCCACTGGACAGCCGGTTTTGTTTTGGAAAAACACATCGCCTCCTTGCTCCGAAGGCATTGATTCTCATCGAGGCTGAGTTGTGGCCGCACCATCTCCATTTCTGCGGAAAACAAAACATTCCTGTCATTCTGATCAACGCGCGCCTCTCGAAACGTTCCTACCCGCGTTATCACAGATTCAGGTGGCTCTTTGCGTATGCATTTCGCGCAATCCGTCCTGTCACACTTCAGTCATCGGATGATATCGAACCGCTTGTCCGGCTGGGTTTTTCCCGGGACGCCATGATCGTCACCGGGAGTTTGAAATATGATACGGCACGAGGAACCGATCCTGACCGGCGCGCGCGATTGTTATCCGATCTTGCCATTTTCGGCCAGCGCCCCATGTGGGTGGCCGGCAGCACCCATCCGGAGGAGGAAAAGGTGATCCTGGATATTCACGCGCGGTTGCGGGTCAAACATCCGGATCTGTTGCTGGCCATTGCTCCGCGCCATGCTGAAAGGGCTTCGAAAATCTCGGGCCTGATGAGACAACGCGGCGTCGCGCATGTTTTGCGCACGGATTTGAATTCGGATCACGCCCATTCCAGACTTCGGCCAAACAGTTCTTCGATCCGCGAGTCGGATGCGCTTTTGCTGGATACGACCGGTGAACTGAAATATCTTTACGAACGCGCCAGCTTGATTTTCATCGGCAAAAGCCTGATCGGCCACGGCGGTCAGAACATCATCGAACCTGCGGCTCTTGGGAAGCCGGTTATTTTCGGGCCGCACATGGAAAATTTCTCAACCATTGTTTCTGATTTCCTCCGGGCCGCTGCGGCCATTCAGGTGAAGGATGCGGATGAACTTGAATCCGAAATCACCCGCCTTCTTGGTGATCCCGCATCCCGCAAACTTCTGGGCGACAAAGCTGCTGAACTGGTGCAAAGCAAACAGGGCGCCATCGATCGCACGCTCACGGCTGTCAGGCAGGCTTTGTCGCCAGCCTGATTTGAACGGTTTCACGCCATGCCACAACCACACAACCGTTGGATCTGCCTGTTTTTGATTGCAGTCAACCTGCTTGTCTGTTGGCAGGTAAAGCTTCGCGATTTTTCTGGTTCGGCATAAAGCGTTGATTACCCAAATGGGATGTGGTCTGCTTTTTGGGAATCAAGCAACCATATGCCAGCACTTCCTCCGGTTGAATTATTTCCTCTTCGTCAGAGTGAACCCCGTTCGGCCTATCGACACAGGACCCAGACGGAAAATGCAAAAACACAGGAAATTGTGATTGCCATGGCTCGCAGGCTGAACGTCATGGGGAGCTATATCCTGGTACACGAACTTGAGGCGCGAAGCCTCTTTTCCCGCGCAGATTTGAATGGCAAACGGGTCCTGGAAGTTGGATGTGGCACGCTTCCCATCACCATGGCGATTCCCCCGCACAAGATGCCATGTCTGTTCGTGGCTTCAGATGTAAACCTGAGGATTGTCAAGGAAGCTCAACGACTCGACAGCCATCCTCATTATGTTGTCTTCAGCGCGCTCGACCCGGCAATCAAACCCGGATCCATGGACTATATTGTCCTGAATGGAGTGCTTCATCACCTGCCTCCTGAATGCGATTTCCTGGATGTATTGCGGAAGTTGCTTGCGCCCGATGGAAGGATTCTGATGCTCGAGCCCAATGTGTCGTGTGGTCCTGGAAAAATGATCAAATGGATTCTCAAACGTTTTTTTCGAATGAGCATGGAAGCATCACCCCATGGCCAGTTCAGCAACCGCAAAATTACCTGGTTGGTGACGAAAGCAATGCTTTTCGTGGAGGACCAGTGGTTTGCCTCTGTGCTGGCATTTCCACTGACAGGCGGTCAGGGGCGCTGTAAAGTCATGCCGGATTCCCGACATCTTTTTCGGGTTCTGGTTGCCCTTGATGAAGCCTTGTCCCGCTTGTTGCATCTTGCGCCACTGTTGGCTCGCTTCCTCCACTGGCGTGTTTTGTACTTGCTGGCGCGCAATGGCAAGTCATCCTGATTGTTCAGCAAAAATATTATAGATGAGAAAGGGACCAGCGGCTGTGGAAGTTTTTCTATGTTTTTGACCGGACTCGGAACGGCGGTTCCACCCCGACGCTTTACGCAAAGGGAATGCTGGACAGCATTTCAACGCGCGCCCCAGTTTCCCCGGCTCAACGCCCGCGCTCGTGCGTTGCTCAAGAAAGTATTGTCCGGTGAAAATGGTATTGCCACCCGCCACCTGGCGATTACGGATCTGGATAAAGTTTTTGTCCTGAAGCCCGACGTGCTTCAGGCTCGCTTCGCCAGGCACGCACCCCCGCTTGCCACGCAGGCAGCCAAACGCGCCCTCGCCGCGGCCCGGATTACACCGGCAAAGGTGGATGCCGTCATCATCAGCACATGCACCGGCTACTTGTGTCCCGGCCTCACCAGCTACGTGAGCGAACGGCTGGGACTGCGCCCCGATGCGCAGGCGCTTGATCTGGTCGGGCAAGGTTGTGGCGCGGCGTTGCCAAACTGGCGCATGGCTGAAGCGTTGCTTGCGGCGGGCCGGGCGAAACATGTCTTGTCCATCTGCGTTGAAATCTGCAGCGCGGCCTCTTACCTCGATAATGATCCCGGCGTGCTCATCAGCGCCTGTCTTTTTGCTGATGGCGCGGGTGCGGCTGTGTTGTCCGCCCGGCCTGCCGCTCATGCGCGGCGGGTGGAATGGAAGGCTGCGGGGAGTCTTCTCAGTCCGGCCGAGCGTGACCAACTTCGTTTCGAGCACCGCGATGGCATGTTACGGAATATTCTTACCCGCCAGGTGCCGGCACTGGCGGCCAGGCATGCCGAAAACGTTCTCACAAAAACGCTCCATCGCGCCTCCCTGAAACGCGCCGATCTTACCGGCTGGATTCTCCATGCCGGCGGACGCAAAGTGCTCACCGCCATGCAAAAACGTCTTGGCCTCAGTGAAACCGACCTGCGCCTGAGCGCCGCCGTGTTGCGCGACTTCGGCAACGTCAGCAGCCCGTTCGTGCTCTTTGTGCTGGAGAAGGCGCTCGCGAAAAACGCGCCCGGTGGCTGGTGGTGGTTGTCATCCTTCGGCGCGGGTTTCAGTTGTCACGGAGCATTATTAAAGGTGGATTGAACCATGCATCGTGTAGTCGAACCGGAACTCCTTGACGATCTGCCGCCTGCTGATCCGCTTGCCCTTGGCGCGCGCGGGGATCTTCGGCGGGTGAATTTCCTCATGGGACACGCTGGCATTCTGACGCGCGCGTTCTGCCAGCACCTTGATAACAATTCCATTCCATCACAACCAATGCGACTGGTCGAACTGGGCGCCGGGGATGGAACCTTGCTTTTGAAACTGGCTCGACGCTGGTCCGCACTGGGTATAACAGCTCATGTCACGTTGCTTGACCGCCGAAATCCTGTTTCAGAGGAAACACGGGACGGATTCGCCGCGTTCAACTGGTCCGTGGAAAGCGCGGCGACGGATGTGTTTGTCTGGCTGGAGCAAACGTCTCCACCCGTGGACGTGATGCTCGCCAATCTGTTTCTGCACCATTTCCAGGACAACTCATTGCGGGCGCTGCTGCAACTGGCTGCGGCAAAGACAAATCTGTTCATTGTGTGCGAACCACGCCGTGCTCCGTTGGCTCTGGATGCGGCCCGGCTGCTCCGGTTCATCGGTTGCAACGCCGTGACACAACATGACGCTGTCGTCAGCGTGCGTGCCGGCTTTGTTGGAAACGAACTTTCCACCCTCTGGCCACGCCAGAAGGGTGGCTGGCAATTGAACGAACGACCCGCCGGTTTATTCAGTCATTGTTTTGTCGCGAAACGCAATGCGTGAACCTATCACCATCGTTGGTGGTGGACTGGCCGGGTTGACGCTTGGCATCGGGCTGCGCCAGCGCGGCGTACCGGTCACGCTGTGGGAGGCGGGCCGTTATCCGCGACATCGTGTCTGTGGTGAATTTATCAGCGGACGCGGGCAAAGTTCGCTCGCGCGGCTCGGTTTGTTGAGCGCGCTTCAGAGCACGGGTGTTTATTCCGCGACAAGCACAGCTTTCTTTGCCGGGAACACGATTTTTCCTGTGCGTCCACTTCCGGAGGCCGCTTTGTGTGTCTCGCGATTCGTGGTGGATGAATGGCTTGCACGTGAATTTCAGCGACTTGGCGGCGAATTACGGCCGGGTGAACGATGGCGTGGCGAATTTGGCGAAGGGATCGTGCGCGCCAGCGGTCGGCGCGCGGAGCCGGTGGAGAACATCTGGCCACACCGGAAGCGTGGCTGGCGGCTGTTCGGGCTGAAAGTCCATGCCCGGGGTGTCAAACTGGCGGCTGACCTGGAAATGCACTTTGTGCCGTCCGGCTATGTCGGCTTGTGTCGGTTGGCGAGCGGCGAAGTGAACATCTGCGGGTTGTTCCGCAGCGAAACGACCGCGCCCGACCTTGCAGTATGCCGGCCACGCCACAGGCGTGGCTGGCGCGACTGGCTGGGCGGACCCGCAGGCTCAGCATTGCGTTCGCGTCTGGCGGATGCACAATTCGATGAAGACTCATTCTGTTCCGTGGCCGGTCTTTCCCTTCGTCCTCAGCAAGCGGTCCAACTGAATGAATGTTGTATTGGTGATGCGCTGACGATGATTCCACCTGTGACTGGAAATGGCATGTCCATGGCCTTTGAATCAGCGGAACTGGCGATTGAGCCGCTTGTAGAATTCAGTCAGGGCAACCTGGCCTGGGCCCGGGCGCGGCAACAAATTGCCCTGGGGTGCGACACCAAGTTCACCCGGCGACTACGTTGGGCGGCGTGGTTGCAATGGGCGTTGTTTCGGCCTCCCGCGCGTTCGGCGCTGCTGTTTCTGGCCGTGCACTCGGAGTGGTTATGGCGAGGGCTTTTCGGGCGAACGCGGTAGACGGCTGACAACACCGGTTGCACAACGGTCCCCAGTGTGAATGTTCTTTTCCTCCGTGATGGACTTTGTGGGTAGAACCACGCAAATCTTATTCTGCCTATGAGACGGATTCACGGATTAGTGCTTGTTTTAATCCTCCTCGTTGCCGGCGGTATTCGACTGCGGCTTGCCTCAATGCCGCTGGAGCGTGACGAAGGTGAATACGCCTACATGGCACAACGGATGTTGCAGGGAACACCGCCTTATGCGGAAGCTTATGCCATGAAGTTTCCCGGTATTTATGCGGCTTATGCCGCCATCCTTTCCTTGTTCGGTCAGACAGATACAGCCATCCACATGGGCCTGATCCTGGTAAACGCTGCCACCATCGCGCTGATTTTCCTCCTTGGCCTGGGAATTTCAAGTGGAGAAGCAGGTCTTTGGGCTGCGGCAACGTATGCTGTCACCAGTCTGGGACCATCGCTTTTGGGGATCACTGCCAATGCCGAGCATTTCATTATACTTCCCGCACTTACAGGCTTTCTTTTTCTATTCCAGTCCTCTGAATGGAAACGGCTGTTTATTGGCGGCATCTGTTTTGGTCTGGCAACAAGTATGAAACAACAGGGACTCTTTTTTGCTATTTTCGGTCTCATCTGGGTCATCTATCAGGCTTTCCCAAAGAATTCAGCAAAAGCCACTTTATCCATGGCCGGGGTCTATGGTGTCGGAGTGACGGTCCCGCTGTTGGCATTGGGTTTGTGGATATGGATGGCGGGAACATTTTCTCAGTTCCAGTTCTGGTGCTTTGAATATGCCAGGTACTATGGGAACATGTGGACATTGAAGGATGGCTTGCAACATCTGACCGCCACTTTCCGACCTGTTCTTGGAGATCACGCGCCCATTTTTCTGGCAGCGCTGGCCGGATGGATTGTTTTGTGGAGAAAGAACCGGACACTTTTTGCTCTGACAACAGGTCTTACCTTGACAGGCTTTTTGGCAACCATGCCGGGTCTTATCTTTCGGCCCCATTATTTTTTACTGATCATGCCGGGTCTTGCCATTTCCGCGGCGTTTGGGTTTGTCGCACTTGGACGCTGGATGCCGGTCGGGATTCTGGCGCTCCTCTTTCCTCTTGGGATTCAACATTCTATTCTCTTCCTGAAGGATCCGGAAAGTGTTTGCCGCGAAATTTACCCGCGCAATGCGTTCGTGGAAACCAGGGAGGTCGGACAATGGCTGCGGACGGTCACCACCCAGGAGGAGCGGATTGCTGTTCTGGGTTCAGAACCACAGATTAATTTTTATGCAGGCCGTCGATCCGGAACGCCCTATCTTTACATGTATCCCTTGCTCGAACCACAACCTTTTGCGGCCGGCATGCAAAGGCACATGATGGATATCCTGGAAACCTCTCCATCCCCTTATCTTGTTCATGTCCGGGTTCCGACCTCCTGGCTGGTGTATCCCAATTCAGACATGGAGCTCTTTCAGTGGCTGCCTCTGTTTTTGGAGAAGCATTATGTGAAGGAACGATCCATCCGGATTCCGGATTCATCGGGTAAGGGAGGCCGGCGTGAAATTGTGATATATCATCGGAAAAATGATGTTTAAGCTCGAAATTTGGAACTCAGGAACTAGATGCTGGTATGCTGTTTCTAAAATGAGTGAGCATTACTTTATACGGATGACCCCTCCCATCCTCCCCTTGGCAAGGGGAGGAGTAAGATGGGGTTTCTGTCCACGTATTTAAGAGACACTACACTTAGGACATGAAAAAATCCCGGATTGTTCTCATCTGCGTTGCGGTTTCGTGTCTGCTTCTCCTGGCAGGGTTGTATGCGATCCTGCAGAATTACCTGAATTCTCCGGCTTTTCAAAATGAGGTCCTCTCAGAGGTCTCGCGCCAACTTCAGTGCGATTTGCGTGTTGAGAAAATGAAGATCCGCCTCCTGAGAGGCATGGACCTGGTGGGTATTCGTGTTTCCAGCGACCACGTACACCCCCGTGATTTTCTAAAGGCAGAAAGATTGCGCCTGCGTTACGATCTCTATGAAGCATTGTTTCATCACAAGGTCGTTCTCCAGGAGCTTAAAATCAGCAGTCCTGTCATGGAAGTTGATCTCAGCCAGACGTCACAACCTCCCTCCATTGCAGCCTCACCCCAGAACGAGGATCCGGTAAAATCCATCCCGGCTGTGCCGGTGCTTTTGACGAACACACCGGTCATCTTCGAGGAGGCGATCACCACACTTCCTCCCGCGATCACGGCGCCTCCCATCCCACGACACGATTCGCGGGGTGAATCCTTGTGGCCGTCTCCACCATCCATCGATCTGCGAAGCCTGATGCTGGAAGATGGCAAATGGACCTTCGTGATGCCGGACCATGAAAAACTGGTTTTGAATGGCACTCGAGTCCAGGCGACCTTTTCAACCGATCCTGTGCCCAGCGGGGCCGGGAATATTTCCTGTCAGACAGTGGACCTTCCCCGGAAAATCAAACTGACTGATTCCAGCCTGAATTTTCTTTGGCGCGCGGATTCACTCACCATTCCCGGTTTTGAAGCGCACATTCTGGGTGGATCCATCGGAGGCAGGTTCAAGGCCGATCCGACCAAAACAGCCATTCCTTTCGAATTACAGTTGGTTATCAAGGGCATGACAATGGAGGAGTTGATTCGAACCTTCGACTCCGGTCCCCCGCGAATAGGAGAAGTAAAAGGACAGATCCATGGCGAGGCGCGATTTGAGGGTTCGATGGTGACACCGCTGGAGTGCAATGGCCAGGGACACATTCATCTGGAGAAGACAAGACTGGTAAATATTCCATCCCTTACCCTGATGGGAGGGCTTCTCAACCGTTCCGAATTTCGGGATCTGTCACTTCACAAGTGTGAGATCGATTTCATTCTGCAGTCCGGCAAGCTGCAGATTCCAAACATCCAGATCCTGGCTGCCAATCTGGAGTTGACCGGCAACGGTTGGATCAACCTGTCGAATCAGACACAGGAATTTCAGATGAAACTTGGTTTCAGCGGCGAGCTGGCGCGCCAGCTTCCATCCAAGCTTGTCGAAGGAGCCAATCGCCGACTGGATGGTTACATGGAGATTCCATTCCGTTTGTGGGGAAATTTGTCGCGGCCGCAAAACGATCTTGTGAAGAGGTTTGAGGAGTTCGGATCGCGCGCGGTTGGCGGTTCCATTTTCGACCGGATTTTCCAGTCGGCTCCGGGTGAAAATCCAAAATAAAAGTAAATCTAGGCCAAAGATATTTGAAATTTAGCCACGGATGAACACGGATGAAACACAGATAACCCAGCTCTTTGCACACAAAGCGCTGGATATTCGTTTCCGTCTAATTCCCGCATGGCGCCAAACCTCTTTGGCTGTGCCAAAGAGGTTTATCCGTGGCTTATTCCAATTCCGAAATAGATAAAATGTGGAAAATATTTAAGAGATAATCTCTTAGCCTTCACAAAGTAGAATCTTATGCGTGTGATCACCGGTTCAGCCAAAGGTTATGGACTTAAAGCTCCGCGGCGGATGAAACTGCGGCCGACACCGGCCCGGGTGAAGGAAGCGTTGTTTTCGAGCCTGGCGGCGCGCGTTCCGGGCGCGCATGTTCTTGATCTTTTCGCGGGCACCGGCGCTTTTGCGATCGAAACGCTCAGTCGAGGCGCGGCGGCGGCGACATTGGTGGAGAAGGATCCGCGCGCAATCACGTTGATCGGACAAAATCTTCGCAAAACACGTCTCGAAAAAAATGCGCGCGTTCTTCGGGTGGATGTTCGCCAGGCCCTGGAATGGTTCCAACGTGAAGCGGCACGCTTCGATGTCATCTTCGCGGATCCGCCTTATCAAAAGACCGAACTTCCCACTGAAGGCGGTGTCCAGGCGGGAAAACACGCGCAAAAGGAAAGAGGGACCGATCATCTTCCACGCAATTGGCGTGGCTGGCTTTCATTTCTGCTTTGTTCCGAAATTCTTCCTGGTTTGCTGGCTCCGGATGGAGTTCTCCTGATTGAGCATTACAAAAAGGAGAAAGTCGTTGATTCCTCCCATTTTACCATGACACGCCAACTCCGTTTCGGGGACACAATCGTCGGCGTTTTCAGGCATCGCTCTTCCGGGGAAGGAGTGATTTCCCCGGGTCCATCATTCCCGAGTAGCGACCAGTCCGGAATGACGCGAAGTTAAGGTTTTTCTCCTTTGTAGACGGCAGTCTATGACTGTCGTCCCATCATATTTAGCGGTCATAGACCGCTGCTACAGTCTTTTTCGAAGCGCCAAAAGGTGATTTTCTTCCGAAAATCTCTTATCTCCGTGCCATTCCGCCCCCCACCTTGATTTTTTAGAACGTAACGTGTTCATAGAATGTCCCGTGCTAACCCTCTAATGGGGTGATCACGAAATCATCAAAAAGCAGGCTCCCTTCGCCGGCCTTAATCGTCACTTCGAATTCCAGATCATTTGCGCCGCGAATTTGATCAAACGTCCAAGCGACCTCCTGCCACCCTTTCGAAGGCTGCACCTTCCGGTCGCTGAAGGTGGATGATCCATCGGGCCGTTTGAATCGGAGCTTGATCGCTCCGGATGACGGCGATGAGCTCAAAAATCCTTCCTCCGGTTTCACCCGGAACGACACTTTCAGCACCCGGACATTCTTCTTCGCTCTGACCTTTTGGGAGATCTCCTTGTCCTTGGATTTGTTCAATTCGACTTTAAGAGCCGGGGTTTTCCTGGGCAAAGCAGGATTGTCGCCGGGTTTTTCCACTTCTACCACGCGTCCATCGGTCTGCCAGCCGGTCTTTTGGGTTGAGAAGTCGCCGTTTTTCAGGAGGTTGTCCGGCAATTCCGCGCCGAAGATGCTGACGGCAACCAGAAGGCAGGCGCACAAGAGCACGAGGGCGCCGGGCACATGAACTGTTATTTTCCACACTGACATCGTAGAAAGAGCTGTCAAATTGCCGAAATGATATCGTGAGATTGGGAGCGAAGACAGTCCTAATTTGGCAACTCCATCAAAAAGGGATTTGCCGTCACTTGAAAACGGGATGTGTGTGGCTTATGTTGACGGCGACGCTAACCGGATGACGAATATCGACCACAAATGGGGCTTCATAAGCTTTGCAGGTTTCCAGTATGGAAACCGGTACGACTTCAGACCCTTGGTGTTCATGCTGATCTTGCTTCCGAGTTTGGCGCCGGCTGCACGCGCCCAGAGCGACGAGGCCAAGAAGGTACTGGAGCAGTTCGGGAGTTGGCGTCCATCCGACGAGAAACTCATCATGTACCGGCTCGACTGGGCGCCTTCGGTGAAGGCGGCCATGGAGCGGGCTGTCCGTGAGAATCGCCCTGTTTTCATCATCGCCATCCATGCGCGCTATGGCGATATGTTCTCGGGCCACTGCTGAGCAACGGCCACCCAGGTGAGGGGAAACGCCCTCACCGACCCGACGGTCGTCGGGCTGCTGCAGCCCTTCATCCTCGCGTACTGGTACGGCCATCCGGACGACAATCCACCGGAGGAAGTCCGTCCCTTTATCGAGCATCCAGAGCGCCAGGATCTGCCGGGCGGCCGCAGTAATGTGAAGGCGCTCATCCTGGATGCCAATGGCCGACTGGTCGACGCTTTCGATACCATGCCCGGCAGGGATCAGCGAGGGCCGTGGCAGGACACGATCCCCCGATTCTTCGCCGAGCGGCTCCGAAAGGCCCGCCATGTGCTTGGCCTCGCCGAGGAGAGTTCGTTGATGCGAGCGCTGCAGATCCCTGATCTGGATGGGGCCAGCCGGGGAATTCGTGTCTTCGTTCAGCTCGATGACCCGATGATGCCGGCCTACAACGTGCCGCTGATCGAGATCGCCCGG
>Ga0247727_10006188_pt1 | contig 23665 bp, 21 predicted proteins | sample WisWelCaveWW1625_FD_202498 | JGI IMG/M metagenome (GOLD analysis project Ga0247727, IMG submission 202498) | Biofilm microbial communities from Wishing Well Cave, Virginia, United States - WW16-25 | ecosystem: Environmental > Aquatic > Deep subsurface > Groundwater > Cave microbial mat | place...
TCGCGATACTCTTTGCCGCTGAAACGAAAGCCGCCCGCGATCTGTTCGAGAGGTAGGCCGGGCAGCAAATTCTGAATGAGGCGATTGGTATTGAATGCGCCGAGCACGCGCAGCGGCAAGTGCGCGAGGCTATCCGCGGGAAATTCCGCATCGGTTGCAATCGTCATCGGAAAACGCCGCATGCGCGCATTGCTCAAATACTCGCGATAGGCTTGCGCGATGTGCTCGCTCGCGCCGGAATGGATGATCACGAGGCGGCGGCTGTCCATCATGCTGCGCCACAGTTCTTCGCGATTGGGCAGACGCTCGGCACTGTGCTGTGTGGTTTGAAGTGTGGGGGAGTAGAATCCGATCAACGCAAAAAAACTGAGGGTGATAAAAAGAGGCAGGCAGGCGATTCGCATGGAGTTCCAGTTGCTAGATTTTCACGCGCACCCCCGAAAATGTCATTCTGAAAGAATCCTTTTGAGTGCTTGAGACACAACTCGAATGGGCATCAGTCCCAGCGCTTAAAAAGGTTCTTACAGAATGACATTTAGGGATGGGGATCGCGCACATGAATGTTGTAACTGTGAATGAATCAAATTCTCACATCATCTTCCAGCCGCCACGGCGGGCTGACGAGCGCGGCGAACACAAGCACGTTTTCGCCGATGTTTTCAATCCACTGGTTCTTTTCTTTTGGAATGTAAATCGCGTCGCCGGGCTGCACTTCTTGCGCTTCGTCGTCGAAGTGCATGCGGCCGATGCCTTCGATGATGTAATACACTTCGGATTGGCGCAGAAAATGTTGATAGGTCGCTTTGCCCGGCTCGACGTAGGCGATTGCGAACGAATATGAAATGTCCGCGGCGTCGCGCGCGGGATGGAGTAGCTCGCGCAAACGGCAGCCGTCGTTTGCGATGATTTCCTGGCAATCTTTTTCGTGTTTGATGAGCATGATGGTCGTCCTTTCTGAAATTCGCAAAAGATGCAGTGCGCCCGGTTCTAAAGACGAGGGAGAGAAAGATTTGTTCGACAGCACGTAGCGTCGTGGTGTAATTTTATAGAAGCAGTGGTTGAAATCCAAGAAATAATTTTACACAAATAAAAAGGGCAGGATACAATCCTGCCCTTACTTTTTTGAATTGTCATTCAGTAGGAATCTTTTTACTCGTTCGGCAGCTTTCTTATTTCGGATTGTTCGCCCTGTGCTAAAAAGGATTCCTTCTGAATGACATATACTAGGCGGTGCGGCTTAATACCGATAATAATCCGGCTTGAACGGACCATTCACCGACACGCCTAAATAATCCGCCTGCGCGTTCGACAGCGTGGTGAGCTTCACGCCGATTTTTTCCAAATGTAAGCGCGCGACTTTTTCATCCAAATGTTTGGGCAGAACGTAAACACCGATCTCGTGCTTGTTGTTGAAGAGCTCGATCTGCGCGAGCACTTGGTTGGTGAAAGAGTTCGACATCACGAACGAGGGGTGGCCGGAGGCGCAGCCCAAATTCACCAAGCGGCCTTCGGCGAGCAACAGAATCTCGTGGCCGTCCGGGAAAATGTATTTGTCCACTTGCGGTTTGATCTCGACCTTCTTGATGCCGGGGAACGCGTTGAGCTGCGCGACTTGAATCTCGATGTCGAAGTGGCCGATGTTGCACACAATGGCGCCGTCTTTCATCTTCTTCAAATGTTCGATGGTGACGATGTCTTTGCAGCCGGTGGCCGTGACGAAGATGTCCGCGCGCGCGATATAATCTTCCATCGTCGCGACTTCATAGCCTTCCATCGCCGCTTGCAGCGCGCAGATCGGATCGACTTCCGTCACAATCACGCGCGCGCCGAAACCGCGCAGCGATTGCGCCGAGCCTTTGCCGACTTCGCCGAAACCCGCGACAATCGCAACCTTGCCCGCGATCATCACATCCGTCGCGCGCTTGATGCCGTCCGCCAACGATTCGCGGCAGCCGTAGAGATTGTCGAACTTGCTCTTCGTCACCGAATCGTTGACGTTGATGGCGGGCACTTTGAGCTTGCCTTCTTTCAAGCGCTTGTAGAGCGCATGCACGCCGGTGGTGGTTTCTTCGGAAATGCCTTTGAGGGCGGGCAACAAATCGGGACGCTTCTCGTGCACCCAATGCGTGAGGTCGCCGCCGTCATCGAGAATCATGTTCGGGCCTTGGCCGTTTTCGAATTTCAGCGTTTGATCGGTGCACCACCAATACTCATCTTCGGTTTCGCCCTTCCACGCGAACACCGGAATACCGGCTGCCGCAATCGCCGCCGCGGCTTGATCTTGCGTGGAGAAAATGTTGCACGAGGCCCAACGCACTTGCGCGCCGAGCTTCACGAGCGTTTCGATGAGCACCGCGGTTTCGATGGTCATGTGCAGCGAGCCTGCGATGCGCGCACCCGCGAGCGGTTGCTGAGCGCGATATTCTTCCCGCAACGCCATGAGGCCCGGCATTTCTTTTTCCGCCAGCTCGATTTCTTTGCGGCCCCATTCGGCCAGTTTGATATCCGCGACTTTGTAATCATGGAAGGCGGAACCATTGGCGGCGCCGTTGCTATTCGTGTTGATTTGGGTCGCGGGCGTGGTGACAACTTCAGTTTCGTACATGAGGCATCCTTTAGTTTTGTTATGCTTCAGTTCACGGTGAAAAAGTAGCGCGGACATCTTGTCTGCAAGCAGGGATGCTTGCGCTACCGTGCATTAGTTTTTGGTTGCTTGGATTAACAGAACTTTCATGGTTTCATGTTTGGTGAGCACTTCGTTTTTTTGAATCGCAAAGCCGGCGGCAGCGAGCCATTTGGTGAGATCGGCTTTCTTGAAACCCAACCAAAGGTCGGCGTACTTCTCGCGCATCTCGGCGATGTTGTGTTCGAGCAAGTCGGCGATGACGAACGTGCCGCCGCGTTTGAGAATGCGGTAAACTTCGGCAATCGCATTGCCGGGATTGGAAACATGGTGCAGCACCATGCTCGCGATCGCGGCGTCCACCGAGCGATCGTGAATCGGCAAATGCTCCAATTCGCCGAGGCGAAATTCGCAACGCGGCGCAGCCTCGGCATTTTGTTTTTGCACGTAGTCCGCCGCGACTTTGAGCATGGTTTGCGAAGAGTCGATGGCGATGACGTTTTTAAATTTCCCCAACAAAGAAGGCAGCAGCAAACCCGCGCCGGAGCCGAGATCGACCACACTCTCTTTGTCTTGAGGAAGATAAGCCAACGCATGCTCGCGATAAGAGGAGCTGTCTAAAACTTCGCGCTGCAAGCATTCCCATTCCGGGCCGACGTGATCGAAATATTTTTGGCTGAGCGAGCGCCGGCGCTGCACGAGCGATTCGAGGTGCTGCAAATCTTTTTCATAAACGCGCGAGCCTTTGAGGCTGCGCACGGCAAGGGCGCTGACTTGTGCGAGATCGGAATTTTCTTGAGCCGCGGCGAGCGCATAGTAGATCCAGTTGCCTTCGCGGCGCCCGCTGACCAATCCGCTCTCCGCCAGGATTTTCAAATGTCTGGAGATGCGCGATTGTCCCAGGCGCAAAATCTCGATCAGCTCATTGACGTTGAAATCGCCCTGCGCGAGCACGGCCACGAGGCGCAGCCGGCTTTCATCGGCGAGGGCTTTGAAGACCTGTAGCATATTTTGATTAAATCACCATATCAAGATTTATTGATATAATACGATTCGGCCGGCGAAAGTGCAAAGGGTTTTTTCATAACCCCCATTTTATTCTTCCGAGCTACTCCTTTTGCCGTCGAACCCTCATTTTCGAATTTGAACTTTTTGCCAGCTTGAGCGCAACAAATCCGTAATGCACGGAGAAAAATTTTTCCTTGCAATGTTTAACACACACCTGCTGCTGAAGCCGTACGCAGTGCGAAAATAAGTTTTACTCGTTGGAAAAGTTGAGCAAACCGGCGCCCTAGAAGACGTGAACGCGTCAATAACTTTGCGGGCACACGTCTTGCCAAAGAACCTTTCGTGCAACTGAGAGGCAGCAATCAAAAATTTCAACCTCATCTTTGAAAGGACGGCACTGATGTTTGCGCGATTGCTAAGGATTGCAACGGTACTGGGTTTGGTGTTGGCAACACGTGTGTGGGCGCAGTTGGATTTCGGGCCGTACGTGCAAAACACCGATGATAAGAAAGCGACGGTCATTTGGTATACGAAAACTTCGGAAGCGGGCACGCTGCGTTATGGCAAGCAGATGGGACAATGGGAAGGCACCCTCGACGGCGGCACGGGCACGGTGCACCGCGCCGCGATTGCGGGTTTGGCGGCCAATACCAAATACTTCTATGAGGTGGCTGCCGGCGCGAAAGTTTATGCCACCGGCGAGCAATATTACTTGCGCACGCATCCTCGCGCGGGCGCGCGCACACCGTTTCGCTTCATGGCCTTCGGCGATTTTGGCGACGGCTCCGCAGAGCAGAAGGCCACGGCCGCGCAGATGCTCAAAGACGACGCGCGGCACAACTTCGCGCTCTTGCTGGGTGACATCATTTACAGCAGCGGCGAACGCGCGAATTATTTGAAGGACTATTTTCCGGTTTATAAAGACCTCATTCGCCATCGCGCGTGGTGGCCGGCTTTGGGCAATCACGATATCAAAGCGGGCAAGGGCGCGGCGTATTTCGAATTTTTTGAAACGCCGGCCAATAACCCGAGCAGCGTCGAGAACTATTATTCGTTCGATTATGCCAACACCCACATTGTCGGCCTCGACGACGAGCTGCTTTTCGGCGGCGCGGATTTGCAAAAGCAAATGGCATGGGTGAAACAAGATTTGCAAGCAGCTAAAAGCCGCGGCCAACGCTGGCTAATTGTCATGTGGCACAAACCGCCTTACAGCGCCGGCACGCATAGCGATGACGACGAGATTCAAAACAACTTCCTGCCGACTTTGGAAGCCGAGGGCGTGGATTTGATTCTCAACGGCCATTCGCACGTTGCCGAGCGGTCGTATTTGCTCGCCAACAATGCGATCGTCAATAATAGCCTTTCGAATTATCCCAAAAAAGGCTTTGAAGCCGGTGCGATCTATGTGGTCGCAGGTGCTGGCGGCAAAACTGGTGATGTTTCAAAGCACAAGCTGATGGCGTTTCAATTGGGCAATGTTTCGGGCTATGAAAGTATCTACATCAACGGCGACACGCTGCGCGGAAGCTGGATCAAGAACAACGGTCAGAACCTGGATCAATTTACGATGATCAAAACCGGCAGCGGCCAGACCGACGTGCAGATGGCGGACAGCGAGGTGGTGCCGGAGAATTTTGCGGTGCACTATCCGAACCCGTTTCGCCTCAACAACGGCGCGGGCGAGCCGCTGCGCCTCGCGTTTGAGTTGACAAATCCGGCGCCGGTATCCGCGGTGATCTATGACATGCTGGGACGCACCGTTGCTAGCTTGAGCGATGCGCAATTGTTCTCCACCGGCAAGCACGTGTTGCAATGGAACGGCAGAGACGCGGCGGGCGCTCTGGCCGCAACGGGAGTTTATTTCTACCGCATTCAAGCCGGGACGCGCGTGCATGCCGCGAAGATCATGATTGTGCAATAGAAAATACCCTCTCCCACGGCATAAAACCCGTGAGGCCTTGTCGCGACGACGGGGCCTCGCGGGTTTGCTTTTTATTCTGAATTATTCAGAACCGCGAAGACGCGAAGATCGCGAAGCATAAAAAACTCTGTGGTAGCTTGGTTGGGGCTGAAGGCAGCATTCAAACTAAGTTTCATGATAGCTTTTGTCGCATCGTGCTGTTCTTTGCGGACTTGGCGTCTTCGCGGTGAAGATTTGTGAATAATCCAGGTTTATAAAAAGAAATCGGGATAGCCTTGCGCCGCCCGTTGCCTCAAAATAAAATGTTACCGCAGAAAAGCCGGCAATGCGCCTGTGGAAAAAGGCGGAAAATTGCTTGACTTCCCTGCCGCACGAGAGTATATTTTTCGCGATTTTTTTCTCCCATCGGCTTGGTGACTCAGTTACAAAGAGGTGCTCAGGAATGAAAATCGCGTTGGATCCGGGACATGGAGGAATTTTCCCCGGCGCCATTGGCTTGGTGCCGTTTGAATTGAAAGAAAAAGACGTCACCTTAGCCATTTGCGCGAAGATGAGCACTCTCTTGAAGAAGCAGGGCCACAAGGTTTTGCTCACGCGCGAGGGCGACACGAATTGGGAGAGCAACGTTTCGCGCGATATCCGCAAGCGCGCGGAGCTTGCCAATAATGCACGGGCCGATCTCCTCGTGAGCGTGCATTGCAATGCGTACTCCGATCCGAATCCAGAGGGCATTGAAACCTGGTATCGCGTGGAAAACAAACGCAGCGAAACGCTCGCGCGCACAATGCAACAGGCCCTGGCCGTCACGTTCTCCGATCATCTCAATCGCGGCGTCAAACCCAAAGACTTGCTTTTGTTCCGATACCTCGCAATGCCCGCCTGTCATGTTGAAGCGGAATATCTTACGAATCCTGCGCAGCTTGAATTTCTCGCCTCGGATTTTAATCAAGAAAAGATTGCGCAAACACTCACGCAAGGCCTCCTGAATTTCGCCGCGCTGGCCTAGCAGATTTACGAGCAAAAAACGCCGCGATCATGTAGAAATTTTTCCATGCCTGCCTTAAAATGCTGTTGACTTTTATAGTCGATTCGGTTATCCTGTGCCCGTCTTTTTGAAAGAATTAAGCGAAATTGTAGTTGTGCCTTAAAGTTTAAGGTTTGGCGCGAGTCCAAACCGAAATTTTCCTGTTCATTTTACAACTTTGGAGCTTGCTATGACGACAAGGAGTGAGACCGCGCAGCCGACCGTTCTGATCGTTGACAAGGATTTCAAGCAAGTACTGGCGTGTAAAAATATGTTGGAGACGCAGGGGTATCGCGTGATGTGTACGCATTCCGGCCGGGAGGCTCTGGAGTTGTGTAAGAAAGAAAAGATTGACTTGGTTGTGACCGAAGCCTTACTCCCCGACATGCCCGGTTTGGATTTTATCGAGACCCTCGCCGCCAAGCCGGAGCGCATTCCCATCGTTATGAACACGAATCATCTTGGCTACAGCCAAAACTTTCGCTGCTGGGCTGCGGATGCGATTGTTCACAAATCTTCCGGTGTGCAAGCGCTCTCGCAACAGGTGACGAGCTTACTGTCGCGTGCCGTTTATGTTCATTGAACCACGTACTTCGAAATAACGCCATGCATCACGATAAAGTTGACGACGTTGACATTCAGATTCTGAAAGTTTTGCAAAGGCAAGGCCGCACGAAACGCAACGAGCTGGCCGAGCAGGTCAAGCTCTCTATTCCGGCCGTGAGCGAGCGGCTGCGCAAACTGGAAGAGCGCGGGGTTATTCGCAGCTACAACGCCGTGCTCGACGCGCGCAAGCTGGGACTGGGATTGACCGCCTTTATTTTTTTGACGACGGAATCATCTTCGTATTACCAGCAAATCATCGACAAGGCCCTCGCCCATCCCGAGATTCTCGAATGCCATGCGGTCACGGGAGACGGCTCGCACATTTTGAAAATCAAAACGCTGTCGACCGAGACGCTGGAAAAATTGCTGTCGCACATTCAATCCTGGCCGGGCGTGGCCAACACGCGCACAAACGTCGTGCTCTCCAGTCCGAAAGAGGACACCGTCGTTTCGCTCGCGCACCTAGAGATGCATTAGGAACGACGCGCTGTTTAACCAAAAATAAAAACGCCGAGGCGCTAGCTCAGTGCCTCGGCGTTTTGTTTTAGACTTATGGCAATGTCATTTCGTAGAAATCTTTTTTAGCACAGGAGATCACGCCCAGTGCGTAAAAAGATTTTTTCAAGACGAGGATTGGGGGAATCGTCGAACTCTACTCAAAGCTGCGCGTCGCGTTCCAACTGCGAATGTGCTCTACGATGTCGCGCGTATCCGTGCCCGGCCCGAACACGCGGCTCACACCCGTGTGCTCGAGCTCTTTCGCATCGTCGGGCGGAATGGTGCCGCCCGCGAGCACGAGCACGTCTTCCATTTCATTCTTTTTAAGCAAAGCGAGCACGCGCGGCATGAGCGTCATGTGCGCGCCGGAGAGCAATGAAATGCCCACCACGTCCACGTCTTCTTGCAATGCCGCTTCGGCCAGCATCTCCGGCGTTTGGTGCAAGCCGGAATAAATCACCTCGAAGCCGGCATCGCGCAGCGCGCTGGCAATCACTTTCGCGCCGCGATCGTGACCGTCGAGTCCGACTTTGCCCACGAGTACACGAATTTTGCGTTGCATGAAGTCTGTGCTCCTTACTGAAGTTTGTAGTTGCCCCTTCAGGGGCCGGAGTTTCGTCATTGAGGACGCCTGAAGGCGTTACTACGAACTAATCATCAAAACACCGGCTCTTCGCGCCAAGTGCCATAAACCTCTTTGAGCGTGTTGATCATTTCGCCGATCGTGCAATACGCGCGGCTGCAATCAATCAATGCGGGCATGATGTTGCGACCCTCTTGCGCCGCGACTTTCAATTGTGCCAACGTTTGCCGCACGCCGGTTTGATTGCGCTCGCTGCGCAGCTTCGCGAGATTTTTATTTTGCTCCTTTTCAACGCTCGGATCGATCTTCAAAATCGGAATCTCGAGTTTTTCCTCCGGCTCCGCGTAAGCATTGATGCCGACAATGATTCTTTCTTTTTTCTCGAACTCCTCTTGATAACGCCGCGCGGCCGCGGCAATCTCGCGCTGAAAGAAACCCGCTTTGATCGCCGGAATCACGCCGCCGAGCGCATCGATCTTCTCAAAATAAGCCTCCGCTTCTTGCTCCATCTTCGTGGTCAGTGACTCGACGAAGTACGAGCCGGCGAGCGGATCAACCGTGTTCGTCACACCGATTTCATGGGCGATGATTTGTTGCGTGCGCAGCGCAATCTTCGCCGCGAACTCCGTGGGCAGCGCCCACGTTTCATCGAGCGAATTGGTGTGCAACGATTGCGTTCCGCCGAGCACGCCGGCCAAGGCTTCGAACGCGGTGCGCACGATGTTGTTCATGGGTTGTTGGCCGGTCAATGAACAGCCCGCGGTTTGCGTATGAAAACGCAGCTTCCACGAGCGTTCGTCTTTCGCGCCGTATTTCTCTCGCATGCGCCTGGCATAAATGCGCCGCGCCGCGCGAAACTTCGCGATCTCTTCAAAAAAATCGAGATGCGAGTTGAAGAAGAAAGACAGCCGCGGCGCGAAGTCATCCACCGCCAAACCCGCTTTCTGCGCGGCTTCGATATAGGCGAAGCCGTCCGCCAATGTGAAAGCCAGTTCCTGCACGGCCGTGCTGCCCGCCTCGCGGATGTGATAGCCGCTTATCGAAATGGTGTTCCATTCCGGCACGTGTTTCGTGCAATACTCAATCGTATCGACCACGAGCTTCATCGAAGGCTCGGGCGGGAAAATAAATTCCTTCTGCGCAATGTATTCTTTGAGGATATCGTTTTGCAATGTGCCGCGCAGTTTGTGTTGCAGTACGCCTTGCTTTTCGCCCACGCATATATAAAACGCGAGCATAATAGCTGCGGGCGAGTTGATCGTCATCGAGGTGCTGACTTTATCGAGTGGAATGCCGTCGAACAAGATTTCCATGTCGCGCAACGAAGAAATCGCGACGCCGCACACGCCCACCTCTCCTTCGGAATGCGGATCGTCGGAATCGCGCCCCATGAGCGTGGGCAGATCGAACGCAGTGGAAAGGCCGGTTTGGCCGTGCTCAAGCAAATATTTGAAACGCGCGTTCGTATCTGCGGCCGTGCCGAACCCCGCGAACTGGCGCATGGTCCACAAGCGGCCGCGGTGCATGTTCGCATGAATGCCGCGCGTGTAAGGATACTCACCCGGCCAGCCAATATCGCGCTTGAAATCGATGTGCTCGATGTCTTCGGGGCCGTAGAGATCGTTGATCGGCACGCTCGAAGTGGTCATGAATTTTGCGGGCCGATCCTTGAATTGCGCGCGCGTTTCCTTTTGCCAACGCTCGCGCTCGGCGCGAGCTAAATTTGTTTTATGCGACATGTTGTGCTCCGCCTTTGATGTTGAAATCGTTTTTTGCTACTCATGCAACTTTATACTACCGTGTCAGCATAGTCTGCCAGTGGGTTGGTCGAAATGATTGTCATGGTTGTTGGCTTCCCTAAACCTCACGCCGCCGGAATCGGCCCGGCGGCCACGAGTTTTTTTCGCCGTGGATCAACGGTGGCGGCAAAGCCTTCCAAGGTCCTTGACCCCAATAACTTCAAATCCCCTTTTTTCGCGAACACCACTTCATCAACCGTTTCAAAGGTCTCCACTCTGATGATGGCGTAACCAATGTCTCGTGTGATCGGCTGGCCGTTCGCCATGAGAAAGGACACATCTTTTTTTGTGACTTGAATTCCGAGCGTTTTCAAAATGTCTTCCGGTATCCAAGTATATTCCGAGCCGGTATCGACCATTAGGCGTTGGACTGTCGTAATATTACGGGGCTTGCGAACGTTCTCTATAATGCCATCGACATAGAAGATTCCCACTTTTTACCTCGCGTGATATGTTCTTGATTCAAAATTTCTCATCAATTCCTCCGCTACGCGATAAGGCGAAACGCTTTTGCCTGAGGAGTCATTCAAGCTAGTTTGCAATAGGGTTTCGGCGCGCTCATCCCAAAACTCCTGCTTCAAACGCCGCATGACGAGCTGGCGAATCAATTTTTCCAAACGGTCTCTGCGTTTCACCGCCAAGCGACCTTCTTGTTCGTTGAGCGCACGATGCGCTACAATCTTCCCCCACAATTCTTCAATGCCGTGCCCTTGCGAAGCGATGGTCGCAATCACCGGCGGATTCCATTCCGCATTCAGACGCAAATGCAGAATCGCTTGCAGCTCACTCATTGCGCGGGCGGCGCCGTCGCGGTCCGATTTGTTCATCACGAAAATATCCCCGATCTCCATCAAACCGGCTTTCATCGCTTGCACCGAGTCGCCGCTTTCCGGCACGAGCACGACGACGACGCTATCAGCGGCCTCGACGATATCCAACTCAGACTGACCAACACCGACCGTCTCATAAATGATGACGTCTTTTCCGAAAGCATCGAGCACGTCCGCAGCTTCTTGCGCCGTTTGCGAAAGCCCGCCAAGCGAGCCGCGCGTGGCCATGCTGCGAATGAATACGCCCGCATCCATGGCGATGTCGTTCATGCGCACGCGATCACCGAGTAATGCCCCGCCAGTGAATGGACTCGTCGGATCGACCGCAATAATTCCGACGATGAGGTTGCTGCGGCGCAGCAGCTTGGTCAATTCATCAACCAGTGAAGATTTGCCCGCGCCCGGCGGCCCGGTGATGCCGATACGATAAGCCCTGCCGGTTTTTGGATAGATCGCATCAAGCAGATTCGGCGCACGCGCGCTGTCATTCTCTACTGCAGAAATAATTTTCGCCAGTGCGCGGCGCGAGCCGGAGAAAAACGTATCGATCAAAGAATCCGTATTCATTTTTTCTTTTGCAATTCCCAAAGCTTCGCATACTTCGTGAAAACATATGCCGACGAGAACGAGGCCAAAATCAATCCCGACAAACCGTCCATGAAACCCGTCCGCAGAACGTACATGCGAAAGAAAAACCACAACGGCCGAAACAGCAAATCCCAAAGATGAAAGCTTTTGTTCTGGCGGTGTAATTCCTCCGCGGCGAGCGAAGTATAGCGATTGTACTTTTCGAAGTAGTGCTGGATGTCGGGGTCGGTGTAGTGCAAAAGATGATGTCGCAAGCGCCCGATCTTGCCTTTGACTTTCACCGCCTCGTGTACGGCCACGTTATCGAAGCCGCCCACATCGCGGCGAAAAAGCCGCAGCACATAACCCGGATACCAGCCGCCGTGCATCATCCATCGCCCCAAAAAATTTGCGAGGCGAGGAATCTCGTAGCCTTCACATTGCGGTTGATTGGAGAGCAGCGCGCAGATTTCTTCTCTCAATTCCGGCGTGACGCGTTCATCAGCGTCAAGCGACAGCACCCACTCATTCGCGCATTGCGCCAGCGCGAAGTTTTTCGCGCGCGCAAATCCTTCCCAGCGCTTTATGAAGACTTTGTCCGTGTATTCGCGCGCCAAATCTGCGGAGCCGTCTTCGCTCTCGGCATCGACCACGATGATTTCATGCACCCAATTCAGCGTGGCCAAACATGCAGGCAGATTGTGCGCCTCATTTTTGGTGATGATGATCGCCGAAATGTGCGGAAGGTTTTGCGCCGCTTCTGCAGGCGCAGACTCTTGTGTAACGGCTTCTTCTGCTAATTCAACCTGAGCGTTCATCGCGAAGCCATCGCAGTTCGTGAAACAGTGCGCCGCCGGCGCTCGCGTTTTTGCGCTTCGGCCAGCTTTTGTTGCAGCCACAGATGCACGAGCGTATCAATGGAAACCCCGCGCCGCCTGGCAACGCGATTGAGCTTCTCGGCCAACTCTTCTTCTAAATTGAACCGGCGGCGCGAGAGATCGACCTTGACGTCTTTGACCTCGCGGAAATAATCCCGGTATTCTGTCAAGTCATGGTTTTCCCAAAACTCGACTTCTTCTTCGGCGCTCGCAAATCTCTCTGGAACAGGATCTCGCAGGGCTTTTTTCAGGCGGGGCGCGCTTGTCTTTTTACCGTTTGACTTGTGCATAAAATCGACGCTCGCTTTTATTCATGTCACGTGCGCTCAAAACAAAGGCTTCTTGAATCGATTTTTTGTAGATAAAAAAAACGATGAGATAGCGACCACTTTCTGTGCGGCCCCACGCGGTATACACATCCTCATTCGCGATGACTTTCCCTCTTTCGCGCCATTCAATGTGTGGCCGGTTATCAAAAACTTCGTGAACCTCGAAATCCATAACACGATGCTTGGCCCAAAGTTTCTCGTCCACACGTTCATCAATGACGACACTTCGAACGTAGATCATAACAACCCCGATTAAAAGAGCAACGTCTCGGAGAACGCTTCTTCTGTGCTTGAATACAGCTTTTTAGCTGCCTCCACAATCCACTCCGGCTGGAACTCCGTCACGCAGATCGGGCCGTACGGCATGTCGCAAACTTTTTTCCAGCACGGCGCGCACGGTAAGTCGCGAATGATTTTCACGCCGCGATCGTAAAGATCGATCTCCGCCGCGCACGACAGACCGAACCATGCGACCACGTGCTTCTTCAAGCCAATAGCGAGGTGCATGCCGAGCGAATCACCGCTCACCACAACGTCTGCAAGATTCTCCAATATGATACCGTCTCGCAATCCCAATGTCGTCGGCGTCGGAATCGCGAGGCCTTCGGTCAATTCCACGAGGCGTTGATTGCGCTCCGTGTCTTCGCGGCCGCCGAGCAGAATGATTTTCGCTTCCGGCCATTCGCGCGCGAGTTGCGCGATCGCAGCAGCTTGCGTTTCGACTTCGAGCTTCTTTAATGAAAAAAGCGAGGAGCAGCCGGTATTGAAGCCGATCACCACGCCGGCGTTTTCCAAACCAAACTCACGACGCCATTGCGCACACTTTTTCTGCTCGGCCTCGGTCAAACACAAAACATATTCATCGCGCTGATAATCCACCTCCCACGCTTCCGCAAGAATGTCATTGCCTGAGCGTTGATTCACGCGAAACTTGAAATGATCATCCACGCCGAGGCGAAAGCCGTATTCCGCGCCGGCATTGAGCGGCACGATCGCGCCGTTTTCATTCAACCCGAAGCCGCGTTTGCTTTCCGCGTTGATGGTATTGAGGAATGCGGCCGCCGCTCGGCTTTTATCCGCATTGAGCGCAATTTCGAAACGTTGCTGCCGCAACACCATGCGGTTTTCATCGTTCCATTCCATGAGATGATCGATGAACGGATTGTGTTGCAATAAAGGCAGCGCATTGCTGCGCGTAATCCAGGTGATGTGACTGTTGGGATGGGAGCGTTTGATTGCGGGCAACTGCGCCGTGGTGGCCAGCACGGTTCCGAGCGCGTCGAGATTGATGATCAAAATGCGTTTGCCGATTGGCACGCGATCTTGGCAACCTTCGCACAACTTGAACGGGACACACGGCTTGTAGCCGTTGAACAGGCGGCAATCCGGAACCAAAGTTTTGGGTTGATAAATGGGCTTCATGCGCAATTTTTTTGACGCGCCAACTTAAAGATTCGGGTTTTGAAGTGCAAGCGAAAACTCGGCGAGGAGCGAGGGCTTCACAGCTTTTCATGCGCCTTCATAAAAAACGTTGCTTCCCAAAGCCCTCGCGCGTATTCTGCTTGAAATATCGTAGCGCAGACTTTCAGTCTGCAAACTAAGCAGGCAAGAGGCCTGCGCCACAAAATCTTAATCCCTTGCAGAACGATGAACGAGCTACATTGCACTTCATTGCCGACGCCGTTTCCCGTCGGGCCGGTGAATGTTTATCTGGCGCTCGGCGAGCCTTTGACTTTAATCGACACCGGCCCTAAAAATGACGCCGCGCGTTTCGCACTTGAAGCCGGCTTGCACGCGCACGGCTGTCGAGTCGAAGACCTCGAGCAAATCATCCTCACGCATCATCACGTTGATCACACGGGCTTGACCGCGGAATTGGCGGCACGTTCCGGCGCGAAAGTTTTCACCCATCCTTTCAATTTGCCGTGGCTCGCCGACCATGGCGCGACGCGCGCGCAGCATGCGCCGTTCTATCGCCTACTCTTTCAAGAAGGCGGCGTGCCGGACCATATTGCCAAAGAGATCGAGACGATTAGCGCTGCCGTTGCGCATTGGGCCGAGCCTTTTTCCGGCGCGGCGTCCTCGCTGACCGAAGGCGATCAGATCGTCTTTGCCAACGCCGCGTGGGAAGTGTATCACACGCCCGGACATGCGGGCGGCTTGATTTGTTTGTGGGAGCCTCGCACACGCACGTTGCTCGCGAACGATCACATGCTCAAAGACATTTCCTCCAACGCGATTCTCGAGCCGCCGGAAGATTCGAGCGCCACGCGGCCGCGACGATTGTTGGATTATATGCGCGAGCTCGAGCGTATGGCGAAGCTCAATCCGGCTTTGGTTTTGCCTGGCCACGGCGAGTCGTTTCATGGCGTTGCTCGTTTGGCTGAGGAACGCCTCGCTTTTCATCACAACCGCGCACAAAGCATTCACGAAATTCTCAAAGCCCGGCCGCTCACGCTTTGGCAACTCACGCGCGCTCTGTTTCCCGAGTTGCGCTCGGGCATCGATTTCTTTTTGGGGCTGTCAGAAGTGCAGGGGCATTTGGATTTGCTAGAAGCGGAAAGACGAGTGCGCTCACAAAGCGCGGGTGAACTGTTGTTGTGGGAGCGCGACGAGTAAATTTTTTTTATGTCGGCTTCCAGTTTCATTCTCAAGACGGCACAAAAGGGCAATTCTAAAAAAAATAAAAATGTAGGTTCGTGCCATGGCCCGTGTATCTCGTTCGCTCCGGTCTTTCTCTCTTCGCATGCGTATGTTTCGCTTCGCGAAATTCGTGCGTCGCAGCTTGCGCACCGCATTCAAAAAGCGTAGGGCTTCCTTCCTAAACGGTCGCGCGGCTTTGCAGCCAAAGCCTAGTGATAATCGACGAGGCTGCTACCTTTTGCAAGGCAGCCGTTATCACAACGGCAGGCTTGTTATTTCGCCCGCTCGTGCCGCGGTTGCAAACGTCTTCTTGGATGTGTTGGGAGAAATGGGTGGGCAAGTCGTGGTGGTTATGGGAGAGAATTTGGAGAGACCTCAACCCTTGCTCTCAATCAGCCCGCCGGTGACGACGCATTGGCTGCAAGCTTTGCTCACTGATTATACCGACGTGCTTAAACAAAATCACGGCGTCGAGTTGAGCGTGCAAAGTGTGGAAAAATGTTGTTCGGCGGTTTTAACGCCGGACAAACATATCTTCATGCACGTGTGCGATCCGGCGCGATACATTCGCACGTTGGAATGCCGTGGACTGCGCGAAGTGGAGCAAATGTCGATTGCACCGCACGTTTCGCCGCGCGCGCTTGCCGGCCCGGTGGAGGAAGTGCGGCTGGATGAGCTGAAACAATATCTCTCCGTCACTTCTTCGACTTTCTCGCCGCGACCGGAGTGGCTGCACTAATCGCGTTTCCGCGTTTCACACGATGATCGCGGCGTGTCCATAAAAGGATGCGCCGCGATTTTTTTAGAGCACGACGAAATTGACGCCGGAGGGAATCGAAAAATGCTCGGTGCCGTCGATCAATAAGAGGGATTGCAGGCGAAAGATGCCCGCGACCAACGCCAGCGTTTGAAACTTCACGCGAAAATATTCCGCGGTGAGACGGCCGTACTCTTGAAAACTATACAGCGGTTGGGGGTTTTGCGTGCGTAGATCGAAGGAGATCAGCTCGATGGTAAAAGGAGAAGCCAGTTCGGTGAGGAAGTTGGACGCGGCGCCGTCTAAAATAAACTCGAGTTCTTGCCCGCGTTTGAATACCGCATTCGGCTCGTTGCCGTGCGCGGTAAATTCCCGCCAAAGCGTGACCAACGCATTCTGGCTCTGCAAGTTTTCTTGAATGAAAATTTTTTCTTCGGGAGTGGGAAGATAAGAAGTGAAGCGTGAAGCGAAATCGGGTGCCTTTTCCACGGAAGAAGATAGCGCGGCGATCATACTTTCCTGAGACGTTATGTTCTTAAGCCGGAGACTGCAATTTGTGTATAGAACATACCAGTCAAGCAGGGCGCTATGCGAAATCTTATGACGGAAGCTTAATGCTACTCCACCAACACCACCTTTCGCGCCTGCACAAACTCTCCCGCGTGCATGCGCACAAAATAAACGCCATTGCCCACCGCTTTGCCCGCCACCTTTCTGCCATTCCAAATTGCAACATGATAGCCCGCCTCTTTCCGCTCATTGTCAACCAACGTCGCAACTAATTCACCGAGCAAGTTGAAGACTTGCAAAGTCACGAACTCCGGCTTGGGCAAAGCATATCGCATCGTCGTCGTTGGGTTGAATGGGTTCGGAAAATTTTGGCTCAATTCGAATGAAGCGGGCGCAGCGTGCATCACTTCATACTCGGCTTTCATTTTGCCCGAGCGGCTGACCACGAGCGTGAGTTGTTTGAAATTCTCCGGCCCGCGTCCGGCAACCGAATAATGATTGTTCCGCCGCAAGTCTTGCGCGATCCGCACAGCTTGATCGATAAGCCAAACTTCATACTCGCGCGGCACGCTCGCAATGCCTTCGAACGTCAAACGAACTTCATCGCGAATGTTGCTTGCGACGGCAAAATGCCATTCGTCGCTTTCACTCGGCTCCGGCCGAATGTCAGTGCAATAAGTTTTGTTGAGGCGATTCCACTCCGCATGCGGGAAATAAACCGAAACGTATTCGCCGATTGCCGGCGGCTCGGGATGGTCTTCTGCGTCCCAGGCGTGCGAGGCGTTCTTCAGCGCTGCAATGTAATTGTGATCGTCGCGCGCCTCTTGACATTGCGCGGCTATGCGAATCGACCACGCTACTTCATTCGCCTCCTCTTTGGGCAACGCCAGGTTCTGCGCCGTAAATTCATTGGGCAGAATGAACATCGTCGTCGCGTCGTCGCTGAATACGGCATAGCCTTCAAACGGCTTGAGGCGATTTCGCGTGGAAGGTTTGCGCGGCGCGCTCCAGCCGTTTTCATATGAATAGAACACCAGCGAATCGCCGTTGCTCAACAAAGAAGAAGCGCTCGCCTCGAAGTTGAAAGGATTGCCGATCAAGTTCCAGCCTTGGCGCAGGTTGATCGCAAACTTGCTCGCCGTGCTCACCGTCGTGCCCGGACCGGAGTCTATTTTACGAGCACTGCTGCGCACGATCAACCAAAAAGCTTTGCCGAGCGCAAACGCACTCGTGCGCGGATATTCCACCTTCGTGAGATTGCCGTTCGCCTCGCTGGCCCATTCATAAAAGCGCCATTGTCGATCATCATATGCGCCGAGATCGTCGTTCAACACCGCTTCAGGCGTTTTGTTGTCCAGCTCGAGTGGAATTGAAAAAAGGCGATAGCCGGTTTGCGCTGTGCCCGAAACTTGCGCCGCGCCGCGATCAATGCCATTGCCGCCAATCTGCACGCGCACGGAGTACACGCCGAATTTAGGTGCGCGGCCGGGCACGCCGTGTTTGTCCGTGGCCATGAGATAATACTCCACGCCGCTCGTGCCCACGGCATTGTTCGGAATTGCAGCCGTCGCCTCCAACGTGTCGGCAACGAGGCGCGTCGTATCCATTTTAATCGAACTAAAATTGCCCTCTCCCGCTTCGCGATAAAACAACGTTGCACTTCTCACCGCATTCTCATTGTCCGTAACCTTGGCCGTGAGCGCAAGCGCTTGATTGAAGTTTTGTTGCGCAACGCTCGTGTGCGTAATCACCGGCGGCGGACTAATGTAAACCGTCACGTTAAGCGTGTCCGCGGCTTGCCCGCCTTTGCCGTCACTCGCAAACACGACGATGGTTGCGCTGCCGGTGTCAATCGGCGCAACTTCGAGCGTATCGCTGTTGAACTTGATATTCGCCGTTGCGATTTGCGCTCGAGAGCTCGTCGCGCCAAAAACGAGCGCCTCGCCGTCGGCGTCCGCAAAATGCGCAAGCAGGCCGCGCTGAAATGCCGGCGAGCCTTTGGTTAAAATTTGATCCGCAATACCGGAGACGATGCGCGGCGCAACATTGCTCGTGACCGTTCTCGCGGTGAATGCGGTTGAAGTCATTCCGCCTCTGCCGTCATCCGCGGTGACCGTGATCAACGTCGTGCCCGAATCCACCGGCGCGACCGTGAGAATATTTCCGGTAATAGTTGCCAATGCGACGGCGGGGTTCGAGCTTGTTGCGGTAAATGTCAGCACGTCTTCCTCGGGATCGCTGAACACGTTGCGCAAATCCAACACGAGCTTGAAGCCGGGATTGGTCGCCACCAAAGTCACGCCGGGGATTTCATTCGCCAGCGCCGGCGGCCGATTCGCGCGGTCCACGCCGAGGCCATACACCGTAGCGAGATTTAAAAACGGAAGAGTTTCCAAATGCGAGCCGTCCAAGTTGGCGCGCAAGATCGCGGTCGCGTTGGACCAATACACTTTGCGATGGGCTGCGTCCAAGGTTAAATCATTGGCCGTGCCCGCGCCGTCAAACAGGTTTTCATCATTTGAACCGTCGAGATTCGCGCGGCGCAAATAGCCGTCGGCGGTCCAATAAATTTTTCCTCCCGAAATGTCCACGGCCAGCGGCGTGTTCTGTTGCGCGGGCTGTTCGATGACCAGCTCGAGCGCCGTGCCGTCGAGATTCGCGCGCTCGATCAAGCCCGTAGCGTCATCATACCAATACACTTTGCCGCCGCCCACGGCAAGCCCCACGGGAAATTCCACGGTGCTATTGATGACTTCGATATTGCCGCCATTCAAGCTCGCGCGGGCAATTGCGCCGGGAGATCGCCGCGCAGCTTTGTTTATGCCGCTGGCAGTTGGATTCGCCGCCCAATAAACTTTTTGGTGGGCAATGTCGAGCGCAATGCTCGGCACGATGAGCAGGCCGGAGAAATCGACAATCACTTCGCGGCCGCTGCCGTCGAGATTGGCGCGTTGAATTTTGGACGTGGTCGAAGCAAAATTTTCCGACCAATACATTTTGCCGGCGCTGAAATCAAGCGCGAGATCGAGCGGATTGTTGGGCAGCGCGGCCGCGAGCGTTTCGCGCTCCGTGCCGTCGGAGTTCGCGCGTTGAATGCTGCTGCTGGAGATTTCGGTCCAATAAACTTTCGTGAGCGCCGTCGGCTGTGGCGCGTTCGCGATAGTAACTCTGAACGTGTCGCTTGCTAAAAAGCTATTTGCGAAATCGTTGGCTGTAACGACGACCTCGGCGCTGCCCACTGCCAGCGGAGTTACTTTTAAAATGTTTTGAGATGATTCTACTTGCACAAACAACTTGCTCGAGTCCGAGGTAAGGGCAGAGTAAAGCAACGTGCCGCTGCCGTTATCGAAATAATTGTCCAAGCGCAACAACAGCAACGGACCGTCGACCGTCGTCGTCGTGTCGGGCAATGCCCGCGTGAGCAACGCCGCGGCCGGAGCTAGGCTGCGAAAGACGCCGCCGCTCATCGCGCCGGCATCAATCGTGGGCTTGACGTTCGCGGCAAGCGCGCGCACGTCCGCGCCGGTCGGGTCATTGGTCTGTTGCCAAAAATTTCGCGCGACGGCAGATGACCATAGTGCCAGCGCCAGCACGGCAACAACACGTGCGCTCAAATTGCAATACCTGTCAGTAAACGAGGTCATGTGAGTTTGAAATTTAAAATGATACTGCGAATCGCGACGACGCCTCGCGCTCATTGCAATTACTTGCCGAGGGTAATGCCGCCCAAAGCTCCGACCGCGGCACCGCCAAAGAACACCCATTTGTTCGGAATGCCGACTTTGAATTGCGGCGGTCGTTTGAGCAACGAGTCGTATTTCGCATTGACGAATTCATATTTTGTAAACGCCTCATCATAGCCGGTCTTCCACGCCTTGCTCTTTTGAATCTCGAGCACAAGCACGCTGTCTTGCAACACGCCGACGCGCCGGCCGAGCGTGTCGAGCAGGCGCAGCTTCTCGTTTTGCTCTTTATAAGCCGCGGAGTTTTGATCTTGAATGATGAACGTCTCGCTGAACCACAACGGGAGGAGAAGATACTGAATCGCGACTTGATTCTCGGCATTATAAACTTCCGTGACGCCCCAATCGGATTCCGCCAGCTCGGGATAAGTCGCGCGTAGCTTTTTGAGCAAGTCTTCCGGCTTGCGGAGATTGCGCACCGTGAGCTGCCCTTGTTGGCGCTGCTCTTCAATCATCTCAACCTGTCCGCGCAAAGCCTCGCGCTCGGATTGCAGCGTGCTGATTTGTTGCTGCAGTATTCTTTGCAGCGTGTCTTTAAACGCAACCACGGTTTTGATCGAGTCGCGCGAGGCGCGCAATTGTTGCAGCTCCAAACGATTGCGATTGATCTCCGCGCTGTTGTCGGTTTTGCCTAAAATGTAAGACAGCGCGACTAACAACACGACCGCGAACATCACGACTACAATAAAAATTTTCTTAAGCTCCACCGCGCACCTCCAGCTTCGAATCAGTCACGGTTTTAAAGCCGAGCGCGCGCGCAATGCGGCCAATCAAAGTTTTGTCGCCTTGCACAAAATCGTAAAACACGACATGGCCATTCGGCGCCGCCTCGCGCAAACGAATATACGTGTTGCGATTGGTGCGCTCCAATTCCATGAGCAGCCCTTTTACTATGCTGCCCGCGGCAACGTACATGAGATTGATTTGCACAATGTTCTCTTGAAACAGTTGCTCGATTTCCGCCGGAGTCAACGGCGGCTTGGCGGGCGCGGGGGGTTGAGGTTGGTTCATAGCTTTCCTCACAAGATGAGAATTGGTAAAACTACAAGGTTAAATCGTCTAGCCCTCTCATTGTCATTCTGGAAGAAACTTCCCTCGCACTTGGAACATCGTTCAAAACTAGCTTTGGGCCGAGCACTAGGGAAGGTTCTTCCAGAATGACACTTTTAAGGATGAAGGCGAATCTCAGCACATTACGTGTTGAGCTAATTAAGCACTGCAAACTTCGCACGCTGCACAATGCCCGCGGTTTGCACGCGCACAAAATAAACGCCTTGCGGCAGACCAGCAAGCGGCACAGTCCTATCATATTCTCCGCTCTGCGCAAGCCGAAGAGATTCGCTCCACACTCTTCTGCCAAGCACGTCGAATACCGCGATTTTATACATGCCCACTTGATCAATATGCACACGCACGTTCGCAAAACTCTTCGCGGGATTGGGCCAAACTTTTTCCAAACGAAACGCTTCGGGTAATGCCTGCTCCGACTTTTGTTGCGTTACGGTTGTGCTAACATTCGAGCGCCCCGGCGTCGGCGTTGCAAAATATATCCACGCACTGCCGCCATCCGGCGTGCGGCCATAGGAAGTATCGGACTTTTGCGTTTTAAAACTCAACGTGTCAATCGGTGCGTTGCCCACCGCGACCGGCGCGAACAAACCGATCTGCTCGCCGTTGCGGCTCAGAGCGAAATTCGTGTGCAACGCTCCTTGCGCCGCTTCGTTATCCGTCCACACGAGCAAGAAAGCTTTCGGCGGCAAAGTCGTATCCGGAAACTGCCACTTCGCCGGCGTCGCGAGATTGTCGGTGAGGAACATGCCTTGCAGAGAAACGGCAGTATCCGCCGAGTTATAAATTTCCGCCCAATCATCGAAATCGCCATCCGCCGGATCCGTAATCGTGCGTGTATTCTGCGCCAGGAATTCGTTGATCACGAGTGGAAAAGTCGGCGCGGGTGTGAACACGCGAATCTTTTTGAACGGCGCAGTTTCGGGATAAATCGTCCACGCGCCGGCGCTGCTTTGCGCGCGCAGATAAAACTCTAGGGACTTGCTCGGGGCTTGGCCGAAAATTTTGCCGGCCCACACGCCGTCGTTCGCCGCGCCGTCGAAATGTTGGCCGTCGTCATACATTGCGGCCAGTACGCTCGGGCCGCCCGCAACGCTATAGAGCAAATCAACGCGCAACACGGTTCCGCCGCCGTCGAGCACGCGACATTTTACGAGCACGTCTTGTCGCGGCGCGGGATAAAGCGGATCCCATTGCACCTCGGAGATCTCCGCGGGCAAGGGGCCTTCTTGCAATTGTTGCATCGCGCTCGCGATGCGCGTTTGAATGAAAGGCCGAATGCCATATTCCACGTGCCCGCCAAACGCCGCGTCGAGCGATTGTTGCCACGTGGCAAACGTGAAGCGCCATTGTATGGGATAATACGGATCGCTCTGCACCCACGGCTCGGCCAACGCGCGCCATTGCGAAAACTTCGGCTCATGCGCCGCGAGCGTGAACGCGCCACTCAATGCTTGTTTGATATAGGACGAATACAAATTGCGATAAGCGGGAATGTTGAGAATGCGCGTGACGAGCGGGCGCGGCTCGTTGGCGTTGCCGAACGCATAAATGTTGCGCGTGCCCCAATCGCCGTTGACGAAATCGATGCCGTAGGTGTTGTCGTAATCATATGGAGTGAACTCGAACTTGTCGGTCGCCGTGTTGTGATAGAGATAGTAGTTGTTCTGCAAATACCAATAATCATCCCAACTGCCCAAGAGCGTATTGTGCGCGAGCTGTTTTAAAAACGCGCGCACGTTGAAACGCGTCTCCAGCTCGCGCGCGAAATCCGCGTCGTTCGTATTGTTGATGAAGTTGATGAAGCTCACGAGATCGGAATAGTCGTCCTGTGTTTCGTTGGTTTTGAGATCGTATGCGCGCTCGCGGCTGTTGCGCATGTATTTGTACGCGGCTTGATCCGGCCCGCGCCAGGTGAGCGGCGCGGGATAGAGGCATTTGTAAAGATTGCCGTCGTTGTTGCCGAGGAGATCGAGAATGAAATTCTCGTCGTAGTGCTCGACGAGCACATAGAGGCCGCGATATTCGTTGTTGATATAAAACGCGGCGTAAGCGGTGCGCGCGCCGGGCACGCCGGCCTGGTTGAACAAATCCCAGCACAGGCGCGAGCGCATGAGCGCCGGGTCGTTGTGCTCGCCGTTCACGTTCAGCTTTTCCAGGCCATACAACTTTTGCCCACGCACGTACTCGTTGATATCGATCCGAAAAGATTTCTTGGACGAATAGCGTGAGGTATTGCCGCGCAGACGAAAACCGACCGGCTCCAACGTATCGC
>Ga0247727_10006189_pt1 | contig 23664 bp, 26 predicted proteins | sample WisWelCaveWW1625_FD_202498 | JGI IMG/M metagenome (GOLD analysis project Ga0247727, IMG submission 202498) | Biofilm microbial communities from Wishing Well Cave, Virginia, United States - WW16-25 | ecosystem: Environmental > Aquatic > Deep subsurface > Groundwater > Cave microbial mat | place...
GGGTCTCCATGCCGGTGCTGGTGATCCATGGCGACCGGGACGACATCATTCCGATCGAGATGGGCCGGCAGGTCTTCGCCGCCGCGCGCGAGCCCAAGTCGTTCTACGTCATCGAAGGCGCCGATCACAACAACACCTACCAGGTCGGCGGGCGCGCCTATTTTCAGCGGCTCAGGCGCTTCGTGGAGGAGGTTGTACGGGCTTGAAGTGATTTGATTTTGCCCGTCAGCGTGGCCTACACTTTCTATGAACAAGAGGTTCATTGTGGAACCGGGGTAGATCGTTTCATTCAGCGCGACGCAGTCCGGTCCGGAACGTAGGTGTATCTGGCGCCTTCACGGTCTTGCTCAGACCGTGAAGGCGTTGTTGTTTGCCAGAGGTGTGGGTGTATTCTGACATCCGTAACCAAGGAGGTAACATAATGAAGCGCACATCTCCCTTTATCGGACTTTTCTTGCTTGCCCTTCTGATGGCTGTCGGCTGTGAACCCGAAAAGGAAGTCGGAGCCGAGACGGCCGTCATGGCTCCTGCCAGTTCAGCCGGCCGGGCAGACAATGATGAAGGTGTCGGCCACTACAGGCAGGGGCATTGGGATGTGGCCGAGGGGCACTTTCGTAAGGCCCTGAAGGCCGACGCGAATCTTGCCGAAGCCCACTTCAACCTTGGGCTCGCGCTCGACAAAATGGGGAAGCACGACGCGGCGACGGCCTCGTTCAAGAAAGCCCTCGAGCTGGCGCCGGCCAAGGTTACGATCAAGGACTCCCCGATCCTCAAGAAGCACGTCGGGATGTAACGCTGCAACCGGAGCAGCGTAGACCATTGAGTGAGGCCTCAGGCGCCCTCACAATTTTGAGAGGGCGCTTTCCCTCTTGACCCACGTGCTTGCCGGTTTCCTCCCTGAGCCCAATAGCCGCCCGGTGCAAGGGGACAGGCACCGCCGCGGCTCGACTGAGCTCGCCGAAGTCAGACGGCGGAGCCAGTCCCCTCGCGATGAAGCAGTTTATTCACGATGTCGCCCGATAGCCTCCCGCTGCCGGAAAAACTTGGTTTCCGGGCCTGGGTTTTGATACAGTGCGCCGCCAGAACCCTGAGCAAGCCATGAGGGAGACATTCGTGCGTATCCCGTTCGCCTCTGTTGGTCATCCGGTTGTCCTGGCCGGGATTCTTTTCCTAGCCCCCGGCTGCGCCGCCCTGTCAGACGGTCTCTCGCCGGATGCCGGCACGGCCCTGACCAGCCTGGCTGAGCCGGCCGTATCGCCGGAGGTTGTCGCCCAGGCTTCGGAGAGCCGGCCCGACGAATCGGCGAGCGAAACCGGGAAAGACGTGCCCGCCAAGGACGCGCCGGACGAGTTTTTCGATCCCTTCGCCAAGAAAGACGACGTGGTCGCCGGCGAGGAATCCGATCCCTGGGAAGGGTTCAATGACGTCATGTTCGAGTTCAACCGAAAGTTCGACAAGTACGTCCTGAAGCCGGTCGCGAAGGTGTATGACAAGGTCATGCCGGACGAGCTCGAGAAGGGGATCAGCAACTTCTTCCACAATGTCCGGATCGGGCCGAGACTCATCAACAACATCCTGCAATTGAAGATCAAGGGGGCCGGCATTGAGATCGGCCGTCTGCTGATCAACAGCACCATCGGGATTGCCGGGTTCTTCGATCCGGCCAAGAACTGGTTCGACCTCACCACGCCGGACGAGGATACCGGCCAGACCCTGGGCGCCTACGGCGTGCCGCCGGGGCCCTATCTCGTGCTGCCGTTGTTGCCGCCGCTGACCGTGCGGGATTTTTTCGGGCTCCTCCTCGACTTCGGCGCCGACCCCATCAACTACTTCGTGTTTCCGACGTTCGAGGTGGACAACTGGCCGTCGGCTATCGCGCACAAGAACCGCGACACGACGACGTTCGCGCAGCTCGGGACGCGCGTTGACGAGATCGTCAACGACCGCTCGCTCAACATGGAAAAATATCAGGGCGTCGAGGAAGCGACGGTGGATCTCTACGCGGCCGTCCGGAACGCCTATCTGCAGAAGCGCGCCAAAGCGATCAGAGAGTGAAAGGGAATTTGGTGATTTAGTGATCTGGTGATTGAGTGATTGGGTGAAGTCATGATGTAGAGATTCGGTCATTTTCAGAAACTTCACCAGATCGCCAAATCACTAAATCGTACATTCCGTCATTTCTCAGCGCTCGGCCTTCAGTCCTGAATCAACTCTTGCCCTTTTGAAATTTCCAGCTACACTGGCCTTGTGCCGGCTGCGGAACGATCCGCCGGTGCATCCCTCTTGCAGAGCAACCACATGACGACGACGTCGGGTCCACATACCGTTCCTGAGGGCGCGCGGCCGGTCTACACGGCGCCGTTCGGCATCGGCGCCCATCACGTCACGCGGTTCATGGCCTCGCGCGGCACGCACGCCGTGATCGTCACGAAGGGGCGGAAGCCGCTTGGGATCGTCACGCCGCGCGATCTGGCCGAGCGGGTACCCGGCGGCGGGCTGAGCGTCACCCTCACGACGATCGAATCGGCCATGTCGTCGCCGCTAGTCATGATCGGGGAGTGGGGGACGGTCAGCGAGGCGATCGACCTAATGCATCAGCGGGGGATCGGCCATCTGCCGATCATCGGGCACAGCGGCAAACTGGCCTCGCTGATCACGTTGGAGGAGGCGCTGCGCTTGCGCGGCGAAGGTGTCCAGGGCTTCGCCGACCACGTCCGCGCGTCGGCCCTCGTGCCGATGGCCAGGCGTCACTGGTTGAAGCGACTGACCTACGCGGCGCTCGGTCTGATCGAAGACAACCGGACCTGGTTCTTCCTGGCCGTGGGACTGGCGCTGGCGGGCGCGGCGCTGGCGCTCCTCCTGGGCCGCTCCTGGCGCGGGTTTGAAACCTACCAGCCCGGTTACGAACCAAAGGACGTGCAGCGCCAGCAACACGAAGAATCCAAAGAGAAGGCCGCACCGCCGGCGCAGCTTCCCGACCGGTCCACGCGCTGAATCGTCGCGTCATCCCCCCGTCAGGCGATCACCCCCAGCTCGCGTCCCACTTTCTCGAAGGCGGCCACGGCCTGCTCAAGCTGCTCGCGCGTGTGGGCCGCCGACAGTTGCACCCGAATACATGCCTGCCCCTGCGGGACCACCGGATAGCTGAAGCCGATCACGTAGCATCCTTCCTTCAGCAGGCGGTCGGCCATCCTCGTGGCCAGCGCAGCGTCGCCCAGCATGATCGGGATGATGGGATGGTCGCCCGGCTGGAGCGTGAAGCCGAGGCGGGTCAGGCGCGCCCGGAAAAAGGCGGCGTGGTCCCGCAGCGTCGCCCGCAATGCGTCGCCTTCGGCCACCAGCCTCACGGCCGCGAGGGCCGCGGCGGCGATCACCGGCGGCAGCGAGTTCGAAAACAGATAGGGCCGCGACCGCTGCCGGAGAAGCTCGACGAGTTCCTGCCGTCCCGATGTGAACCCGCCCGAGGCTCCGCCCAAGGCCTTGCCCAGCGTGCTCGTGATCAGGTCCACGCGGTCCGCCACGCCGAAGTGCTCCGGCGTCCCGCGTCCGCCCCTGCCGAGGACGCCGGTCGCGTGGCTGTCGTCCACGACGACGGCCGCGTCACGCCGCTCGGCCAGCTCGACGATCCGATCGAGCTTTGCCAGGTCGCCGTCCATCGAGAACACGCCGTCGGTGGCGATGAGGCGAAGCCGGCACGGTGCTGCCTCTTTGAGCGCCGCGTCGAGTTCCTGCATATCGGAGTGGGCGTAGCGGAATCGCTTGGCCTTGCAGAGGCGGATGCCGTCGATGAGGCTCGCGTGGTTCAGCGCGTCGCTGATGACGGCGTCGCGCTCGTCCAACAGCGTTTCAAAGAGGCCTGTGTTGGCGTCGAAACAGGAGCTGTAGAGGATCGTTTCCTCGGTGCCGAGCCAATCCGACAGGGCCCGTTCCAGTTGCTTGTGCAGATCCTGCGTCCCGCAGATGAACCGGACGGACGCCATGCCGTAGCCGTGCCGGCGCAGGCCCTCAGCGGCGGCCTTAATGACATCCGGATGGTTCGCCAGCCCGAGATAGTTATTGGCGCAGAGATTCAGGACATCTGCCGATCCATGCTCCCGCGCCACCTGGATCTGCGCGCCTTGCGGCCCGACGAGCCGGCGCTCGGTCTTGTACAGGCCGGCGGAGCGGATCGCCGCGAGTTGTTCCTCGGCGACGCGTTTGAAGGAGTTGAACGCCATGAAAATCTAGCGAATAGCAAGTAGCTAGCAGCGAATAGCTTCGAGCTACCCGCTATTAGCTGTTCGCTACTCGCTCATTATGGAAACAGCACCACTTTGCCGCACTGACCTGATGCAATCAGCTCAAATCCCTTCGCGAAATCGGTCATGGGGAACGTGTGCGTGATGACCGGCCGGATGTTCAGGCCGGCCTTGAAGAGTCCGGACAACCGGTACCAGGTTTTGAAGAGCCGGCGACCGGTGACGCCGTAGACCCGGATGCCTTTGAAGATGATCTCGTTGGGGAGATCGAACGAGACCGATCCGGTCGGGATGCCGAACAGCGTGGCGCAGCCGCCGTTCTTGACGGCTTTGAAGACCTGATGCAGCGCCGAAGGATCGCCAGACATTTCCAGCGCTGTGTCCACGCCTTCCCCGCCGGTGATGTCCTGAATGGCCGACGCCAGGCGATCCGGCGGGTCGGTCTTGGCGTTGAGCGTGTGGTCCACGCCCAGTTGCTTCGCCAGCCCGAGGCGGTAGTCGCTCACGTCGGAGGCAATAATCACCGAGGCGCCCGCCACGCGGGCGATCGCGGCGGCAAAGAGCCCGGTCGGGCCGCACCCCGTGATCAGGACCGTATGGCCGGTCAGGTCTTCGGCCAGCGCCGCGTCCACGGCATTGCCCAGCGGCTCCTGCACGCAGGCCAGCTCCGGCGGGATGTCGCGCGAGGTTTTCCACAGCACGCGCTCAGGCAGGAGGACGTAGTCGGCATAGGAGCCGTCCACGTCGATGCCGAGGATTTTGTAATTCTTGCAGACGTGCGCCTGGCCCGTGCGGCACTGGAAGCAGACGCCGCAGGTAAAATGCGATTCGGCGGCGACATAGTCGCCGACCTTCACCGACGTGACGCCGGTTCCAAGCTCCACGACCTCTCCGCACATCTCATGGCCGATGATCCGCGGCGGATGGATGCGGCTCCGCGCCCATTCGTCCCACCGGTAGATGTGGGCGTCCGTTCCGCAGAGCGACGTGGCTTTGACCCGGACGACGACCTGTCCGGGCCCCGGCTTGGGATCGGGCACCTGCAACAGGGTCAGCCCGGGTTTCGGTTCGGTTTTCGCCAGCGCCTTCATGAGTTTTTATTATGGCACAACGTTCAGTAAGGAGTAAGGAGTAAGGCGTGAGGAGTAAAAAAGAATTGCGCAATCTTCTCACTCCTCACTTTTCACTCCTTACTGCTGACCGTCAGCACCGCAGCGCCTTTGACCGTCCCCGCCTTGAGCGCCTGCAGCGCCTGATTCGCCTGCTCCAACGTGAACCGCTGCGTGTGCGAGCGGATGGGAATTACGGCGGCCTCCCGGAGCAGCTCCTCGCCGTCCTGTTTCGTGTTGGCGGTCACGCTGCGGATCGTCCGTTCTCCGAACAGATCGCGGTCATAGTCGATCGCCGGGATCGGCGTCATGTGGATGCCGGCCAGCGCGACCGTTCCGCCTTTGTCCAGCGCCCGCAAGGCTGGGATCACAATCTCGCCGGCCGGCGCGAAGACGATCGCGCCGTGCAGCTTGTCCGGCGGCGCCTCGGCCGCCCCGCCGACCCAGACCGCCCCCAGCTCTCTGGCCAGGGCCCGGTGTTCTTCCCGCAACGAACAGACGTAGACGGGACATCCCCAATGTCTCGCCACCTGAATAGTGACGTGGGCCGAGGCGCCGAACCCATACATCCCCAGCCGCTGGCCCGGTTTCACGCCGCTGAGCCGCAGCGCGCGGTAGCCGATGATGCCGGCGCAGAGCAGCGGCGCCGCCTCCTCGTCGCTGAAGATCGGCGGGAGCGGGTAGACGTAGGCTTCCGAGACCAGCGCGTACTCGGCGTAGCCGCCGTCCACGTGGTAGCCGCTGAAGGTGGGGCGTTCGCAGAGGTTTTCGCGCCCGCTGCGGCAGAACTCGCACGTCCGACAGGTATTCTGAAGCCACGCGATCCCGACGCGGTCGCCTTCTTTCACGGCACGGACGCCGCGGCCGGCGCGCTCGACGATCCCGACGGTCTCGTGGCCGGGAATGACCGGTCGCTTCGCCGGCGGGAGATCGCCTTCGACGATGTGGAGATCGGTCCGGCACACGCCGCAGACCAACACGCGGACGCGGATATGCCCGGGGCCCGGCTCGGGCACCGGCACGTCATGAAGCCGCAGGGGGCTAGTCCCCACATCGGCGCTCCGTTCCAAGGTCATGGCTTTCATAAAGACAATTTATTCATTGAGGGATTTGATCATTGATTCATTGAGGAGGCAATCATCAAATCAATAAATGATTCAATGAATCAATTCCCCCGCGTGATTGCATCATTGTCGAAGCAATGAATCAATGAGCCGATGGTTGAATGAGACAATTCCTTCCGTGCAGTCTACATGATCGGGAGAGATGTGGCGAGCGACGGGCGGGCGGAAACGGCGGTCGTTATGCTAAACTTTGATCGATGACACGAGCCGCAGCCCTTGCCATGTTCTGCGCGGTCTGGCTGGCCGGCGCGCCGCCGGCCGGCGCGCTGGAGTTCAGCGCCGATCAGATCACCAAAATCAACGGCCACAGCCGCAAGGCGAACATCTATTACCGCGACGACCGGTGGCGGCTGGAACATCACGACCTAGGACCTGTCAACGTCACGATCGTCCGCAAGGACAAGCAGGTGATGTGGCTGCTGCTCTCCCGCATGAAACATTTCAAGACGGTGCCCTACGATCCTGAGCAGGCGCCGAAAGTGGCCGAGCGGATGGAGGGCGAGATTGCCCGCGAAGAAATCGGGACCGAAGTGCTCGACGGCCATCCGACGACCCTCTATCAAGTCACGGTGCAGCGCGGCGATCGGACGGACGTGTATTACCAATGGCTGGCCACCGATATCCGGTTTCCGCTGAAACTGGCCAAGAAGGACGGCAGTTGGATCGTCGAATACCGCCATGTCAAACTCCGGCCGACCTCGGATTTTCTCTTCCAGTTGCCGCTGAATTTCCGGCCGCTTGAAGAGTTTGATCAAGGCACCGAGAAGAAATCGCCCAAGCAGGCGATGTGAGAACCAGGTCGATCCGGTCTATCTTGTCTGTCTGGTCTTTTTAGTCTGATTTGTTCTTGACAAGACGGACCAGATAGACCGAATAGACCAGACGGACCAGACAACGGGGAAATAGCACGAATGATCTGGAACAGGATCAGCGTAACAGTTGCCGTGATTCTCGTGCTGGCCGGCGCGTCGTGGGCGCTGGATGTCGCCGACATGACGATTGAGTGGACGCCGGAAGGCAAACAGCTCGCGGCCGCGCGGGCAAAACTGCCGGCGAAGGACGAGATGGTGCTGATTCCCGTCGGCTGGTTTCTGATGGGCAGCGACAAGAAAGCGGACCGGCTGGCTTATCTGCCGGAAATGCCGCAGCGCAAAGTCTATCTCGATGCCTACGAAATCGACAAATTCGAGGTCACGACCGTGCAGTTTTTGCGCTTCGTGCTGGCGACGAACCGGCCGCCGCTCATCGATTGGCGGTACGACGGCGGGAATTTCCAGGAGTCCATGGCGAGCCACCCCGTCATGCACATCTCCTGGTATGACGCCGATGAATATTGCCGGTGGGCGGGGAAGCGCCTGCCGACGGAAGCGGAATGGGAAAAAGCGGCGCGCGGCGAAGACGGGCGGATCTATCCCTGGGGAAACCAGCCGGCCGGGCTGTCCCGATCCAACTTCGGCCGCGGCGGGTTATCCGGTCCCGTGCGTGACCGGCCGGAGCGGCTGATGCTCTATCCGCCGATCATCTCCGTGGATAAATATGAGAATGCCGTGAGTCCCTACGGTGTCTTTCAACTGGCGGGCAATGTGTCTGAATGGGTGGTGGACTGGTACGACAAGGACTATTACAAAACGGCGCCGGAGAAGAATCCTAAAGGCCCCGAGAAGGGCACGCAACGGGGCTTCCGCGGCGGCGGGTGGATCGACAGCACGCCCAGCGTGCGCGCCGCCCAGCGCAACGGCACCGATCCGAACACGAAAATGAACTGGCTCGGCTTCCGCTGCGCGCGGGATGTCCGCAGCGAAGTAAAAAGTTAAAAGTAAAAAGGCAAGAGTGAGTTTCGCAAGGAGATCGGACCCTCTCCTTGCCAAGGAAGGCATAATCCAAAATACTTTTTACTTTTACCTTTTGCCTTTTTACTTGCTTGGGCGCTTCTGTTGGAGAAGCGTCCAAGCTTGTTCCGCGGTTTCCTTGACGAGCGTGCCCATCTTCGGGTGAGAGGGTTCCAGGTCCACCGGCAGCCCGTAACTCCGGAGCCGCTCGCTGGCGATGGGGCCCACTGATGCGACGACCATCCGCTTCACGGCTTGCTTGAATGGCTCCACGCGGCCGTCCTTCGTCAACATCTGCATCACGTGGTCCACCTGCACGGCATTGGTCACCAGCATCACGTCCACCTGGCCGGTCAGGATGTTGCCCAGCGCTTCGCGCAGCGGCTCAAGGTTCTCCGGCAGCGCCCAGCGGTAGACCGACACCCGGGATAGCGTGGCGCCGCGCTCGCGAAGTTCCTCGAGCAACTCGGGGTTCGTCGCGCCGTATTCCTGGAGCGCGACCCTCAGTCCGAGCACGGGACTGTGATCGTCGAGGGCCTGCAGCAAGTCCCGCCAGGTATTCGGCTCCGGTACGGTGACGTGCGGTGTCAGGCCCAACGCCTTGAGGACTGCGGTGGGTTTGGGGCCGCGGGCGACGAGCGTGACGCGGCCAAGCGCCTCCTTGACGGCCTCGAGCGAATGGCGGGTTTTCAGGACGCCGAGGAGAGTTTCCAGACCTACGCCGGTCAGCAGGATGAGCATGTCCACCTGCCCGGCCAGCAGGCGCTCGCCGAACTGCAGGGCTTCGCGGTTGTCTTCCAGCGGCACCTCGCGCAGGGCCGGCGCGACCATCGGTCGGCCGCCGAACCGCTCGATGAGCCCCGTCATCTCCGCGGCCATCCGGTTTTCGAACGCCGCAACGGTCAGCCCGTTGAATCCTTTATCGCTCATTTCGGCGCACTCATTGCGCAACGAAATCCCGTCGATTCGTTGCGGACCGTCGGATCGCTTTTCACGCGCGTGAAGATGCGGACGAGCGGGGTTTCCACCGCCCAGCCGGAGCTGCGCAACACCTTGTCCGTGCCGGTTTGGGGACCCGTGGGATTTTTTGCCGGGCTCTTCTCGTAGTACGCGGGGTCGTACCAATCGGCCACCCATTCCCACACGTTGCCGGCCATGTCGTAGGCGCCGTAGGGGCTCTTGCCGGCTTCGTAGCTGCCGACCGGCATCAACGTTTTTTCCCCGATCCATTGCTGGTTGAAATTCAGGTGCTTGGCGGTCGGCTCGACGTTGCCCCAGGGGAAGCGGCGGTCGTCCGTCCCGCGCGCGGCCTTTTCCCATTCGGCCTCCGTCGGCAGGCGCTTGCCGGCCCACTTGCAATAGGCGTCGGCGTCGTGCCAATCCACGTTGACCACCGGCCGCTCGGCGACGGCTTCGGAAACCTGGTCGCCTCTCCAGAGGGTACGCGCTCGGTTCTTCGGATGTTGCGGGATCCGGTGTCCGGTGGCTTTGACGAACTGCTGATAGTGTCCGTTGGTGACCTCGTGCTTGCCGATATAAAAGGCGTGGAGGTCAACCTGATGGCGGGGATACTCGTCGCGACCACCGTCCCGGTCGCCGGGTGGCACACCCATCGGGAACAGGCCGGCCGGCACGAGGACCATCGGCGCGCCGTCCTTGCCGGTCGGTTCCGCCGCATGCAGCGGGACGGCCAGCGAGACGGTCAGACCGATCAGAACGATATACAGCGATGGCATGACGCTCCTTCTCGTTGGGGGGGGATGGTACCATATCATTTCCTGCAATGCACAGCAGGGGAGACGTGTTTCCGGTTGACGCCATGTCACCCCCGTCTTATAACTATTGAAGAATTTCGTGATTTAGTGATTTGGCGATTTGGTGAAGGGTAGGCAGCACTTTCCGGCGGACGCATCAAATCACCAGATCACCAAATCACCAGATCACCAAATGAGCCAATCATCAAATTCCGGTATTCGCGGGCTGCGACACCTAGCCTTGAAGGTCACGGATCTGGCGCGCTCCCGGAAGTTTTACGAAGAACTGTTCGGCATGCAGGTCGTCTGGGAGCCGGACCCGGAGAATCTGTACCTCAGCTCCGGCGCGGACAATCTGGCGCTGCACCAGATTCCGGCCTCGGACGTGGCTCGGCACCGTGACGCGACGGCACAGCGGCTCGATCATCTGGGATTTATCATGGACTCAGTGGAAGCGGTCGAGCGGCTGCAGAAACAGGCCGAGCGGTTCGGCGCGACCATCGTGAAGCCGGCCAAGCAGCACCGCGACGGCAGCCACTCCTTTTATATGGCCGATCCGGACGGGAACGTGGTGCAAGTGCTGTACGAGCCGAATATCAGCGGGAAACTGTGAGAAGTGAAAAGTGAGGAGTAAGGTGAACATGAAGCGCATGCTCAAAAAACTAATCTCCTCACTCCTCACTCCTCACTCCTAACTCGCATGCAAGTCTGGGATTCATTCACAGGCGATCCGTACGTCGGCCTCGCGCCGTGGGTGTGGGTGCAACTGGAGAGCACGGAGGCGCCGGGTCCGTTTCCGTTCGTCGGCGGGGTCGCGCCCGAGGTCATCGCGGCGCTGCACGAAGCGCACAGCCTTCTGCAGAGCGGCATCGACACGGCGATCAGCGATGTCTTCGCGCATCGCGGGCCGCTGGACGATCCGGCCAGGCGCGCCCGGTTCGAAGACGCCTATGCCGAGCTGGTCAACTCGCGCCCGCATTTGAAGGCCCACATCCAGTGCGGCCGCAAGCCGGACGGGTCGTTTCACTGGGACTTTCGGAAGGACGCCTCGAAGTCGGCCGTGATGACTTACGTCGGCTTGCGCGTCTTCAACGCGGTGGCCCGGCAGGCCCTCCCGCTCGACTTCGAGCGGCCGGTGGCGCCGGCCATCGGCAAATTCCTCGGCTTTCTGGATGGCACGCACCGTGCCTCGGAGCTCAAGACGGTGGCAACGTCGGCGGGCCGCGACGTCTCCGGCCTTATGACGCAGCTCATGGACGTCCTGCGCAAGTACGACTGCCTGAGCGTCGCCGACGCGGCGACGCTGCGCGAGCAGTGGCTGGCGCACACGCGCGATCAGGATATGGTCCACCTCGGCCACGCCGCGCTGCTGTACCGTCAGCGGGACCGCTTCCTGCTGTTCGATCCCTGGCTGCTCCCCTGGTTTGCAGAATCCTCGGTGCCGTCGCTCTGGGGCTCGCTCCTGCCGAAGCCCGCCGCGATCTTTCTCACGCACGACCATGACGACCACGTGGACCCGCGCACCCTGCTGCACATGCCGAAGGACGTGCCGGTCGTCATCCCGAGCAAGCGCAACCGCCGCGCGCTGTTCTTCGATTACCAATCGTTGCTGCGCGAGCTGGGGTTCAGCCAGATCATCGAGCTGGCGCACGGGGAGACCTGGGCCTTCGACGGCGGGGCCGTCGTGGCGGTGCCGTTTTTCGGCGAAGATCCCTGCGACATCGAGATGCCGCGTAATTGCTATCTGATCAACGACCGAAGCCGGAACACGCTGGTGCACGTGGACAGCGGTCCCACCAACGACGGCAAGTCCGTGGTGAAGGAAGGGGTCATGGGCGACCTGGTCAAAAAATGCGGCCCGATCGCGACGCTCTTCGCCTCGCAGCAGCAACTTCTTGAAATCCGGTCCCATGCGGCGCATGCGTGCCTCTCCCATCCGGGCCGCTGGCTCGAGACCGGCGAGAACGGCTACCTCACCAACCACTATCTCGCCGAGCTGGCCGGCGAGGCCCGGGCGAAATTGTTCGTGTCCTATGCGACCGGCGGCGCCGACTGGCTGCCGGATCATCTGTCGTTCACGTTCAGTCAGCGCAACCCCGCCCGCACCGCGCTCATCACCGCGCACTGGGAGCCGCCCGAGAAGCTCAAAGATCTGCTGGCGCCGCAGGGGTGCGGATACCATTACACGCACGCCCTGGACGTCTTCCGCGTCGGGCCCGACGGCGGGACCGAGGTCGCCTCGCTCGCGTCCGCGCTGGCGCCGCTCGCGCTCTACCGGCTCGATCACGGCGATCCGCCCTTTATGAAGCAAAGTTCCGGACAGCCGAGGCGATGATGGCACCCAAGACAACACCCATCCTGGTCACCGGCGCCGCCGGGTTCATCGGCTACCACGTCGCCCGCCGCCTGCTCGAGCGGGGCGAGACGGTGCTGGGGCTGGACAATCTCAGCTCCTATTACGACGTGCGGCTTAAGAAGGCGCGGCTGGCGCAGCTCAAGCCGTTCAAGGCCTTTCAGTTCCTCAAGCTGGATCTGGTGGATCGCAAGAAGATCGCCGCGCTCTTTGCCAAGCACCGATTTTGCCGCGTCATCCACCTGGCGGCGCAGGCGGGCGTGCGCTATTCACTGATCAATCCCCACGCCTATACAGACAGCAACGTCGTCGGGTTCTTGAACGTCCTGGAAGGCTGCCGGCGCGCGAAGACCGAGCATCTGGTCTATGCCTCGTCCAGCTCGGTCTACGGCGGCAACACGCGCATGCCCTTTTCCGTACACGATAACGTGGACCATCCGGTGTCGCTCTACGCGGCCACCAAGAAGGCCAACGAGCTGATGGCCCACACCTACGCGCATCTCTACGGCATTCCCTGCACCGGCCTGCGGTTTTTCACCGTCTACGGGCCGTGGGGACGTCCGGACATGGCGCTGTTTCTCTTTACGAAGGCGATTCTGGCGGGCAAGCCAATTGACGTGTACAACCACGGCAGGATGAAGCGCGACTTCACCTACATCGACGACACCGTCGAGGGCGTCGTGCGGGCGCTGGACCGGCCGGCCGCGCCGGATGCGGCCTGGACCGGCGAGACACCCAATTCCGCGACGAGCTCGGCGCCCTACCGGCTGTACAACATCGGCAATCATCAGCCGGTGGAGCTGCTTCGCATGATCGAAATCCTCGAGCAGGCGCTCGGCAAGACCGCCAAGAAACAATTCCTCCCGATCCAACCGGGCGATGTCCCTGCGACCTATGCCGACGTGCAGGATCTGATCGACGACGTCGGCTTCAAGCCGGACACGCCATTGGAAGAAGGTATCCGACGCTTCGTCGAGTGGTACCGCAGCTATTATGGATGTTGAGCGCAGGAGTCTATCCGGTCTATCTGGTCTATTCTGTCTGCCCGGTCTTCGCTCAGCCCCCTCGAGTGCCTTGTTCTTCCACCAAGACCGAACAGACTAGACAGACCGAATAGACCAAACAGACTCATCCACAGCTACTCCCTAAACAACCGCTCGATCTGGGCAAGACTGATGACGCCCAGAGCTGGGAAGACCGCGTGCGCTTCTTTGAGCGCGGCGGCGGGATAGGTGGTGGCGACCCCGAGCACGGTCATGCCGGCCGCCTTCGCCGATTGAATCCCGGCCAGCGAGTCCTCGATCACCAGGCAATCGGCGGCCTGGAGCGGAGGCTGCGGCACGGGCGCGGCTTCGTTCAGTCGCTTCAGCGTCAACCGATAGATCGCGGGATCCGGTTTGCCGATCGTCGCATCCTCGGCCGCGACGATCACCGCAAAATCCTTCTCAATCGGTGTGCCCTTGAGCGCGTGAGCGATCTGCTCGCGTGTTCCTCCCGAGGCAATGGCCAGCCGGTAGCGGCTCTTCGCCTGTCTCACGAAATCAACCACGCCGGGAAACAGCTCAGGCTTGTGTGTGGCCGTGTAGTCGCGGAAGAGCACCGCCTTCCGGTCATGTACCCGCTGCTCGTAGGTGGGGTCCCGCCGGCCACGCGCCTTCTCGATGAGCGCCGCGAGGCAGTTGCGTTCGTTCATGCCGAGGTAGGCGCCGTAGTACTCCTCCGTGGTCAGGGCGAGGCCTTCTTCGCGCAGGGCCTGCTGAAACATGCGGAGGTGCGGCGTTTCGTCATCGGCGACCACGCCGTTGAAATCGAAGATGATCGCGCGCAGGGACATAGTCGAGTGCTGAGTCCTGAGTGCTGAGGTAGGAATTCCGGCGCATTCTCTCAGGACTCAGCACTTTCGGCTCAGCACTATTTTTGAAGGTAGCACGGGTAATTTCGGAGGGACAAGGAGATAGTGTATAGTGCCCCGCAGACGGAGGGGAGCGTGACCGACATCAGGGTTCTGACCGATCTGCTCGTGATCTTCTCGATCTCGATCGGGATCGTCTTCGCGTTCCACAAGTTCCGCCTCCCCTCGATTGCAGGATTCCTTGCCGCCGGCGCCCTGATCGGTCCTTACGGCCTCAACCTTGTCTCCGATCTCAACCAGGTCAAGGTCCTGGCCGAGATCGGGGTCGTGCTGCTGCTGTTCACGATCGGCGTGGAGTTTTCGCTCGCCCATCTGTTCGCCGCACGCCGCCTGCTGCTGATCGGGGGGCCGCTGCAAGTCATGGGCACGTTGTTCCTGGCCGCCGCCGCCGGTCTCGCCGCCGGCCTGCCGGCCCAGCAGGCCCTGTTCTGGGGCTGCCTGCTGTCGCTCAGCAGCACGGCCATCGTCCTCAAGGCCCTGGCGGACCGGGATGAAAGCGATACGATCCACGGCCGCGCAACGGTTGGCATCCTGATCTTTCAGGATCTGGCGGTCGTGCCGATGATGCTCCTGATGCCGCTCCTGGCGAATCCGTCCGACAGCGTGCGTCCAGAGGTACTGCTGGGGCTGGGAAAATCGTTGCTGCTCGTCGGCGCGCTCGTGGCCGCCGCCTGGTACGTGGTGCCGCACCTGCTCGAGCAGATCGTGCGGAGCCGCAGCCGCGAGTTGTTTCTCCTGACGATCATCGTGCTGTGCCTGGGCATCGCCTGGCTCACGTCGCTGAGCGGGCTCTCGCTGGCGCTGGGTGCCTTCATCGCCGGCCTGGTGATTTCGGAGTCCGAGTACAGCCATCAGGCCATGGCCGAGGTGCTGCCGTTTCGCGACAGCTTCAACAGCCTGTTCTTCGTCTCCATCGGCATGCTGATGGACGTCCGCGCGCTGCTGGCGCACCCGGGGCTGGTGGTCGCCCTGATCTGTGCGGTGTTTGTGGGGAAGTTCGTGACGGGGGCGATTCCCGTGCTGGCGTCGGGCTATCCGCCGCGGGCGGCGATCCTGGCCGGGATCGCGATGGCGCAAGTCGGGGAATTCAGCTTCGTGCTGGCCCAGCAGGGGGAGCAGACCGGCTTGCTCACCGGCGAGCCGTATCAGATTTTTCTGGTCGTCTCGGTGCTGACGATGGCGGTCACGCCGTTTCTGATGCAGTGGGCGCCCCACGTCGCGCGGCGGGCCGAAGCGGTCCAGCGCCTCCGCCATTGGTACCCCGAAAAGACGACCGCGCACGTGCTGCAGACAGAATCGCGCCATCTGAAGATCAAGGATCATGTAATCGTGATGGGCTACGGCTTGAACGGCCGCAACCTCGTCCGCGTGCTCGAAGAAACGGAAATTCCCTATGTGGCGCTGGACCTCGACGGCGACACCGTGCGCCGCGAAGCGCAGAACGGCGTGCGGATTTACTACGGCGACGCGACCAACCCCAGCGTGCTCCACTACGTGCGGATCCAGGACGCCCGCGTGCTGGTGGTCGCCATCTCGGATCCCTTCGCAGCCCGCCGCGCCGTGCAGATCGCGCGGGGGCTCAACGCCCATCTGCACATCATCGTGCGCACGCGCTATTTGCGCGAGATGGAGGACCTGCACCAGTTGGGGGCCGACGAGGTCGTGCCGGAGGAATTCGAAACCTCGATCGAGATCTTCGCGCTAGTCCTGCAGACCTATAAGATGCCGCAGGCGGTCATCGTCCAGAAAGCGGAGCAGATCCGGAAGGAAGGCTATGCCTTGCTCCGGCGCGGGGAGTTGCCCGAACTCGCGCACCATCTGCGCCGCGGCACGCTCACGGACGTGGAAGTGGAGACCTGCCGCATCGACGCCGATTCCCCGGCGCTGGGCAAGACCATCGGCCAATTGTCCATCCGTCCCAGGACCGGCGCGTCGGTGATCGCGCTGACCCGGCACGGGACGACGGAATCCAACCCGTCGGAAAAGGTCCGCTTGGAGGAGGGCGACGTGGTCTCGCTGCTGGGCACCCGCGAGCAGCTGCAGCGGGCGGTAGGCTTGCTGGTGGATCTGAAGACGTCGTGAGAGAGAGTCCAAAGTCGTAAAGTCTGTCAAGTCCTAAGGTCTGGAAGATCCGGAGACTTTACGACGTTAAGACTTGAAGACTTTTTGACTCACGCTGACTTTATGGCATGACAGACTTTCGGACTTTTAGACTATGGCTGCATTCCCCTACGGCCTGATGCCCGTCATGATTTCATAGGCTTCCTGGAGCGTACCGACCTCGACGACGGCGATGTTGCGCTGCTGCCCCAGTTCGTAGAGATCCCACTCGTCCGTTTTCGCCTCGCCTTTCGGCACCAGCATGGCGTGCATGTTCGCGGCGACCGCTCCCTGCAGTTTGGCGGGCAGGTCGCCGACGTCCTCGATGCGCCCCTCCGGAGTGATCACGCCGGTGAGCACGATACCCGAGCGGAGGGTGTCGCCGCGCCAGGCGGCGATGATCCCGACAGCGATCGCGCTGCTGGCGCTGGACCCGCTGGAAAGGCTGAAGCGGGAGCGGTTCTTGATCGTGAGGGTCCAGTTCCGCGCATCTTCCCCCATGACCCGCGCCGCCGCGACGATCGCCGCCCGGGCCCCGTCCTTCCAGACCTCGTCCACGACCGACCCGGCGGAGGACTCGCTGAAGAGAATGGTAGGGCCGCGTCCCTGCGGGTCCCGACTCAGCTGCAGCACGATGTAATGGACGTTGCCGACTTGTTGCCCGTTGATCTGGCTAGCGGCGAGGGCCGGGACGGTCATGTAGCGCGGGGATTCCGCCCGGACGGCGGATGGCGACGGGGGACCGAGGAGGAGCGCGGTCGCCAGGATGCAAACCGGACCGGCCAATCGGTTGCGGTGGACCATCGGCGCCCCCTCGACGTGACGCGCCGGCGAGCATACGCAACCCTCGGAATTTCTGCAAGGGCGCCGCGGCGTTACCTTGACAGCCCGAAGAATCGCATACTATAGTGACCTGCGTTCCCCGCGACTGGCGCGGCGATCGACGGTGTGAGGCCACATCATGGGTGCTACAAAACTCGAGCCGGCGACGATGCTTGCGGAGCTGCAGGAGACGAAACCCGACCGGGTCACGATCGTGGTTTTGAGCGGGGATTTCGACCGCGTGATGGCCGCCTTCATCATCGCCACCGGCGCGGCGGCGATGGGGATGCAGGTCACGATGTTCTTCACCTTCTGGGGGCTCAACGCCATTCGCCAACAACGCGTCTCGAAAACCACGGACTGGCTGATGCGGATGTTCGGCCTGCTGAACAAGGGGGGGGCCGACCGCCTGCCGCTGTCCCGTTTCCATTTCGGGGGGCTGGGGACCGGCATGATGAAGCGCGTCATGCGGCGGCATCGTATGCCGGATATTCCGGAGCTGATGAAGACGGCGCAGGAGCTCGGCGTCCAGTTTATCGCCTGCACGACCACCATGGGGTTGATGGGCATCACGAAGGACACGCTCATCGACGGCGTGGACCAGTTGGCGGGCGTCAGCACCTACCTGGCCGAAGCCCGGCAGGGCAACGTCAACCTGTTCATTTAGCTGATAGCGAATAGCTGGTAGCCAATAGCTCCGGGCTGTTCGCTATAAGCTATTAGCTACTCACTGGAGAACGAACGTGATCCAATCCGACGTGAAACTCGACACCCTCGGGTACTTCTGCCCGATGCCGATCATTATGACCTCCAAGAAGATCAAGGAGCTGACGCTGGGGCAGGTGCTGGAAGTGGTGTCCGACGACGAGGGCATCAAGAAAGACATGCCGGCTTGGTGCCAGACCACCGGCCATGAGATGGTCGGCCTCGAAGAGGAACCAGGCAACGCGAAGCGGGTCTACAAGGCATTCGTCAAGAAGACCAAGTAAGCACAGTAGGCAAGTAAGTCATGGAGCCGGCGACATACTGTCCGCCGGCTTTTTTTGTGACCGCCGGCCTCTTTCCACGTCCCACAAGATATAGATAGCATCTCGACGAGACCCCCTCCATATTGTGATTTTTCTTGACAACTTTCAGGGCCCCTGTTATAGGTGTCACCCCAAGACCCCGAAAAGAATATTGAGGCCGGGCTTTCACGCTTTTCGCACCACATGCCGGACCCCGAGTCGTCGGGAACGGCCCGCAGTGAGGTGCAATTGCCTGGAACGGTCAAGTTCAGACGCCCCGCACGGACCGCTTCACAGCGCCGGACGTTTCTTCGCCAGTCCTTCCGCGTGCTCTCCGCTCTGCCCCCCGGACAGTCGCCGTTCGCACGGCGGTCACAACCAGGAGGTGCACCCATGGGCTCTCGCGGTCTTGTCGTGAACGAGTACGTCTCAAAAGTCGCCTACCAGGCGGTCGCCAAGGCCGGCGAGTCCACGCTATTGCCGATCATCGACCAGCGGAACGGGGAGCCGGAAGGCGTGCTCATCGCCTCGTCGCTGGAGCGGATCGTCGTGTGCGGGCGCGAGCAGGCGGCGCTGTCACTGGAGGACGTCGGGACGGTGCGGCGCACGATGGCCCGCGTGCAGGCGCGCCGGGCGGTCCTCTACGTGCCGGCGGAGATGGTGATTCCCAACCCCGTCATGCTGCTGGCGGCTCTCTCGAAAATCGATATCGTGCGGATGGTGCCCGCGTCCACGAATCCTTCGTAGCCCTGGACAGCTGACCAAGGAGAGGACGATGCTCGGACCCTTTCTCCTCAAATACCATCACATGTTCGTCAACAGCACAGCGGCCGGCGCGTTCATCCTGTCCCAAAACGGGCGGGCGGCCGATTATGTCGGCGCGACCCCAACCGATTTGGTCGGCACGTTGGGGCGCTTCGCGCGCCAGACCGAGTACCGTTATTTCTGGTTCGTCGAAGCGGACTCCGCCGACGAAGCGGCCGAGATCGAACAAGCCTGGCTGCACCGGTACCGCCCGACGGACAACGGTTCCCGCTCGGCCGCTCCCCGCGGGTCAGGCTGGCGCTGCACCACCGAAGGGTGCGCGACCTGCGCGCTGACCGTCGAGCGGAGCTGAACCGAGCCGTTTTCCTGTCCTCGCACGAATCCTCCGCCGCTTGACGGCATCAATCTGCCTCCGTAGCATCCCAGCCTATGGCCGATCGAATTGTCGAATGCGTGCCGAATTTCAGCGAAGGCCGGAACGCCGACACCATCCGCGCACTGATCGACGCCGTGCGGGCCGTCCCCGGCGTGGCACTACTGGACCACACGATGGATGCGGACCATCACCGCGCCGTGCTGACCTTCGCGGGCGCGCCGGACGCCGTGGCGGAGGCCGCGTTCCAGGCGGCGAAGATCGCGACGGCGCGCATCGATCTTCGCCGGCACCAGGGCGGACACCCGCGCGTCGGCGCCACCGATGTCGTCCCGTTCGTGCCGCTTCGCGGCATGACGATGGAGGACTGCGCGGCGGTGGCGCGGCGGGTGGGGGAGCGCATCGGCCGCGAGCTCGGCATCCCAGTCTTCCTCTATGAACAGGCCGCGGTGCGTCCGGATCATGCCAGGCTGGAAACGATCCGGCTCGGTGGCCTACCGGGCCTGGCGCACCGCATGAAAACCGATCCGGACTGGGCGCCGGATTTCGGCCCGCGCCGGCTCCATCCCACCGCCGGCGCCACGGTGGTCGGCGCCAGGCGGATCCTGGTGGCGTGCAACGTCAATTTGAAGACGAACGACCTCGACGTCGCGAAGGCCGTCGCGAAGACCGTGCGGCAATCGAGCGGCGGTCTGGCGCACGTGAAAGCCATCGGGGTGCCGCTGGCCGGCCGGGGACTTGTGCAGGTGGCGATGAACCTGGTGAACATCGACGAAACGCCGGTCCACGTGGCCTTCGAGGCGGTGCGCCGCGAGGCGGAACGGCGTGGCGTCCGGGTGGCTGGCAGCGAGTTGATCGGGCTGGTGCCCCGGCAGGCGGTGCTCCAGGCGGAGGCCCACGGGCTTTCGATCGAGGCGTTCGACCCCTCCAAGGTGCTCGAAACGAGACTCGAACAGGCGGGCCTCGGCGGGTTGTAAAAAACGGCGGGGCTGTGTTACACTCCGCTCTGTTAGCAATCCAAGTGATCTACGCAATAGAGCGTAAACAGGAAAAATGGAAATCAAAGTCTTCAACAACAACGTCGAGAAGGCCCTGAAGGTCGCCAAGAAGAAGCTGGCGGGCGAAGGGCTGTTTCGCGAGCTGAAGCGGCGCCGGTATTACGAGAAGCCCAGCGTGCGGAAGAAAGCCAAGATGCGCGAGGCGCAGCGGCGCCGGCAGAAGTGGCTTGCTAAGCGCCGGATGGACTAGCGTCTAAGACGCGTTAGCTCTCTCGCGTTTTTTCCGGTACACTTTCCCATTCCTCGATCCATCAGGCTCCCCCAGGATGATCAAAACGGCCATCCAACGAGGCCGCAGGGAGCCCGGCGACTGAGGCGTACGTTTTTCGGTACGTCGCAAGGAGACGGGCGACTGAGAACAAAGTTGGGGGCTGTTTTCAGCATCCTGCTGACACACCATGCGCCCACGTGACATTCATCCAGCCATTCGAATCTTGAGACAGGAGATTAGACAGTGGCAGGAGCCGATCGTCGGCGTAGTGGCCAAGGAATCCCGCGACCCCTTCTGCGTCCTCATCGCCTGTGTCCTGAGCCTCCGCACGAAAGATAAAACGACGGCCGACGCCAGCCGGCGGCTCTTCGCGCTGGCGCGTACGCCCCGGACGCTCCTGAAGCTGCCGCTCCGCCGCATCGAGAAGGCCATCTACCCGGTCGGCTTCTATCGGAACAAGGCGAAACAGATCCATGACATCTGCCGCCGGCTCCTGTCGCACTACGGCGGGCGCGTGCCGGATTCGATCGAGGAGCTGCTGACGTTGAACGGGGTCGGACGGAAAACGGCGAACCTGACGGTGACGGTCGGCTACAACAAGCCCGGCATCTGCGTGGACATCCACGTGCACCGGATCAGCAACCGTTGGGGTTATGTGAAGACGAAAACTCCGGAGGAGACGGAGGAGGCGCTCCGCAAGAAACTCCCGAAGCAGTACTGGATTACCTACAACGATCTGCTCGTGCCCTACGGCCAGAACCTCTGCCAGCCGGTCTCACCCTGGTGCAGCAAGTGCAAGCTCATCGAATACTGTGATCGGGTGGGAGTGACGCGCTCGCGCTGAGCGAGCGCGGCGCGAAACGCGAGACTGGCGAGAGAAGCGAGAAACGAGTCGCGCAAGCCTCGCCTTTCACGCGAGTCTCGCGCTAGATAAACAGCGTCGTTTCTGCGCTGGCCGTGAGAGAGAGGATCGCAGGCAAGCCCATCACTTCATCCACGTTCTTGGCGACCACATCAGGGTCCACGCCCATGTATTCGAGCCCGGCGCTGCAGGCCACCACGCGGAAGTGGCCGACCTGTTTCGCCTCTTTGAACATCTCCGAGATCTTCGGAACTTTTTTCTCTTTCAGCAGGTGCGCGATTTTTTTGCCGTCCGCCTGATGCTCGGGTGGGAAGTCCATCTCGTCGATCCGCCCCTCCGCCAGTTTCTTGATCGTCCAGAAGAGCAGGACCACCGTCACCTGCTTGCCCATGGCCGCCGCAGTCAGGCCGAGCGTGGCCACCTGATGGAGTTTGTCGTAGGTGGAGTTGTGCGCGAAGATGATGAAGCGGTGTTTCTGGCTCATGGCGATATGCTCACGGGTAGGCGGATTATAGCGTCCGGCCGGCGGCGGGACAAGCAGCGCAGATCCGTCATTTCTTCTTGAGCTTGCCCTGCGACGTCACGCCGTTCACGAAGGCCTCGATGGCGGCGTCCACTTCGCCCGCGGTCATGGCGCGATCGTGTGTCTCGCTTTCGTCCACCAGATAGACGTCCTTATCCTTTTCCTGCCGGATGATGACCGTGTTCTCCGGCGTGACCTCGATCAACATGTACCATTCCTTGTCGCCCTTCTTGACCACGGCCTCCTTGCCGAGGCCCTTTTTCGTGACCTCCACTTGGTAGTCTCCGCGGGACGGTTCGGCCGTCAAGGCGGGGACGGTCCAGGCACACAGGATGAGCAGGGCGGCGACCAGGGGTGCGAGAGAACGGCGTGCAGCGTGGTTCATGGAGGGGCCTCCGAGGACTGTGCCGCTGATTATAACGCAGCCCTGCGCCGCGGTAAACGGAATAGCCGCTGGCGCAAGTTCAAAGTAAAAAGTAGAAAGTGCAAGAGCCTGATTGTTCAGTACTTTTGACTTTTACCTTTTTACTTTTGCCTTGCGTGTGCAACCCGCACACGTGTCGGTCCTTTGCCTTTTACCGGTTGCCTTGCTACGATGCCGCGCCATGGAGGCCCTGCTTGTACAGGTCGAGGCGCTGCTGACCAAAGACGTGCTGATCGGCCTGACCGTGGCGTCGGTCATCTTCTTCGCCGGGACCCTGATCGCCATCCCGTTCATTCTGGTCCGGCTCCCGCCGCACTATTTCGACGAACGGCATCCGCGCCTCTGGATGCCGGACCACCATCCGGTCCTGCGGCTGCTGGGCTTCATCGTGAAAAACACCGTCGGGGCCGTCTTTCTGGCGGTCGGTATCGCGCTCTTGTTTCTCCCGGGGCAGGGGATTCTGACAATCCTGATCGGCGTGTCGCTGCTGGATTTCCCCGGCAAGCGGTATTGCGAGCGGAAGATCGTCGGGCAGCCGACCGTGCTCAGGGCCATCAACGGCTTGCGCGCGAAGTACGGCAAGCCGCCGCTGACGGTGAAGGACGATCCGTAGGAACGGACAACGGGTTCATTTGGTTTGTCTGGTTTATCTAGTTTTTCTAGTTCAGCTTGTTGAAAACGAAACAAACCCGACAAACCAGAGAAACCAAACAAACCAGTCCACCGGTTTAACATGCCAACCTGCTACCTGATCGACGGCAGCGCCTACATCTACCGCGCCTTCTTCGCGCTCCCCGCGCTCTCCAATGCCAAGGGCCTCCCGACCAACGCCGTCTACGGCTTCACCACGATGCTGCTGAAGATCCTGCGCGAACGCAAGCCGGACTGCCTCGCCATCACGTTCGACGAAAAGGGCCCGACGCACCGCCACGAAGAGTTCAAAGAATACAAGGCCCACCGGCCGCCCATGCCTGAAGGCATGCAGGCGCAGGTTCCCTATATCCACAAAGTCGTCGAGGCCTTCGGCATTCCGGTCGTGCGGAAGCAGGGCTACGAAGCGGACGATCTGATCGGCACGCTCGCGCGCAAGGCCGAGGCGGCCGGCTGCGACGTCGTCATCGTCGCGGGCGACAAGGACATGTACCAACTGCTGACCGACGCCGTCCGCATCTACGATCCGGTCAAGGACAAATGGGTGGG
>Ga0247727_10006190_pt1 | contig 23664 bp, 18 predicted proteins | sample WisWelCaveWW1625_FD_202498 | JGI IMG/M metagenome (GOLD analysis project Ga0247727, IMG submission 202498) | Biofilm microbial communities from Wishing Well Cave, Virginia, United States - WW16-25 | ecosystem: Environmental > Aquatic > Deep subsurface > Groundwater > Cave microbial mat | place...
TTCCTGGAACTGTTGTTCTGAAACAAAATTGAGTTCAATCGCCGCCTGCTTGAGTGTTTTGTTCTCCCGCCATGCCTTCAGAGAGATTTGAGACGCCTTATCGTAACCGATATGCTGATTGAGAGCCGTGACGAGCATTAATGAATTATTCACGTGCTCCTGAATCTTTTCACGGTTTGCTGTAATCTGAATGATGCAATGGTCGGTAAAGGAATGACAAGCGTCGGCTAAGAGCCGAATGGATTTTAATAGTGCATGGGCAATGATCGGTTTAAAAACATTTAGTTCAAAGTTACCCATGGCGCCAGCCATTGCGATGATTGTATCATTTCCAAAAATCTGACAGGCAATCATGCTCACCATTTCACTCTGCGTAGGATTTATCTTCCCTGGCATAATGGAACTTCCCGGTTCATTCGCCGGAAGTTGGATTTCGCCCAAACCGCAGCGTGGTCCGCTCCCCAGCCAGCGGATATCATTGGCAATTTTGATCAGGGCGGCGGCGAGTGTTTTAAGAGTTCCAGAGGCCTGGACGGCCGCTTCATGAGACGCCAGTCCGGCAAACTTGTTCGCAGCCACTTTAAAGGGAAAGCCCGTGAGTTTTTTTATTTCTGCGACCATTTTTTGGTCATACCCTTTTTTTGAATTGATCCCGGTCCCCACGGCTGTCCCCCCGATTGGCAAATCATAGAGAGGAGAAAGGGTTTGCTGCAAGAGGTTTTGGCAGATTTCTAATTGGGCTGAATAACCAGAAAATTCTTGACCCAATGTGAGCGGTGTTGCATCCTGCAGGTGGGTTCGTCCGATTTTAATTATATCTTTAAAGGCTGTTGACCTGTCCAGAAGGGCTTTTTGTAATTTATTCAGCGCCGGAAGTAATTGTTCCTGAATTCCAAGAACCGAGGCAATATGAATTGAAGTTGGAATCGTGTCATTCGTAGATTGAGACATATTGACATGATCATTCGGATGGATTGGTGTCTTGGTTCCTATCTTCCCACCTAAAATATCAATCCCCCGATTCGCGATCACTTCGTTGACGTTCATGTTGAATTGGGTTGCGCTGCCACTTTGCCAGATTACAAGAGGAAAGTGGTCGCTCCATTTACCGGTCATCACTTCATCCGCTGCTTGCTCGATTGCGGAAGATAATTTTTTATCGAGGCTTCCTAATTCACAATTCACCCGTGCGGCAGCTTTTTTGACGAGGGCATGGGCTTTAATAAACTCGAAAGGAAATTTTTCATCACCGATTTTAAAATTCTGCAGGGCACGCTGAGTCTGGGCACCATAATATTTGTCAGCGGGGACAGGGACTTCACCCAGAGCATCTTTTTCTTTGCGCACTTTCATTGATGTTCCTGAATAATTTTTATAAGGAAAACTCAAAACAAACTAAATTATTGCTTCAATGAAAAAAATTCAACAAAATTTAGATAAATTTAGGTGATCCAGTATTTTGCACGCTCGACTGCCCGTCTCCAGTCAGCCAGAAGGCGCCGTCTCTCTTTTACCGCTAGTCTGGGTTTAAAGACTTTTTCAATTTTTCGCAGACGATTGAATTCCTCAAGGGTCCATAGTCCGCTACTCATCCCGGCCAGACCGGCGACCCCAAATGCTGTGGTTTCTAAAATCCGAGGACGTTCCACCGGCAGATTTAACAGGTCCGCCTGAAATTGCATTAAGAAATTATTGGCGGAGGCGCCACCATCCACACGCAAGAGAGAGGGAACAAAGGGAAGCAGGGGGCGCATTGTATTGACTATATCGCAGGTTTGATAGGCCATGGCCTCGAGAGCGGCTCGTACCAGATGGGCTGGGGTCGTTCCCCGCGTTAGACCAATCAGGAGTCCCCGCGCAAAGGGGTCCCAGTCAGGGGCTCCCAGTCCTGTGAGGGCAGGAACAAAATAAACTCCCTCATTGCTTTTCAAAGAATGAGCAAGCGATTCACTTTGAGAGACATTTTTAATAATTTTTAAGCCGTCCCGTAACCATTGAATTGCACTGCCTCCGGTAAAAATGCTTCCTTCCATGGCATAATGCGTTTTTCCCTGAAATTGCCAGGCAATGGTCGTGGCCAGAGCTGGTGTTTTAGGTATATCCGTTTGCGTTGAGGTCATCACAAACAGTCCCGTGCCGTAAGTGTTTTTCAAGATACTTTTTTCCAATCCACCCTGGGCAAAGAGAGCGGATTGCTGGTCACCTAAAATACCTAAAATCGGAATTCGGCTTCCGATTATTTTTTGGGATGTATAACCAAAGAGACTGTCGGATGGCGCCACAGGAGGCAAAATAGAAGGAGGAACCGAAAATAATTTGAGAAGATCCGGATCGTATCTTTTCTGACGGATATTATAGAGCAATGTCCGGCTGGCATTAGAAGGGTCTGTTGCGTGGCGCCGATCTTCAGTTAAATTCCAAAGAATCCAGGTGTCGATGGTCCCGGCTACTAAGTCATGCTTTTGCAGTAGTTCTCTCGCTAACGGAATATTTTTGAGAATCCATTGAATTTTTGTGGCTGAAAAATAGGGGTCGAGCGGTAAACCTGTTTTATTGCGGATAGCCGGTGCGAAACGGCTTAACTTTTTACACTGGTCGGCCGTACGCCGGCACTGCCAGACAATGGCTCGATAAACGGGACGCCCCGTACTTTTTTGCCAGAGGACAACGGTTTCGCGTTGGTTGGTAATCCCGATCGCAGCGGCATTTTTTTTACCCACCTGATGCATGACCTTGAGTAAAACCGTGCGGGTCGTCTTTAAAATTTCGAGAGGGTCATGCTCCACCCAGCCGGGTTTGGGGAAATATTGTTTGAAAGGCAGATAGGCCTGCCCAACCGGTTCACCTTTTTGATTAAAGGCAATGGCCCGGTTTCCGGTAGTCCCTAAATCAAGGGCGATAATGGATTGCATAGGTTAAATTAATCATGACAACAGCATTATCCAATCCGTTTTAAAAGTGCAATCCCATTCCAAAATGTGGGATGCATATTATGTGCGGTGCGCTGCTCGGCCAGGACTTCGTATTTGTGTTTGCTCTGACGAATGAAATCCAGTGTCCCTTCCATAGGTCCCGGAGTGTTGATGTCATCTATGAAAATGATACAATCCTCGGTGAAAAAAGGCTCAGCCACTTGTAAGCCTTTACATTGATGCTCTCTTGCATGATTGCCATCGTAAATGTAAAATCCGATGGGGCCGGAATGCCGCATCGCAAAGTACTCCCGATAATCCATATCGTAAAAAAAATGGTGATGGGACTTTACGGATTTGAAGCGATTGAGAAACGCTGAGCGCGGCCCTCCGAACTCCGAAAAATTATCGATTCCAACACAAGGAACCGTTTCGTTTGATGCCATACCTGCAAAAAAAGTAAAACCGTTCCACACTCCTACATTAACAAATTGTGCATTATTCTTCAGTGAGCTGACAATTCGATTGATGATCGCACCGATTGCGAATGTTGACATGCGAGGAATTTTACAAATATCTTTCAGTAAGTCCTTTGTCTTATCATTATTTTCAGGAAGGACGGTCATGTGTAAATCCGCCAGGGAAGGAACCGGATCTTTCGCACTGCCTGTTAAAAGGATAATTCCCGGTTCCATTGGGTTTAACCCTGAAAAAACGATGGAATTGATGAATTCTTTTAAATCCATGAAGCGTTCCTCTAAAGAGAAAACTCACGCTTTAATGATTTTTAGAACTAATTTCATAATCGTCGCAGATGAAACCCGCCGTCCACATTGATCACTTCGCCGGTAGAGTAAGGAAGGAGATCTTGGGCAATGGCAAGCACTGCCTTTGCCACATCTTCCGGAGTTCCCCAGCGTTTGAAAGGGAGTAAGCCATCGCCAATCATTTTATCGTACTTGGCTTGAACCGATGCGGTCATATCCGTCTTGGTTATTCCGGGTTGAATTTCGTATACCGGGATATCAAATTCGGCTAAGCGGTCAGCAAAGAGTTTGGTCATCATACTTACACCTGCTTTTGACACGCAGTATTCGCCGCGGGAAGGAGAAGAGGTATAAGCAGAAATAGAGGAAATATTGATGATTTTAGGATGACGGGAAGAATCCTTTTCCTTTTGCTCGATCATCCAGCGGGCTGCGAGTTGGGTTAAAAAATAGGGACCTTTTAAATTAGTGCTGATTACCCGGTCAAAACTTTCTTCGCCTGCTTCCAAAAGATCTACGCGTTTTTCCGGAGCGATCCCAGCATTGTTGACCAATAAATCGAGACGACTAAATTTTTTGCGGGTCATTTCGATTAATTTTATACGATCTTCATTCAGTGAGATATCCGCCTGGACATAGAGGATCTTTGTATTACCGATTTCCAGATTTTTAATCTGCGCGGTTGTTTTTTCAGCTGAAGAGATGCCGTTAAAGACGATATCATATCGGTTCTTGGTTAAGATTTCGGCAATTCCATAACCGATACCCCGCCGTGCTCCAGTAATAAGGGCAACCGGATTATTCATGACTTATACTCCTGCTATTTTTTTTATTTCTTTGAGTCTGGCCGCATCCGTCCCAAATTTATAATATTCATCCAGCGGGTAACAGCCTGACCGAATTCCATTACGGGGAGCGGTCGTACAATCGCTAAACGTGCGGCAGATAAGCTTGGTGTTAATCTGTCCTTTGTTAACAGCATCAGCCAGAATTTCAGGATAAGTTAAGACCATGCGTCCGATCCCAATGACATCGACGTGCCGGTGACGAAGGTAATATTGTGCAACATGGGGCAGGTACTCCTGAAGATAAGAGTAGCCCGAGCCCACCAGAATCAAATCCGGAAATTTTTCCTTAAGTTTTTTTACAACATTGATCTGCCGGGCAACTCCGAGCAATGGATTTTCCGGCGGCTGATAACCATCGGATGGTGGATAAGCGGCAGGACGCTGGATATGGGGGTTATAATAGGGGCTCCCCGCGGAGAGATTAATCAAAGTGATATCCAATTTTTTTAAGAGGGATAGAAATTCAATGGTTTCGGTTAAATCGTATTCGATGGGATGTTGCTGGTTAATTCCAAAGCTGAAACGATAAGGTAGAAGTTGTGAATAATCTTCTGGGATTCCAGGGCCGAGTTTTTCCATTGAGGACAGGGCAGGGTCAGGCTTAAAAGGGACGAAGTCAAAGGCACTCAGGCGAACACCGATTTCAAGATTCGGAATTTTATTACGAATTCCTTCAACAATTTCGCGGAAGAGCCGGGTACGATTTTCAAACGAGCCACCATAAGGGCCGGGTCGAGTATGCGCCCCCAGGAATTCATGAAGGAGGTAGCCGTGGCAGTGTTTAATGTCCACAAAATCTGCGCCAATGTCAGACGCGATTTGGGCTGCTTTAATATAGTCATGTACAAGATGCCTTAGATCGCTGTCGGTAAATAGGCAATGGTCGTCTGTGACCTTAAACTTTTTATCCAAGAGCGGATGACGGAAAGCCACGCGGGGTTCAAATCTTGTTTTTTCGTATGGTCGGCAGAACCGTCCTGAATGCGTGAGTTGGAAACCAATAACCAGATCATCCGTTTTTCCGTATTTATCACGGTGCGCCTTAAGTAATGTTTCCCGAAGCGCAGCAATACCCTTTTTGTTCTCTTCGTTGATAATCAGCTGATTAGGGTTAGCCCGGCCATCCTGACGCACGGCCATGGCTTCGCCGCCCCAGATTAATTTAGCACCACTATAGCCAAAACGTTGCCAGCGGCGTTGCATGGGTTCTGTGATGCCGCCCCGTTCTGTTCCATCCCAGCCTTCCATCGGGTGTATCGCCCAGCGATTACCGATTATACGCTTTTTCCATTTTAAAGGCTGAACCAGGGGAGAGGCCGAACCAACGATGATTTGGTCTTCAAAATTCAGATCAATCTTGTGTTCAGCCAGATGCTGGCGAAAATCCGCTCCGGTTTTTAGGCTGGGAATGCGGGCAATCTTTATATGTGGAATCGGTCACTCCTTTTTAAATCATAAAAAAAATTTATAATAAGGCTTGGCTTGCGCCTGACGGTAAATCAGCAGGGCTAATTCGCGGGCGTGGTAATCGCCCCATAGCGATGATTCCCCCCGTGGGATACGGCTACCGGGTGGTACATGATCCCAGTCGTTGGGCCGATGATAAATTGAATGCAGAATCAATCCCTGATGCTTTCTGTCCAGCGATAGATAAGGTTCCCTGAAAATGTTTTGCGCAATCGTCAATCCCGCTTGGTAGTACAAGGTGCCTTGTTTAGCGCTTTTTATTCTAATGAGATGTCTGCCTAGCCGTAGCAATCCCTGGGCGGAAATAATTGCAGCGGAGCTATCCACCGGTTCATAATTGTTAAACGGATCGGCCGGTTTATCGAGATAATTCGGAATGCTGGCCAGCCCCGGGGCCGCCGTGTCCCAATAGGGGATTCCGTCAGTGGGTGTGTATGTTATATAAAAATCAGCTACGGCCTTGGCTACTTCCAAAAAACGGGATAACACGATTGATTTTTTATAGCCTATTTTTTTAAATTCTTTTTCCGGCAATATTGCGAGAAATTCCAGCAGTTCGGTGTAGCCGCAAAGAATCCAGGCCTGACCCCGCGTCCACGTTGAAAATGGTGAATATCCCTGTTGACTGCTGGGGCAGCGGTAACTACGGTCATTCAGATTAAAAATTGATTCATGGGAAACTCGTCCGGCCACATCCCAGCGATCCCGGCTTTTTCCGAAAAAAACATTGTAACGGGCGGTTGTTTCAGCATGCTGGATTAAACGTTTTAAAAGGTTGATGGGTTGATCTTTTTCACCCATTAAACAATGGCCGAGTTGGTGGCTGACGGCCAGTACCCTTAAAGAACGGATGGTATCGGCAAATAATGAGTGGGGGCCGTTAAAGGAATAAATGTATCCGGAATTTGAATCGAGTTGTGTCCACCTTGCTGCTTGCACAGCACCAGAAACTTTGAGAGCTAATTCATAAAAACTTTGTTCCCAATCGTTTTGGGCGAGTCTCTTTTCATGTATTAACCGCAGCAGGTTACCGTAAGTACTGATGTTATTGAATCCATGGTCATGCACGCCGATATGGCTAAGGTGGGAAGCCATGCTCGAAATCGTCCATTTTTTTCCTAATTCCAGAAATTGCTTAGTATTGGTCAGATCAAAGTGCAAAATTGCGGAGCCAAACAAAAAACCCTGGGTCCATTCCGTCCATCCCCGGGCAGTATATTGTCCCCTTACAGTAAAGACGGGAGTCCCCTTGGCCGGATTCCAGGTTTTAAAGATGATGGAGAGTTTTTTTTCCGATAACTCAGCAACCTGACGGATCGCGGAGAGGAGATCTTGCGTAGAAATTTTTTGGTTAATTTCTAACATTTTTAGAAAAATAAAAAATTGGGACTTACTTTTCAAAAAACAATTGAATTATCGCTGTTGATGGGTTAGACCAGAGAGATGAGAGATGAATTTCTGGGAACGGCTATTCGTTAAATTTTTTTGTAGAATTTTATCAATTTGATTATTTTGGTTCTCTTTTATAGAGAAAACGTACAGACCTAAAATCAAGTATAGCGATTTGATTTTTTTTAAGCATAATATTCGTTTGTTTTTCATAAAATCTGACGGAGGTTAGTATGGCAAAGAAATATGTTTATTTTTTTGGTGAGGGCAAGGCTGAAGGAAAGGCTGAAATGAAAAATTTATTAGGGGGCAAGGGGGCCAATCTAGCCGAAATGGTCAGTCTGAAAATTCCGGTACCGGCTGGTTTTACGATTACAACCGAAGTCTGCACAGTTTACTACCAGAACAAGAAAAAGTATCCCAAAGAACTCAAATCTCAGGTCGAGACTGCATTGAAAAAAGTAGAAGCAGTGATGAAGGCTAATTTCGGTGCGACACAAAATCCCCTGCTCTTTTCGGTCCGTTCGGGCGCGCGGCAATCCATGCCGGGGATGATGGAGACCGTGTTAAATGTGGGTTTAACAACTCAGACCATTCCGGGGATGATTGAAAAAACAAAGAATGAGCGATTCGTTTACGATGCTTATCGCCGTTTGATTACCATGTATGCGGACGTTGTGATGGAAAAAGCTGCGGGGATTGAGCCTGAAGAAGGGAAGGGAATCCGTCAACAACTCGAACATATTTTAGAGCATGTGAAAGAGCAGCACGGTTTCCAGCAGGATACAGAATTGAGTGTGGATGACCTTAAATCAATCTGCGGTCAATATAAGGAAAAGATAAAGGAGGTCTTGGGAAAAGAATTTCCGGATCAGCATTCCGAGCAGGTCTGGGGTGCAATCGGAGCCGTGTTCCAGTCCTGGATGGGGAGGCGGGCAGTCGCTTATCGTAAAATTGAAGGCATCCCTTATGAATGGGGAACCGCCGTCAATGTTCAGTCAATGGTTTTTGGAAATATGGGGGATACCTCAGCGACCGGTGTGGCCTTTACCCGTAATCCTTCTACAGGGGATTCGAATTTTTATGGTGAGTGGCTCGTGAATGCACAGGGTGAAGATGTCGTTGCCGGAATCCGGACTCCGTTGCCGATTAATATTTCTACCAAGACAGAAGTGACATTATCTATGAAGAGTCTTGAAGAAGCGATGCCTGATACTTATAAAGCACTGGATGGCATTCGCCGCAGGCTGGAGAAACATTACCGGGATATGCAGGATATCGAATTTACGATTCAGGAGGGCCGGTTGTGGATGTTGCAGACCCGCAGTGGCAAGCGCAATGGTCCGGCTGCAGTCAAAATTGCAGCAGATATGGTGCGGGAAAAACTTATTAAAAAAGAAGAGGCTGTGCTGCGGATCAAACCTAATCAGATTGATGAGCTCCTTCATCCGATGGTCGATCCAAGAGCAGAACCGGGTGCCGTTAAGCTGGCGACCGGTTTGCCGGCCGGTCCCGGGGGTGCTGTTGGAAAGATTGTTCTGACGGCGAATGAGGCCGAGGCCGCCGCGAAACGCGGGGAAAAAGTCATCCTTGTTCGAAACGAAACATCGCCCGAAGATGTACATGGGATGCATGCGGCACAGGCGATTTTAACCGCTAAGGGAGGCATGACCAGTCACGCGGCCTTGGTCGCGCGCGGGTGGGGAAAATGCTGTATTGTCGGCTGCAGTGCGCTTCAAATCGATATGGGGACTAAAATGATCAAGGTCGGAGGGCGAACGCTGCGCGAAGGAGATACGATTACGTTGAATGGAAGTAAGGGTGCAGTTTATCAAGGAGCCCTCTCTTTGGCGATTATGGATCCGGAACAAAATGAGGACTATAAAGCGGTTATGAAATGGGCCAAGGAGTTCAAAAAACTCGGTGTACGGACAAACGGAGATCGTCCGGAAGATGCCGATGTCGCAAGAAAATTTGGAGCCGAAGGAATCGGGCTTTGCCGGACTGAGCATATGTTTTTTGATCCGCAACGGATTAAGGCGATGCGCGAAATGATTGTTGCTGAAAAACAAGAAGACCGAAGGCGAGCTTTGGCGAAATTGTTACCTTTTCAGCAGGCCGACTTCTACGGAATTCTGAAATCGATGGAAGGACTGCCTGTTACCATTCGCTTACTCGACCCACCCCTCCATGAATTTTTACCTCATGCCGATCAGCAAATTCAAGAATTAGCTCAAGAATTGGGAGTTACAGCAGAGCGGCTCAAGGCCCGGATTCATCAACTTCATGAACTGAATCCAATGCTCGGACACCGAGGCTGTCGTTTAGGGATTACTTATCCTGAGATAACGGAAATGCAGGCGCGGGCCATTTTCCAGGCGGCGGCTCAGCTGACTAAGGAAAAAGTCAAAGTACTTCCCGAGGTTATGGTTCCGCTGGTGGGTACGAAGAAGGAGTTGGATCATCAGAAAGTGCTGATTGAGCAGATTGCCAAGGCTGTGATGCAGGAACAAAATATTAAATTTAATTATCTGATTGGTACGATGATCGAAGTACCCCGCGCGGCCGTGACGGCGGATAAAATTGCAGAATCAGCTCAATTTTTTTCCTTTGGAACGAATGATCTGACCCAGATGACTTTTGGATTTTCGCGAGATGACATTAACAGTTTTTTACCGGACTATATCGATCAAAAAATATTACCGGAAGATCCTTTCCAGACGATCGATGTCGCGGGGGTAGGAGAATTAATTCAAATTGCCATTAAGAAGGGTCGCGGAGTTAATAAACAATTAAAGGTGGGAATTTGCGGCGAGCATGGCGGAGATCCGTCGACAGTTAATTTTTGTCACCGGATTGGAATGAACTATGTGAGTTGTTCCCCTTACCGGGTGCCGATTGCGATTATTGCTGCGGCGCATGCAGCCTTGAAAAAATAGACCATAGAGAATAAAAACTTAACGTTTTTGTTTCCTTATCGGAGACGATTATGAATATCTTATTGCTCGGAGCCCCAGGGACTGGAAAAGGGACCCATGCGGCAGAATTAGTGCGGCATTTTAAAATTCCGCAGGTTTCGACAGGAGATATGTTGAGGCAGGCTCGTGCGGAGAAGACTGCTTTGGGGAAGAAAGCGCAAGGTTATATGGATGCTGGAAAACTTGTTCCCGATGAATTGATCATTGAAATGATTGAAGAGCGGATTCAAAAGCCCGATTGCCAGAAGGGCGCCATATTTGATGGTTTTCCCCGTACGGTTGATCAGGCAAGAGCATTAGAAGAGATTTTTCAGAGGCAAGGGCGGAAGCTGGATGGTGTTTTAAACTTGACTACAGCACATCCTATCTTAATGAAGAGGCTGACCGGACGAAGGGTTTGTGAACAATGCGGTAAAAATTTTAATATTTATTTTTCGCCTCCTAAAAAGGAGCAGGTTTGTGATCATTGCGGGGGAAAACTCATTCAAAGGAAAGACGATAATGAAGAGACGATTCAGGAAAGACTGGCCGTCTATCAAAAACAAACGGCCCCTCTGGTTGATTATTTCCAAAAGAAAAAACTTTTAAAGAGCGTGCCTACGGACAGTAACGACGTTGTAAAAGTGACTAACGAAATGCTCCGCTTGCTTGGAAGCAAGTAATGTTTTTATCATAATTTCCAAAATTTTTGGAATTGTTGTTTAAACTCGTTGAGTAATCCAAACGACTGAGTTTCCATTAAAAAACTTTTTTTTGAATTTTCTGCCAATTCATTCAGCACCCCTTGTACCGAATTCTTCAATCCTTCCAGGTGATAACCTCCCTCTAAAATGAAAACACAGCGCTGATGCCCCAGCGTTTCTGAGGCGTTGAGTAAGAGACGGGCCATTCCGGCAAAGCCCTTTTCTGTAAGGTGCATATTTCCCAGAGGGTCATTGGCATGCGCATCAAATCCCGCTGAAACCAGAATAAATTGGGGTTTATAATCGAGGGTGACGGGTAAAATAATCTCCTGAAACAGGGCAAGATATTCTTTATCTCCCATCCCTGCAGGCAAAGGAAAATTTAAAGTAAATCCTTTTCCGGTACCTTCTCCCACTTCATCCAATGCACCTGTGCCCGGGTAGAACGGATATTGATGAAGGGAAGTAAATAAAATTTCTCTTTCTTTATAAAAACTATGCTGGGTTCCATTCCCATGGTGAACGTCCCAGTCCACAATCATAATCCGCTCTAATTTATATTTTTTGAGAAGATAACGGGCCGCAATCGCTATATTATTAAATAAACAGAATCCCATGGCCTGATTATATTCCGCATGATGACCCGGAGGACGGATGAGGGCAAATCCATTTTTGACTTTATGCTCCAAGACGGCATCTAATAAAACAAGAACGCCCCCTGTAGCCAAACAGGCGGTTTCATAGGATTCCGAACTTGTATAGGTATCGCTATCAAAGGTAAAACTTTTTTTGTGGCGAGTTGCGAGAACTTCTTGAATATATTCTTTGGAATGATTTAAGGCGATTTCTTCGCTGGTGGCTGTGCGGGGGTTGAGAGTGATGAAATTTTTATCGGCTGGGGTTGGGAGAAGGGGCAAGAGGGTCTGAATCCGCTCAGGTCGCTCAGGATGTCCCTGAGGAGTATGATGTCTTTGATAGCGCGGATCCAGAATTAATCCAGAGGGGAGCATAGACCGTTTTTAAGTTCGAATGCTTGATTTTTAAAGAATCATTTCCGATAAATGGGGAATCTATTACACAACTGTTCGGTTTCTTTTTTTAGGCGGAATAATTGTGAGTCATTATTATAATTTTTTAAGGCTGCATCGATGAGATCGGAGATGGTCTGCATTTCGGGTTCTTTCATGGAGCGGGTCGTTACTGCTGGAGTACCCAGACGGATGCCTGAGGGATCCATCGGTTTGCGGGTATCAAAGGGGATGGTGCTACGGCTACAGGAAATTCCAATTTTGTCCAAAGCGATTTCGGCTAATTTCCCGGTGAGATTCTTATTGCGCAGGTCGACCACGAGGAGATGATTATCGGTTCCGTCTGTCAGAATTTTGTAACCCTTACTCATCAAAGATTGGGCTAACCTTTGCGCGTTTTGAATCACCTGACGGGCGTAAATTTTAAAATCCGGTTCAAGGGCTTCTTTAAAGCAAACGGCCTTGGCTGCATTGATATGGTCGTGTGGCCCTCCCTGTATGCCCGGGAAGACACTGCGGTCAATGGCCTTTTGAAAATCATTTTTACAGAGGATGATCGCCCCGCGCGGCCCGCGCAGGGTTTTATGGGTGGTCGTTGTTACAACATCAAAGAAGGGTACGGGACTTTCCAAACATCCTCCGGCGATCAGCCCCGCGATATGGGCGATGTCCGCAAAGGTTAGGGCACCGACTTCATCAGCAATTTTTTTAAAGGCTTGCCAGTCAATACTGCGGGAATAGGCGGAAAAACCGGCGACAATAACCTTGGGACGCTCTTTCAGCGCAATATCCCGCACGCGGTCCATATCAATACGCTGGGTTTTTTCGTCCACTTCATACTGGACAAAATTATACATGAGTCCGGAAAAATTAACGCTATGGCCGTGTGAGAGATGACCCCCATGATCTAATTTCAAACCCAGTACTTTATCCCCCGGTTTGATGAGGGCGAGATAGACGGCCATGTTGGCTGGTGAACCGGACAAAGGTTGAATGTTGACATGTTCGGCCTGGAATAATTTTTTTGCCCGTTCGATGGCCAGGCTCTCCACTTCATCGATGATTTCGTTTCCGGCGTAGTAGCGTTTCCCTACATACCCTTCGGAATATTTATTATTCAAGACTGTCCCCATTGTCTGCATGACGGCCTTGCTGACGTAGTTTTCGGAAGCAATGAGTTCGAGTCCCTCTTCCTGGCGTTCGGTTTCCCGACGGATAGCATCATTCATTTCAGGGTCAACAAGGCGGAGATCCTGCAAGCGAAGTTCCCCCGTTAAAATTTTTCTATAAAAGAATCGTAAAAATGCTTAGCCAGGTGATTTAAATCAAATAATAATATAATTTTTGTTAAAAATTACAAAACTAAAATAAAATTAAGAAAAATTTTTTTTAACGGGTTCAAAAGATTATCTTGTTCCTAAAGAAAGAGATGATCCTCAAGCAAGGGAGTTCGTATGTTTCTGAGTCTACGTCCATTCTTCTTTTCCGTATGGATCGGGATATTCTCGTTTTCCTGTTTCCTTAGCTATGGTCAGACCCAGACTGGTCCTTCAGTTAAGAAAAAGCCTGCGATCGCTGTAATCGATTTTAATTCTCCAGGGATGGAGGCGCAGATGATCGTTGCCTTGTCGGATCGTTTAAGAACCGAATTGTTTAATACGGGGCAATATGATGTTATGGAACGCGGACAGATGGATCAGATTATCAAAGAGCAGGGGTTTCAGCAATCGGGTGTCTGTACGGATGAAGCCTGTCTGGTGGAAATGGGGCAACTCCTAGGTGTTGAAAAATTGCTCGCAGGTTCAATCGGAAAAATTGGAACACTCTATACCATTAACAGCCGTATGATTGATATGCGGACGGGAAAGATCGAACAGTCGGTTGCCGAAGACTGTGCCTGTCCGGTGGAAGGACTGGTTACCTCAGTCGCCCGAGTAGCCAAAAAAATGTCGGGACAGGCTGTCGAGAGCATACCTACGACCATGACTGAAAAACCTGCGCCGGATTTTGCTCCAGCACCGGCTGCTGCTGTCCCCCTGCTTATCGCTCAACCCAACGCGTCTCTTCCAGTTCGGGCACAAGCCCCATTAGCGAAAAGAAAATCAGGATTGCGGATCGGTTATTTTTCTTCAAAGATGAAGAATTCACAGTTTAATGGGATTCTTGAAACTATTGCAAATGACCTATGGGAGAACTTCAATGGAGTCGATTTGGACTTAAGTATTGGAGTGGGTAAGCACTTTTATTTAAAAGTGGGGAGCGGTGCGGGATTCAGCCAATATACTTTACAGGATAGTTTAGGATTTCCTTTATTAGACTATAATTTGAAGGCGTTCCCCCTCGAATTTGGAATTGGCTACAGTTTAGGGAAAAAATTAAAATTTTTTGGGGAAGGCAGTTATAGCATTTACCCTTCATTCCTTGATATAGAAGATCCACTATATAGCGATCTGTGGAGTCTGAAAGGAGGCGGGAAGGGGTTCCAATTTGATATGGGATTTGAACTTGTTCCAGCCCCGTCCATTTCATTCGGCGTTGACTTTTTTTTCCGAGCAGGGGCGCTGAATAATTTTAAAGGATTCGGGCCAGCGATCGATGATAGTTTTTATGTCGATCATATAAATGAAGCAGATGTAGAATTGGTCTATATCGAGGATAATAGTTACTATGGTAAAATTATTCATCCCATGAACTCTTCCCAAGTGCCGATTGCCAGGACGAGGGCCAATTCTAATGGTGGATTTTTGAAAGCGGGGGAAATCGGTATCGGGGGCGGCGGATTAGAATTTTTTATTAAATTGAGATTCTGAATTTTCTACCTTCCGGTATGTTAAAAAGGTGCTATTGATTCCAATAGCACCTTTTTTTTCGCGCCCGGAAGGACTTGAACCTCCAACCTCCAGATTCGTAGTCTGATGCTCTATCCAATTGAGCTACGGGCGCCGACGATTAGTTTTTTTAAAAATATTTTTCTGAAATAATCACGCGCCCGGAAGGAGTTGAACCTACAACCACCAGATCCGAAGTCTGGCACTCTATCCAATTGAGCTACGGGCGCGGTTTTTAAAATATAAAAATCTTTAATGTTTAAAACAATTTATTTATTTGCTTGGATCGGGAAAAAATTTTTCCAAATGTTTCAGCAGACGATGCAAGAGGTTGATTTCTGATTTTTCAAGTTCACGCTTTTTCAGCATTTTATTCAGACCGCGCAGATAGATCGTGATATTATTGTCTTTACAAAAAAGAGAATGATGGAGCATGCGCTGAAAGCGGTCCAGCATGAAATTATAGTCATCCTGGGTGGCGATGAATTTTGATCTGAAATAAGCGGGTCTTGCTGAAAGTTGATGAAGCTCATACGCTGTAATCATTACGGCATGAGAAATATTCAGTGAAGGGTGGCGGGTTACCATCGGAATATTGATGAGCCGATTACAGCGGGCAATCGCAGTATTGTCCAGCCCCTTATCTTCATTTCCAAAAAGAATTCCAATCTGATTGGTTTGCGATAACCCGGTTATATCTGAAAGGCCTTCTCTTAGCGGAAACAGACGGTTGTTGATTTTTCTTATGCGGCGCGTTGTCCCAAAAATGAGTTGTATGTCCTTCACGGCTTCTTCAAGCGTTGCATAACAGTCCGCTTGACGCAAAACATCTTCTGCGCCATGGGCCATCTTGAGGGCGTCCTCTCCCCAATAGGATACCGGATTTACCAGAATTAGTTTTTGAAATCCCATCGTCTTTATAGCGCGGGCAGAGGCTCCAATATTTCCCGGATAGATGGGATTAACTAAGATAAATTTGATGTTTCTTTTTCGGATCATGCCCTTGCTTAAAAATGGGTAGAGCACTTTTGAACAAACCTGCAAGCACGGTGTTATATTTAGAACAGGGATAAAAAAATATTTACTGGAAAGCGTTCCAAATAAAATTGAAAATTAAATTCCGAAAAAAATATTTTTAAAACTTAATTGACAAAAAAAATAGTCTAAAATTATTTTTAAATCAGAGTCAAAAATGAGAAAGCTGTTTATTTTCAATGCGTTACATGCGCTGGTCGTTGTGTATCTATGCGCCCAAAGCAATGCAGACACAATCAGTTCACGACCCATTCAAGGCGCGGACAGTTCTGAACTTACTGCAATTGATACCACGGCGGTCGAATCGACCACACGAATTTCAGCAGACACCATCATCCAGCAACGAGACAGCGAAGCCAAGACGGCGGTTACTCCAGCTGTCTATGATACCCAAAAAGTTTCCGGCGAAACAATTATTGAATTCGGTAACAAGATTCAATATCGTTCTCCCCAAAAGGCATTTTTTTTATCGCTGATTATTCCCGGTTTGGGTGAATGGTATACGGGCTCAAAAATAAAAGCCGGGATCGCGTTGGCGGTCGAAGCGGTCATGATTTCAAGTGTTTTTTATTTTAGAAATGAATTTGAAAAAGGTAAGGTAGAATACAAAAAATTTGCTGATCAACATTTTGCACCCAAGGTCTGGAAGCTTTGGAAAGACTGGGTATTGGATACAACCGATGTTTATATAAACGACCCGGATCTCTTAAGACCTTATTATGATTCCCTATTTTCTTCAGCTCAAGGCGGGCATGATATTCAGGTTGATTCTCTGGGAAATGTGATTAAGGATCATGACTATTATGAAGCTGTTGGAAAGTGGGATTTGTTTGGACAGGGATGGGATGATGTGGATACCTTATTAGGTGCGTTAAAGCAAGATGCTGCCTCCGCGACCCGCTGGGGAAAACAAAATATCGTTCTGGATGCACAGGGCTGGCCGATCATTGATTCTACCGATGACTGGTCTAACCGGTTGCCGTTTGTTATGGATCTCGATCATTCAAAACCGGACAGCCAGGTCTATGTCCGGATCAGTGATAATTGGTTTGGAACTTCAAAAAATCAGGAAGATTATACTGGTTTACGGGAAAAGACTAATCAACAGGCTGGAAAGTCCAGAAGTTTTCTTTTCGGGATTGCCTCTGTCCATTTCGCGAGCGCCTTTATCGCAGCGTATTCGGCCAGCCATTTTAACCGGAAATATAATGAAGAACTTTTTAAGGGTCGACAGTCATGGTGGGAGAACATGCGATTTGATTTCCGTTATTTTGATATAGATCGAGTCAGTGTTCCACAATTTATGGTGCATTATAAATTTTAAATCCCTATGAAATATTTTTCTTGGTTGTGGTGCCTCGGATTGTTTTTAGGAGTCAGCGGTGCCATGGAACAAAACGGGGAAGAATCTGCTGATTCTTCTCTTATCATTTTGGAACCCAACCCTTTGCCAGACTCAAATTTTTCTGAAACCCGCTTTGATCCGGTTTTTTCAAGGAGTCCCGATTCTGTTGAAACCATCGTGCTTGAACTGGGTGAGGTCAGGGCTGTTAATCCCGCTCAAAAAAAGATTCCTTGGTATAATTTTTTTATTCCCGGATTGGGTTACTGGAAACTGGGACTTAAGACACGGGCCAAACTTTTTTTCAAAGCGGAAGTCGCGATTTGGAGCCTCTATACAGTTTTACAACAATACAGCCAGATGAAAAAGGAGGAAGGAATCCATTATGCTGTGATCCATGCCGGGGTTAATCCGGCGGGAAAGAATGACCAATACTGGAAAGACATCGAAAAATATAAGAGTCTTTCGCGATCGGACCCGACCTATCAGGGATATAATTATGTCACTCATTTGTGGGATCGTGAAAATGGCAGGATTTATCCGGAAAATGATTATTGGTCATGGGAATGGGACTCGCCCGGTTCTTTTAAGGAATATAAGGAGAAAATGAAAGCATCCCGTCTTTTCTATCAGAACTCTCTTTTTATGTTCGGGGCGGCAGTCGTCAACCGGGTGGTAAGTCTAGTTGATGCCAGACGGTTATCCAGAAAAATGGAAATTACGGAACCCCATCTTTATCCAGAAAGTCGCTTATTTTTAAGAATGCATATCGATCAGCCGGGACTCCAGATTACCTATTCTTTCTATTAGAATCATCTCCCTTTTAAGAACCTAAACAGTCGTCAGGGTCTGAGGGCAAAAAAAATACCCGATGGGGCGGTTCGTATCTCTAAAGTTTTTTTGGCTATGTTCGAGATAAAATTGAGAGAGGAATTTGCATGAAAAAAAAAGTCTTTGTTTTGTTGATAGGGGGGGTCTTTATTACGGGTCATGCAAGGAGTGTTACGGAGCAACAACCCGATGTTCATGAACAAGTGATGCAGGGAATAGAGATGGTTTATCTCCATCAATACTCAAAAGCTGAAAAAATTTTTTATAAAATCCAGAAATCCTATTCCGAAAACCCGACCGGGTACCTGTTTATGGCGGCTTTGTTCTATTTAAGGATCGTCGATGAGGAAAGCGAGGCCGAGGAAGACTATTTTTATGAAAATATTAATAATGCGATCAGTAAGGCAGAAATTGCATTGGCCCATGACGAAAACGATCTCTATGCCTATTTTTATTTAGGCGGGGCCTATGGTTATTTGGGCATGTACCAGGCCCGTAAAAAAGAATGGATTTCGGCTTTGCGTAACGGCTGGGAAGGGGTTCTCCAATTGAAGCGGATTGTGGAAATGGATTCAACTTTTTATGATGCCTATTATGGACTCGGTGTTTATGACTATTACCGCAGCAAACTGATGGAACTTCTATGGTGGCTGCCGATTATTACGGATAATCGGGAAAAAGGAATCCAACAATTAAAAGAGACGATGGAGAGGGGGATTTATTCTCGGGAATCCGCTGCCTGCATGGCTGGAAAAATATTAAATGAGGAGCGCCGTTTCGAGGAATCGGTCAATATTACGAAAACAATGTTACAGAAATATCCAGACAACCGAATTTTTTTATGGAATTTGGGCGATGGGTATTTTGGAATTAAGAAGTATGAGGATTCCGAGGACTGCTACCATCGGATTTTAAATCAGGTGTTAGAAATAAAAGATCAAAATCGAATTCAAGAGATCAAAGTCCGCTATGTACTTGCACAATTAATGGCAGCCAGGGGAAACCGTGAACAAAGTTTGCAGGAATATAAAACGATTTTAAGTTATTCATTAAATACTGATATCAAACGGCAGGTTTCAGATATTCTGGTCAATAGTGAAAAAATAGTAAAAAAGAATATTAAGGATACCATCAAGTAGCAAAAATTCGATCATTTTATGTTAAAACAATGAACCCTAAAATTAAAATTCTACCAGAGAATATTGCTAATAAAATTGCTGCGGGAGAAGTTGTCGAACGACCCGCATCGGTCGTTAAAGAATTAATTGAAAATTCGATTGACGCCGGCGCTCAAGCGATTACGGTTGAAGTCAGAGGCGGAGGACTTGCCCTGATTCGGGTTTCTGACAATGGCACAGGGATGGGGCGTGAAGACGCGGTTCTCTGTTTCTCACGCCATGCAACAAGCAAAATCGTGACCCTGCAGGATCTTTTTCAAATTCGAACACTCGGGTTTAGAGGAGAGGCATTGGCCAGTATCGCTTCGGTTGCGCAGCTTGAGATGTCTACTGCACGGTCGGAAGAGTCCGTCGGGACGCGGGTCTTGATCGAGGGCGGAAAAATTCTGGAGGTCGGAGATACGGCACGTTCCACAGGTACGACTGTAATGGTCCGAAATCTTTTTTTTAATACGCCCGCTCGAAAAAAATTCTTAAAATCTGAGATTACCGAATTCCGCCAGATTTTATCTGTCGTGCAAAACCTATCCTTATGTTACCCCCCGATTGCTTTCCGATTGATTAAAGAAGATAGTGAAGTTCTGAATTTGATCGCCCGCGAGAGACAGCTAGAACGGATTGCGGATATTTTAGGAAAAACTTCTGAAAGCAGATTTCTTCCAGTTCATTACCAGGGGGATGGGGTAACCCTGGCGGGTTTTATCGGAAAGCCGGAATTCGCACAAATGGATCGTAAACGCCAATTTTTTTATGTCAATCACCGAATGATTACCAGCCGCTCACTCAGCCAGGCATTCCTGCGCGCTTATGATACGCTTCTCCCAATTCATAAATTTCCAATGGGGATTCTCGATTTCGAACTAGCGCCGAACCTCATTGATGTCAATGTTCATCCCACGAAGCGAGAAGTCCGGTTTAGCAATGAACGGATGATCCAAGACATCCTTGTGAACGCAGTGCGCAGGACAATTCGGAATGCTAATATTATCCCAGATTTAAGCTACAAAGAATTGACGGGACGGGGATTCCCTCTGGCGCCGGTCCTTTCTTTTTCTAAAGCGGATTATTTGAAATCTCCTGAGGAACCCATTCAAGAAATAATGCCATTAGAATTAAATCCAGACAATAAGGAAGCGCCATCACCACAACCCACCTCCCAACCCGACTTTCCATCGATCCCGGAATTTTCTTCCTACCAGGTTCAATATTTCCAATTACATAGCTGCTTTATCATGACCCCCATCAAGAATGGGTTAATGATTATTGACCAGCATGTCGCGCATGAGCGGATCCTCTATGAAAGAATTCTCGATAATTTTAAGGAGTCTAAATTTTTTTCTCAGCAATTATTATTTCCGACCACCTTTGAATCTTCCTTAACAGAATTTGAAGTTATTCAGAATAATTTGAATCAATTCGAGATGCTCGGCTATGGTTTAAAGACGTTTAGTGGCCGAACTGTGATTATCGAAGCCATCCCGGCTGAAATAAAACCGGGTACAGAAGATAAAATTCTCCGGGAGATCATTGCCTCGCTTCTCGAAGAGGAGGATCCGAAACTCGATATCGTCCAGCGTTTTGCCAAGTCCTTCGCCTGCCGGGCCGCGATCAAATCCGGCCAGACTTTAAATCAGCAAGAGATGACGCATCTGGTTAACGCCTTATTCCAAACCAAGTCCCCTTTTACTTGCCCTCACGGGCGTCCGGTTGTTGTTCGTCTTTCGCTTGATGAGATCCAGCGCCGATTTCTGAGATGAAAAAAATATTCATCATCACCGGACCTACCGGTGCTGGGAAAACCCCTCTGGCGGTGGAAGTGGCAAAACGGATTAACGGCGAAATCATTTCTGCAGATTCCTGTCAAATTTATAAAAGACTCGATATCGGAACCGCCAAGCCAGCACCCGCTTTGCTTTCCTCGATCAAACATTATTTAGTGAATTTTCTGGAACCAGTCTTGTCTTACAGTGTTTTCCAATTTGTTTCCGATTGCAAAACTGCGGTAGAGGAGATTGAAGGAAAAGGTAAAATTCCGATTGTAGTCGGAGGGTCAATATTTTATTTAAAAGTTCTTTATGACGGCATCGCAGAAGGGATTCCTCAGGAGGAGGGCATCCATGAGAAAATTCAGAATCTACGCGAGAAAGAGGGGTTGGAATATCTTTATCAAGAATTAAAAAAGGTCGATCCAAGCGTGGCAGAAAAAATTAAGCCCCAGGACACCCAGCGTATCAGCCGTGCTTTGGAAGTGTATTATGGGACTGGACGGAAACTTTCAGACTGGTGGCGTGAAGGGAATCACCAGGGTATTCTGAGAGGCAAGATTGGTTTTTGCTTAACTTTACCCCGGTCAGAACTTTATGGAAGAATTAACAGACGGGTCGAACAGATGATCGCGGCGGGCTGGGTTGATGAGGTCAGAGGCTTACTGAATGAAAAAAAAGCAGGAGAATGGGCAGCCTTTAACGCCGTTGGATACCGGGAAATTATCGATTATCTGAAGGGTCACAACGATCTTCCCCACACGATTGAAGCAATTCAAAAAAGGACCCGGCATTATGCCAAGCGGCAGCTTACTTTTTTACGAAGGATTAAAGATTTAGAGTGGCTCGATATCTATCAACTCGGATTTGAAGAGACCGTTAATGCCGTATCGAAAAGAATTTTAAGTGAAAGTCAGTCGTTATGAATCGGCGTACGAACGGTATTCTACTATTGTTCTTTTTAATCACCTGGCAGGGTATTCAAAGCGAGATTCTTAAAACGAAACGGGCTTTTCTAGGTATGGGTGGAGGAACGATTACAGTCTGGGACAAGGATTTTCGCCATTTTTACGGATATCGCTTATTCAGCGGTGAGCTTTTTCTTCTCCATTTTGATATCGGAGTCTGTCATGATTCCTTGTTCGGTGGTACGAAGCTTACTTATATCCTTAAATATAGAGTTTTATGGAAAAATGAAAATTTAGTTCCCACAGCGGATGTTAAAGATAAAGTCCCTGGAATTTTCCGCTGGAAAGAAAGAATCGGAAATCTGGGAATTCGCTATTTTCGGAAACCCCTGCTCGGTTTTGAATATTATCTGGGAGGAGGTGCAACCGCCCATCTGGTTTCCGAGGTGATTACGGATGACCAAAATCCAATTTATTCTGACAGCGTAGGCACCCGAATCAGTTTTGGAGGTTATGGTGAAATTGGTTTACAAAAGGAAATCGCAGATCACTTTATTGTTTTTATAGAAGTAGAGTTGAACTATACAAGAATTGAACCGTTTTTTTTTGAAGAAGTGGGGGGAGGGGTGATTCTGTTCGGAATTAGATTCGGTAACTAATGAGGCATGAATTTTTTATTAAGGGATTAGGTGAAGAGAGAAAAGCGAAGATAGATCTCGATGATTTTGTCTCCCCAAATTTCAGAAAAAAAGGTGCCCAACGCCAGAAACGGACCAAACGAGATTTTTCCCTTCCAGCCAATTTTTCCTATACTCAGTCCTACGAGACTAACCAGCGTCCCTACTAAGGAGCCGAGGAATAAGGTCAGGAGGACTCCTTTTATCCCAAGAAAACATCCTACCATGGCCAGGAATTTAACATCCCCGCCGCCCATGCTTTCCTTTTTTAAAATCCACTCTCCTAACAGTCCAATCAAATAAAGAAGGCCGCCGCCGAGCAGTCCTCCCCCCAGAGATTGGAGTGGTGTCAATTCTCCCGGCAGAAAAGCTGAAGCTAAACCGAGTATGATGCCTGGTAGGGTTATTTTATCGGGGATTAGAAAGGTTTCTAAATCTATAAAAAACGTTAAAAGCAAAAAGAAATTAAAAACAACCAAGATGATGGGGAGGGGATTTCTCCAGGAGAGAGAGAACAAGTCGAAATGGACAACGAGAAAGACAAAGAAAATGGCTGATAGAATTTCTACAAAGGGGTAGCGCAGTCCAATGGGTTTCTGACAATCGGCACAACGGCCCTTGAGCCATAGAAAACTGATGACCGGGATATTATGCCAGGGTTTTATTTTTTTCCGGCAGTGGGGACAGGATGAAGCAGGTCGAATGATGGAAAGATTGCGGGGCAACCGATAAATACATACATTGAAAAAACTGCCCAAAGAGAGTCCCAGGATTCCGATAATACAATAAAAAAACAGACTTCCCATTTGTTGTTTTAGTCTCGATAAAGGTTATATTCCTTATCAATTTTTTTAAGCTGACTTTTCAGAAGGTGGCGTTTAATGGGAGAAAGTTTGTCGATAAATAATACTCCCTGAAGATGGTCGATTTCGTGTTGAATGACCCGCGCGAGCAAACCCTCTGCTTCCAGCCGCAGAGCCTGACCTTTTAGATTTTGCGCTTCGATTATGATTTTTTCCGGACGCAGGAT
>Ga0247727_10006191_pt1 | contig 23664 bp, 24 predicted proteins | sample WisWelCaveWW1625_FD_202498 | JGI IMG/M metagenome (GOLD analysis project Ga0247727, IMG submission 202498) | Biofilm microbial communities from Wishing Well Cave, Virginia, United States - WW16-25 | ecosystem: Environmental > Aquatic > Deep subsurface > Groundwater > Cave microbial mat | place...
CCCCGCACCTCGTGGCAGGTCTCGCGCATCAGTTTCGCGCGCGGATCGTGGTTCTTGTAGACGCGGTGGCCGAAACCCATCAGCCGCACGCTGCTCTGCTTGTCCTTCACTTTCTTGATGAAGTCGCCGACCTTGGAAACGTCACCGATCTCTTCCAGCATCTCCAGGCAGGCCTCGTTGGCGCCGCCGTGCGCCGGGCCCCACAGGCAGGCGATGCCGGCGGAGATGCAGGCGAAGGGGTTGGCGCCCGAGGAACCGGACAGCCGCACCGTGGAGGTGGAGGCGTTCTGCTCGTGGTCGGCGTGCAGGATGAAGATCCGGTCCAGCGCGCGCACCAGCACCTCGTTGACCTTGTATTCCTCGGCCGGCACCGCGAACATCATGCGCATGAAATTGGCGGTGTAGGAAAGATCGTTCTTCGGGTACATGAACGGCTGGCCGACCGAATACTTGTAGGCCATCGCCACGATGGTGGGCAGCTTGGCGATCAGCCGGAAAGCCGAGATGGTGCGGTGCTCCGCGTTACTGATGTCGAGCGCGTCATGGTAAAACGCGGAGAGCGCGCCGACGACTCCAACCATGGTCGCCATCGGGTGCGCGTCGCGCCGGAAGCCGGTGAAGAAGCGGTTGATCTGCTCGTGCACCATGGTGTGGTGCATCACGGTGCTTACGAAATTCCCCTTCTGCTTCGCATCCGGAAGCTCGCCGTTCAGCAGCAGGTAGCAAACCTCCAGGAAATCGCAGTGCTGCGCCAGCTGCTCGATCGGGTAGCCGCGGTACAGCAGCACGCCGGCGTCGCCGTCGATGTAGGTGATGGTCGAATTGCAGCTCGCAGTGGAGAGGAAACCCGGGTCGTAGGTGAACATCCCCGATTTGCCGTAGAGCGCGCGGATGTCCACCACATCCGGGCCGATGGTACCCGACATCACCGGTAACTCGATGCTCTTGCCGTCGGGCAGGGTCAGGCTGGCTTTCTTGTCCATGTGCTTTCCTCGTCTGAACAGGGGAAGCTGGGTTTCCCTGTTATTGCGAAACAGCGCGCAGCCGCGCCACGATTCCGCCGAACTTCACGTCGTAGCGGTCGCTGCGCCCGCTGACGATGTCCCACAAGTCGTTGTCCTGGAGATCGAGCAGCTCGACGAGTTCTTTGTCGCCTGGGTTTTTCTTCAGATATTTTTCAAGCAGCAAATCAAGTTCAAGCAATCCACGACGGCACTTCCAAACCAACCTGTTTTGTTCGACTCGATCCATCACTTGTCCTCAGCTCCGCCTCAGACTGTTCGCCGGACCATCAATTCCTTGATCTTGCCGATCGCCTTGGTCGGGTTCAAGCCCTTCGGGCAGACGTCGACGCAGTTCATGATGGTATGGCAGCGGAACAGGCGGTACGGATCCTCGAGGTTGTCGAGGCGCTCGCTGGTTTCCTGGTCGCGCGTGTCGGCGATGAAACGGTAGGCCTGCAGCAGGCCCGCCGGGCCGACGAACTTGTCCGGGTTCCACCAAAATGACGGGCAGGCAGTCGAGCAGCAGGCGCAGAGGATGCATTCGTAGAGGCCGTTCAGCTCCTCGCGCTCCACCGGCGACTGCAGGCGCTCGCGCTCAGGCGGCGCGTCGTGATTCACCACGTAGGGCTTGATCGAGTGGTATTGCTTGAAGAACTGGGTCATGTCGACGATCAGGTCGCGGATCACCGGCAGCCCGGGCAGCGGGCGCAGCGCCACCTGCTCGGGCAGCTCGGCGATCTTGGTGACGCAGGCGAGGCCGTTCTTGCCGTTGATGTTCATCGCGTCCGAGCCGCACACGCCCTCGCGGCAGGAGCGCCGGAACGCGAACGAGTCGTCCATCTCCTTCACCCGCACCAGCGCGTCGAGCAGCATGTGGTCCGAATGCTCGAGCTTGACGTCGTAATCCTTCATGTACGGCTTTTCGTCCTTGTCCGGATCGTAACGATAAATGGATATCTTCATTAGTAAGTCCTGACCTTGGGCTCGAACGATGCAACCGACATCGGCTTCAAGTGCACCGGCTTATATGAGAGGCGGTTGCCCTCCTTGTACCAGAGCGTGTGCTTCATCCAGTTCTTGTCGTCGCGGTCCGGGAAATCGGCGCGCGCCTGCGCGCCGCGGCTCTCTTTGCGCGCCTCGGCCGAAACGATGGTGGCCAGCGCAGTCTCGACCAGATTGTCCAACTCCAGCGCCTCGACCCGCGCCGTATTGAAGACTTTCGATTTATCCTGGATGTAGGTCCTCTGCGCGCGATCGGCGATGAGCTTTACCTTCTCCACCCCTTTGAGCAGCTCATCCGGGAACCGGAACACCCCGCAATGCGCCTGCATGGCGCGCCGCAGATCCGTCAGCACGTCCACCACGCGCTCGCCCGCGGCGTTCGCATCCAGTCGCGCGAGGCGCGCGCGCGTGCCGTCCCCCGCGTCCTTGGGCAGCGTGCGGTGCGGGCTCGGTATGCCGCGGATGTCCTTGATCACCTGCTCGCCCGCCGCCTTGCCGAACACCACCAGGTCGAGCAGCGAGTTGGTGCCGAGGCGGTTGGCGCCATGCACCGAAACGCAGGCGCATTCGCCCACGGCATAGAAGCCGGGGACGATGCTTTCCAAGTTGTTGCCTTCGGGCACCACCACATGGCCGGTGTACTTGGTCGGGATCCCGCCCATCTGGTAATGCACCGTCGGCACCACCGGGATCGGGTCGCGGATCGGGTCGGCGTTGGCGAATTTGATCGAGATTTCGCGGATGCCCGGCAGGCGCTGCATGATGTCTTCGGGCTTGAGGTGGCTGAGTTTCAGCAGCACGTGGTCGGCGTGCGGCCCGCAGCCGCGGCCTTCCTTGATTTCTGTGGTCATGGCGCGCGACACCACGTCGCGGCTCGCCAGGTCCTTGGCGTTGGGCGCGTAGCGCTCCATGAAGCGCTCGCCGTCCTTGTTGACGAGAAAACCGCCCTCGCCGCGCACCCCCTCGGTGATCAGCACGCCCGCGCCGTAGACGCCGGTAGGGTGGAACTGGAAGAATTCCATGTCCTCCAGCGGGATGCCGGCGCGCGCCGCCATGCCCAGGCCGTCGCCGGTGTTGATGAAAGCGTTGGTGCTGGCGTGGAAGATCCGCCCGGAACCGCCGGTGGCGAACAGCGTCGCCTTGGCCTGCAGGATCGAGACCTCGCCGGTCTCCATCTCCAGCGCCGTGACGCCGAGCACCGCGCCGTCCTGCGGGTCGCGGATCAGGTCCAGCGCCATCCACTCTACGAAAAACTGGGTACTGGAGCGCACGTTCTGCTGGTACAGCGTGTGCAGCATGGCGTGGCCGGTGCGGTCGGCAGCGGCGCAGGAGCGCATTGCCATCTTGGCGCTGCCGTAGTTCTGCGTGTGGCCGCCGAACGGGCGCTGGTAGATCTTGCCGTTCTCCAGCCGGTCGAAGGGCATGCCCATGTGCTCGAGCTCGACCACCACCTCGTTGGCGCGGCGGCACATGTACTCGATCGCGTCCTGGTCGCCAAGGTAATCGGAGCCCTTGACCGTGTCGTACATGTGCCAGTGCCAGTTGTCCTCGGTCGAATTGGCCAGCGGCGCGGCAATACCGCCCTGCGCGGCGACGGTATGCGAGCGGGTCGGGAATACCTTGGTCAGCACCGCCACCTTGAGGTCGGCGCGCGCCAACTCCAGCGCCGCGCGCATGCCGGAGCCCCCTGCCCCCACAACGAGAGCGTCGAATCGGCGTACCGCGTATGTTCCGAGCTTCATCGCCACAGGATTTGGATGCTCCAGCCCAGGTAAGACGCGATCACCAGCAGTGTGCCGACCTGCAGGCCCAGCCGCAGGCCATCCGGCTTGATGTAGTCCATGAGGATGTCGCGCACGCCGACCCAGGCGTGCCAGACGAGGCTGACGGCGAAAAGCAGCGTCGCCACGCGCATCCAGCCCTGATCAAACAGATCGCGCCACACCACATAAGTAATAGGTTCAATCAAAATCAAGACAAAAACGGCAATAACCGAATAAACGGCCATGATCACCGCGGTGATGCGCTGCGCGAGCCAGTCGCGCAGGCCGTAGTGCGCGCCGGTAACGACGCGGCTTACCACAGCTTCCACCCCAAAGCCGCGGTGAGCGCGAAACTCACGCCGAGGGCAATCCAGCTGGTCAGGCGCGCGGTCGCCAGATCGATGCCCTTGTCCAGATCGAGGAACAGGTAGCGGATGCCGGCGCAGAAATGGTGGCAGTAGGCCCAGATCAGCACCAGCAGCGACAATTTCACCGGCCAGAGCCCGGCGTAATGCTTGATTTTCTCGAAGGCGGCTTCCGACGAAAGGCTGCGGTCCAGCATCCAAAGCAGCCAGACCATGGAGACAAAAAGGAGCGCCCCGCTGATCCGGTGCAGGATCGAAATCCAGCCCGTCACCGGCAGCCGGATTTCGAAAAGCAGCGCTTGCAGGCTGAGATACTTCGGCCGGGGTCTCCGGGCCGCCGTCTTGACCGCTGCTTCGGACATGTTGCGAGGATTATATCTCTGCGGCGGTGCGGTAGAATCGAATCTCCCGTTGCGAGCGGCATATTCCCCGGAGTTCTCAATGTCCAAAGCCCCCATCCGAGTCGCCGTGACCGGCGCCGCCGGCCAGATCGGCTACGCACTTCTGTTTCGCATCGCCGGCGGCGAAATGCTCGGCAAAGACCAGCCGGTGATCCTGCAGATGCTGGAGATTCCGGACGAAAAGGCGCAGAAGGCGCTCAAGGGCGTGATGATGGAGCTGGACGACTGCGCCTTTCCCCTGCTCCACGGCATGGTGCCGACCGCCGACCCGATGGTGGCGTTCAAGGACGCGGGTGTGGCGCTGCTGGTAGGCGCACGGCCGCGCGGCCCCGGCATGGAGCGCAAGGACCTGCTGGAGGCGAACGGTAAGATCTTCGGCCCCCAGGGCCAGGCGCTGGACAAGGTGGCCGGGCGCAACGTCAAAGTGCTGGTGGTAGGCAACCCCGCCAACACCAACTGCCTCATCGCGATGAAGAACGCGCCCAGCCTGAAACCGTCGCAGTTCACCGCCATGATGCGGCTGGACCACAACCGGGCGACGTCCCAGGTCGCTCAAAAGGTGGGTAAGGCTGTTTCTTCCATTAAAAAGATCACCATTTGGGGCAATCACTCTGCCACCCAGTATCCGGACCTGTTCCAGGCCGAGGCCGAAGGAAAAAAGGTCTGGCCGATGATCAACGACCAGGCCTGGCTCGAAGCCACCTTTATCCCGACGCTGCAAAAGCGCGGCGCCGCCATCATCGAGGCGCGCGGCCTCTCCTCGGCGGCGAGCGCGGCCAACGCGGCGATCGACCACCTGCGCGACTGGTCGCTCGGCACCCGCGAGGGCGACTGGGTCTCCATGGGCGTCCCCTCCGACGGCAGCTACGGCATCCCCGAGGGCGTGCTTTACGGCTACCCGGTGACCTGCAAGGGCGGCAAGTTCGAGATCGTCAGGGGCATCGAGGTCAGCGACTTCAACCGCAAGCGCATGGACGCGACGCTCAAGGAACTGCACGAGGAACGGGACGGCGTCAAACACCTACTGGGCTAAGGGGGTCACGGTGTCGGCAGGGAAGGCGTTCCGCAAGGCGGTCGCTGACGAAAGGCCGTTGCAGGTCATGGGCGCGATCTGCGCCTATCACGCGCTGATCGCCAAGCGCAGCGGTTACAGGGCGATCTACCTCTCTGGCGGCGGCGTCGCCGCCGGGTCGCTGGGCATGCCGGACCTCGGCATCTCCAACCTCGACGACGTCCTCATCGACGTGCGCCGCATCACCGACGTCTGCGACCTGCCGCTGCTGGTGGACGTGGACACCGGCTTCGGCGCGAGCGCTTTCAACGTCGCGCGCACCACGCGCTCGCTGATCAAGGCCGGCGCCGGCGCAATGCACATGGAAGACCAGGTCGGCGCCAAGCGCTGCGGCCACCGCCCGAACAAGGAACTGGTTTCGAAGCAAGAGATGTGCGACCGCATCAAGGCGGCGGTCGATGCGCGCACCGATCCCTCCTTCGTGATCATGGCACGCACCGACAGCCTGGCCGGCGAGGGACTGGATGCTGCGATTTCAAGATCAATGAAATACGTGGCAGCAGGCGCGGACATGATCTTTCCCGAGGCGATCACCGAGCTCGCGATGTACCGCCAGTTCGCCGGCGCAGTGAAAGTGCCGGTGCTGGCCAACATCACGGAGTTCGGTCAGACGCCGCTGTTCACCGTGGACGAACTGCGCTCGGCCAATGTCGCCATCGTGCTCTACCCTCTTTCCGCGTTCAGGGCGATGAACAAGGCCGCATTGAATGTTTACCGGAGCACCAGGGAAAAAGGCTCCCAGAAAGACGTCGTCGGAACCATGCAAACCCGCGACGAACTGTACGACTACCTGGACTACCATTCCTACGAACGGAAACTGGACAAGCTCTTTACCCGTGAACGATCTTAAGCCGAAGAAATCGGTCGCCCTGTCCGGCGTCGCGGCCGGCAACACCGCGCTATGCACGGTCGGGCGCACCGGCAACGACCTGCACTACCGCGGCTACGACATCCTGGATCTCGCCGACCAGGCGGAATTCGAAGAAGTCGCCTATCTGCTGATTCACGAGAAGCTTCCCACCGGTAAACAGCTTTCAGAATACAAGACCAGGCTCAAATCACTGCGCGGACTGCCGCAGGCCCTGAAGACCGCTCTCGAACAGATTCCGAAGACCGCCCACCCCATGGACGTGATGCGCACCGGCTGCTCGGTGCTCGGCAGCCTCGAACCGGAGCAGAACGGCCACGCGATCGAAGGCGCGCGCGGCATCGCCGACCGGCTGATGGCGTGCTTCGGCTCGATGCTGCTCTACTGGCACCACTACGCGAACGGCGGCCGCCGCATCGAGACAGAGTCGGATGACGACTCCATCGGCGGCCACTATTTGAATCTCCTGCACAATAGAAAACCCAGCACCGAGTGGGTGCGCGCAATGCATACCTCCCTGAACCTGTACGCCGAGCACGAATTCAACGCCAGCACCTTCACCTGCCGCGTGATCACCGGCACCGGCTCGGACATGTATTCGGCGATCACCGGCGGCATCGGCGCGCTGCGCGGCCCCAAGCACGGCGGCGCGAACGAGGTTTCCGACGAGATCCAGAAACGCTACCGTTCTGCCGACGAAGCGGAGGCTGACATTCGCCGGCGCATCGCAGCGAAGGAAATCGTAATCGGCTTCGGCCACCCGGTCTACACCACCGGCGACCCGCGCAACAAGGTAATCAAGACCGTCGCCGAGCAGCTGTCGAAGGAGGCAAGGGACCTGGCGCAGTACCAGATCGCCGACCGCATCGAGTCGGTGATGTGGGCCGAGAAGAAGATGTTCGCCAACCTCGACTGGTTCAGCGCGGTCTCCTACAGCCGGATGGGCGTGCCGACGCTGCATTTCACGCCGCTGTTCGTGATCTCGCGCACCAGCGGCTGGGCGGCGCACGTCATCGAGCAGCGCATCGACGGCAAGATCATCCGCCCGAGCGCCAACTACACCGGCCCCGAGAACCGCCAGTGGGTGCCACTCACGAATCGAGGCTGAGGCCATGGCTCAATACGAATCCGACCTGACGAAATTCATGCGCGAATACCTCGAGCAGCATCCCGAGGAGCGCGAATCGCAAAAGAAGGGCCGCGCCATCTGGTGGGATCACGCCGGCAACGAGCGCACGCCGCCGGATCCCGTCCAGCACTCGCCCAAGGCGGGAGGCAACGAGTACCTCTTCAAACCGCTGTCGGACGAAGAACAGGATCCGAAATAGTGTCCTCGCATGTTGCCAATGTCCGGCCAAAAGCCGACAAGGTCCTGACTATGATCGCCGACTACGCCAAGAACTATTCCGTCAACAGCGACGAGGCGTATGACACCGCCCGCTGCTGCCTGATGGACAGCCTGGGCTGCGGTTTCGAGGCGCTCGAGTACCCGGCCTGCACCAAGCTGATGGGGCCGATCGTCAAAGGAACCACGGTGCCCAAGGGCGCACGGGTGCCGGGCACCCAGTTCCGGCTCGACCCGGTGCAGGCGGCGTTCAACATCGGCGCGATGATCCGCTGGCTGGATTTCAACGACACCTGGCTCGCCGCCGAGTGGGGCCATCCTTCCGACAACCTGGGCGGAATTCTTGCGACCGCGGATTGGTTGTCCAGAAATGGGAAAACTTTACATGTAAGAGACGTGCTCACGGCAATGATCAAGGCGCATGAAATCCAGGGCGTGCTGGCCCTCGAAAACAGCTTCAACCGCGTTGGCCTCGACCACGTAGTGCTGGTGAAGGTGGCCTCGACCGCGGTGGTTTCTCATTTGTTAGGTTTAAATAAAGAAGAAACCATAAATGCGGTCTCCCAAGCGTGGGTGGACGGGCAAAGCTTGCGCACCTACCGCCACTCGCCGAACACCGGTTCGAGGAAAAGCTGGGCGGCGGGCGACGCGACGGCGCGCGCGGTGCGCCTCGCGCTCATCAGCCAGACCGGCGAAATGGGCTACCCTTCCGTGCTGACGGCCAAGGGCTGGGGTTTTTACGACGTGCTGTTCAAGGGCAAGCCATTCAAATTCCAGCGCCCCTTCGGCAGCTACGTGATGGAGAACGTGCTGTTCAAGATTTCCTTCCCGGCCGAGTTCCATTCGCAGACCGCCGTGGAATGCGCGATGCAGCTGCATGGAGAGTTGAATCGTTCGGGAAAGAGAGTAGAAGACATAAGGAAGATTAAAATCAGAACGCATGAAGCGGCGATCCGCATCATCGACAAGAAAGGGCCACTGAACAACCCGGCCGACCGCGATCATTGCATTCAATACATGATCGCTGTGCCTCTCATTTTCGGTCGCCTGACCGCGGCGGACTATGAAGATGACGTTGCTTCAGATGTCAGAATTGATCAATTGAGAAATAAGATCGTGTGCGTCGAGGAAAAGCGATTCACACGCGAGTACCACGCGCCGGACAAGCGCTCGATCGCCAACGCGCTGACGGTCGAATTCAAGGACGGCGCGAAGCTGGAGGAAGTGGTGTGCGAATACCCGATCGGCCACAAGCGCCGCCGCAAGGAAGGCATGCCTCTGCTGGTGGAGAAGTTCAAGACCAATCTCGCACGCCGCTTCCCCGCGAAGCAGCAGAAGGCGATCCTCGACCTGTGCCTGGATCCGGCGCGGCTGGAGAGGACACCGGTGAACGAATTTGTCGATATGATGGTGATATGAAAGCACGACTGGAACGGCGCATCGCCGAGCTTTCGCGGGAAATCCGGAGTTACCCGACACCGGTCGCGCGCTGCGACGAGCAGCTGACCGGATTGATCGAAGAGCGGGCAAGGCTGTTGCAGCAATTGAACGAATTTCAGGAAAAACCCGACGGAGGCTTCAATGCCGCATAACCTGCACAACACCCTGCTGCCGCTCAAGGGCGGAAAGTTCTACTCCCTGCCCCTGTTGGGCAAGGCCTTGAACGTGAAGATCGAGCGCCTGCCGGTGTCGATCCGCATCGTGCTCGAATCGGTGCTGCGCAACTGCGACGGCAAGAAGGTCACCGAGGCGCACGTGCGCGAACTGGCCAACTGGAAGCCGAACGCCACGCGCACCGAGGAGATTCCGTTTGTGCTGGCGAGGATCGTGCTGCAGGACTTCACCGGCGTGCCTCTGCTCTGCGACCTCGCGGCGATGCGCGGCGTGGCGCAGAAGATGGGCAAGGATCCCAAGCTGATCGAGCCGCTGGTGCCGGTGGATCTGGTGGTGGACCACTCGGTGCAGGTCGACCACTACGGCAACAAGAACGCGCTCGATCTCAACATGAAGCTGGAATTCAAGAGGAACGAGGAGCGCTACCAGTTCATGAAATGGGGCATGCAGGCCTTCGACACGTTCAAGGTGGTGCCGCCGGGCATCGGCATCGTGCACCAGGTGAACCTGGAGTACCTGGCGCGCGGCGTGCACCTCAAAGACGGCATCTACTATCCGGATACGCTGGTCGGCACCGACAGCCACACCACGATGATCAACGGCATCGGCGTGGTCGGCTGGGGCGTCGGCGGCATCGAAGCCGAAGCCGGCATGCTCGGCCAGCCGGTGTATTTCCTGACGCCGGATGTCGTGGGCGTGAACCTCAAGGGCAAGCTGCACCCGGCCTGCACGGCAACCGATCTGGTCCTCACCGTGACCGAGATGCTGCGCAAGGCCAAGGTGGTCGGCAAGTTCGTCGAATTCTACGGCGAAGGTTGCGCCTCGCTTTCCGTCACCAACCGCGCCACCGTCGCCAACATGGCGCCCGAGTATGGCGCAACCATGGGCTTGTTCCCGGTAGACGACAAGACCATCGCCTACTTCAAGGGCACCGGGCGCACGGACGCCGAGATAGACGCCCTGCAGGCCTACTTCAAGGCGCAGCAGATGTACGGCGTGCCCAAAGCCGGCGCGATCGACTACAGCCAGAACCTGGAACTCGACCTGTCCACGGTGATGCCGTCGCTGGCGGGACCCAAGCGTCCGCAGGACCGCATCAACCTGGACAAGGTGAAAAGCACCTTCACCAGCCTGTTTTCGGAGCCCGTCAAGGACAACGGCTTCGGCAAGAAACCGGATGAACTGCAAAAACCCTACCGTACTTACGACGGCCTCGACATCAGGAACGGCGACGTGCTGATCGCGGCGATTACCTCTTGCACCAACACCTCCAATCCGGGCGTGCTGCTGGCCGCCGGTCTGCTGGCGAAGAAGGCCGTCGAGCTGGGCCTCAAGGTCAAGCCGCACATCAAGACCTCGCTCGCGCCCGGCTCGCGCGTGGTCACCGAGTACCTGACCAAGGCGGGCCTGCTGCCTTACCTGGAGAAGCTCGGCTTCTACCTCGCCGGCTACGGTTGCACCACCTGCATCGGCAATTCGGGACCGCTGTCGCAGCCGATCGAGGAAGCCATCGTCAAGAACGAGCTGGTGTGCGCTGCGGTGCTCTCGGGCAACCGCAATTTCGAGGCCCGCATCCACGCCAACATCCGCGCAAACTTCCTCGCCTCGCCGCCGCTGGTGGTCGCCTACGCCATTGCCGGAACGGTGCTGAAGGACTTCAAGACCGAACCGCTCGGCAAGTCCACGGACGGGCAGGACGTCTACATCGGCCACATCTGGCCGGGCGCGGACGAGGTGCAGGCGCTGATGAAACTGGCGATGGACGCACCGACGTTCCGGCGGCTTTACTCCGACCTCAACAGCGCCAACCCGATGTGGAAGAAGATCTCCGCGCCGACCGGCCAGGTCTACAGCTGGCCCGCCTCCACCTACATCGCCGAGCCGCCATTCTTCAGGGACTTCGGCATGAAGCACGGCAGCACCGGCAACATCTCGGGCGCCAGGGTGCTGGGCGTGTTCGGCGATTCGGTCACCACCGACCACATCAGCCCTGCGGGCTCGATCAAGCCGACCGCGCCCGCCGGCATCTACCTGCAGGAGAACGACGTCGCGGTGGCGGATTTCAACAGCTACGGCGCGCGCCGCGGCAACCATGACGTGATGATGCGCGGCACCTTTGCCAATGTGCGTATCAAGAACCTGATGCTACCGGGCACCGAAGGCGGGCTTACCCTGTATAAAGGTGAAAAGCTGCCGATCTACGACGCCGCGATGCGCTACATCGCCGACGGGGTGCCCACCGTCATCTTCGGCGGCGAGGAATACGGCACCGGTTCCTCGCGCGACTGGGCGGCCAAGGGCACGCAACTGCTCGGCGTCAAGGCGGTGATCACGCGCAGCTTCGAGCGCATCCACCGCTCCAACCTGGTCGGCATGGGCGTGCTGCCGCTGCAGTTCCTCGGCAACGACAGCGTGACCTCGCTCGGCATCAAGGGCGACGAGGAAATCTCGATATCGGGCTTGCACGACATCCGTCCGCAGCAGGAATTAATGCTCGAAATAAAAAGGCAGGACGGAACGAAACAACAAATCAAGGTCAAATCGCGCATCGATACCGCCATCGAGGTCGACTATTACAAGCACGGCGGCATCCTGCCCTACGTGCTGCGCGAGCTGATCTCCAAGGCCGGGCCGGCGCAGGTGAAGGCGGCGTAACCGCTAGGCGGCAGCGATGACGACGGGACAGGACACGCCGGTCCCGCCCAGGCCGCAATAGCCGTCCGGGTTCTTGCCGAGGTACTGCTGGTGGTAGTCCTCGGCGTAGTAGAACTCGGGAGCGGCGCGGATTTCCGTGGTGATTTTGCCGTGACCTGTTTTTCGCAGCTCTATCTCAAAAACTTCCTTCGAAGACAAAGCCGACATCAACTGCGCATCGCCATACGCATAGATCGTCGAACGGTACTGCGTGCCCGAGTCGTTGCCCTGGCGCATGCCCTGCGTCGGGTCGTGGCCTTCCCAGAACGCCTTGAGCAGCGTCTCGTAGCCGACGTTCTGCGGGTCGAACACCACCAGCACCGCCTCCGTGTGGTTGGTGAATCCGGAGCAGACTTCCTCGTAGGTCGGATTCCCGGTCTCGCCGCCGGCGTAACCGACCGCGGTGCTGTAGACGCCGGGAATATTCCAGAACAGCTTTTCCGCGCCCCAGAAGCAGCCCAGGCCGAATACCGCGCGCTGCATGCCCTCAGGGAACGGCGGCACGATGCGGTTGCCGTTGACGAAATGCCTCTCGGGCACCGGCATCGTCGCGGTGCGCCCGGGCAGCGTGCCGCCCGCGGGCAACAGCGTTTTCATTTTCTTCATGAAGGCAAACATGGTCGGCACTCCTCGGACACTAGAATAGCACCATGAAAATGTGCATTTACGGCGCCGGCGCGGTCGGCGGGCTGATCGCCGCGCGGCTCGCGCAGGCGGGCCGCGAGGTCTCAGTCGTCGCCCGGGGAGCCCAGCTTACAGCGATCCGGGAGCGAGGGCTGCGCGTACTTTCCGAGGAGAAAGAATTCTCGGTAAAGATCAAGGCGGACACAGATCCTGCAAAGCTAGGACCCCAGGACTACGTGATCGTCGCGGTCAAGGGCCAGAGCCTGCCCGAGGTCGCCGCGGGCATTGCGCCGCTGCTCGGCCCGGATACCTCGATCGTCACCGCGATGAACGGCGTGCCGTGGTGGTTCTTCGACCGGCTGCCTTTCGCGAGCGAAAGACCTGACAGCGGCGGCGGCAAACTGCGGCTGGAAACGCTCGATCCCGGCAGCAGCCTCGCCAGGGCCATGCCGACGGAGCGGATCGTCGGCTGCGTCATCCATCTGGCCGCCTCGACGCCCGAACCGGGCCTGATCCGCCACAGCATGGGCAGGCGCCTGATCCTCGGCGAGCCCGGCGGCAGGAACACCGCGCGCACCCAGGTGATCGTCGCTGCGCTCAAGGCCGCAGGCTTCGAAGCCGAAGCGAGCGGCTTCATCGAGAAGGATTTCTGGGTCAAGCTGCTGGGCAACATCAGTTTCAACCCGGTATCGGCGCTCACGCTCGCCACCGCCAACCGGCTGATCGCCGACGACTACGTCAAGGCCTACATGATCGCGATCATGCGCGAGTGCCTCGCGATCGGCCGCGCGGTCGGCGTGGACGCCGACATCGACCCAGAAGCACGCATGGACATGGCACGCAACCTCGGCGTGTTCAAGACCTCGATGCTCCAGGACATGGAGGCCGGCAAGCCGCTCGAGATCGACGGCTTGCTCACCGGCACGCTGGAAATCGCGCGCCAGGCCCGGGTCGCGGCGCCGTTCACCGAGAGCCTGCTCGGCCTGACCCGCGTGCGCGCCGTATCGTCCGGCCAGTACTAGCCCGGCAGCGCCGGCGTGTCCTGCGGCACGAAGAAATCAGGCAGGAACTTGGTCGCACCCGGCACCGCCGCGTAGCCCGAGAAATCGCGCACTCCCGCGGCGTGCAGCACCAGGTCGTCGATGCAGAAGTTGCCGGTGAATTCGCGGCTCGGCCGGCACAGGATCGCGTGCGCCGCGTCGGCCATGATCTCGGGCTTGCGCGATTGCTTTATCATCGCCTCGCCGCCGAGCATCTGCACCGCGGCGGTGGCGATGGTGGTGCGCGGCCACAGAGAATTGGCGGCGATGCCGTCCTTTCTGAATTCCTCGGCCCAGGCCAGCGTGCACATGCTCATACCGAACTTGGCCATCGTATAGGCGACGTGCGGCGCAAACCACTTCGGCGACATGTCCAGCGGCGGGCTCAAGGTCAGGATATGCGGATTGCGCGATTTCTTCAGGTGCGGAATGCAGCTGCGCCCGGCCAGATAGGTGCCGCGCGCATCGACGCCGTTCATCAGGTCGTAGCGCTTCATGTCGCAGGCGAGCGTGCCGGTGAGCTGGATCGCGCTGGCGTTGTTCACCAGGATGTCGATGCCGCCGAAGGTCGCGACCGCTTTTTCAACCGCTGCAATCACCTGCGGCTCTTCACGGATATCGCACTGCACCCCCAGCCCCTTGCCGCCGGCCTTCTCGATTTCCGCCACTGCGCTGTGGATGGTGCCCGGCAGCTTGGGGTGCGGCTCGCTGGTTTTGGCCGCGATCACGACGTTGGCGCCGTCGCGCGCGGCGCGCACTGCGATCGCCAGCCCGATGCCGCGGCTGCCGCCGGTGATGAACAGGGTTTTTCCTTGCAGGCTCATGACGTTTCCTTGTCGGCTCTCGCGCAACGCGCGGAGGAGCAGTCGGTAGAATATACCTCCACTCGTGGAGAAAACAGCGAATCCTCATCGTCTCTGCGTGGCCCCGATGATGGACTGGACGGATTTCATAGAGCGTGATCGCCGCCTGGTACACCGTGGTACACCCCGACTAAAAGCTGCACACGAGGCTCAAGAGGTCGGCGGCGCTCAACGCTCCCGGAGGATTTCCGCGATGAAGGAATCCCCGTATTCCTCAAGCTTCTTCTGCCCCACCCCCTGCACGTCGAGGAACTCGTCGCGCGTCCGCGGCTTCCGGGCCGCCATATCCTGCAGCGTCCGGTCGCTGAAGACTACGAACGCCGGCACTTTGCGCTCGTCCGCCAGCTTCTTGCGCAGCGCGCGCAGCCGCTCGAACAGCCCCGCGTCCGGAATCGCTTTCGCCGGCTCCGCGCGCTTGTTCTTGTGGTCCTTCTTCGCCGGTACTCCAGCGGCAGGGCGCGCGTCCCCGACGATGTCGCGCTTGAGGCAGCTGCCGCAGGACTCGCCGCAGGCCGCGATCACTTCCGCGAAATGGCGAGCGAGACGGCGCCAGAGGCAGGAGCGGCCGTCCGCGAGATCGAACATGCGGCGCACGGCGCGGCGCTGCTGGTCGGCAACCTCGGGGTCTTGGACCTCGGAGTTCTCGAGCAGGCGGTCGAGCGATATGACGTCGGCCCAAGAGTAGAAAAGCACGCAGTCGGCGGAAGCGCCGTCGCGCCCGGCGCGGCCGATCTCCTGGTAGTACCCCTCGATCGAGCGCGGCAGGTCGCGGTGGAGGACGAAGCGGACGTTGGATTTGTCGATCCCCATGCCGAAGGCGATCGTCGCGCAAACGACATCGAGATCGTCGCGGCTGAACTTGTCCTGGGTGTTCGCGCGCTGCTCTGGGGTCATCCCCGCGTGGTACGGCGCCGCGCGCACGCCCTTCCCCTCGAGAAACTCCGCCGTCGCCTCGGCCGCCTTGCGCGACAGGCAGTAGACGATCCCGGACTCGCCGCGGCGCGCGCGCACGAGGCGGAGGATCATGTCGCGCACGCCGTCGCCCTTGCCTTTTTTCACGGCGAACAGGTGGAGATTGGGGCGGAAAAACGAACCGCGGACCTCGAGCGGATTCTGCAGCGCGAGCTGCTCGATGATGTCGTTCTTCACGCGCGGCGTCGCGGTAGCGGTCAGGGCGAGGACCGGGATTCCCTTGAAGCGCTGTTTCAGGCCGGCGAGGTTCCGGTAGGACGGGCGGAAGTCGTGTCCCCATTCGCTGATGCAGTGCGCCTCATCGACCGCGACCAGTTTTAGGTCGAGCGAGTCCAGCAGCCGACCGACCGCTGCGTCGATTCCCTCCGGCGCGGCGTAGAGCATCTCGAACTCGCCCGCCCGCAGGCGCGCGGCGCGCCGCAACCGCTCCGCCGGGTCGAGCGACGAGTTCAGGAACGTCGCGCGGATCCCGACTTCGCCCATCGCGTCGACCTGGTCCTTCATGAGCGAAATCAGCGGCGACACGACCAGCGTCACCCCGCCCAGCAGCCGTGCCGGAATCTGGTAGGTCACCGACTTCCCGGCCCCCGTCGGCATCACGCCGAGGCAATCCCGCCCCGCCATCACCGCCCGGATGATCTCCAGCTGCCCTGCCCGGAACGTCGGGTACCCGAACACCTCCTTCAGCGCCGCCAGCGCGCGGTCGTCATGGGCGCCGGCCCGGGCCTGATTCACGCGCGCTCCGGCCTGGCGCAGAAGCCCAAGGGTCTCCTGCGTGAAAAGCAACGGCGCCTCGCGATAACGCAACCGGAGCATCTCCAACCTCGATTCGACCGCAGCCTCAGGGAGCGCGGCCAGCGATCGCGCCTCGGCAAGCACTTCGTCCGGTGTGCTGTATTTCGCCTCGGGCATTTCCTGATCGATCGAAGTGGATTTACAACAAGTCCTGCATGGTCTCGAGAGCAGCGACGGTTCCGGCGAGTCCAAGGGACAAGAAGGTATCAAGCAGCTCTTTCACCGACCGAGCCGGCCGGACAAGAGCGAGCCTTTGGTCGCGAACCGCCGCGCATACCGCGCCCGGAGACAAATCGAAGAGACGCCCCACGAACTCATCTGGGTGCTGCGCCAGAATCCCGTGAGGCTCAAGCACCGCCTGGGGAAAATCTCCAAGGTTATACGTCACGATCACCTCGGCCTGACAGCGAATTGCCGCAGCGAGCACGTGTCGATCATGCGGGTCGGGCAGCGTGAGTTGCTCGACGAGCCCTTCGTATCCGGTCACCAAACAATCTGGCACGGATAGATCCATGAGATCTCGCGTACGTCGAAGCTGCTCGGGTTTCAGGTCTGGGCGTCGTTCGAGAACGGACCTCACCCACTCGGAATGAATCTTTTCGGTCCAGCGCGCACGAAAAAGATCCGTCAGCGCAACACGAAGCAGCAGATCCCTCAGGGGCGCCGGATGCAGTACGCAGGCATCGTAGACGGCGGTGAAGCCCGCCACGCCCTAATATCCCAATCCCAGTTCCTGGGCCTGCCCGGCGAGCTCGTCGAGAGCTTTCTTGCGCTCGACGCGCGAGCGCTGCTGGTACTCCACCAAGTCCTTGAAGAGAATGCGCCGGTGCGAGCCCACCTTGCGATACGACAGTTTGTTGTGCTCAAGAAGGTTCACCAAATGCGGCCGGGAAACGATCAGAAAATCGGCCGCCTGCTGAGTTGTAAGCTCCGCGTGATACGGCACGATAGTCACCGCATTGCCCTCTGCCATCTGTGCGAGGATGTCCACCAGCATGCGTAGAGCGGAAACGGGCACATCGATTTCCTGATTTCCTTCGACGACCTTTACTCGGGCCGAGTCGCCGCGGCCGATGCTCGCGGCGAGAAGACGGCTGCTTTCACGAGCAAGCTTCGCTTCGTGCTCCGTGGGAAGCGCAGGCGGTGGCGTGGGAAGCGCAGCTGCAGTCATGGAATGAACTCCTGTAGGTCGTTGATTCATTACGGGCTAGTATAGCATTAATCGAAACAAACGAAACTTTCGAAACATCTAGCCATTTCCAGGAGTGTGGCGGTTACGCCCGACATCAAGCCCATGGCTGAATTACGGGATGACTTCAGATGTGATGTCAGCATGGTGACGCGCATGAGTCCACAAACGACCAACGACGATCGCATTGCCGCCCTCGAGACAGAGTGCGCCAAGCTCCGAGCCGAGAACGAAACGCGCCGAGCCATTATTTACGGAAACAAGACCGCGCACTCTGCCGCCCCTGTCGAACCGGCGCAACCCGGCGCTGTAGAGACCTCCGTTCGCCATGACTCCCCCACAACGGACAAGGTCTCCCTTTTCCGTTCGTTATTTCGCGGGGGGGAGGACATTTATCCAGTTCGCTGACAGTCGAAAACCGGGCGCTCCGGGTACAGCCCCGCCTGCGGAAACTTTCGACGGCTCGAGCTGGAGGGACGACGCCATGGCGTACGCCATCAGTTGTCGGGAACTCCGAATCCCTGCCTGCGTCGAAATCTCGCGCTCAAGCGAAGGGGCTCACGTCTGGATCTTCTTCGATTCGCCGATTCCCGCCGACCAGGCAAGGCAACTCGCCAGCGCGGCGATCACCCGGGCATGCGCCAGGCACCGCACTCTTTCGTTTGCGTCGTACGACCGTCTTTTTCCAAGCCAGGACAGGTTGCCAAAGGGCGGATTCGGCAATCTGATTTCGCTTCCCCTTCAACGCACGTCTCGCGATCGCGGCGCTTGCGTCTTCGTCGACGACGCGTGGCAACCGCATCCAGACCAGTGGACATTCCTCGCCGGCATCGAGCGCATGACGCCATTTGCCGTGGATACCGCCCTCGCCCGTGCGGAAAAGGAAGACGGTGTACTCGGCGTCCGGTCAGTCGGTGTCGGCGAAGACGCCATCGACGATCCATGGACACTACCCCCTTCCAGGCGCAGATCTGAACCTCAGCTAGCCGGCCCTTTCCCGGACACGGCGACAATCGTATCCGCGAACATGTTGTTCATTGCCAAGGACAGCTTGCCGGAGCGGCTGATCAATCGCCTTTCCCGAATCGCGGCGTTCCAGAACCCCATGTTCTACCAGGCGCAATCGCTCCGATTGTCGACATTCGGCAAACCGAGAATCATCGCGTGCGCGGAGGACTTTCAGAATCACCTCGCGCTACCACGCGGGTGTGCCGACGACGTGCGGGCTTTGCTGCGGGACAGTGGTCTCGCGCTGCAGTTGGAAGACAAGCGGCATGCCGGGACTTCGATCGACGTGGTGTTCCAGGGCGAGCTGCATCCCGACCAGACTCTGGCTGTTGATGCGGTGCTGGCTCACGAGATCGGTGTTCTATGCGCCCCCACGGCGTTCGGCAAGACGGTCGTTGCAGCCGCAACGATTGCCGCGCGCAAGATCAATACGTTGATCATCGTTCATCGGACTCAACTGCTCGATCAGTGGCGCAGTCGCCTGTCCGCCTTTCTGCAGATCGATGACCGATCGATCGGAACGATCGGCGCGGGCAAACGCTCGCCAAGCGGCATCATCGACGTCGCCGTCATGCAGAGCCTCGTGCGCAAGGGCATCGTACGCGACGTCGTGGCGAACTACGGCCACGTGATCATCAACGAGTGTCACCATGTATCCGCCTTCTCGTTCGAGCGGGTCATGAAGGAAGCAAAGGCACGATTCGTCCTGGGACTGACGGCGACTCCGCTTCGGCGCGACGGCCACCACCCCATCATCTTCATGCGGTGCGGGCCGATTCGCTTCCGCGGCTCGAACGCGCGGGCAGCGGCCGGCGTGCGCCACATCGTTATTCCGCGTCGCACTGACCTCGCGGCGCCCACCGACATGGATGGCATCCAATCGATTTTCAGCGTGCTCGGGCAATCGGAAGCCCGAAACGCGCTGATCGTGCGGGACATCCTCGCAGCCTTGGGTGATGGACGTAATCCGCTCGTGCTGACCGAGCGCAGGGACCACCTGGATCGGCTCGCGGATATCCTGAGAAATGCCGCGCCGGCGGAAATCATCGTGCTGTCAGGTGGCATGGGACGCCGCAAGCAGGCTGCGGCGATCGACCGCCTTGGCGCATCCTCCGGCAACCATCGCCGCGTCGTACCCGCGACCGGACGTTTCATCGGCGAGGTTTTCGACGACCCGCGGCTCGACACGCTTTTCCTCGCAATGCCGATCTCCTGGCGCGGCACGCTCCAGCAATATGCAGGCAGGCTGCACCGTGCGCATGCCGGCAAACATGAGGTCCGAATTTATGACTACGTCGATGCCGAGGTCCCGGCCCTCGCGCGCATGTTCAACAAGCGGTTGCGCGGCTACCGAGCGATGGGCTACGCGGTTTCCGAAGACACGGCAGACTCGATTGCTCCCGGTCTGCCGCTGGACCACCCGTAAGTGGGTCCTACGTTGTCATCGGGCGGCATCGAGAAGTCCGGCATTGCTGGACCGACTGAGAATCTGTTTCCAGAGCGGCGCTTCATTCAAAATCCAGTCGCACTATGAAAGTGACTGGACCGACCGTTACTCCCTTGAACGGAAACTCGCTCCCTGAAGGCGCCATCGATGCAGAGACTCAAATTCGGTGTACCTGGTGCACTTTAGGTACACCGAAACGGTGAGGAACGGAGGAAATACGAGGAAAATAGCGGGAAACGGACCAATCTTTGCTCAGGCATAAGTGACTGAATTTCCGAAAAACTCCAGCAAAAACAACGCTCATCGTCTCTGCGTTGCGCCAATGATGGACTGGACCGACCGGCGCTGCCGTTATTTCCTACGGCAGGTTTCATCAAGCGCCTTCCTCTACACCGAGATGATCACCACCGGCGCCCTGCTCCACGGCAACGTCGAGCGGCACCTCGCGTTCAGCGCCGAGGAGCATCCGGTGGGGGCGCAGCTGGGCGGCAGCGAACCCGAAGAACTCGCCAGATGCGCGCGGCTGGTCGAGCAATACGGTTACGACGAGGTGAACCTCAACATCGGCTGCCCGAGCGAGCGCGTGCAGCGCGGCGCGTTCGGCGCCTGCCTGATGGCCGAACCCGAACTGGTGGCCGACTGCGTGCGCGCCATGAAGGAGGCAGTCAAAATTCCGGTGACTGTCAAGCACCGGATTGGTTTGAACGCGATGGACGATTTTTCCTTCATGCAAAGCTTCGTGAGCACAGTCTCCGACGCAGGCTGCCGGACCTTCATGGTCCACGCGCGCAATGCCGTGCTGAAGGGCCTGTCGCCGAAGGAAAACCGGGAAGTCCCGCCGCTCAAGTACGAGTACGTCTACCGCTTGAAAAGAGATTTTCCCGGCCTGGAGATCGTATTGAACGGCGGAATAACAAAAAAGGAACCCATTTCGGCGGTGGACGGCGTGATGCTCGGCCGAGCCGCGTACCACGACCCCTGGGTTCTTTCGGATCCGGGGAACCATCGGCGGAAAGTGGTCATGGCAATGCATGCCTATGCAAGGAAAATCCTTTCGAAGGAAACCCAGCTAAGGCACGTCGCGCGGCACATGCTGGGGTTGTACCACGGCCACCGGCGCGCCCGGCTGTGGCGCCGCATGCTGTCGGATTCCACCCGGCTTTCGCAGAACGATCCTGCGCTCCTGCTGGAAGCGCTGGACGTAATGGAATCCGGTTGGGAAGCAACTACCGCGGCTGATGTCTTGGCAGTTGAAGTACCGTTCCGATGGTGAGCGGCAACGAAACAATCACTGAGAAAAAAACGACCGCCGCGTAGCCGCGGTCGAGCAGCCAGCCGGAGTACACCGGCGTCAGCATCGAGCCGACGTCGAGCCCCGAGTAGACGAAGCCGTAGACCTTGCCGGTCGCCCCCGGCGGCGTGGTCGAGCGCACGATCAGGTCGCGCGACGGGCCGGTGAGGCCGCCGCAGAAGCCGGTGGCGGCGAACAGCGGCGGCAGCGCCGCCGCCGGCAGCCAGGCCGATGCCAGGACGAACATGATGCAGGCGCTCATCGCCATGCCCGTCACCGCGACCAGGTCGTGGCGCGAAGTGCGCACGGCGATGAAGCCGCCCATGAAAATACCCGCCGCGGCACCGAGCAGGTAGGAGGTCAGCGCCGCCGAGGCGAGCGCGCCGCTCGCGCCGTAGAGCGCGATCATGGTCGCGACGCCGAAGGTACGGCGATGCCGTGCCAGCTGTAGGCATGGCCCAGTCGCTACTTGTCGACGCGCGCGTTGAGAATGGAGAAATCGCAAGGATGGAACACGCTGTTGCCGAGGCCGCCGACCAGGGTCGCGCCGAGCAGCATGGCGTAATTCTGCGCGAGGCCTGCGAGCAGCGCGCCCGCGGCGCTCAGCGCGAGGCCGCAGAACAGCACCCGGCGCGCGTCGTAGCGGTCCACCGCGAAGCCTGCCACCGTCTGCAAGATGCCGCTCACGGTGTAGTACAGCGCCACCGGGCTGATGACGCGCATGTCGGTACTAAGGGTCTGTTGCAATTATTTTCCCGATGAATTCCGCGAGCGAGCGCAAAACCGTTTCCGGCTGGTCGCGGTGCGGCGAGTGGCCGCAAGCGGGCAGTTTCAGCAGCGCGCAGGGCGCGCCAACCTGGCGCTGGATGGCCGAGAGCTGCGCCATGGTGCCGTATTCGTCGTCTTCGCCCTGGATCGCCAGCACCGGGCAGCTGATCCCTGGCAGGTAACGCTCGATGTTCCAGTCCCTGAACGCGGGATCCAGCCAGGCATCGTTCCAGAGATAAAAGCTCTTGCGCGAATTCCGATGGTATTTACCCAGGCGCTCAGGCAGGTCGGTCGTTTCGAATGCCGCTTTTGCGTTTCTAATGCTTTGCAAACCATGTTCTTCAACGAACACATGCGGCGCCATCAGCGCCACGCCGCGCGCCGGGTGTCCGGCGCCGGCGTGGATCAGCGCGATGGAGGCGCCGTCCGAGTGGCCCACGAGGATGGGTTTTTCAATGTTCAGTCGCCCAAGAATTTCCGGAAGAAACTTCAGCGCCTCCTGGTGCATGAAATCCACGCCCACCCTGTCCTCGGCCAAGATATCTGAATCGCCATAGCCGTAGCGGTCGTAGACCAGCGCGGGGCAGCCGGTGGCCCGCGCCAGCTGCTCCGGAAATTCGCGCCACTGGCGGATGGAACCCAGACCCTCGTGCAGGAAGACGAGGGTAGGCAACGCGGCGGCGGCCGCGTCGATCCAGACGTACGCCAGCGCGTGCCCGGCGGCGGAAATCTGCGCGAATTTGTGCGGCACAAATCCAGATTAGCATGCGCCATGCGCGCCGCCGCCTGGCTGGTTCTCCTCGCGACCCTGCTGCTGTGGTCGGGCAACTGGATCGTGGCGCGCGCGGTGCGCGACGAAATCGCGCCCGGTATCGCGACAGCAGGAAGGTTGCTGATTGTCCTGCTGGTTCTTTTGCCTTTTACGTTTATAGGCCTTAAACAAAAAATTCAGAAGATCGAAAAACAGGGCTGGACGATCCTCTTCGCCCTGGGCTTCTTCGGCGGCGGGCTGCACCTCGCGCTGCAATGGCTGGGACTGCACTACACCACCGCCACCAGCGGCATCCTGTACCTCTCGATCTCGCCGCTGTTCATCCTGCTGCTGGCGCGGCCGCTGCTCGGCGAGCCGATCGGCGCCCAGCAATGGATCGGCGTGGCGATTTCGTTCGCGGGCGTGTTCCTGATCGCCACCCAGGGCAAGGTGCAGAGCTTCAGTTTCAACATCGGCGACCTGATGGCGATCGCCTCGATGGCCATGTGGTCGGGCTACACCGTGTTCCTGCGTCTGCGCCGCGACCCGCTGGAGACGCCGGAATTCCTGGTGATGGTTTGTGCATTGGGTTTGATTTTCATCCTTCCCTGGGTTGCATTCGAAGTTCTAACGGGAGTAAAGACAGAGCTTTCAACAGTTGGCGCATTGGCAGTCCTCTACTCCGCCGTCGGTTCAATGCTGCTCGCCTACGCGGGCTGGAGCTACGTGGTGACGCGCATCGGCGCGGCGCGCGCCGGGGTGACCATGCACCTGATGCCGGGCATCGG
>Ga0247727_10006192_pt1 | contig 23662 bp, 22 predicted proteins | sample WisWelCaveWW1625_FD_202498 | JGI IMG/M metagenome (GOLD analysis project Ga0247727, IMG submission 202498) | Biofilm microbial communities from Wishing Well Cave, Virginia, United States - WW16-25 | ecosystem: Environmental > Aquatic > Deep subsurface > Groundwater > Cave microbial mat | place...
TGTCTGCGATATTATTGTAGGTGGCAGTGAGCGTAAAGGTAGGGTTTGGGTGGGATTCAGGCTTGGGCTTGTATTCCGCTTTTCGGCAGGCGCCATGCCACAGGTCCAGGTAGAGCGTGAGTTGTTCCTGCAACGTCCCATCCGGTTCGATGGAGAAGAACAGGTCCCCTTCCCATTTTTTGGCAATAATCCTGTAGCGGGAATCGGAGTTAAGTTTTGCTTCCAATCCTTTTAACCATTCTTCGCTTGGGAAAACTGCAGGCATTTTCACCTCCGGAATTTGACTGATGCAATTGTACCATTTGGAAATAACTCTGATCGAACTCTTGCACAAATACAAAAAATAGTCTATCCTTAGGTAAGGAGATGAGCGCATCATCTCGCGGCAACTCGATTGCCCCACCCACTTTCAATTCTCTTGGAGGAGAACATGAAGAAAATATATGTTTTGGCAAGCCTGCTGGCAGTATTCGCCCTGACGCTAACCGCCTGCGGCGGCGGTGGCCCACAGGCAGACAACCTGCTGGATGACATCAAGCAACGCGGTTACATTCTCGTCTCCACAGATCCGAACTACGAGCCCCAATCCTTCCTCGACACGACCGGCTCTCGCCCATCAGATTCGAAATGCCCGTCTGATGCCCTGACCACTGCCGAAATGCAGGGGTTCGATGTGGATGCCGCAATCGCAATTGGTGACGGCCTGGGTGTTGAAACCTGCTTCGCGACACCTTCGTGGGATGTCATCACCGCCGGTAGTTGGGCAGGTAAATGGGACATCAGCGTTGGCTCGATGACAGTCACCACCTCACGGCAGGAAGTTCTCAATTTCAGCGTGCCTTATTACTACACCCCGGCTGTTGTTGCCGTCCGCGCTGATTTGGGTTTCACCTCACTGGCAGATCTCGAAGGACAAGCCCTCTGCGTCGGCACTGCCACCACGTATGAATCGTGGCTTAACCACGATATGGCAGGTTTGGGCTTACCTGAAGCATCCATTTATGCATCAGCCCCGAATGTAACAGTGGTTCCGCTCGAGACCGATCAGGAATGCGCGCAGGCGATCATGGCAGGCCGCGAGGACTTCGTTGGTTACGTGACATCCGAGACAGTTATCGATGCAAATATCGCTGAAGGATTCCCGGTGATAAAAGTGGGCGGAGCTGTATTCTCAGAAGACCTAGCCGCAGCGATTGACAAGAGCGCAAGCCTGCCCACCGACACCCTGCTGGCTGAGGTGAACAAGATCTTCACTCAGATGCATGGCGATGGAACTCTCTCGGGACTTTCGAACCAGTGGTTTGAATTAGACCTGACCCTCGCTCCCAACTAAGTAATTGGCACGAATGACAAGAGGGAAGCGAGGATTCTCGCTTCCCTCTTCAATATCCTTTCTCGAAAGGAAAACCTGACCATGAGCACTATTACTCCGAAAGAATTGGGAGCAGAAAAATCTCACGTTGAGTTGTTGCACGAGGCCCAATTACGCAAGGCTCGCGGTTTCCGCACGAACGTCTCGGTGTCATGGGGAATTTTCTTCCTAATTCTTATTTATGTTTTTAGTGGTCAGGATTTTCTGGGTTTCAAGACCATTCAATTGGATATGGAATTTATTCGAAGTAACATTGTTTTTATCACCCGGGGTTTGGGAGAAACCATCCGAATCTCGATACTTTCGATCATACTTGCCACCACGCTCGCACTGCTTGCGGCGCTTGGAAGGCTTTCCAGCATCCCACCCGTGTATGCCTTGAGCACTTTTTATGTTTCGCTTATCCGCGGAACCCCCCTCTTCCTTCAGATCTACTTCTTTTTCCTTGCCTTACCCCAGTTGGGCATCATTCTGAGCGGGCTTTCGGCAGGAGTCATTGCATTAGGCCTCAACTACGGAGCATATATGAGTGAGATTTTCAGGGCAGGGCTTAGCGCTGTGGGCAAGGGTCAGCGCGAAGCCGCAATTGCCCTCGGCATGACCCCGGGCCAGACCATGCGAAGGATTGTTCTTCCGCAGGCATTGCGCTTCGCCATCCCGCCTGTTGGCAATGATTTCATTGCCATGACAAAGGATTCCGCTTTGATATCTGCAACAGGCTTTGTCCACGAATTAACGTGGCAGGCGACCAAGGTCGGTCGCGCCAGCTTCCATAACCTTGAAGCGCTCATCATGGCGGCAGGCTTTTATTGGGTCATGACAATCATGCTCTCATACGTTCAAGGAATTATTGAAACCCGCCTCTCCAAAGGAGACCGATAGCATGGGACCCGTTGTCAAAATTTCTAATCTTGATAAATACTTCGGTCTTCTTCATGTGCTGAAGAACATTTCGGTTGAAGTGAGATCTCGTGAAGTGGTGTGCCTGATTGGACGCAGCGGTTCCGGCAAGAGTACATTATTGCGCTGCATTAATTTCCTTGAAGAGCCTTCCCGAGGCTCAATCGAAGTGGACGGCATCCAGATTAACATTCAGAACGGGACGACCCGGGAACACCGGCAATCCATCCATGATATCCGTTTGAAGACCGGCATGGTCTTTCAGGAATTCAATTTGTTCCCGCACATGAGCGTGCTCGAGAACGTCCTTGAAGGACCAGTCACTGTCAAAGGCATGGATCGCGTAGAAGCCAACGCGCTGGCAGAGGAAAGTCTCGACAGCGTAGGCATGTTGTTCAAAAAGGATGAATATCCAGCGCGTCTCTCCGGCGGGCAAAAACAACGCGTCGCAATTGCGCGCGCCCTGACGATGCAACCCCGCGTGATGCTCTTCGACGAACCCACGTCCGCGCTGGACCCCGAATTGATCGGTGAAGTTTTGAATGTAATGAAGAAAGTTGCAAAGGATGGAATGACCATGCTCGTCGTCACCCATGAGATGGGATTCGCGCGCGAAGTGGCAGACCGCGTCCTTGTGATGGCTGATGGCGAGATCATCGAAGATTCCAAGCCAAACAATCTCTTCAACAAACCCAAAGACCCGCGCACCAAAGCATTGATTGATCGCTATCGCACCGGCGGAGGATGATTTGCTTCTCGCGATCACGCGCGACGTCAGCCCGCGCTTCAACGAGTGCGAGATCACCCACATTCGTCGCACACCGATTGATGTAAAAATCGCCCAATCTCAACATCATGAATATGTGCAGGTGCTCAAAGAACTCGGTTGCGCTGTTCTGGAATTGCCAGCCGAAGCGGATTTGCCCGACTCGGTCTTCGTGGAGGATACAGCCATCGTGTTATCGGACGTAGCGCTCATCACCAAGCCTGGGGCTGATTCGAGAAAACCTGAGACGGAGTCCATCGCCCGCGCGTTAGCCCCCTACCGCGAACTCGTCTTCATCGAATCGCCGGCAACAGTGGACGGCGGCGACGTGCTCGTAGTGGGGAAAAATATTTTCGTTGGGCTTTCCACACGCAGCAACAAACAAGCCATTGACCAAATGAACCAACTCCTTGGCAAATACGGATATAAAACACAAGCCGTCGAAATGCGCGACTGCCTGCATCTCAAAACCGCCGTCACGCGCGTGGACGATAACACGTTACTCATCAATCGCAATTGGGTGGATGTTGAAAATTTTGAGGGATATGATTTGATCCACATTGACCCGTCGGAGCCATTCGCCGCGAACTGTTTGCCGGTCAACGGCTCGATTATTTACCCCACAACTTTCACAAAGACAACTGCAAAACTAGAAGCGCGCGGTTACAAGATCAAACCTGTCGTTGTGGATGAACTCGCAAAAGCCGAAGGCGCGGTCACTTGTTGCAGTTTGATCGTCATGTAATTCCAGGCATTGTCCTGACCGAGGATCCCCGTCAGCGTTGACGGGGATTTTTTGAACCGAAGCAGGTTCGAGCGTGTTCAGATACGGTTTTGTCAATCCCATCTTATAATAAACAGGCTTCCCGTATGATCTTCGGAACCTGAAGTCATCCATTTTGAGGTCTGTATGATAAAGAAATTTCTAGCGCCCCCAATCTTTGAAAACCAGGAACAAACTCATACCGCCTCCCAATTGTGGACCGTTGTGCTGGGGATGACCGGCATGTCTACGGTGTATCTGATTGCGTGGCTGATTTTTGTTCCGGATATTTCTGAGCGTATTATTTTTGCATTGCCGCTCTACCCGCTTTTTGGATGGTTGTTTTACCTACTGCGAAAAGGGAAAATCAAAATGGCGGGCAATATACTGGTGGGAGGCTTGTGGATTACTTTGTTCGTTGCCACATCTTTCAGCGGCGGCGTCCTTGCCCCCGGGTATAGCGGGTTATTGATCACTGTGCTTGCCGCCGGAATTTTCATGAGCAAGGGTTGGGCTGTCAGAATTGCCTGGCTGAGCATCATTGGAGGCGGGGTTCTCGTTTACCTTGAAAGACAGGGGACCATGCCGGCGGCGGCATTTACAGACTCAACGACCATGTGGATTGCCCAGGCAGTGTATTTTTTTGTTGGCGTGAGTCTTTTGCAAATGGCTACGCAAAGAATTTCGAATGCGCTCCAACGGGCGGAACGTGAAATCGAACAACGGCGCAAAACGGAAGACCAGCTTCGTGATGCCGAAAGACGCTATCGTGAATTGGTGGAATCTGTTCCGGCAGTTATGTACACGGCGGAAATCGGCGCGGCGGGGAAATGGTCTTATGTGAGTCCGCGTATTGAATTGCTCACTGGTTACACTCCTGAGGAATGGACGGCAGACGCCCATCTCTGGTATGAGCGCGTGCATCCTGATGACCGCGAAGAAGTGGTCGTGAACGAGGTACGCGCGCTGGCGGAGGGCAGGCAGTTTTACTCGGAATACAGATTCTTCAGGCGTAATGGCGAGTTAATTTGGATTCGAGATGAAAGCCTTGCGGTCGTTAATGAAAGCGCCGTCAGGTCCAAACAGGTGCAGGGCTTTCTGCTGGATATCACAGAATTAAGAGGCGCCCGGGAGGCTTTACAAGAGGCAGAATTACTCTACCGAACACTGGTGGAAGAAACGTCGGTCGTGATTTACCGCGACACAGCCGTAGAGGGAGGACCCTCCTTATTCATCAGCCCGCAAATTGAAAATTTGATCGGGTATTCCCCTGCTGAATTTTCAACCCAGCCGGATTTCTGGCAATCGCTCCTGCACCCCGACGATAAGGAGATGGTTTTCGATGTGATTGACCAGATCCTCGCAACCGGGAAAAGTATCACCTGTGAATATCGTTTGAAATCGAAAAGTGGAAACTGGGTATGGCTTCGCGATGAGGCAGCGCTGGTCAAAGATAAAAACGGCAAACCGCGGTACATTCAAGGGGTCTACGTCGATATCACAAAACAAAAAGTGATGGAGGAACAACGCGAATCTCTGATCAACGAGTTGGAGGCAAAAAACACCGAACTGGAACGGTTCACATACACGGTATCGCATGACCTGAAAGCCCCGTTGATTACCATGGGCGGGTTTCTCGGATTCCTGGAAAATGATGCGATCAGCGGCAATACCCAACGTTTAAAAAGCGACATTCATAGAATCTCCGAAGCGAATTTGAAAATGCAGCAATTATTGAACGAACTACTCGAACTCTCCCGAATTGGGCGGCTTATCAATCCCCCCGAAGAGGTGGCATTTGAACACATCATCAAAGACGCGCTTTCGCGAGTGGAAAGCCAATTGAACAAGAGGCAAATTGAAGTGAAAATAGGAAGCGGCTTGCCCCTCGTCCGCGGTGACCGAATGCGACTCGTCGAAGTCATCCAAAATCTGGTAGATAACGCCGCGAAATTCATGGGGAGCCAACCCAACCCCGAAATTGAAATTGGAGCAAAATCAGTGGGGGGGCAAGACTGTCTTTTATGTATGCGATAACGGGGTCGGGATAGACTCGAAATATCACGACAAGATTTTTGAATTGTTCAATAAATTGAATCCAGAAGTGAACGGAACGGGCATCGGCCTGGCGCTGGTGAAACGTATTGTTGAAGTGCATGGCGGAAAAATCTGGGTTGAATCAGAACTGGGAAAGGGCACGGTATTTTATTTCACAATACCCGAACCATAAAATTAAAAATCCCCGATACAAAACCGGGGATTTTCTTTGAGGTGAGTGCGCTGGAGAGGACTTGAACCTCCACGTCTTGCGACACATGGCCCTCAACCATGCCTGTCTGCCAATTCCAGCACCAGCGCTTGAGCACGGCGTATTATAATCGCCTTCATCATGTTGTCAAGCAAAGACCTTTTTGGCGTTCCTGGAATTAATTACCCGGGCAAATTTCGATTGGACGACTCTAAATACAGAGTAGCACCGAATCGTATCACCCCACAGCCGAATCCTTGAATCCACTCATCACTGGCGGGCAGTCGCGATGCCCTGTACTAGCCACCCACCAACAAGGCGCAAAATGGAAAAGAAACCAAGATACAAAAAACCCCTTTCAACGATCTTAAGAAGGCATCCGCATGGGAGCAAGAGGGAGATCACGAATATCGTAAGCTGGGTGGGCAATTTCACGCTAGCTCTTTTTTTGACTTTGATACTTTTCAATCTCCTGTTGGGTAACTATCTAAACACCCTTGCCATCTCTGTTGGGATCATTCCAATTATTGTTTCGCTGATCCTCTTGAGGCGGGATGCTGTCTCCGTGCCCAGTGCAATTCTTGCAGTGACAATCATATTATTGATCACCTGGCTGGCTACCTTTGGACAGGGGATCTATGATATTGGCGTGCTTGGTTATCCGGTGATATTGATCGTGGCAGGTTTGATCTTGAGGGGCAGAGTGATCCTGTACCTCGCGTTACTCATCATCGTTTGTCTGGGATGGCTGGCATTCGGCGACCTGTTTGGCATCTATGAACCAATCAAAATATCACAAACCAACCCGGAGGATTTTTTTATCGGGAGTATTATCATCCTGGTGGCTGGCAATTCTGTCTATCGTTTGGTGAGGAACATGTACCACTCTCTTTCCAAAGCCGAGGATGAGGTGGCGATACGCAAGGAGGCAGAGAAGGAGCGCGAAGCAGTCATTCATCAGTTGAGATTGAAGAATCAGGAGCTTGATCGTTTTGCCATACGAGTATCACATGACTTGAAAACGCCATTGATCACCATCGCAGGTTTTTTAGGATATCTCGAAAAAGATATAAAGGAAGGCGATCTTCAACGGGTGGGAAAGAACCTGGCTCAAATCAATGACGCCGCCAGGCAAATGGGTAAATTCGTGGACGAGTTATTGGATTTATCTCGGGTCGGGCGTATTACAAACCCGCCAACCGATGCGCCCTTTGGCGAGATCGTGCAGGACGCACTCAAAGCGGCGGAGGGCTTATTAAAGACGCGGCAGGTTCAGGTGAGGGTGGAGGCGATTTTTCCTTTCGTCCATGTGGATCGCATTCGAGTCGTGCAAGTCGTCCTCAACCTCATCACAAACGCAATCAAATTCATGGGCGACCAGAAAAATCCGTTGATCGAGATTGATTTTCAAGAAATAAACGGGGAGCATATTTTCTTTGTGCGCGATAATGGCATTGGGATTGAGCCTGAATATCAGGGTCGGATATTCGAATTATTCAACAAATTGGACCCAGCCACCGATGGCACAGGCATTGGTCTCGCACTTGTAAAGCGAATCGTTGAGGTGCATGGCGGTAAAATTTGGGTAGAATCAGAAATCGAAAAAGGCGCGACGTTCTTTTTCACACTGGCAAATAAAATTCACAAGGAGATGTGATGACTAAAATTGTTGTGGATGCAATGGGCAGTGATAATTATCCGACTCCGGACGTGGAAGGCGCCGTGATGGCAGCGCGTGAATACGGAGTGGAGATCATTCTAGTGGGCGACGCTTCAAAGATCCAGCCGATACTTGATTCTGTTGGTGGAGCGAATCTCCCCGTAAGCATTGTCCACGCGCCTGAGATGTTGACGATGGAAGATAAAGGTGTGGTGCTGGCATTGAAAGCGCGGCGACCCAATGCCAAAAATTCAATGGCTGTTGGCATGGATCTCGTAAAGAACGGCGAAGCGGATGCGTTCGTCACGATGGGTAACACAGGCGCATGTTTGGCAACTGCCTATTTTCGTCTCGGCACAATCGCGGGTGTGGACTTGCCAACACTGGCAGTCGCATTCCCCTCGGCGACAGGCTCGTTCATCCTTGTTGACCTGGGAGCAAACCCTGATTGCAAAGCGGAGAACCTCTTGCAATTTGCCATCATGGGAAGCATTTATGCGGAAAAAGTGCGCGGCGTAAAGAATCCCAAAATTGGATTGGTCTCCAACGGAGAAGAGGAGGGCAAGGGCAACGCGTTGGTGAAGGCAACCATTCCGTTGTTGAAAAATTCAGGATTAAACTATATTGGATGTGTGGAAGGCAAGGAAGTCATCGGCGGCAAAGTGGATGTGGCGGTTATGGACGGATTTACAGGGAATGTTTTTCTAAAGGTCTCTGAGGCGATTGCAAAGTTGTTGACTGACAAAATCAGGGATACGATTAGAGGCGGCGGAATCCTAACAAAGATCGGCGGTATGTTGATCAGACCCGCCATGGGTAACGTTCGAAAATTTTTAGACCCGAGCGAATATGGCGCTGCCCCTTTGCTGGGCGTAAACGGACTCGTGTTTATCGGTCATGGCCGTTCGGATGCGCGTGCCGTGCAAGTAGCCATCCGCGTGGCAAAAGAAGCGGTTGAGTCAAAATTGCTCGGTGCAATGAAATCCGCAATCGAGGAAAGTTTGAAGAAATAATGTAGTAACGACTTAAGTCGTTACTACACAGGATAATCATGAAAATCATTAAAAACGAAAAACTCATCAAGCGTAACAGCAAAATCGGTAATTGGATCAGCATCGCCGCCCTCATCATTCTCGGCGGCGGCATGTACTTCTCGATCACGAACAGCCAGAATTTGCAACTGGTGATCTATTCTTTTGCCGCCTTCATTGTCGGATTCATCCTCACGCAAATCGGCATGTACATGGGCAACCGCTGGGGACGCAGTCCGCGACCTGATGAAAAACTCGATGCTGGGCTAAAAGGACTCCCCGGAGAATTTTCAATCTATCACTTCGTCACACCTGCGCCGCACGTACTTGTAGGACCTTCGGGAATCTGGGTGTTGATTCCCTATCGTCAACGCGGCGTGTTGACGTATGCCAAGGATCGCTGGCGCATCTCCAGCGGCGGATTCATGCAAGCCTACATGAGCATCTTCGGGCAGGAAGGAATCGGCCGCCCGGATTTGGAAGCGGAGAGCGAAATCGCGGCACTTCAAAAATTGTTCTCGAAGAGTCTTGATGATAACGAAATCCCCAATATTCAAGCCGCGTTGATCTTTATGCACGATCAGGTTGATCTGCAAGTGGAAGACGCGCCTTTCCCTGCGATGAAATTAAAGCAACTCAAGGATTTCATGCGGCAGAAGGCAAAAGAAAAACCAATTGGTCAGTTGCAACTGGCGGCAGTGAAAGCCGCGTTGCCGGAATAAATTATTTTCGTCATTGCGAGGAGCCCGCAGGGCGACGAAGCAATCCCCAACACAGTGGTAGAGATTGCTTCGTCGGGCTTTCAGCCCTCCTCGCAATGACGGTGCATCCAGTTTATGATACACTTGTTCTATGAATTCAATCGTAGCCATAGACATCGAAACGACGGGTTTAAGTGAAGAACGCGATGCCATCATTGAAATTGGGGCGGTGAAGTTCAAGGGTCATCGCATGGAGGCTGAGTGGTCGTCGCTCATCAACCCGGGAAAACATATTCCAGAATTTATTTCAGGGCTTACCGGTATCACGGATGCCGAAGTGCGCAACGCGCCGAAGTTTCGCGATATTGCACAAGACCTGGAAGCATTCGTCGGGAACGCGCCGATTGTGGGACACAATGTCCGCTTTGATCTGGGGTTTTTGCAAAAGGCGGGAATCCTTCAATACAACGAAGTCATTGATACGTATGAATTAGCCGCAGTATTGATGCCAACCGCCAGCCGCTATAACTTGGGTGCGCTTGGGAAACAACTGGGAATTTTATTACCTGCCACCCATCGCGCCATGGACGATGCGAAAGTCACGGTGGCGGCATTCAATAAATTATTTGAGATGGCGCGCGAGTTGCCGCTTGATATTGTTACAGAGATCGTCCGTTTGAGCGAGCCGCTTGAATGGGACGCGGGCTGGGTATTTCAGCAAGCGTTACAAGCGCGGGCAAAAGATGGGATTCAAGCAAAGAAAGTCAAGAAGCAAGCCACCCCTGCGTGGTTCGATGATTCCAAACATCCGCCGCTGGATAACCCTGAGAAACCGATTCCATTGAATGTGGATGAAGTCGCGTCGATGCTTGAGTATGGCGGACCGTTCTCGCAATATTTCGAGACCTTTGAGCAACGTCCCGAACAAGTAGACATGTTACGCGCAGTGACCAATGCGCTTTCATACGGAAATCATTTGATGGTCGAAGCGGGAACGGGCGTTGGCAAGTCGTTTGCGTATCTCGTGCCCGCCGCGTTATTTGCAAAACAAAATAACACACGCGTGATTGTTTCCACGAACACAATCAATTTACAGGATCAATTGGTTCAACGCGATCTTCCGAATTTGAGTCAGGCGCTCAATCTTGATTTTCGTTTTTCCGTGCTGAAGGGACGCTCGAATTATCTTTGCCCGCGTCGTTTGGAAAACATGCGTCACTTCGGTCCGCGCACCAAAGATGAGATCCGTGTGCTGGCGAAGGTGATGGTCTGGCAGATGACAAATCAAAGCGGGGATCGAAGCGAGTTAAATCTCACGGGTCCGACCGAGCGTGAGGTGTGGAATCGAATGTCGGCTGAGGATGATGCGTGCACGACCGAAACGTGCATCAAGCGCACGGGCGGCGCATGTCCGTTCCATCGCGCCAAAACCATGTCGCAATCCGCGAACGTGCTCGTCGTCAATCACGCGCTGCTTTTATCGGATGTCGCAACGGGGAGCAAAGTCCTGCCCGAATATTCGCACCTCATTATTGACGAAGGCCATCATTTGGAATCGGCAACGACCAACGCGCTTTCGTTTCGATTGAATCAATTTGACATGGATCGCATGATGAAGGAAGTCGGCGGGACGAACGCGGGTGTGCTCGGGCGACTGCTCGGCGAGACGAAGGAAGCGCTTCGCCCATCGGACTTTGCCCTGCTTCAGCAACGGGTCAGCCGCGCCACCGACATGGCGTTCCGCATCGAGCAAGTCAATCGCGAATTCTTCAACACGCTGAGCGAATTTGCGCGACTGCAACGCGAAGGACAAGCGCCATCCAATTACGCGTGGCAGGCGCGCGTGTTACCCGCCACACGGACACTGCCCTTCTGGGACGAAGTGGAAATGGCATGGGACTCAACCGATGAGACGTTGAGCCTTTTGCTCGCCTTGCTCTCTGAAATTTACAAAGCCGCCGCAGACTTATACGCGGACGGGCACGACAATCTCGAAGATGTGATCGCGGACATCGGCAACGTGGCGCGCAGACTCACCGAAGCGGAAGCCAACATTTCAGGCATGATCAGCAAACCGATCCAGGGCATGGTGTATTGGATCGAAGTCCAACCGAATCAAAACCGCTTATCGTTGAACGCCGCGCCCTTGAGCGTGGGACCGTTGATCGAAAAACATTTATGGCATGAGAAGCGATCTGTCATTCTTACCTCCGCCACCTTGACCGCGCACGGCGAGTTCCAATATTTGCGCAACACCCTCGGCGCGGATGAGGCTGACGAGATGCAACTCGGCTCACCGTATGATTACGAAAACGCAGCTTTGCTGTACATCGCGAACGATATTCCCGAACCCAATGCTCCCGACTTCCAGCCTGCCCTTAACCGGACATTGATCGCCACCGCCAAAGCCACGAATGGACGGATGCTCGTGTTGTTTACATCCTACGCCGCGTTGAAGAAGACATCCCAAGCCATCACGGGACCGCTGGCGCGCGAAGAGATTTACGTCTACGAACAAGGCGATGGCGCCTCACCGAACGCGCTGCTTGAATCTTTTAAAGCCACCGAACGCGCAGTGCTGTTGGGAACCAAATCCTTTTGGGAAGGCGTGGACGTGCCAGGCGATTCATTATCCATTGTCGTCATCACCAAACTTCCCTTCGACGTACCCACCGACCCGCTGATCGCGGCGCGCTCTGAAATGTACGAAGACTCTTTCAATCAATATTACCTGCCTGAATCGATCCTCAAATTCCGCCAGGGATTTGGACGACTCATCCGCACTGCGTCTGACCGCGGCGTGGTCGCCATTTTAGATCGCCGTGTGCTGACAAAGCAATATGGCAGGTTGTTTTTGGAGTCTCTGCCTCCATGTACCTCGCGGCAAGGTCCCGCCACGAATCTGGCGCGTGAGGCTGGGATGTGGTTGGGATAGAATAAAATATAGACCTCACAGGTCTTAAAGACCTGTGAGGTCTCGTAACAAATATGAAATATACGACTGCCCCTCTCGTCCCAGGTATGTATTATCACATTTACAATCGCGGCAACAACCACGAGAACCTGTTTATTGAAAAACGGAATTATCCTTACTTCCTTTCTCTGTACGACAAACACATCGGGCCTATCGCAGACACTTTCGCGTACTGCTTGTTGAGGAATCATTTCCATATATCAGTGAGGATCAAAACGGAGGAGGAATACCTACTTCAGACCTCACGGGTTTTGGAAACCCGTGAGGTCTTGAAGCCAAAGAAATTCAATCCATCGCAAAGTTTTTCAAACCTATTCAATGCCTACGCCAAAGCCATCAACAAAGGATATGGGCGGACAGGGAGTCTGTTTGAGGAACGATTTGGGCGAATCCCTGTCACAAACGATTCTTATTTCACCACCTTGATTTTCTACATCCACTACAATCCACAGAAACACGGATTTGTAGATGATTTCCGCGATTGGGAATGGTCTTCCTACCATGCTCTTGTGGGAGCAGATGAGACAAAATTGAATCGAGCGGAGGTCTTGAATATGTTTGGTGGTATAAAAGGGTTTGAAGAATTCCATCAAGGAATGGTGGATGAAAAGAAATTAGCCGCGTTAATTGATGATGAATTTGATTTGGAGACTCAGACCTAACAGGTTTTAGAAACCTGTTAGGTCTCCGAGACCCCGCCACGAATCTTGCGCGCGAGGCGGGGGGTTGGCTGGGCTTATAGCACCTGAGTTATAATCCAAGAAATCAAGGAGATGAGACCATGGATATAGACGATGATGTTCCACGCATGAAGCGGGTATCAGAAAAAACAAACCCTGTGGACGGACATGTATACTGGTCTCCGAAAAAGTCGCTCTGGATTACAGCGCATTTGCTAATCGGACTGATTGGCGGCGCGCTTACATTCTCTTTCGATTCTTTTATTTTATTTTTGGTCTTTACAGGAATGACTGCGTGCCTGGGGCATTCGCTTGGAATGCACCGCCTGCTAATCCATCACAGTTATAAATGTCCCAAGTGGCTGGAGTATTTCTTCATACATCTTGGCACGGTCTTTGGCATGGCAGGTCCCTTTGGAATGATGAGGGCGCACGACATAAGAGATTGGGCACAACGTCATCCTATCTGCCATGATTATTTGAAACACGGTAGCGGATTCTTCAAAGATGGCTGGTGGCAACTCCATTGCGACCTTGCGCTTGATTACCCTCCGCAATTTGTCGCTGAAAAGCAGGTGGCAGAAGATAAGATATATCAGTTTATGCAAGGCACATGGATGCTGCATCAACTGCCGTGGGCAATCTTGTTTTATTTGCTGGGCGGATGGCCCTGGGTGATTTGGGGTATTAGTGTGCGCATCCCCATCCAGTTGACAGGTCATTGGCTGGTTGGATATTTTTCGCACAACTTCGGAACCAGAGATTGGGAAATTGAAGGCGCAGCAGTGCAAGGATACAATGTTGATATTGCGGGCTTATTCACTATGGGAGAGGCATGGCACAATAACCATCACGCGTTTCCCGGTTCAGCCAAACTTGGAATTTACGAAAACCAGCCTGATATTGGCTGGTGGGTCCTAAAAGCCTTCAACAAACTGGGTTTGGTTTGGGATATCAAACTACCCAAAGATTTACCCTATCGAAAAGAATTGCATGCAATCTCTGATAGGGAAATAAAAAACGAATTGGCGATTACATAGGATTTGCCGTGTCAGGGAAGACATTATGAAAATCGTACGCACTCTATTATCTGCTTCGGTTGGCGTACCCATTGCTTTGCTATATGGTCTGCTTGTTCGATTGACGTTTGGATCCAATAGTTGGGGGTTTCTCCTGAGTCCCTTGACGTGTGGATTCCTTTTTATCGTCCCAATTGCAATCGGGGCTTTGACCATCCGATTTGCACCGAAGGAATTTCGACTATCTGTCCCATACGCCATTTTTATGCCCTGGGTATCCATTTTTATTGTCGCGATTGGGAGTGTTGTGGTTAAGCTAGAAGCGGCAATTTGCGTATTGATGGCTGTCCCATTGTTCATGTTTTTTGCCAGCGCGGGCGGCTATTTTTTCCGTGATAAAAACACCGATATAAACAAGCCTTCTCCTTTGCAAAACTCAATGCTCGGAATTATCCTGTTTGCGCCTTATATCATCACGCCATTTGAGATGAGAATCCCGGATTACAATTCTTATCGTACTGTGGAAAATCAAATCAGCATTGATGCTCCAGTCGAAAAAATATGGGAAAACATAATCGTAATTCCTCATATAACCCCCGAAGAACAGGGCTTTAGCGTATTTCACCTTTTCGGCATTCCACAACTATTGGAAGCTCCGCTCTCCCATCAGGGCGTTGGCGGCCTGAGAAACATAAAGTTTGATAACGGCTTGAGTTTTATCGAAACAGTAACAAGTTGGGATGAGTTCAACATTGTAAATTTCTCTGTTAGCCCAAACAAGGAATCTCCTGCACCCGCGCCATTCAACATGGTGGGAGGAAAATATTTTGCTGTAACCGAAATGAGCTATTGGATTGAAGAAATAGATGAGGACACCATGATTTTGCACATCCGCAGTCAACACCGATTAACCACCCATTTCAATTCCTATGCGGGTATATGGACGGACTTCATGTTGAGCAGTCTTCAAAATTATGTTCTTCGGATGATAAAGACCCGCGCTGAAAATCCTTCCACTAATATTCAACAATAAATTAAGTACGCTTGGATTACAGCGATACCTAAAATCCTAACTATTCTCTACTTCCTCTCTTTGAACTCATCAGCGACCTAAGGTGACAGTCATCTGATTTAAGAGTCATTTGCCTACACGCCGAAGCTTATACCCAACAATTACTTCATCTTCTACTAAATTTCTCTATTCCTCCAATCCGCTGTTTGCCTGCCGCACGCGTGGAAGATGGTTAAAAAGTGCTATAATCTTGAAAGAGGCATATCATGACCACGTTCTCTCTCGAAGACAGACACACAAAGGATTTGATCAAACAAGCGCTCCTTGAATTATTTCAAGAACGCCGTGACCTATTTCACGACTTGTTCGAGGAATTGCTCGAAGACGTCGGTTTAGCCAACGCCATGCGTGAAGGCGAAAACAGCGAAATCGTAAGTGAAAAGGAAGTGATGAAGACTCTGGGGGCATAACGTGGACCTTGAATTCCGCGAAAGTTTTCTCAAAGATGTAAATCAGATTTGAGAAAAGGGAACGAAAAAGAAAACCGCAGCATGATTATATAGAACTCGGAGGTCTCACAGACCTCCGAGTTCTGGTATAAATGAAAATATGACCCAAACCCCAACCATCATCTTCATCTGCGAACACGGCGCGGCGAAAAGCGTCGTTGCCGCGGCGCACTTCAATAAACTGGCAGGCGAAAGAAATTTGAGAATCCGCGCCATCGCACGCGGAACAAACCCCGACGCGGAGCTCTCACCAAAGACCGTGGAACGATTGAAAAACGACGGGCTAACGCCAACAGAATCTGTTCCGCAGAGAATCTCGCTGGCGGATGTTGAGTCCGCGACTCGGATCGTCACCTTTTGCGAATTGCCCGAAGAATATGAAGGCAGGGTCAGCGTCGAACGCTGGGATGGAGTCCCGCCTGTGAGCGAGGATTACGAAAAGGCGCGGGATGCGATTGTTGAGCAGATAAACCAATTGATAGGCAATCTTGCGTAGGGGCGACCCGCCAGGGCATCTCAATCAAGAATATTCGCAACGATCCTTTGCAATCAATCACCGCCGATGGCATTGACGGGTCGCCCCTACAACCAACCATTCAACAAAAAGGAGTTTCCCATGAAATGGATCACCCGTTCCCACGTCCATGTGGACCGCGTGGCTTGCCCGTGGCTCATCACCCGCTTCATTGACAACGAAGCGGAATTTTTATTCGTGCCTGCAAATCAAATCGAAAAGGTCGCGCAGGAAACAGGCGCGATTCCCTTCGACGCGCCTGGCGTGGAACTCGGTCATCACGAGGAACACTGTTCATTTGAGTCCATCATCTTGAAATATGGGTTGAAGGAACCTGGCTTGTTGCGGCTGGCGAAGATCGTCCACGCGGCGGATGTGGCGGAGGACATTGACACCGATCCCATCGCACGCGGACTCGAAGCGATTGCGTCGGGATACAGTCTGCGCTTTCCCGAAGATATGGAAAATCTCGAACATCAATTTGAAGTCTATGACGCGTTGTATGCGTGGTGTCGGTTGGACGTTGCGAAGAAATAATCTCCAACCTCCAATCTCTAATCTCAATTCTCCAATTCTCGAATCCTCAATCACTAATCACTCGATTACCTCTCACTCACCCATGCCCCGCGACATCCCCCTCCTCTTCTCCACGCGCATCATCCGTCTATTCTGTTATGGATTCCTATCCGTTATCCTGGCGTTGTATCTCATCGAAACAGGTTTAACCGAAACACAGATCGGCTTGTTGTTCACGCTCACCCTCATCGGCGATGCGGGCATCTCGCTGTGGCTTACCACGTCCGCGGATCGGTTGGGCAGAAAACGGACATTGCTCCTCGGCGCCCTCTTAATGGCAGGCGCGGGAATTGGCTTTGTGATAACGAGAAGCTTTACTCTCCTTGCCATCGCGGCAATGATCGGGGTCATCAGTCCAAGCGGAAACGAGATCGGTCCGTTTCTGTCTATAGAACAAGCGAGTCTCACCCAATTGATCTCGAATGAAAAGCGCACACAATTTTTCGCGTGGTACAACCTTGCGGGCTCCTTCGCGACAGCGTCTGGCGCGCTGGCAGGCGGATGGCTCGCGCAGTCCCTGCAAAATAACGGATGGACATCGCTCGAATCATATCGTTTTGTTTTGATGGGCTATGCACTTGGCGGGTTCATTCTTTTGTTATTGTTCCTCAACGTTTCGCAATCCATCGAAGTAAAACAACAAGTCGATTCAAACAAGCGCGTGCTCGGCTTGCATCGCTCGCGCAACGTTGTGTTCAAACTCAGCGCGTTATTCGCGCTCGACGCGTTTGCGGGCGGCTTGATCGTGCAGAGCATGTTCGCCTATTGGTTTTACAAACAGTTCGCAGTTGATCCAGGCACGCTCGGCAGTATTTTCTTCGGCGCAAATATTCTCGCGGGCATCTCTGCATTGCTCGCAATTCGCATCGCAAATAAATTCGGTTTGATCAACACGATGGTCTTCACGCACATCCCATCGAATATTTTGTTGATCCTCTTGCCGTTGATGCCGACCCTGCCTCTTGCCATAGGACTATTACTCGTACGCTTTAGCATCTCGCAAATGGACGTGCCTACGCGTCAATCGTACACGATGGCTGTTGTCGCCCCCGATGAACGATCCGCCGCTTCGGGCGTCACTGCCATCGCGCGCTCTGTTGGCGCGTCTGTTTCCCCACTGCTCACGGGATTCTTTTTCAGCATCCCCGCGTTGCTGAGTCTTCCATTCTTTTTGGCGGGAGGCTTGAAGATTATTTACGACTTGTTATTGTTTCGTGAATTTCGCGCAGTCAAACCCCCGGAAGAAATCTAATATGCTCTGGCAGGGTCTGAGACCCTGCCAGAGCAACCGGTTATACATCACACCGATAAATCCTCTATCTCCAAAAACGCCTCCACCACGCGCGGTTCAAAGTGCTTTCCCGAATCCGCTTTGATGTGTTCGCGCACTTCCTCATGCGAAAGTCCCTTGCGATACGGGCGATCTGAGATCAGCGCGTCCCACACGTCAATCACCGGAAAGATGCGCGCCGCAAACGGAATTTCCTCTCCTTTGAGTTTACGCGGGTATCCAGTACCATCCCATTTTTCGTGATGGCAAAATGGAATATCCAATGCCGGGCGTAGAAATTCAATCGGAGAAAGCATGTCATGCGCGTATTGAGGATGCTTGCGAATCAGCGCGCGCTCCTCCTCCGTTAAATCTCCGGGTTTGAGCAATATCGAATCGGGAATTCCCGTCTTTCCAATATCATGCAATAACGCGCCGCGTGTGATGTGAATCAACGGTTCGCCTTCGATGCCCATACTTCGCGCAAGGCGCTCCGTTAGAATCGTCACGCGTTGCGTGTGACCTTCAGTTTCCTTGTCGCGTAAATCCAGCGCTCGCACCCAGCCTTCCAACGTGGCTTGATAGGCATTCTCCAATTCGGCATTCGCTTCAGCCAGTTCTTCATTACTTTTTCTTAATCTCTCGATCAAGCGCGCATTATCAATCGCCACCGCCGCCTGGTCGGCAAACGCCGAGAGCAACTCCTTATCGCTTTCTTGAAATACTTCGGTGAGCGCGCGGTTATCCACATAAATCACGCCGATCAATTCATCCCTCAAGATCAACGGCGCGCATAGGATCGAACGGAAATGAAACCCGGCAACGCTCGCCTGCACCTGAAAGCGCGGATCGTTCTGCGCATTCGACGTGAGCACCGGCTTGCCCGACTCCACCGCATTCCGCACGACCGTTTTGCTAAACGCGAAATCATCCTTGTCGAGATCACTGCGCGCAATGCCGCGTGCGAGTTGCACCGATAACTCTCCATCGGATTCGCGCAACATCAGGAAGCCTCGCTCGGCGCGCATCAACTTGATGAGGGAATCCATCACCTCCTCGAGCACCCGCTTCAACCCCAGGGACGAGTTGATCGCCCGCCCAATCTTCATCAACTCTTCAAGCTGGCTCTGTCGAATCTTCAGGTGAGCATTGACCGTTTTCTCCAACGCGCCAATCGATTCGGTAAGCCGCGTGACATCCGGTATGCCCTTTGACGCGGTCTCTCCCCCCGCCTGAGAAAGCCCCCCGACCAATTTCATCAAGCGGAAGTTCATTTCCTGAAATTGTTTTTGAATGGAAGTTATGTCAGATGACGGCTTGAACATGCGGAACTCCTTCTCATCAACATTCGCCGGATGTATTTTACTCTCGTCTCTCAAATTTATCACTAGACAAGATATAATCTTGATTAATTATTCAATTCAAGGAGTCAGCATGACCGTAGAAAATTATCTGGCGGAAGCGGGCGCGTTCGCAACACTAGCGGGATTGCTGACAGGCTTTGGCCTGACCGCTGTGATTCAATTTTTGGTGACCGAGAACAAAAGCAGGCTGGTCACCGCTACAATCATCGTATTTTCGATATCAACCGTTTTGTTCACCTATACTTTGATCGTATCGGTGCTTGCATTCGCGGCAACAGCCGAACTAAACGAGGTGCGGGTTGAACTGGACAACCTCAGTGCCGGAGGGTTCCTCGTGCTGGTCTGCGCGATCTTCGTGTTCCTTAGCGGCATTGGTCTTTCAGGCTGGATTCGCTCGAAAGCCGCTGGGATAACAACAACCGCGTTTGCCGTCATTGCCATATGCTCCACCGCCTCCGCCTTGTGGTCTGTGATTTCGTTGTTTATGTAGCAACAGAATTCTCAGAGCAACTTCTATGGGAATGAAAAATATCGCCAGTGTGCTGATCGTCATAGGAATACTTCTGGCTTCGATCTCTGTCTTCGGGGATTTGGTCGGGTTGAGTGGACGCGCGGGTATCGGGGCAACTCAATTTCTCGGAATAGACGCAGGGGTGGGACTCATACTTCTGGGAATCGGCTTGCTGACGGTAAGCCGGTCTGACGGTCCCGCGCGAAGCGAACGATGGAGTAACCTGCTTAATCGAATTCCCGATCCGCCTCCGATGTTCTGGGTGATCGCAGGTTTTCTTGCAGTCTACTTATTCCTTTTCATTTCTCCAGTGTTCTTTACCAAGCCCTCCATTCAGTATTTTACGAAATATATTCCCGACGCCTATGTGACCCATATCGGCTTCGATATCGACATGACAATGGGCCGCGTGGGGAGGTGGCTGACAACGGGGAATTCTCCATATCACGACCTATATTACTATTCCCCGCTTACGCTTGTGATCTTCGCTCCGCTCCTGCTTCTGGGGTATCCCGCATACTTCACATTCAGCACAATCATTACCGTGATCGCCTTTATCGCCTGTTCGCTGATCCTGCCGATCTTGATGTCGCAGAAAAAGAACCCGGTGCTAATTCTGTTTTTGTTTGTCACAGGCATGTTCTCATACGGGTTTCAATTCGAACTCGAGAGAGGGCAATACAACGTCATCACGTTCGCGCTGGCATTGTTTGCCATCTACCTGTTCCATTATCATGAACGTCTTTGGTTTTATGCCTACATCCTTTTCTCACTGGCAATTCAGCTCAAGATTTACCCTATTTTCCTTACTGTGATGTTTATCAGGGATTGGCGCGATTGGAAAGTTAACATCAAGCGGATTGCCGGGTTGGCGCTGTTCAACGTTGCGCTTCTGTTCGTATTGGGTTATCGACTTTTTCTGGATTTTGTGAACAACTTGACAGGTGTGCAGTTAGCCTATCAGAGTTCGCGGCGCGAGGACCTGTCGATCGCGGGATTCGTCCTGGACCTGACCACGGATGGATTCGGAATCATCCCGGCAAATGCGCTGCCTGCGCTAACCCGATACACCGGGCTCATCGAAGGAATTTTTTTTCTAGTGCTCGGATTGTGCTTCCTTGCTATTATCGTGACTGAGTACCGACGTAGACGCCAAGGATGCAATCCTCACCTTCTGTTGATTGCCACAATCGGAATGCTGGTCATCCCGTCCGCAAGCGTCGATTACAAATTACCGCTACTCATCGCGCCTCTTGCCATCCTGCTATCCGACTTGGATGTTGCAAAGGGCGTTTGGCGAAAAAGGCTTTCCTCGGCTCTGATTTTCATTGCATCCACAGCATACTGGCTCACCCTGTATCCCTTCACTGTGAAGCCATTTATTATTTCACGAAATTTCCCCGCCTTGTTCGTTCTGCTGATATCATCGACGCTTCTTTATTATTCAAGAGAAGACCCCGATCAAGAACGGCAAATTCGTTAACACCAATATTCCATGATTCGATAATGCCTCATTGGCATTCTTGAATTCAATTATCCAATGCTTTTCAACTCATTCCAATTCCTCGTCTTCTTCCCTATCGTAACAATCTTGTATTTTCTGTTACCTCATCGGTTCCGCTGGGGACTGCTACTGGCGGCAAGTTGCTATTTCTACATGGCATTCATCCCACAATATATCCTGATCCTGTTTGTCACCATCACAGTGGATTACTTTGCAGGGATCGGGCTTGAATCTACAGAGGGAAACAAAAAGAAATGGGTGTTGCTGGCAAGCATTCTCGCGAATGTGGGCATGTTGGGGCTTTTCAAATATTTCAATTTCGCCAGCGAGAACATCGCCGTGCTCGCCAATTTCATCGGCTGGAACTATCCCATCGAAAGCCTTGAGATCATCCTGCCCATTGGCTTATCATTTCACACCTTTCAGTCGTTGAGTTACACCATCGAAGTCTATCGCGGAAACCAGAAAGCCGAACGGCATTTCGGTTATCTCGCGCTGTATGTTTTGTTTTATCCGCAACTCGTAGCCGGTCCCATCGAGAGACCGCAAAATATTCTGCACCAACTGCATGAAGAACATCACTTCGAATATCAGCGCGTCACAGACGGCTTAAAGTGGATGGCATGGGGCATGTTCAAAAAAGTTGTCATCGCCGACCGAATGGCATTGTTTGTCAACCCTGTGTATGATTCACCAGCCGAATTTCAAGGACCGACGCTCGCGTTCGCCACGATCGCGTTTGCGATTCAGATCTATTGTGACTTCTCAGGCTATTCCGATATCGCCTTCGGCTCCGCACAGGTGATGGGAATCCGCCTGATGAAAAATTTTCAACACCCCTACTTTGCAAAATCCATTTCAGAATTCTGGAGACGCTGGCACATCTCGCTCTCTACCTGGTTCCGCGATTACGTTTACATTCCACTTGGAGGCAACCGCGCAGGGACGCGGCGCATGGCGATCAATCTCCTCATCACGTTCCTCGTCAGCGGATTATGGCATGGCGCAAATTGGACGTTCGTCATTTGGGGCGGACTACACGGGCTATATGTTGTCCTAAACGGATTCATCGAGCCGTTCTGGACTCGGCTTCGTAACGTCGCATCCGCAAAACGACTCTCTATCGTACTGGACACAATCTCGCTTCTCACCACCTTCGGGCTGATCTGCTTCGCCTGGATCTTTTTCCGCGCTTTGAATCTCGAAGATGCCTTGTATATCGTCAGGAATTTGAGTGTGGGATGGCAAGACTTTGCAACCAAGGCCTACACAATCATTCGACTCGCGGACAACGACGGGACCATTGTATTTACCGACGTAATTTTCAGCATTGCCAGCCTCTTTACACATCAAGTTCGAGGCACAATCCTATTGACCGTCATTCCCCTGACCGCATTCGTCGCGATCGAAATTATCCAACACCGCAAAAATCTGGCGATGCAAATTAGCCGCCTGCATCCCTGTATCCGGTTGGGATTATATTTCCTGTTGGTCATTAGCACACTGACCCTTGGCACTGCGTATACGGGAATAAAACAGGAATTTATCTATTTCCAATTTTGAGCATGGGCAGCCTCTACCTCCTCTTCCGCCGTTTGTTACAAGTCGTGTCTCTTGCCGCGTGCACGGTATTGGGTCTATTCCTCGCGTTACACCCGGACTCCAAGCACTATTATCAAGGGAGCCTTATCAAGTCCAAATTATTGGAACAAACTCACTCGCCAAGAATTATCATCGTCGGTGGGTCGAATATTGCCTGGGGCATTGACAGTGAACTAATCGAAAACGCATTTCAGCGGCCCACGATCAACGCTGGCTTGGATGTACACATCGGTATCATGCCTCTCCTGGAAGTAAGGGAACATTTAGAACCTGGGGATATCATTGTCATCAGCCTTGAATATTACAACTTTGCCGGCCCGGACGACTTTTTCGGTATTCCGCAGTACCAGGCAGACTGGATCGAGTTCTCTCTAGGAAGATTGAGATATCTTCAAAATCCCTACCGAGACGCTCTGCCAATACTTACGATGATTCTGCAAAGGAAAATTAATCGCGGATTGAATAATTATTTATACAACGATAACTTGAGTGAATTTCGGGGAATTTATACCGGCCAAAACTTCAATCAGTATGGAGATTTTGTTGGACACTTAGAAGAAAATGTCGTGGTGGCACTCGATAAATGACGTGGTGCGGGATGGCATCCCGCAAACCTTATTTTGGCGGGATAACATCCCGCCCCACGAAATCCATCATTTGGTTTGAGACATTACCCCGAAAATGTC
>Ga0247727_10006193_pt1 | contig 23660 bp, 17 predicted proteins | sample WisWelCaveWW1625_FD_202498 | JGI IMG/M metagenome (GOLD analysis project Ga0247727, IMG submission 202498) | Biofilm microbial communities from Wishing Well Cave, Virginia, United States - WW16-25 | ecosystem: Environmental > Aquatic > Deep subsurface > Groundwater > Cave microbial mat | place...
TCACCATGGAAACCGGTCTCATTTGTCCTACATTGCTTAGGTTATTGTTTTTTAATGATTTTTTATTTTGCCAGAACTGCGTTTTGCTTTGCAAAGAGTCAGAAACACTCTCAGAAAAAAACCGGCCCAGTCTACAGTTGTTTACTAATCGACCCTACTTCAGAAAAAGTCGTCTTTCAAAAACAATGTGGATAACTTGAATACTACATATGTGTATTACCCGAAAAACTCTATCTATAGGTAGGAAAAATCGACCTATAAAACAGCGTCATAATTTGCCGCAAGATTAAATACACTATACTCCAGGGAATCCCGAACGGGATGATTATCGTCTTTTGCCAAGGAACAACAGCTGTGCTGATTGAAAAAAATCGGCCAAGAGAACTTTGCTTGACCAGAGAACCTTAGGTTAGTTACGAATTTACTCGTCTATCCTCGAAGCACTAAACAGAAACATACTCTTTGTGAATCGAAACTCGGGTACGTTTGCTCTCCTGTAAGAGCCCTTCATCGCCATACCCTTCGGCAGGGTATCTTCGAACTCGTGCGGCAGTATCAAGGTCAGGCGACTGTTGCAGGAAGAGTACGTTTCATAGATCTTCCGTGAGAATTCCTTATACTGATTGCTTGAAGATATAAAACTTGTGATAAGATCGTATGTTGCCGGGAGATCTAGTATACATTCACCCCGTTCCCGTGTGCGCATAAGTGCAAACGCCAACTCCGCAAATACCTCGTGGGCAGAGAGCCCGTCTTCTAGAAGCGATTCAACAATCTGATCGAGCTTCTCGTACATTTCTATGTACGAGAATTGAGCGCCGGAACCATCTTGGGCGCAGACAGCTTGAGTCAGGAAGACTCCTCCAGCACGAAGAATTGACTCTACCGATTGCATAAATCGACGCAAAGTATCCCTACCTCTACCGGCGGCGATCATGTTAATAACATCGACGCCAACTACAGCATCCACCTTGAAGTCATAATTCGCCATCGACAACCAGTTCATGAGTAGAAAATGCTCATTGCGCGTTTCAAGGCCTCTACGCTCTGTTAAGTAGTAGCTTGTCCCATCATACATCTTTTGGCTTAGATCAACGACAAATACCTCTACCTCTCTAAATCTTTCACATAATAGTGCTCTTACTTCCGGTGTGCAACCAAGAACGGCTACTTTTCTTAAACCAGCTTCGTTCGACTGATTATGGAGTGACTGCCCAATCCATTCCAGAGTTACTGGGCTCGGCCGAAGAAGAGTACCTTCTAAACCATTCCAATAATCGGCGATCTGCGTTGGGTCGTCGGTTGGTGTCCTAAGATAGTGAATACTATTTTCGCCAAGTCGATCACCACAAAGATTTCGAAGAGTTGAAGCAGCACGGTCTATGTCACGAGGCACGGTTTCCAAGGCAACGTCGCCCGGATCCAGAGACAGCGCGCGACTTTCCATCTTCTGAAAGTCTTGAAAAAGCTTCGCTAACTGTCCAGGCGAGAGTGTTAAGGTTATTGAAGAGGGGGTTCCTGATGAATCAAGAGCCCATTCCATTCCCAATAGTGGGTTATTTTTCTCGTCAAGCAGAAGAAAGAGATCCTGTTCTTCCAGGTCGGGGTTTGCAAATTCCTTTTCATCTATAGTATAGCATGGCCAGCCTTGAGCAAGGAGAATGCGAATAAGTTCCCGTTTTTTGATCTCCCGCGCTTTCCAGGCATAGTTCGAGATCTTCATGATGCGTTCTACTGGAACACCAGTTCTCTTTGCGATTTCCCAGTTAAGCCTTAGGTATGAGGGTCCAGTTTTGTTATTGCACCAAAAGTCATCCATTGTAGTCAGACATGTCCCTACAACTCGACGTGCACGCCTTGCAGCATGGAGTATAATTGAATGGATCTGGGATTCAGCGATGTCTTGCGTGAGTATAGTTACAGACTTAGACTCCACCTGTTGACGAAGACTTTTGACAGCCACAGCAGCACAACTCGCCAGCAATCCTCGAGAAGGGGGCCTCTCATCTACAAGAGCAATCAGAAATAGGTTCATATCATTAACCAAACCAGTATCGGAAAGTTCATGATCTTCGGTCCGGGGCAGAAATACTGCTTCCTTCCGCAGGACTTCTAGAATCTCGGAGGCTAACCATATGAAGCTCAATAGTAAGCCTACAGAGAGACCAATGGCTCGGAGCAAGAACTTGTCTGAGCTTTCTGGGGCAAGCAACCCAGCAAGAATGACGCCTGCAATCGGAGTGATAGCGAGTTTTAACAACAGGGCGGCACGACTGAGAACAGTCTTACTAACCGTTATCATAGTGACTATCTACATGGCTAACAGTTGATGAATAAGTTTCGTATCTAGCTAACTTTGGGCGGCGACTCCGCTAAAAAACTGCTGGAATATATTCTCGTTTGGTATATGGTTCCACAGGACAATTTGGAGAACAGCCGCTAAAAATAACTCGGGCACAAGATGGTCCATTCACATAACCTGCAATCAGTTAGCATAAAAGATGCAGACTCGCTCAAAGCCAAACTGACGATAAATTGCGCCGAAAGACCTCCAAATTGCATTGTGACCATTCCGAGAATAATGGCGCCTGTGGTCATGTTGCCTATGCGTATACTTTTGAGAGAATAATCAATGAATGACGGTTCTTTGGTCGCTGTTGGAGGAAAATTCATCGCAAATCCACAACTTCCACGCCTGCCGGGATTCTAAAATTGAAAACGTCCGCCTCGAGTTTGATGTTTTCCTGAATGTTCCGCACCCAATAGGTGTTGAGATTATCGTTGATGTCCTTTTGCTCAATTTTCACGGTTAGCCAAAGGGTCGGATCCACCCAAATTTTCATAGACTTGACGAACGCGTCTTTGTCTTTTGGGATGAGATTGAGCGCGTAGGCAACTTTGCCATCGAGCTTTTCTTCACCGACCAGGTGCGGGGTGTACTCCTCAGAATATTTGAAAAGCAAGTCCTTCGGCAAGGGGTTTTCCTCGGAGGCTTTTAAGTCGTCGATGATGACTTGATTGTTCTCGCTGGCATAGGTCCAAACAGTTTTGCCGTTTGTAACAATAACTTGGCTTTCGGTTTCAATGCGATAGTGGTTGCCGGTTTGAAGATAAAGCGTACCCTTCAATTTTTGCGTCTCGCCGGCAAGCTCCCACACGTACTCCTGCTCGAAGTCGGCTTTCAGTGTCTGCAGCTCTTCATATTTTTTCTTCACGTTTTTGATAATATCTTTGGCGTTTTGAGCGAATATCACAGTTGACATCGCAAAGACGAGGCACGTACAAACCATGAATTCTACAAATCTCGACATTCTATCTCCTTCAATTATTGAGTCCCATTGCCGCCAGATCATCTTCGTCGCCAATCAAAACCTCGCGCGCTTTGCTGCCGTCAAATGGGCCAACCACGCCGGCGGCTTCCAATTCATCAATCAAACGCGCCGCACGGGCATAACCAACTTTCAGCCGGCGCTGCAAAAGCGAGATCGAGCCTTGCTGGTGTCGCACCACCAATTTGGCAGCTTCGTAGAAAAGTTCGTCGCGAGCGCCGCCCAATCCCTCGGCATCGTACATGGAGGCCGCTTCCTCTTTTCCCATCGGCAGTAGATGTTTCGGGTATTTTGGCTGCTTGCGAATGTGAGTGATAATGGCCTCAATCTCCTCGGTGGAAATATATGCGCCGTGCAGGCGAACCGGCTCGGGACGGCCGGGCGGAATGAAAAGCATGTCGCCCATTCCTAATAGTTTTTCCGCGCCGTTGGCATCGAGGATAGTGCGGGAATCGGTTTTGGACGCCACCTGAAATGCCAGACGCGCCGGAAAGTTGGCTTTGATTACTCCCGTGATCACGTCCACCGATGGGCGCTGCGTGGCGACAATCAGATGGATGCCCACCGCCCGCGACATCTGCGTCAACCGCGCGATGGGTTCCTCCACCTCGCGCGCTGCAGTCAGCATCAGGTCGGCCAGCTCGTCGATAATGATCACCAGATACTCGATTGGCTCAAATGGCTCTTCGCCTTCAACGACCTGCAATTGACCGCTTCGCAATCTAGCGTTGTAGTCTTTGATGTTTCTCACTCCCGCCCGCGCCAGCGTTTCGTAACGGTGCTCCATTATGGACTCAACGCTCTTGAGAACGGAAATGGCGTTATTGGCGGTGGTGACGACATCCTCGTTCAAGTCTTCGCGGTAAGTGAGATGATGATTACGAAGTGGGCTATAAATCGAAAGCTCCAGCCGCTTGGGATCGATCAACACCAGTTGTAACTGGGTTGGATGCGCCTTATAGAGCAAGCTGGCAATGATGGTGTTCAGACAAACGCTTTTTCCCGATCCGGTCGAGCCGGCAATCAGGAGATGTGGCATTTCATCGAGCTTCGCAACGTAGGTCTCGCCGGAGATAGTCTTTCCCAAAGCGAGCGTCAAAGGCGAATCGGATTGTTGAAAGACTTTTGAATTGAAAACCTCGCGCAGAAAAACCGTTTTATGTGTGCGATTGGGAATTTCTACGCCCACCGCGGCTTTGCCCGGAATTGGCGCGACCAGCCGGATGCGCTTGGCGCGCATGGCCAACGCCAGATCGTCGGCAAGCGAGGCGATGCGGCTGATTTTGATGCCCGGCGCCGGCTCGTATTCATAAAGCGTAATAACCGGCCCAGGACTAATCTCAACGACTTTGCCCTGTACATCAAATTCTAGGAGACGATCTTCCAGCAGGCGAGCATTGGACTGTAGTTCTTCATTGGTGATAGCGTCGCCATCCTCCGACGGCAGAGACAATATATCCAATGGTGGAAATTCGTAATTTCCGGGATCGAATTTTTCAGCCGTTACAGCTGCGCCATTGCCCTCGCCGTCTTCATCCGACTGCAAATCAATCTCTATTTGCTGCTTTGGCAATTGTCGCGGTTGACTTGCAGCGTTCGGCGCCGCGCGGTAATCCTCCCCAGGTTTCGGCTTGGGTTCAGCGCGAATAACTGCCTCGGGTTTCTTCTGTGGAGATGGAGTCGCGACTGGTGATCTATGCATCGTGCGCCGAGCATTCACCCACATGCGTCTAATGGAGTCAGAGGCCTTGGAAGTATAGAGCATCGCATTCGTCAGAGTAGCGGAGAAACTCAGCCGCGTCGCGCCGATGACAGTAATCATTATCAGCGCCAAAAGGATGACGATGCTGCCGGCGATTCCTAAAAAATTGAATAAAATCTGGGCTAGCACTCCACCAACCAAACCCGATAGGGCGAAGCCAACAGTGCTTTGTCCTTTAGATGTAATTTCCGGGATGGCTAAAATAATGGATGTATAGAGAGCAAACGCAAACAAGTATGACGAGGTGCGGAGCGTCGTCCAGAGATCGTTGTCTCGAAAAAAGGCCCAGCCGAACATGAACAGGATGATTGGGAAGACGAAAGCGGGATAGCCGATCAAACCTTGAATTAAAAAATAGGAGATGTAAACACCGGCCACTCCTAACTTGTTTTCAATTTGCCCAACTTTGATGTTGCCGGGTTGTTCGTGGGAGCTGTAGGTGGCCAGACTTAGAAACACCAGAATGGCAAACGCCATCAATAAGATGCCAAAAATTTCTTCTTGATTGGAATTGTCGACTCGTTTGTTGCGGCTCATTTTTTAGCTATGAGAATTTTTGATTCGAGTTATAAATTCACGGGCGCGCCCGATGACGTCGTCAGTGTCGAACAATCCGGAAATGACGGCAACACCATTGGCGCCCGCTTGAATAACCGCGGCGGCATTATCTACCGTGACCCCACCGATGCCCACCATTGGCAGCGTCGTCACCCGGCGCAATTCTTTGATAAGCTCAAGACCTTTTTTTTTCAAAGCGCTTTTCGTGGGTGACGGATAGATGGTTCCCACCCCAAGGTAATCCGGTTGGCCGGCAAGTGCCGTCTGATATTCTTCTAAACTATGAACGGAAGCACCGAGCATCATTTCTTTTCCAATGAGGCGTCGAGCAAAAGCAAATGGCAAATCATCCTGCCCGATGTGCACGCCCTCGGCTTTGATGGCGAGAGCGATGTCCACGCGATCGTTGATGATCAGCGGAATTCCAAAGTGAGTGGTGATTTTTTTGACCTCCAATGCGTCAGCATAAAATTCTCCGGATGATGAGAGCTTGTTTCGCAATTGTATGATTCCTGCGCCGCCTGTAATGACCTGCTCTGTTAGACTTTTGAGATTTCGCGAGCCGACAAATTTCTTGTCGAGAATCGCGTAGAGGGACCAATCGAGTTTGATTTGCTCGAATCTCGACATGGCGGACTATTTTGAGCTTTTTGTGGCGTCTATGCTAATATAAACCAAAACAGCAGCCGCAATAAATATAACGAGCGCAACTACCCATTCCATATTACATGTCCTTCAGTTCTCTAATTGTTTTTCTTATAGATTTATTCAACAGAAAAATGCTAATAAAAACCGCCCCAATTGTGATTATATTGAAGACAATCAAAGGTGTTCAACTGTTTTGTAGTTAGCAACTAACCAGCTAATCAAGCTAATCAGGGTTACGATAATAATTCCCAACCACAACTTCAAATAAGCGATCTTCTCTTTTGCGCTGTCAATCGCTGGCATACTCAATATGGCCGCTGGTAAAACGGCGTCTTCACTACCTCGGCTGCTACCTGCTTTCCGCGAACGTCAATAGTGATGGCCGTCCCCACATCGGTAAACGGCTGGTTGATGTAACCGATGCCTATCCCCTTTTCCAAACTCGGAGAAAACGTGCCGCTGGTAACATAACCGATCTCGTTGCCATCCTTCACGATTTTGTAGCCATGCCGTGGGAACGCGCGATCCTTCAGCTCGAAGCCGACCAACTTTCTTTTCAATCCCGCTTCCTTCGCCTTTACTATTGATTCGCGTCCGATAAAATCGCTTTTGTCTAATTTGGTGATCCAACCCAGTCCGGCCTCAATAGGGTTCGTCGTTTGGTCGATATCGTTGCCATATAAACAGAATTTCATTTCCATACGCAGAGTGTCACGCGCGCCCAAGCCGATGGGTTCGATATCAAATTCTTTGCCCGCCTCCAGAATGTCATTCCAAACTTTTACTGAATGCTTAGCATCGAAGCCAACTTCGAAGCCGTCCTCACCGGTGTAGCCCGTGCGCGAGAACACGGCGTCGATGCCCGCGAGTTTACCCTTTTGAAACCAGTAATATTTGATGGAAGACAAATCGAAATCGGCCAGTTTCTGAAGCGTCGCTTCGGCGTTGCGGCCCTGCACCGCAAACAACGCATAGTCATCGCTGATGTTGCGCAACTCCGCGCCGGGTAGCAAATGCTGGTGCATCCAATCCCAATCTTTTTGGAGATTCGATGCGTTGACGATCACCATGTAATGATCTTCGAAACGATAGACGATGAGATCGTCCACGATGCCGCCGTGGTCGTAGCACAGCGCCGAATACTGAGCGCGATTAGGCACCAGTTTGCTCACGTCGTTGGTGGTGAGTCTCTGCTGATACTCTTCCGCTCCGGGGCCTTTGACGACAAATTCACCCATGTGCGAAACATCGAAGATGCCGACGGAGCTGCGAACCTTTTTGTGCTCCTCGATTATCCCGCGATACTGTACCGGCATCCAGTAGCCGCCGAATTCAACTATTTTGGCGCCGGCGTTTTTGTGAGTCTCATAAAGCGCGGTTTTCTTCGGTTCCAATTTCTATCCTCAGTTTGATAAATTTTTTAGTGCTTTACGAATGCGCTCCAAACCGGTGTTGATGTTCTCAATCGAATTGGCGTATGAAAAGCGCAAATAGCCTTCTCCGTATTTTCCAAACGCGGTTCCGGACAGAACAGCCACGCCGGCTTCATTCAGCAAATGATGCTCGAGTTTCTGCGAAGAGATGTTCAAATTTTTTACGTTCGGAAAAACATAAAAGGCGCCCTTCGGGGTGATGCAACTGATGCCCGGAATATCGTTGAGTCCGGCCACGATGAAATCACGGCGCTTGCGAAATTCTTCCACAAAGGCATCCACTTCGTCGGTGGGGCCTTTCAACGCTTGAATGGCCGCATGTTGCGAGAACGTCGAGGTGCAGGAGTTGCTATTGATCATAAGCTTTTCGACTTTTTGCGCCAGTTCCTCCGGCATGACGCCCCAGCCCAATCGCCAGCCGGTCATCGCATAAGTTTTGGAAAAGCCGTCGAGCAGAATGGTGAAATCTTTGACGCCCGGCAATGAGTAAAAACTTTCGTGCTGGCCCTCGTAAATGATGTTTTTATAGACTTCGTCGCTGAGCACGAGAATCTTGCGCTGCCGGGCAACCTCGGCAACGACTTCGAGATCGCGTTTGGTCAATATTCCGCCGGTGGGGTTTTGCGGCGTGTTGATGATGATCATTTTGGTGCGATTCGTAACCAGCGAGCGAAACTCATCCGGATCGAAACGAAAGTCTTTTTCTTCGATGAGCGGCAGCGGCACCGGCGTGCCGCCCACAAAATTGATCACCGACTCGTAGATAGGAAAACCGGGGTTCGGGTAAATCACTTCGTCGCCTTCTTCAATGAGCGCGAGGATGGTAAAATAAAGGATGGGCTTGGCCCCCGGAGTAACGATGACCTCTTCAACTTTGGATTTTACGCCGCGGCGCTGGTACACTTCTTCGACGATGGCTTCGCGCAGCGGCCGAATGCCGGCCGACGGCGAGTAGTGGGTTTGCCCTTCGCGCAACGCCGCCACCGCGGCTTCGATTATGTGCTTGGGCGTCGTGAAATCGGGCTCGCCGATCTGCAGGTGGATGATACTTTTGCCTTTGGCCTCGAGGGCTTTGGCGCGCGCCATAACCTCGAAGGCGGTCTCCGTTCCCAATCGACTCATTCTGGCAGCAAATTTCATAATTGGGTCTCCATTAACTTAGCATGGTTCTTAAAAAATTAAACCGCATAAGCGCAGAGACGCCCGGTATCATCACCCCGCTTGTTTTAATGATTTTTCAACAGACGCGTTTGATACTTTGCGACTCCGCGGCTTGCAGTAATTGGTTACACCATTGGAATCATCCGTTACAGGCCGCAAAAAGATAGCAAAATTATTGGCGAGAGTCAAACAAAAAACCAGCGGCGGACGGCGCGCTGGTTTGGGCTATTACCACAAGATATGAACCTACTATTCGCGAATGCTTTTAAGCAAATCATGCAGGAGTAAAACGGCGAAGACGACTACCATTTGGTAGCTCGCCCATGTGTTCATAACGTATCGCCCAGTTGTCCATCAATTCGATGAGATTAAAATTGTCTAATCGGTTTTTGCAGATCTCAATCGCTTCTTTCGACGAATCGATGCCAATCCATCTTCTCTGCAATTGTTTTGCGGCCAGGAGCGTAGTGCCGGAACCGCAGAAGGCATCAAGAACAATATCTCCGGGATTAGAGGAAGCCTTAACAATCATTTTTAGCATTTCAAAATTTTTTTCTGTGGGGTATTTCGGGTTTTGTGGATCTTTGAAGACCCAGATATCCTGTACCTTCACCCCGGCTTTCATAACGTCATCTGCGAAAATTTTTTTGCGTGGGTTTCCAGTTGACGACCATTCGATTAAACCCTTTTTATCCAACTCCTCTAAAACCGCGGGTGGATGTCTCCAGTGCCGCCCCGCAGGGGGCAACATGCCGCGCCACTTCATTCCTGTCGCGCCATTGGTCGTTTCTCCGGGCGCGTGAAGAGGGGTGGTCGTGTATCTCCGTCCATCAGCATCGACGGAGCGGAAACGGACGTCGTCCGCGCGAATTTCGATTTCCTGTCGCGGGTGGTTCCAAACATAACTTTTTGATTTTGAATAGAAGAGGATCATATCCTTCACATTGCCGTAGCCCTTCCGCGCAAAGTTTTTGGGGTTGCACTTCACTCGTATGATATCATTTATAAAATTCTTCTGCCCAAAAACTTTATCCATAACGATTTTCACGTAATGGCCCATTTTGGAGTCGATATGAACGTAAATAGAGCCGTCGTCCGCCAGCAACTCGCGCATCAACGCGAGTCTCTCGGCGAGGAATTGCAGGTATTTTTCTCCGGTAAGCTGATCGTTATATGCGATTTTTCCCCCATTCGCACGGCTGATAGTTGCAAACCGATCGTTCGAAATTGTAAAAGTCTGTTTTGTACCATAGGGAGGATCGATGTAAACGAATTTTATTTTTCCCCCGAATTTTTTTTGCAGATAATGAAGCGCGTCGAAATTTTCCCCATGAATCAGAATATTTTTTTCGCCCTTCATCCTTCCTCCTTTTTCGCAATGAAATTTACTGCTAACGGCTCACAACACCCTACGCAGATCGTTGAAAAAGATGAAGACAATAAGCGCCAGCAGAAAGGCCATGCCAATTTTTTGCACCACGATGATAGTTTTGGTAGAGAGCGGCTTGCGGCGGATGCCCTCCAGCAACAGCAGCACGAAATGGCCGCCGTCGAGCACCGGGAACGGCAGCATGTTAAAGAAACCCAGATTCAGGCTGAGGAACGCCGTGAACGCCAGCAGGTACTCGAAACCCAGCTTCGCACTTTTGCCGGCCTCTTCGGCGATGCGCAGCGGCCCGCCAATGGCATCTCGCACCGGCTCCTGTCCGGTGATAATCAGCCGAAGTGCGTGAATCGTAAGCCTGACAATTGTATAAGATTGTGTAAATCCCGTTTGCCATGACTCCGCAAATCCCAGCTGCCGGTATTTGATTGTCGGCCCGATTCCAATCATCCCAATGTTGCTCTCCGCCTGGCGTTGAGGGGTGACCCGGGCGCTTAAGGTTTGTCCATCTCTCTGCCACTCGATGGCAATTTCCAAATCCGGGCTCTGGTGAATAATGTTGGTCAGCTCTTCCCAGGTTTTGACCGGCTGACCATTCACCGAGGTGATGACATCGCCGGCGCGAATCCCAATGGCTTCGGCAGGTTTGCCGCTGAAGGTTTCGCCCACGATGGTGCCCTCGATGCCCTCGCCAATTCCGACAAAATAAAAAACGAGTGCGTATATCACCACCGCGGCGATGAAGTTCATGATGGAGCCGGCGGATATAACGATCATGCGCTGCCACACTGGCTTCGACATGTATTCCCACGGCTCGCCTTTGATGTTCGCATCCAGGCTTTCGTCCACCATACCGGACATTTTCACGTAGCCGCCTAACGGAATCCACGAAATGCAGTAGTCGGTATCGCCGACTTTTTTGCCAAACATGCGCGGCGGAAATCCCAGTGAGAACCGCTCGACGCGGATGCCCACCATTTTCGCGGTGATAAAGTGGCCCAGCTCGTGGACAAATACCAACAAGCCCAGCACAAAAACGAAAGCTAAAATTGTCGTCAACATGCACTACCTCACAAAGCTAAATCAAATTAATTTACTGCGAACAAATTCGCGCGACCAGTGATCGTATTCCAACAGTTGTTCGACGTCATGCAAGCCATTGAATCGGCATTCAGACAACGCGTTTTCCACAAGCTGCGGAATCTGCTGAAATCCAATTTTGCGATTCAAAAAAAGATGCACCGCCTCTTCATTGGCCGCGTTCAACACGGCCGGCGCGGCGCCGCCGCTTTCCAGCGCTTCATAGGATAATTTCAAACAGCGGAATTTTTCGAAATCCGGTGCCTCGAATGTCAGCTCTTTAAGCTTGCAGAAATCGAGGCGCGGGAATGTCGCGGGTAGCCGGTCGGGATAGGTCAGCGCATATTGAATTGGAAGCCGCATGTCGGGCAGCCCCAATTGCGCTTTGATGGAGCCGTCGCGGAATTCCACCATGCTGTGAATGATCGATTGCGGATGGATCACCACTTTGATTTTAGAAGTTTCCAGATTAAACAGCCAGTGCGCTTCGATCACCTCCAGCCCCTTGTTCATCAAGGTCGCGGAATCGATGGTGATTTTCTTCCCCATATTCCAATTGGGATGATTGAGCGCTTGCTCCGGCGTGACCTTGGCAAACTCCTCGATCGCACGCTTCCGAAACGGCCCGCCCGACGCCGTGAGAATAACCGCGGCGATGCTTTCCGCATTTTCGCCGGCTAAGCATTGCAGGAGCGCGCTGTGTTCGCTGTCGATGGGGATGATTTCCGCGCCCAATTCTTTTGCGCGTGCCATCACGAATTGCCCGCCGATCACCAGCGTTTCTTTGTTGGCGAGCGCAATTCGCCGATGGGGTTTCAACGCATTCAGGGTTGGCAGCAATCCTACAGCGCCAACCAGCGCATTTACGACGATGTCCATGTCGTCTCGCCGGCTGATCTCCAACAATCCGTCAAAACCAGCGAGAAGCTCAACACCTATTTTATTGAATTCCCCAGAGTGACCAGCGATGTCGCTTTCCTTGAGCACCGCTACTGCTTTGGGGCGAAACTTTCTCGCTTGATCAAGTAAGCGCTCGACGTTGCCGTTGGCAGACAGGTATTGCACCTGAAAGCGTTCCCGCTGCTGCTCGATAACCTCGAGACAACTTCTGCCAATCGAACCAGTTGAGCCGAGTATGGCGACACGTTTCATGAATCAGAACCCTGTTACCTGATGGTAATTCCCAATCCCAGCGCCAAGCTGTTAAATTCGCTAATGCTGTACGAGCCGTTGACGTGCACTAGCGGCAGCACGTTGAATTTCAAGCCGAGGGTCACGTGCGGTTGGGTATTGGTGAAACTTTCGCCGCTCAAAAATTCATCGGTTAATTTAAGTCGGGTGATGTCCACGCCGCCGCCGGCAAAAAACGTAAAAATTGGCAAGGAATAACTGGCCACCCCTTTAAAGCTCAGGGTGCCGACGGTGCCGAAGTCGAATTCATCTGGAACAAAAACTGCGTGGTACGTGCCTATCAATGTGACATTCGGTACACCCGGGCTCTGCAATAAACCGTACTTGAGTCCGCCGCCGATCAAGGTGACGCCGCCGCGGCTATCTTCGGCGCGCGGCGGGCTGAGGTTGGGATCCCGATCGGCGCCAAGTGGAAAATAGAAGAAGCGGCCGAACAATTCAAAGTTGGCAGGCAGGCCAACACTGCCGTGCAGAAAGGCGAGACCAAGCAGGTTTTCGTCCGCAAATACCGGCAAACCCTGGAATTTTTCCGGTACATTCGCCACGACGCCGCGCAATCCAACATCGATGCCCGCAACGTTGTGGAGATCGGCAGTGTGAAACATGCCGCCGCCAACCAGCGAGTTGAAGAATTTGAGAATCGCGTCTACTTCGTCCTCGATAGTTTGCGCGGGCAAGCCATCGAATTGAAAATATTGGGCGTGGGAATCTTGGATGTTGAAACCACAAATACAGGCGATGAGCGCAGCAACCCACAGGAAACGTTTCATAACCTCCTCCTTAGGTCAGTGTAAAATGCCTTCAGTTGATTAATAAGATCCAGTTCCGCATTGGTTAGAGGGGCAGGTTCAAATGTTATTTTAAAATACTTTTCAAAAGCGGCTTTCATGCACGCGGCGATTTCCTCATACGCTACTTGACGGTTTAAAATCTCTTCGATGCAAACGGTTTTTCTTCGAAGGTTCTCTCGCGCAGAATCATTTTTCTGGTCAGCAAAATATTCCATCAACTTCAGGTGTTGTTGCCCGATAAGGATCGAACCGTGCTGCAACAGCGCACTCTGAAACCGGCGCTGCGCGCTGCCCACCAGCTTCCGGGAATGATATTGAATTTCGTAGCGCGCCGACGAAGCAAAGCAGGCGAACCGACGTTGATAACTCGAAAATTCCGCGTCGGGCTGGGCGCGTTTCTCTAAACTCACCGGCAGACCGGCCATTTGCAAACCTAGCACCACCGCCGAACTGATTTCGTTATACACATCAAGACTGGTTTTTGCGAACTGTGGGTGACCCTTCGGGATAATCACGCTGTATGTGGCTTCATGCCCGTGAAAGATCGCTCGTCCACCGGTTGGACGTCGAACGAGGCCTACGCCGTCGCGCCGACATTTGGCTGAATCGATTTCCTGCGCGACCTGATGATAGCCAATCGAGATCGTAAATGGTTGCCAGCGGTACACCCGTAAAATTGGATCCGCGCCGACCTGTGCCAAACCCTCGTCAACGGCCATGTTGAATGGGCCGGCGGCGGCGCCGGTGTCAAGGAAGCGCCAAGTTTCTGTTACGTGCATAGTTGTTTTAAATTCGAATCTCGAAATCCGAAACAAATCCGAAATTCAAATATCGAATGACAAACAGATATTCGTCGCAATCTTGGCTTATGGCCGGTGCAGTTTTTGGTTTATTTGGAATTTGGTCTTTAAAAATTTGCTTCGAATTTCGAGTTTAGGATTTCGGATTCTGCTTTATTCTCTATCCACGATCGCCGCCGACAACTCAGCCTCGCAAACCAACACACCCTCCACGAACGCTTTGCCGGTCATTTTGCACATGGGTGCGCGGAATTTCACCATCTCCAATTCAAAGCGCAATTGATCGCCGGGGCGGACCGGCTTGCGGAATTTCGCGCTTTCGATGCCGGTGAAGTACATCAACTTTCCGCCAGGCTGCGTTTGGCTATCCATTAACATCACGCCGCCGGTCTGCGCCATCGCTTCGATGATCAACACCCCCGGCATGATGGGGTGGCCTGGGAAATGTCCCGGAAAAAACGGCTCATTCTGCGTCACGTTTTTGATTCCCACCGCGCGCCGCATCGGGGTCAACTCGATGATTTTGTCAACCAGCAAAAACGGATAACGATGAGGTAATATTTTTTGAATGGCGATGGCATCCAGAACTTCGGTTTGCGGCTGTTGTTCCATCCTTGCTCCGGAAAGACGATTTAAATTAGCTACTTTTTTTGAAAGTAGTGCGCAAAAATGTCGAAAGCAAGCAATTGTTTTGGAAGTTGGATTCGGTCGGGCGAAAAACGAGAGGTGCTAACCCCGAGCGGTCGGGGTTAGCACCTTGACTCCATTCGGGTACTTTACTTTTTGCCTTCGGTGGCCGCATTGGTGGTCGCGGTCGGGAGGCCCTTGTTGAGTTCTTCGAGCAGCTTTTCAGTCAGGTCAGGCTGGTCTTCGGAAGCATAAAGAATGTTGCCGGCCACGACATCAAAAATGTAATGATATCCCTGCTCCAATCCAATCTTCTGAATGGCCTTGTTGATTTTGTCGTACACCGGCTGAATGAATTCTACTTCCTTTTTGGCGCCCTCGCCTTGTTGTCCCCATTTCTCATTCAGAAATTGTTGGTACTTCATGTACAGGGTTTGGATTTCCTGCTGCTTTTCAGTTTTTCTTTCTTCGCTCAACAGCAAACTCTGGGCTTCCAATTGATCCTGCATATCCTTTACTTGTTTTTCCATGTCCTTGGCTTCGCGCTGCCACTGTGCGTCCAGCTCCTGGAGCTTTTTTCTTACATCGATGGCTTCTTTGTACACTTCCAGAACTTTGTTGGAATTGATGTAACCGATTTTCAATTGCGCCTGCGCCGGGCGTCCTGCAAAAGTCAGGACGAGCAACATGAAAATAAGAGCCAGAACATTTGATTTCGTGCGTATCACACTTGCCTCCATAAGATTATTTTAATGTATGATTAAATTAAAAACTTCTTCCAAAAACAAAATGCGGCTTCCAATCGCCGAATTTGTTGCCAGTGACCGGATCTATGTTGTCGAACCCGTAGGCGTAATCGAATCCGAGGATTCCTAACATCGGCATGAATATGCGCGCGCCAATGCCCACAGAGCGTCGCAGATCGAAGAGATCGGTTTTATTCAAGCCTACCCAGGTGTTGCCCGCTTCGGCGAAAAGCAAGCCAAAGATGGTGGGGTTCGGAGAAATCGGGAAACGCAGCTCGGTACTGTATTTGAACATCACTTTTCCACCGGGTTCGGTGACCGTTCCGGCGAGGGGATCGTTGTAACCACGCAGCGGAATGGAGCGGGATAAGCCCTCTCCACCCATGAAGAAAAACTCCAGGAACGGAATATTATTGCGATCCGCTCCAAAGCCCTCGATATAACCGGCCTGCACACTGTTAAATAACACGAAAGTCCAGAAAATGGGGTTGAACCATTCGTTCTGAATGATGTGTTTATGATAACTGACGTTGCCGGCAAGGGGGCCGCCGGAAATTTCTGTCGAAATAGAAAATCGCGAGCCAATGGTGGGGAATTCCGGGCGGTCCAGACTGTTGCGGGTGATAATCTGGGTGACGCTGCTGGTGGTCAGCGGCCATTTTTGGCTAACGATGCCGTTGGGGTTGGCCTCAACGATTATCGGATCAAAATGCGAGAGGTTGGTTCGGTCGATTCGGTAAATCCAGTCGGTACGGAAGAAATTGTCCGGCCACCGCAGCCGCCGTCCGAGGCGAATCGAAGCTCCCTGGCTGTGCTGCTCGTAGCCGGTGTAACGGGCATCACGCTTAGTGTCATACACGCTAGCGCCAATCAGTGTCGGCGAATCGAGGAACCATGGCTCGGTGAAACTCACCTGAAACGAGCGGAACGCCCGGCCGAAATTCCAGTCAAAACTGAGGATCTGACCATTGCCGAAAAAGTTGTTCATGGTAACGCCGACGCTGCCGATGAGCTTATCTCGCTCGCTGTAGCCAGCAGAAAGGTTGGCGGTATCGGTGGATTTTTCTTCGACCTCCAAACTGATATCCACGAATTCATCGCTGACCGGCTGCACGTCCGGTTTGACATCTGCAAAATAGTTTAGAATAAAAATTTCACGCTGGCTGCGAATTAGCGCCTCGCGGCTAAAGGTATCGCCGGGACGAATTCGCAGTTCACGTCGAATCACTTTCTCTTTGGTTTTGGTGTTGCCGGTGATGTGGATTTTGTTGACCTTTACAGCGTTGCCTTCAACGATGCGGAAATGGATATCCACCGTATCGGCAGTAACAGGTTTTTCCTGCGGAGTAATTTGCGCGAAGATGTACCCGGAATCATAATAGAGACTGCCAATTCGTTCGAAGACGGCCTTTTCGACCTTCTCTTTATTATAAACATCACCCTTTTTGAAGTCGAGGTAGCCGTTCAACTGCTCTTTGGTATAAAGATCGTTGCCTTCCCAGGTGATGTCACCGAAAAAGTAGCGGATTCCTTCGCGCACCCAAATGTCGATGTACATATCCTCTTTGTTGTTGGCGTAGGAAATCGAGTCCCGCAAGACTTCGGCGTCGCGGAATCCTTCTTTGCGGAAAAAGTCGAGCAGCTTGGCTTGATCTTCTTGATATTTTTCGCGATCGAAATCGCCGCCGCCAAAAAATAGAAAGCCGTTTTCTTTAGTTTTCTTCAGTTGTTTGCGGAGCTTTTTGTTGGTAAAAGCGGTGTTGCCATGAAAACGAATGCCCTCGATAGTCACCTTGCTGCCTTCCTTGATCTTGAGGCGCAGAATCGATTGCCCTTCTTTCTCGGCGGGTCGCTCGCGACCTTCTACCTCGGCAAGCAGATAGCCCTTCTGCTCATAAAGTTTTTTGATTTTGGTCTCGGCTTTTCGCAATTCACGGGGGCCCAACACCTGCCCCTTATAAAGATCAAGCTCTTTTTCAATGTCCTTCTTTTTGATCTTCTTGTTGCCTTCTAATTCGATACGATCGAGGCGAGAATATTCTTTGACTTTGATGGTCAGGTAAACCGCGTTACCCAGATCTTTATCCAAAACCACCTCGATATCGGAAAACATGTTCAAGCTCCACAACTGCTTGATGGCTTTCTGAATGTCTTCGCCGGTAATTTCCTGATCGATCGAAAGACCGGAATTAAGCTTGACAAAATTCGCATCAGCCGTGTGGTTGCCCTCCACAGACAACCCGATAAGTTTGAGGGCTCGCCGTTCGAGTTGTGCGGAGGAATCGCTCACACTGAAGATCGCCGCTGCCGCGATTGTCCCCAAAAACAATCTTTTAAAAGCTGCTCGAGACATCTAAATACTCCTGATTTTGACTACCTAAATCAACTTTTATAAAATAAGAGAGGTTATGACGACAGATTCCTAACCAAATTTAGCAGACAAAAGTTCATTTTTATTTCGCTTTACTAACGCTCCTGAGTTGAGCTGAGTTTGACCCTCGCCATCTTAAAAGGGGAACGAATGGCGAAGCCAGATCTTTTTGTCGTCCTTCTGCTTTTGCAGCAACGTGTTATAGTCGTATTCCATTTGCAGAAGCCAACGCGGGTTCAAACGATATTCGAGGCCAACGATGTGCTGCAGTCCCACGCCCTTGTCCTGATAGCGATAATCGACGCCGGCCTTCAATTCGCCGGTGTAGATCACGTAAAGATCGTTTGTCAGATATTTGCCGAGAACGAGCCGGCTGCTTCGCAACAGCGCCAGTTTGGCGCCAAGCTCTTCGTTATTCAAATTGGCGTCGAGAAAATTGCGGGTGAGAGCGTAGCTGAAGCGAACCACATCGAGACCGAGCCGCCGTTCCAGTTGCCGCTCGATGGGCCTCATGATCGGGCGGAAAATGAATTTGTCCGTGCTGTAGCCCACGGCCCGGGTGGCCTGCTCTTCAACCGTATTCGACGAGTAGCCGAGCGTAGCCATAATGTCTTTCTCGGTTTGCGCATATCCGGGAAACTCGGAAGACAGTTTTATATTCAAGCGATCCCAGCGTCCTTTGGTGACCTCTCTGTTGGTGAGGTCATCCATCGTGTACAATTCCAGATAAACGTCGCTGGGGACGTTCGTTGTGTCGCGCACAACGGTCCAGGCCCTGCCGTAAACGACCGGATAGAGTGAGGAGTGATCAAATTCAGCGCCAAATTTTTCCACGCGGAAGGTGAGGTCGATATACTCAAACTCGCCGCGCGTCGATTCGACTTTGCCGCCAATTCGGAAGGTGGAGTCGCTCAAAATGCCGCTGAAATTGAGCTCGCTGTTCTTGGGATCGACCTCCATGTTGACATAAACGCCGGTCGTAAACTGTTTGACATAGCGCGTGTCCTTGATCGAGCGGGCCCGGACATCCCAATTCAGATTATCCAGAATTTTTTGGACAAGCGTGTACTCGTCACCGCCGGCGCCTTCGTCGAACGGGAAGACGACGTTGGCATTGTTGATGCGCACCTCGCCGCGCACCACCGGATGCGCCCACGGCCCGGCCACGAAGAATTGCTCCAAGCTATCTTTGCCTACTAATCGAAACCAGCCAATATCGCCGCCTTCCATCAACGATGGGATGTTGACGGGCACGCCGTGCGGACCGGTTCTTAATATGATGGCGCCGAGATTGAGATCGTCGCCTGCAACGCGCAGCGGTTCATAGATGCCATGATTCAGGCCGGTGAAATCGTTGGTGTTTGAAATCCAGAACGGCTCGTTGCGGATGCTACCCTGCAATTTGACGATGTCGAGAAAATAGTCGCCCGACTGCACGCGCAAATCGGCTTCGAAGTTTTCGATTTTGCTCGTCACGGAGCTCAAATACATGATGCCGTTTTGGCAAGTGAGTTTGCTATCGCTGAAGTTCGGTCTACTATATGTTCCTGACATGTGTAAATCCAGATGGCCGGTGCTGCTGGTCTTCTCAAAATAGGGATCGATATCCGAAAGCAGCGCGAGGAAGTTGCCGTCGCCGGCCATGCGCAGGTTGATCGATTCGTTGCCGGTAAGCGGCAAGAGCACCGGCCCCACGAGATCGAATGTGTTGAATTTGCGTAACTCTGCATGGCCGATAGAGAGCGCATCCCTCGAAATGTAGGAACCGTTGGCGGCGTGCTCATTGCCGAACTGAAACAGGCCTTCATCAAATTTGAACGTCAGAACCTGGGGCTTGCGAATCTCAACCTTGCCATAGAGGGGAATCTTTGGGCCGCGGCCTTTTAACGTAACCTGGATCATTGCGGTACCGTCAACTAAGTCCGTTTTGCCGGTAACGACACGAATAAGCTCTCGAACATTTACGTCGTGCGCGGCGATATCGGCATTGATCTCCCGAGTCGATAAATTGTACTCACCTTTAGCGAGAATACTGGTGGCATCGGTCTTTTCAAGCGAGAGTCGTCGGCAAACAATCTCGGAAGAATTGGCAGCGAAGCTGACCTCCCCTTTATATGGGCCGGATTGTTTTATAAAGCCATTGAACAGCCAGAGGTCACCGAAGTACTTCGGGCTGCCCTCGTGGGTATCCACGTCAATTCTCCCAAACAGGTCGCCCTCGATTGCAGGCAGCACGTTTCCAAGCAAAGAATTGAGTTTAGAGAATTGAAAGTTGCTAACGAGAATCGTGCCATTAACCGGTCCGCCCTGCTTTTGCGAAAGCTCCACCGATCCATTTACGCGATCGCCCACGCGCAAGCGATTCAACTTCACGCCATCGCTGAGATCTATTTCAAAATCGCCCGGGATACTTTGATCTGAATTGGGAAAAAGAACGATGCTGCCCAGCAGAGACTTGGAGTCGCGGGCCACTGAGGTGTCCGTTGCGATCTCAAACGACTTTTCATAATTGTCGCGCCGATAACCATCGAGGACTACACTGGGGCGGCTGCGGGTTCCTTCCGCAGACAAATTCAAGTGATAGTGTTTGCGCACAAACGTCAGTTCAGGATTCGGGAAAAGCACAAAGAGCTTTTCGAGGTTACTGGCTTCAATGCTGTATTTCGGTGCGCTGAAGAGATTTCTGGCAGATACATTCAGACGGAATTGATTGTCGCTTGAAACAGTGTTCAGCGTAAGCTGACGATCGCTATAGGTGAACGAGCCATTTAGCGCTAGTGATTGCGAAGACTCCTCAGTGAAAAAAAGCTTGAACTCGCCGCGGCTTACGGGAGTCGCGAGTGGCCCGAAGATTCGAATTTGTGATTGCCCAACGCAGTGATCGGTGGGCGGCGCGCCGAGTTTCTCAAGCTCGTTGGTGAAGTCGCCGGTCATTACGAGCTTGAAGTCCATCAACTTCTCGGGCGACGCAAAGTCAATGTTGCCCGATCCGGAGATATCCGCATTTTTCAAACTTCCGGAAATATCTTCAAATGACATGGCAAGATTTTGCAGTTTCACTTTTGTTTCTAAGGCGCTGAATTTGTAACTGCTCAACCACAGGCTGTCCGCTTTGACGATTCCAGTTATTTGCGGTCGCGCAAAAGAATCGGTGAATGTCAAATCGAGTTGGCTGCGGCCCTTGAGCGCGATGTTTTTTTGTGGAAGAAATTTTCGTAAAAACTCTTCCACTTCGAATTGCTGCGATGTCAACCGCACGTCTAACTCCGGCGCCAGCAGGTTTTTAATCGCCCCCTCCAGTTTTGTGGGCGAGCCGTTGATATTTTGCAAGGCGCTCTTGATGTAAAGATTCCAGTCTTTGATTCGGGCGTCAAACTGGATATCATCAAAAAACAAATTTTCATTAACCAGCTTCATCCGGCCGTTATTCAACTTGACGCCGCCTTCGATGTTGAAGCCGCGAGTGGGCTGGAGTCTTTCGGTGATGTTCAATTGGCCGTTGACCGTGCCCTCCATCACATCAAAATAGTTGGGGAGAACGAAAGGAACGTCGCCTCCTAACTTGTAATCATGAAGATCCACGTTTACGAAGTCCAGCCGGCCGCTGTCCAAATTGAACTGACCGTAAATGACCATGTTGTATTCTTTGGAATCGAAGAGGTGGCCGGCCACCCGCAACCAGGCGCGCGCATTGTCGTCGGTGTAGGCCCACCCGTTGATTTTCCGCGAGACTCGCGTTGACTTATTGGAAGACGATTCATGGATGCGAATCTCTCCTTCAGAAATCGTGATCTTTTTGATGAAATCATACTCTTTGATTATCGAGCGATACTGTTCCTGTTGCTCTTCAGTCATGTCGAGCGAGAGGCCAACATCCTGCTTTGTGTCCTTTTTGGCGTTATAAGTCAGGATCAGCTGCGGTTTATAGAAAGTGATCTCCTCGGCGGTTTTTTGAATTTCACCGGCGCCTCTTAGAAGACTGGTCAGGTTATAACCCAAACGCAGCTCGTCCACCTCAAGCTGATAAGGCGAATCTCTAAAAACCAGCTTCACTTTGGAGAGTTGAACCGAGCCCAGACCGACGCGCAGCTTTTCGATGGAACAGGCCTCGCCGAGCCGGGCTTTGAGTTGAGATACTATTAGATTTTTCAGTCCGTTGTTCACACTGAACATATTCCAGCCCTGCCAGACCAGAAAGGCAAAAACCAAAACGAATAAAATGGTGCGGGCAACTATCTTGCGAAACATTTTTTAGGCGGACTCCAACACGGGTTGAAAATTCTGCAACTGCTCGCTCACCAAGCCAAATCGCCGCTCGCGATTTTGATAAGCTTGAACGGCTTTAAAAAATTCCAGCCGGCGAAATTCCGGCCACAGAACATCGGTCACGTAGATTTCGGTGTAGGCGAGCTGCCACAGCAGAAAATTACTGACGCGCAGCTCACCGCTCGTGCGGATGAGCAAATCCGGATCGGGAATGAAGGCAGTATAAAGATGCTGGGCAATCAGCTTTTCGTCGATCTCATCTCCCGTGATTTGTCCGCTAACGGCCTTCTGCACAATCTTGCGGACCGCAGCGGTAATCTCCTGGCGGCTGCTGTAACTGAGCGCCAGGTTGAGGATCAAGCCGGTGTTGTTCTTCAAAAGATTGATGGCGCTCTCCATGCCGCGGCGCGCTGGCAGCGGTAGATCGTACAGCTTGCCGATGGCCATCAGCCGCACGTTGCTTTTGTTGAGATCGTCCACTTCCGAACGAATGGTTTTCAACAGCAAGCGCATCAATGCCGTAACCTCACCGGCCGGACGGTTCCAATTTTCGGTGGAAAAAGTATAGAGCGTCAAATATTTGATGTTGATTTCACCGCAGGCTTTCACCACCTCACGCACCGAGTTGATGCCTTCGCGATGACCCTGCACTCGTGGGAAATTTTGCCGGCGCGCCCATCGTCCATTGCCGTCCATGATAATGGCTACATGGGTGGGCAAATTGCCCTGCGTCAGAATCTGTTGTTTAAGTGTTTCTTCGTCCATGACCGCTTTGACCTCATAGAAATGATGAAAGAGTTTTAAGTTAATCGAAAAGAGCAACAAAGTCAAGATTCAATTATGCCGGCGAGCAGAAAAACCCTTCGCGCTAACTCCTTAAAATCATCTATACGTGTTCACCTGTCTTTCACAGACTGGCTTTGAAATGGTTCCCAACTATTTTCTTGCAAGTTCTGCGCTGGTTTTTTATACTCTTGCCCGTGATTTCTTCTCTCAAAAAAAAATACCTGTCTGAAATCCTGACCCTGGCCGCGAGCCTTTTATGGGGCTCGTCGTTTGTCGTCATCAAAATCGGGTTGGCGCACCTCGACCCGTTGTGGTTTGTGCAGCTGCGCATGTTTACGGCCTTTGTGATTTTGTATGTCATTTTCCATCGCAGAATAAATCTAAAGCATTACCTTTCAAAAAAAGCAATCTGGGCTTTGGCCTTTTTTCATTCCCTGGCCTATAGTTTTCAATTCACCGGCATGCCGTATATCTCTGCCAGCGCCGCGGCTTTTTACGTGAATCTCGCGGTGGTGTTCACGGCGGTGTTTTCATTCTTTCTCTTAAAAGAATATTTTGGCACCGCGAAAATCATCGGGCTGATTCTCGCAACCGCCGGATTTTTTTTGCTCTCCACCAATGGACGACTCGATCTGCTCAAAGATCAAAACATTCTAATGGGTTTGTTGGTGATTGTCAGCGGCATGTTCTGGGCTATGTACACTGTCATCAACAAAAAAATCCTGAT
>Ga0247727_10006194_pt1 | contig 23660 bp, 25 predicted proteins | sample WisWelCaveWW1625_FD_202498 | JGI IMG/M metagenome (GOLD analysis project Ga0247727, IMG submission 202498) | Biofilm microbial communities from Wishing Well Cave, Virginia, United States - WW16-25 | ecosystem: Environmental > Aquatic > Deep subsurface > Groundwater > Cave microbial mat | place...
AAGACGGTGTTTACCATATTCCTTCCGCTGGCCTGGCGCTTTTGGGTGCGGTCTTAATTCAAATCGGTACGAACCTCGCTAATGACTATTTTGATTTTAAAAGAGGGGCCGATGCCCACCGCATTGGCCCAATCCGGGTCACCCAAGCCGGATTAGTTAGCCCGAGGGTCATGCTCTCTGTCATCCTGATTGTCTTTTTGGCCGCCGCTGCGGTAGCTTATCCGCTCATTGAACGGGGAGGAATTCCTATCACGATCATTGCCGTTATGTCGGTTCTCTCTGGCCTTTTGTATACGGCCGGACCGTTGCCGCTGGCGTATTTGGGATTAGGCGAAATTTTTGTTCTTATTTTTTTCGGTCCCGTGGCCGTGGGGGGGACGTATTATGTGCAATCTTTAGAAATTAATCTGGCTGTTCTGCTGGCTGGGGTAGCGCCGGGACTTTTTTCCGTGGCGATTCTAACCGTCAATAACCTGCGGGATATCGATGGGGACCGGCAGGTGGGCAAGAAAACGCTGGCCGTTAGGTTGGGAAAAAATTTTGCCATGGCGGAATATTTTTGGGCGATAACCGCCGGCTGTCTTGTTCCCGTGATCATTCATTTTGTCACGGACGATTATGAGCGATCCATGATAGCTGTCGCGACGCTGTTCTTCAGCTTTCCGGCCATCAAAACCGTTTTTACCGACACCTCCGGCCCGGCCTTAAACCAGACCCTGGGGTACACCGGTCAACTGTTAGTCATCTACACCTTACTATTTTCCATCGGATGGGTGCTTTAGCGATTCAGGATATAAAGCTTTATCAATACCGCCTGCCCTTAAAGAAAATTCTACGCATCCGAAATCGCCGGCTCAAATTCCGTGAAGGTTTAATTCTTGAACTTATCGCTGACAACGGACTTTCCGGATTCGGCGAGGTCGCGCCGCTTCCGGGCTTAAGTCAAGAAAGCCTGCAAGAAGCTAAAGAGCAAATCAAGCATTGGATCAAAAGTCCACACAAACATATCCCAGTAACCCAAGCATCCTTATTTCCCTCCGTCCGTTTTGGATTGGAGATGGCGGCCAGTGATTTACCGTCAATACATGGGGAGCAACTGTTCAGCATGAAAAAAATTTCGGTCAGCGGACTTCTGGACAGCGAAGAAAAAGATATTTCTCATTTGGCCAAGCTGATGGTCCAAAATGGTTTCCGATCACTGAAATTGAAGGTGGGGCGCAGGCCCGTTGAAAAGGAGATTAAAATTGTCCGGCAGCTAGAACATATCCTGCGCCATAAAGCAACCTTACGGCTTGATGCCAATCAATCCTGGGATATAAAGACAGCTATTCATTTCACTGATAGCATCGACAAAGCTCTCATTGATTACATTGAAGAGCCTTTGCAAAACATTCGTGGTCTGGCTGAATTTTATAATAAAACTAACGTGCCGGTGGCCCTCGATGAATCACTGCAAAAATTTAATGTCCAACAGCTATTGGCCATCCCGGGTCTTAAGGCCGTTGTCCTCAAGCCCACTGTCCTCGGTGGATTTTCTGGGACCTTGGCACTGATTAAAAAAGCGCGTGCCAAAGGCATAGCGCCTGTGATCAGTTCTTCCTTTGAAAGTTCATTAGGCGTTATCGCCATATTGAATTTCGCCGCGCTTCACCTAAACCCCTGTCTGCCCGCCGGGATCGATACCTTAAAATGGTTTAAGAATGACCTATTGATAAAACCTCTGTCGTTCAACAAACCGGTATTAAAAATTAGCGATATCAAGCAACTCAAAACGGCCGTTAATTTTGATTTGTTGAAACCTATTCCCCTATGAAATCCATCGAGTGCCCTGTCAGCCAAGGCCATAAAAAATATCCCCAACGCCCCGCGGTTATTTTGAGTGGCGGGATTATTTCTTACAGTCAACTCGATGAATTTGTTAGGGGATTTCAGGAATCATTAAAACGAAAGGGAATAAAACCAAAAGATCGCGTCGGCCTCTGTGCAGTGAATTCTTTTGAATATGTTGTTGCGCTTTTGGCCCTCTGGCGGCGAAAGGCCGTTGCCTGTCCAATGAGTCCGCGCTTTCCCGACACTAGAATTCAACAGTGTTTTAAACAGATAAAATGTAAAATTTTAATTGATCTAAAACCGGGGCCAGTTCCTCATCCTAAATTGAAGAAAAATTTTCCGATTCATCTCAGTCAAGACGCCACTATTATCTTCACATCCGGAACCACCGCAACCCCAAAAGCTGTTCTCCACACCTATGGGAATCACTATTTCAGCGCCAGAGGCGCCAACCTCAACATGACATTAAAGCCAATTGACCGTTGGTTGTTGTCTTTGCCGTTATATCACGTAGGGGGAATGGGAATTTTGTTTCGTGTTTTTTTTACGGGAGCCAGTTTGATTGTCCCTGATCCCCGAGAGTCATTGGAAAATAGCATCGAAAAATATGCCCCGACCCATATTTCCCTTGTCCCCACCCAACTCTATCGGCTTTTACAAAAATCATCTAACTTAAAAAGGCTGGCCAAACTAAAGGCCATTTTGCTAGGCGGCGGCGTGATTGCGCCAAATCTCATTAAGAAAAGCTATGTGAACAAGCTTCCCCTTCATAGGACGTACGGATCAACCGAAATGGCTTCCCAAATCACAGCCACGCTGCCAAAAGCCTCCTGGCCAAAGTTTCAAACCTCCGGCAAAACTCTGCCTTATCGGCAAACTAAAATTTCAGAAGAACGCGAAATTTTAGTTAAGGGAAAAACCCTCTTTAAAGGATACGTCCAAGGACGAGACCTCGTTAAAGCCTTTGACCGTCAAGGGTGGTTTCCGACGGGAGATTTGGGACAAATCGACCGTAACGGTTATTTAACGATTCTGGGCCGCCGGGATAACATGTTTATTTCGGGGGGGGAGAATATTCATCCAGAAGAAATTGAACAATGTCTGGGGCAAATGGAGGGAATTGACACTGCTATTGTTGTCCCGCTAAAAGATCAAGAATTCGGCTGCCGGCCAGTGGCCTTTCTTAAACTCCATCGGCCAGGTAAAATTTACGGAGCCCAAATCCAATATTTTATGGAACGCTTTTTGCCGCGCTTTAAAATTCCAAAAACATTTTTTGCTTGGCCAAACATCCCCAAAAACCGGGAAGGTTGGAAAATCGACCGAAAATATTTGGCTTCTCTAGCCCGGAAACTTATTTCACCTTCGTGAGAGCTTCTCGAAGCGGGGGTGGGAGGGAGATCTTGCCTTTGGTTCTTTTGTCAATAGAAACATGGACTGTCTTCGCGGTTCCCACCACTTGGCCGGCGCGGGTCAACCGGTAATTTAAGATAAACGATGTCTGGCCGATTTTCTCGATGCTGATAATAATTTCCAACTTATCGCCGACAGAAAGGGGAGCTGTGTAATCCGCCTCGGCATGGACAATGGGTAAAAAGAAATCACAATCTTTTATCAAGCGGGCGAACCCAAAACCGATCTTATCAAATAACTCTTCGTAAGCTTCATGAATCATTCTGAACTGATTGGCAAAATAGAGAATACCGGCGGCGTCAGTGTCTTGAAGTCGGACGACTGTGTGATGAGGGAACATATTTTTTCCTTTCTCTGGGTTATTCGCGTCAAAAAAATATCTAGTGGAAAGATTATACCAAAACTTATCGCTCTTTGTATTTGACAAATAAGATAATGTGGGTAAGATACAAATCGCTTAAGCGTTGTTTCTTGACCTCCCAGAAAAAAACTTTTATAAACCCATCCACAAGGAGGAAAGGCATGAATGTCAGGGCCATGTTAGCTGAATTTATCGCCACCTTTGCGCTCATTTTTGTCGGGGTAGGGGCCATTGCGGCCAATCAGATCAGTAACGGAACCAGCGGCCTAGTGGGGGTGGCCTTGGCCCATGGACTTATCCTGGTGGTGATGATTACTGCGACCGCCGCCATCAGCGGTGGACATGTCAACCCGGCTGTGACCATCGGTCTGTGGGCCGCCCGGAAAATCGATACCGCTCACGCCATCGGATATGTGATTGCGCAATGTTTCGGAGCCATTCTGGGAACCTACCTGATTCAACTGGCCACGCCGTATTGGGCCCTGAAAGCCACAGGAATGGGAATCCCTGCGGTCGGAGCGGGTATTCCGATTTACATGGCTTTTATTATGGAAGTCATCTTAACCTTTTTTCTTGTTTTTGCTGTTTACGGCACGGCGGTGGACAAACGCGCGCCTAAAATGGGAGGTCTGTTTATCGGACTAACAGTGACCCTGGATATCCTTGTTGGCGCACCCGTAAGCGGTGCGGCCATGAATCCAGCCCGTCATTTCGGTCCGGCTCTGTTAAACGGACAGTTTGAAAACATGTGGTTATATTGGGTGGCGCCAATTATCGGGGGAATCCTGGCGGCTACCGTTTATAAACAGGCTTTTGAGGGCAATTCTTAAGCTAACTCGTTCATCTTGGAAAGGAGTTTCCGATGTCGGTCTCAGTTAAAGAAATTAATAACATCGTCACGTTAAAGGGAAATCCCATGACCTTGCTGGGAAACGAGGTCAACACAGGGGATAAAGCCCCCGACTTTAACGTCGTGGCTAACGATTTATCAGCGGTCAGTCTTGCGAATTTTAAAGGAAAAAAAATAATTATCAGCGCTGTTCCTTCCTTAGATACCCCGGTCTGCGATATTGAAACCAAGCGATTTAACCAAGAGGCCGCGAAACTGGGCAAGGACATCGTGATTTTAACCATCAGCACTGATTTGCCTTTTGCCCAGAAGCGCTGGTGCGGGACCAACGGCGTGCAGAATATCCAGGTGCTTTCCGACCATCGTGATACATCTTTCGGACTTAATTACGGTGTTCTTATTAAAGGATTGCGGATTTTGGCCCGGGCGATTTTTGTGGTGGATACTGGGGGCAATGTCCAATACAAACAGGTTGTCAGTGAAATCGCCACGGAACCGAATTACAATGCCGTTTTGGAAGCGGTAAGAAAGATTTCCTAAAAAGAAAGGAAACAATCATGGCTCATACATTACCCAAACTCCCTTACGAGTACGCGGCTCTTGAACCGCACATCGACACCAAGACGATGGAAATTCATCACTCCAAGCATCATCAGGCGTATGTCGACAATTTGAATAACGCGCTGAAAGGGAATACGGCCCTGGAAACCAAAAGCCTCGAAGACCTGATTGCGAATCTCAACGCCGTTCCCGAAAATATCCGCCCGGCAGTCCGTAATAACGGCGGCGGGCACGCGAACCATTCTCTGTTTTGGAAACTCATGAAACCAAACGGCGGAGGAAGTCCAACGGAAAAAATCGCGGACGCCATCAAAACGGAATTCGGCAGTTTTGAGGCTTTAAAAGAAAAATTTGAAACCGCCGCCAAAACCCGCTTTGGCAGTGGTTGGGCCTGGCTGGCGCTCAGTAGCGGTAAATTAGAAGTCTATTCCACCGCCAATCAGGATAATCCGCTGATGGAAAATAAAAAACCCATCCTTGGCTTAGATGTCTGGGAACATGCTTATTATTTAAAATATCAGAACCGCCGGCCCGAATATATTGCCGCTTTTTGGAACGTTATAAACTGGGCCGCCGTAGAGGAAAATTATAAAACCGCGAAAGGCTGACATCAAAAAACGGCCAAAACTTTTCGTTCTGGCCGTTTTTGGTCTATTCATCCCACCCCTTTAAAGAGTTCTTAAAAAATATAATCAAAAATCTCAAAAATTTTTAGCTCGTCGCTATTTTAACCAACTTTCCCGAGAATTGCCTTGACAGTTTTAGGGTCATCAATATACTAGATATTGTATTCACCCCGATATCTCTGACTAAATATTGTGGATGAGCGAAGGACGCCGATCATGGCATCATCAAGGGAGTTTTATCCCTTTCGTTCGTATGCACAGCGAAGAGGAATCTTTTTTAGCCATAATTTATAATGGAGGAAAGCCACATGCTTCACGAATCTATCCTCGGTGCAGATTTAAAAGTCCAAAAACGTAACGGACAAATTGTCGCGTTTAACCTTCACCGTATCCAAAATGCGATCGCGTACGCCTTTAAAGAATACCTGCGCCTTCCTCGTGAGTCTGAACTGCCGGAATCAACCATCCACGATGTCCTCAAAGTAACCCACAGCGTCTTCGCGGTCTTAAAAGAGCGCGCTTATACCCGTGAGTCTTTAACCGTCGAAGAAATTCAAGACGAAGTCATCCGCCAATTGTACGAAAACGGCTATAAGGACGTGGCCGAACTTTATTCCAATTACCGGAGACAGCATGCCGCCAAGCGCGCCCTTTACGAATTTTTTACCATCAGCAAACGCGATGGAAAAATTGTCTCCTTTAAGCCGGAAAAAATTACCCTGGCTATCGCCAAGGCTTTTAGAGCTCACCATGGCGGTGAGCTGGATGACAGCCTTTTAGCCGAGGCCAAGAAAGTTTCCGACCAGGTGGTGATGGAAATTCAGCGTCTCTGGCCTGAAGGGAAATCAGTCCATATCGAGCAGATCCAGGACATCGTTGAGAAAACCCTCATGACCTGTGGCCATTATGATGTGGCCCGCCGGTACATCCTTTACCGGGAGGAGCGCCATAAAGCCCGCCAGGCTAATCTGCGCGAAGGCACACCCCCATTCCAATGGGTGAAAGAAATTCTTATTAAAAACGAACAAGGCCAGGTTGTCCCGCTAAATTTTAACGACCTGCGGTTCCAGATTGAAACCTGCTGCCAAGGGCTAAGGGATGTGACCACCGAAACCGTTTTAAAAGAGGCGGTCAAAAACTATTTCCATGGGATGAGTGAAGAAGAGGTGGCCATGGCTAACATCATGGCCGCCCGTTCTCTGATTGAGATTGAACCGGACTATGCGTTTGTGGCGGCGCGTCTTCTCCTTTTAACATCTTACCGCGAGGCCTTAGAACACGAAGCCAGTTTTGAGCGGATTAAAACCGATTACCCAACCTATTTTATTCAATATATCGAAAGGGCTGTGAAGTTGGAATTATTAAACCCGGACCTGTTGAAATTTGACTTACGACTTTTGGGGAACAGCCTCCAGCCAAAACGTGATTTTCTTTTCCGCTATATGGGTTTACAGACTCTTTACGACCGCTATTTTATCCATTGCGAAGGCCGGCGTTTGGAACTGCCACAAATTTTTTGGATGCGGGTGGCCATGGGATTGGCGAAAGAAGAAGGAGAACAAAAAAATCAGCGGGCCATTGAATTTTATAACGTTTTATCCATGTTTCGTTTCACATCCTCGACGCCAACGCTGTTCAACTCGGGAACATTGCATTCGCAATTATCCTCCTGCTTCCTGACAACGGTGGAGGACGATCTGTTTCATATTTTTAAATGTATCCAAGACGACGCCATGCTTTCCAAATGGAGCGGGGGCTTAGGGAACGACTGGACTAATGTCCGGGCCATGGGATCGCGAATTAAAGGAACCAACGGCAAAAGTCAAGGGGTCATCCCGTTTTTAAAAGTCGCCAACGACACGGCCATTGCCGTCAACCAAGGAGGCAAACGTCAAGGGGCCATGTGCGCTTATCTGGAAATTTGGCATCTGGATATCGAAGAATTTTTGGAGCTCCGTAAAAATACCGGCGATGAGCGCCGCCGCACCCATGATATGCACACCGCCAACTGGATTCCCGACCTGTTTATGAAACGCGTCAAGGCCAACGCCGACTGGACGTTATTTAGTCCGAATGAAATTTCTAACCTGCATCACCTTTATGGACAGGCCTTTGAAAAACGTTATGAAGAATGTGAAGCGCTGGCCAAAGACGGGAAGATTAAACAATTCAAAGTGGTCTCGGCCGTTAACTTATGGCGCAAGATGCTCAGTATGCTTTTTGAAACCGGGCACCCTTGGATTACCTGGAAAGACCCTTCTAATGTGCGGTCTCCCCAGGATCATGTTGGCGTGGTCCACAGTTCAAATCTATGCACAGAAATCCTGCTTAATACTTCCAAGGATGAGACGGCGGTCTGTAACTTGGGATCCGTCAATTTAGTCGCCCATACGACCGCACAAGGTCTAAACCACGAATTATTAAGAGAAACCATCCGTACCGCGGTGCGGATGCTGGACAATGTCATTGATATCAACTATTACCCAACCAAAGAAGCCAAAGCGGCGAACCAAAAACATAGGCCCATCGGTCTTGGGCTGATGGGGTTCCAAGATGCCTTATACACGTTGAATATCAGTTATGCTTCGCAAAAGGCCTTTGAATTCGCTGATGAAAGCATGGAAGTCATTTCCTATTATGCGATTCTCGCCTCAAGTGAACTAGCTAGAGAACGGGGGGCCTATGCGACGTACAAAGGCTCCAAATGGGACCGAGGATTTGTTCCTTTGGATACTTTGGATATTTTAGAGAGAGAACGGGGCGGACACTTAGACGTTGATCGTAGTTCACGCATGGACTGGGCCGTTGTCCGCCAGACCATTAAGCGGCAGGGTATAAGGAACAGCCTGATTATGGCGATTGCCCCGACGGCCACGATTGGCAACATTGTCGGCGTCACGGCCTCCATTGAGCCGATGTATAAAAACGTCTTCGTCAAAAGTAACCTTTCCGGTGAATTCACGGTGATCAACGAATATCTTGTTGAAGATTTAAAAAAACTTGGCCTCTGGGACAAGGAGATGAATAATGACTTGAAATACTTTGACGGTAGCGTTCAAGAAATACCTCGAGTTCCTCTGGAATTAAAACAAAAATACGTCACCGCCTTTGAAATCGATTATGAGTGGCTCATTGAAGCGGCCAGCCGTCGGCAAAAGTGGATCGACATGGGCCAATCGCTTAATCTTTATCAGGCTAAACCCAGCGGAAAAAGAGTGAGCGACATGTATTTTTTGGCCTGGGAAAAAGGGCTTAAGACGACCTATTATTTACGCTCTATGGGAGCAACCCGTATCGAAAAAAGCACTCTCGACATCACCAAATACGCCAACGTTGTTGGACAACGCCAGCGCGATGAGCAGGGAAAGGTTGTTGAACAACCGGCCCCGGTTGCGCCAAAATCAGCGGAAGATTGTGAGGCGTGTCAGTAGCCATTTCTTCGGCCGTTAGCAAATGGATCGGAAAACCCCGACCCGAACCGTACATTCAAGGAGCAAATGATGTTTGACACTTCAAAATTGTGCATGACAAAAGAGAGAATAACCGCCGAAAATAAGCGGGTGATCAATAACAATCGCACCGTCGACTGTAACCAATTGGTCCCCATAAAATACCGCTGGGCATGGAACTATTACTTGGACGGCTGTGCCAATCACTGGATGCCCACTGAAGTTTCCATGCAACGCGATATCGAGCAGTGGAAAAATCCCAAGGCCTTTACCGATGAAGAGCGCCATGTCATCAAGCGTGTGTTGGGTTTCTTTTCTACAGCCGAATCCCTGGTCGGCAATAATTTGGTTCTGGCCATTTATCGGTGCATCGATAACCCCGAATGCCGACAATACCTTTTACGCCAAGCCTTTGAAGAAGCCATCCATATTCACGCCTTCCAGTATATCGTCCAATCGCTTTCGCTGGATGAAGGGGAGATGTTCAACATGTACCGCGAGGTCGAGACCATTTACAACAAGGATGAGTACGCGATGAGTTGTACCCACAGTGTCCTTGACCCCAATCTCGACACGTCGACAAAAGAGGGGTTGCGGACACTGCTCAAAAACATGGTCGGCCTTTACGTTATTACGGAAGGAATTTTTTTCTACGGCGGTTTTGTGACCATGCTTTCGTTCGGCCGCCAGAACCGGATCCCGGGGACATGCGAACAGATCCAATATATCCTGCGCGATGAGAGCATCCACATGAATTTCGGGATTGATTTGATTAATACCGTCCGGGAAGAGAACCCCTGGGCATGGGATAAGGATTTCGAAAAGGAGATTATCGAATTTATTAAAAACGCCGTCTTGCTGGAACAAAAATATTGCGAGGAATGTCTGGCCAGCGGCATCTTAGGATTAAACACAGATTTACTCAAAGAATATGTCCAATACATCGCCGACCGGCGTTTTAAGCGGTTGAATCTGCCGGAGCAATACGGTTCTGACAATCCTTTCCCCTGGATGAGTGAAGTCATTGACTTAAAAAAGGAAAAAAACTTCTTTGAAACCCGCGTAACGGAGTATCAAACTGGCGGGGCTTTGGAATGGTAGAGTCGCCCCTATTTTTTTGGTACATCCGGAAAAATTTATTGCCAAACAGATAGTCGGTGGCTATACTTGCACTGTTTTTGAAGTAAAGATAGCGGAGATTTATAAAAAATGCCCTGTAATGACAGTTCATCCAGTATGTCCATCCGCCTCGACCACTGTGACCGGCTGGTCAAATTCGACTACGCCAAAATCACCTGCGGCCGGGAAATCAACGGGGACACGAAGTATTCCCAGTATTGCCAGGGAAAAAATTTAGAAGAAGTCCTCGAGATTCGATTCACTGACCTTGTTCGCACCCTTAACGTCAGCGATGAGGAAAGTCAGTTTATCCTCTATTTAGAATGGGATGCCGTACGCAGCGCGATTGCCCAATACCTCGGATTGGAAAGTGAAGAAATTGACCGCGACCGCTGCCGGATTTCATCGATTGAATACGGTGAAGAGGGAGTGGAAATCAACCAAGTCATTCTGCCGCCTAAAAGCCTGCCTAAAATTCTACCTTGCAATTTAGCCAGTCAAAACAATTAAAAAGATATAACATCCCCAGAAACAGAGTTTCCTACAAATCGTTAAATTCTTCAACGCTCAAGTTTGCTTGTCGAATAAGACTTTTTAATAATCCGATACCAAGTTCTTTATGTTGGGGGACGGATAAGGTGTAGGAATAATTTAGTTTGACCAGCATCACATGAGAACCGACTTGACGGTCAACCGTCCAACCGCTCCGTTTAAATTTCTTCACGGCTTCAGCGCCTGAACAAAGTCGCAGGCGATGACTCACACCAATACCTCAACTTTTCTGGCCTTACTGCGCTTGGCCTTATCATTCATAACAACCAGCCAACCGGCAATGGCTTCCTTGATATTCTCTTTCGCTTCAGCGATTGTCTTCCCTTGGGAAACACATCCAGGCAAAGCTGGTACTTCGGCGAAATAGTAACCCGTTTCATCCTGCTCAATAACAGCTAATAATTTCATATTTTTTTGACCTCCCGCCATAAGTATAACATCCGAACAATAGAATAAAATTTATTCTTATTTTCATTTTGATATGTGCCGATTAAGTCGATTCTTTTCCGCGGGCCATGACGACCTTACCCGTACGCACCATTTCCACCAGACCGTATTTTTTGAGAATAGCTTCTAGCGTGTCCAACTCTTCAGTGCTGCCGATCTGCTGGATAATGATGGAGTCTTGCGCAATATCGATAATCTGAGCTTGGTAGGATTTGATGGACTTAGAAATCGAAACCTTCGTGACTGATTTACCTTTGACCTTGTAAAGCGCCAACTCCACCTCCATGGCCTCTTCGGGCTTATGCTCGCTGACATGGATAACATCGATAAGTTTGGCGCTTTGCTTGATGATCTGGTCCAAAGTGGCGGCATCGCCGCGCGAGGTGATGGTCATACTGGAGAATTTAGGATCCACGGTCGGGGAAACGACCAGGGAATCAATGTTAAAGCCACGTCGGGCAAAAACCTGGGCTATGCGCACCAGGACGCCGGGTTTGTTCGCGACGACAAGACTAACCGTGTGAATATTTCGCTTTGTTGCGTTTTCCGAAAGTTTTGCCATCACGTACTCCCCGTTGGTTTCTCTAATTTCGTCTTGGGTGGTTCGATAATCATATGATAGGCGGATTTGCCGGCCGGGATCATCGGGAACACGTTGTCCTCTTTAATGACTTCCGCATGAATAACGCAGGGACCGGCATTATAATTGACCGCTTCGGTTAAAACAGCGTTGGCCTCTTCGACTTTTCCGATATGGAATCCTTTGACACCATAGGCCTCGGCCAATTTCACAAAATCCGGGTTCCCCTCAAGGTCTACTCCCGAAAGACGGTTATCAAAGAAAAGTTCCTGCCACTGACGCACCATCCCCAAATATTTATTATCAATGATCAAAACTTTCACCGGTAATTTATGGATCGCCGCGGTGGACAGTTCCGCGAGCGTCATTTGAAATCCCCCGTCACCGACAATGGCCACCACCATATCTTTGGGTTTACCAAACTGTGCGCCGATAGCGGCCGGAAAACCAAACCCCATAGTCCCGGCACCTCCGGAAGTTATCCAGTAATCGCACTGATCGGTCAGATAAAACTGAGCCGCCCACATCTGATGCTGTCCCACATCGGTGGTGACAATGGCCTTGCCTTTGGTGACCTTAAAAAGTTCATCAATCACATACTGGGCAGTTAAACCTTTTTCGTGGGAATATTTAAGCGGATACTGCTTCTTTAAATAATTTAATTCTTTAAGCCACTCATCTGTATTGAGCGGTTCCACATGCTTGATCAATTCTTCCACAATCAATCGGGCGTCGCCGACCGCACTGGCATCGGGTTGAAGAATTTTTCCCATTTCCGCAGGATCGATGTCGATATGCAATTTCTTAGCGCCGATACAAAATTCGGAGGGATTACCGTTAATACGATCGTCCCAGCGCGAACCAATTGAACAAATAAGATCGCAGGAAATGACCGCTTTATTGGCGTAGGCTGTTCCATGCATCCCCAGCATCCCTAAAGAGAGCGGGTGGGTCTCAGGAAAAGCGCCTTTGCCTAAAAGGGTGTTGGTGATCGGGGCTTTTAATTTCTCAGCCAATTCCATAATCGCCTTGCCGGCCCGGGAAATGACCGCACCGTGGCCGATGAGAAGAAGAGGTTTCTTGGCCCCTTTAAACATTTTCGCCAGTTTTAGAATGTCATTTTTATTTCCTTTGGAGGGGACCGTATAGCCGGGAAGATCCATTTCCGGATCAAGGGTCGTTCCAGTGAAAGTGGCAGAAGTTACGTCTTTGGGTAAATCGATCAACACCGGACCAGGACGACCGGTGTTGGTGATATAAAAAGCTTCCTTGATGACCCGGGGGATATCGTTGGTATTTTTGACAAGATAACTGTGTTTCACGATGGGCATGGTAATGCCGAAAATGTCGGATTCCTGAAAAGCATCTTTCCCAAGCATACTGGAAATGGTTTGACCGGTTAAGACGATCATCGGCACCGAATCCATGTGGGCGGTCATGATCCCGGTCACGGTGTTGGTCGCCCCAGGACCACTGGTCACGAGTACCACACCCGGTTTGCCGGTCGCCCGGGCATAGCCATCGGCCATGTGAGAAGCGCCTTGTTCATGCCGCACTAAGATAAGTTTAATTTTTGAACCCACCAAAGCATCGAAAATAGGGATGGCGGCACCACCGGAAAGCCCCCAGATATATTCCACCCCAAAATTCTCCAAGCAACGGATCAGGGCCTCGGCCCCGTTCATTGGTTTTGCAGATTGTTTTTTGGTTGTCATACAAACTCCATCATAAATTTAAAATTCTGTAAAAAGTGGTATTTATGGTAACAAAACGTTTTTTAATGCGCAAGTTTTATTTGGGGGCGATTTACGTCAATTATCGACTTGAATTTTGCTCTCCTTTCAGTTAAGATGGGCCGCAATAAAGAAGTCTATGATCAATTTTTCTAGCGAAAATAATTTTCCAAAAAAATCAGTTAAAGCCGTTGGGCTTATCTCCGGCGGTCTCGATAGTTGTCTGGCCGCCAAAATTGTTCAGGATTTAGGGGTTGAGGTTCATGGCGTATTTTTCACCCAACCCTGGGGATGCTGTCAGAAATCCAAAGCCATGGAGGTCGCCCAAAAGTTGGGGATAAAACTGATTGTTCTGCAGCTGGATGAGCGGTATTTGGAAATGATTAAAAAACCGCGCTTTGGTTATGGTTCTGCTCTTAACCCTTGTGTCGATTGTCGTGTTCACATGTTCAGCCGCGCCAAGAAATACATGGACAGTATCGCCGCTGATTTTGTCTTTACCGGAGAAGTCTTAGGCCAAAGACCTATGTCCCAAGTCCGTCATCGCATGGAAACGATCGAAAAACACACGGGGCTTCGGGGACGACTGCTGCGCCCTTTATCCGCCCAATTGTTTGAGCCAACGATTCCTGAACAAGAGGGACTTATTAACCGCGAAAAACTTTTAGCCATCACCGGCCGTTCCCGGCAAGAACAAATCAAGCTGGCCCAGGAATTTGATTTCGGCGAATATTCACCTCCAGCGGGCGGATGCTTATTGACCGACCAACATTTCGCCAAGCGCATGAAAGATACTTTACAGTATGGTTACCGAAATTTCCGCGAGACGATCAGCTTAAAATGGGGACGGCATTTTCGCCTGTCCCCAGAATTTAAAATCATCGTCGGCCGAGACGAACAGGAAAATTTGGGGTTAAAGGGATACGCCCATCCGGACGACTATGTCTTTGAATTCCGCGTACGACCAGGGCCAACGGTCATTTTAAAAGGAAATAATCCACCGGAGAGAATCCTTAAAATCGCCGCCGGCCTGGTCCAAAAATTTTCTTCATTTCGCCATTTAGAACCCTTAGACGTCATTTACTATAAAGTCTCCGATGAAAACCAGGTTTTCCACATCACCGCCCAAATGCTGCCTGATGAGCAATTGAATCTCATGGCCGTATAAATATTATGCCAGTTGGTAAAGTCAAACTAAACGAATCGAGCTATTAACTATGCCTACCAAAGAAGATATCCTCAAAAGTTTAAACCACATCATCGACCCTGATTTTAATAAAGATATCGTAGCACTAGGGTTTGTCAAAAACATTGTCATTAGCGGGGGCAATGTTTCTTTCGACATCGAACTGACCACCCCGGCCTGTCCGGTCAAAAGTGAATTTCAGGAAAAAGCCGTTGCCGCGGTGAATGCACTTCCAGGGGTCAAGGATGTCCGTGTCCAGATGACTTCCGCCCCCCGGAAAGAAAACCCAGCATTAAGCCAGACGAACAGTACTCTTAAAAGCGTCAAATCGATTATCGCAGTCTCCTCATGCAAAGGAGGCGTGGGGAAATCCACCGTCGCCGCCTGTTTGGCCATGGAATTAGCCCAACGCGGGTTTTCCGTCGGACTTGTTGACGCCGACATCTACGGCCCATCGATCCCCACATTATTAAACCTCAACCAGATTACTGTGTATGCCAACGAGCAGAATCAGTTGATCCCCATCGAGACGCAAAATCTGAAGGTCATGTCGTTCGGGTTTCTTTTGGGGGATTCACCGGCGGTTTTACGGGGGCCGCTGGTTTCGCGTTATATCCAGCAAATCCTTCATCAGACAGCCTGGGGAGAATTAGATTATTTATTTATCGATATGCCTCCTGGAACGGGAGATGTTCAGCTGACGATCACTCAATCGGCAGCTCTTAGCGGCGCGGTGATTGTCACCACACGCCAGACCCTTTCCTTAGTCGATGTCAGTCGGGGGATTTTGATGTTTGAATCGGTGAAGGTACCGATGCTGGGAATTATTGAAAATATGGCTTACTTTATCTGCGACCAATGTCATAAAAAACATTTTATCTTTGGCGGCAACGAAGGGAATACGCTTAAAGAACGTTTTGGGTTAGCAACGCTGGTTCAACTGCCGATCTTAACGGAATTAACCCAGAAACTGGACAAACCGTTTCACCATGAACTCATCAAAACCGCCGTTGACCGGATGGTCATGGCGTTAGGTAAAAGCAGCATCGAGCAAAAACAAATTCCACAAATTGAATTTGATGAAAAAGAGGTGCGGTTAAGTTGGAGCTCGGGAAAGAAGATCGCCATAAAAAATATAGATTTACGGCTTAGCTGCCGCTGTGCCTTGTGTATCGATGAGATCACCGGCCAGGAAAAAATCAAGCGGGAAAATATTCCCACCGACATTAAGGCTTTAGAAGTAACTCCATTAGGCAACTATGCCGTTGGGATCAAATGGTCGGATGGACATGCTTCGGGGATTTATCCGTATGAAAGTATTGAAGAGTCAATCGCCCAATCGACTAAATAGCCCCGGCTTCCTGTAATAACTTTTTCAATTCGCCCTTCTCGTGCAGCTCCAACGTAATATCGCAGCCGCCGATAAATTCGCCGTTAATATACACTTGCGGGACCGTTGGCCAATCGGAAAAATCCTTAATCCCCTGACGCAGCGCTGGGTCTTCCAAAATATTCTTTGAGCCGAACTTAATTCCATACGACTGCAAAACATGGACCACCTGGGCGGAAAAACCGCATTGCGGAAAATCCGGGGACCCTTTCATGTAGATCATGACTTTATTATTTTTAATATCATTTTGAATTTCATTACGTACTTTTTCATCCATATTGCCTCCTTTGGGAGCTATCAGCTTTCAACCATTCTTTTATTTTTGCTGATGACTGACGACTGATAGCTGACAGCTATAATCCGTATTCGTGTTTAACCTCATCCCATTTTTGTGGCGTAAAAGTTTTCAAACCCAACGCGTGGACAGCTCCGGCAAAAGCATCTTTTAAAGCCTTCATCACCATCTGGTGCTGTTTGACGAGCATCATGCCTTCAAAGATGGGGCTGACTACGATCGCCTGAAAATGCTGTCCGTCGTTGTTCGGGTCAAGGACATATGCCGTCGATTGCGGGACCGCGGCCTCAATGGTTGCTTTAATTTTTTCGACTAACATGTTTTATAGAATTCACACGACAGGTCTACAAAAATATTTTTCAATGCGAGTTCACCCCGAAGGGGTGCTGTCTGCCCGCCCTGTCTAATAACTTTTATGGGCCAGGGAGCAGGGAAAAATATTTTTGTAGACCTGCTTCTAATGGTCCTCCAACCACTGAATAATGTCATCTGACTCATAAAGCGGTTTCCCGTCAATCACGAGACACGGCACCTGAGGTTTCCCGCCGATCCTGATTAACTCTTCACGATATTTCAAGTTGGCGTGGATGTCCTTCATCGGGATTGAAATCTTATGTTTCTGCAAGAAACCGCGCACCTTCTCGCAATAAGGGCAACCCTGAAAATGATAAAGGGTCAATGGGAGCATAAAACCACCGGCATTTTATTTTCGTTTTAATGATTTTACTAACCGTTCCGCAAACTCGATGACCTTTTCTTCCAACCTTTGGTTGTACAGCCGGTTCATCTCCTGAAGACAGGTGGGGGAGGTGACATTCACTTCGATCAAATAATCACCGATGATATCGATGCCCACAAAATATAAACCCAGCTTTTGTAAATGTGGTTTTAAAACAGAAATAATCTTTTTATCCCGGGCGGTGATGACCGCCTTTTCTGGATGCCCGCCGGCGAAGAAGTTATTCCGGTGGTCATCCGGGGCATGGACACGCAAAAGCACACCCAAAGGTTCTCCGTTCAAAAGTAATATCCGCTTATCGCCTTTTTTCGCCGCAGGAATGTATTTCTGGGCGATGATGTATCGTTTAAACTGCCTCGTTAGCGTCTCCAAAATGACATGGGTATTTTTGTCGCCTTTCTTGATATAAAAAATAGAGCTGCCACCAAAACTATCAGTCGGCTTGACAATAACTTCGGTATACTTTTTTAGAAATCCTAGAATTTTTTCCCTCTGCCTTGTGACTAAGGTCGGAGGAACCAGAGAAGTGAATTGAATCGCCCAGAGTTTTTCGTTGACGGTCCTTATCCCCCCCGGGTGGTTGATGACGGCAACCCGGGCAGGGAGCCGGTCCAACAGCCAGGTATCTAAAAGATACTGCTCATCAAACGGGGGATCTGTCCTGACAAAAACGGCATCAACCTCCAATTCGGATAAGACCAACGGAGAATCAAGAACAAATGGTTTTTTTTTGAATGACTGCGGGACAACCGGAGTCACTTTAAAATAAACCTGACCTTCTTTTAAAAAAATCCCGCCTTGTGGTAAAAAATAAAGCGAATGCCCGCGACGCTTGGCCCCCAGCATCAGCATCAAAGAAGTATCTTTTTCAAATTTGACCGCCTCCAAAGGGTCCATCAAAAAGACGAATTTCATTTCTTGGATGCCTCCAACTCAAGGATTTCCCGATGGGCGGCGATGCCGGCAAGCCGGGCTAAAATGCGATAGAGGTCAAAGATGTTTACGTCGTGGTGGACGCCGCAGTCCCCGTATTTTTTAAGATGTGGACACATTTTCTTAAAATCCATCCCTTGAGAATTTAAATTCTCGCGGTCGCTCTTTTGAGAGTTAGAACGGTAAAATCCGCCGATAAAATTATTGGCGATCTGATAAATCACGACTTCGCTGACCTGTTGATCGATGTTATAAATCGTGGGAACCCCTTCCTGTAAAAGATACCGGGCAATCACCTGAGCGCCTTTGCCTTTATAAAGTTTATTACGGGCTTTACGATTGAGACCCTGAATTTCTTTGGGGTCTTCAATAGCCATCACGCCCATCCCGTAACTCCCAGCGTCGGCTTTGACAAAAATAAAAGGTTTGCTGGCGATCTTATGTTCTTTATATTTTGCAGTAATGCGTTTAAAAAGGTCGGAGGCTAAATCCGTTAACCGCGTGCGGTCTTGATCGACATTCACATTGATACCGTCAGCCACGGCGTCCAGACAGGAAAAAAACCAGGGGTCGATTTTAATGATCTTGGCCAATTCGGAGACTAAGTCGGCCGTATGTTTAAAATGATACGATTTTAGCCGCGAATGCCAGCCCGCTTGCAGAGACGGATAGATGGGGATATCGGTTTCTTCTAAGACCGACGGAATACCGGCCATCAAATCGTTATTTAAAATAATTAAATCATAGCGTTGCCGGCCGGCCTTGATTTCATCTAAAATATGCTTAAAACAGTATATCCGCACCGGCTGATTGGTCGCGGTTATCAATTCGATAAAGTTGACTTCCTGGCAAAATTCAGGTTCGACGGAGAGAAACGTTGCAATTTTTACCGTAAATCCGGCTTTCTCAATAATCTCCTGTAAGATGCGGATGCTCTCTAAGTACCAGGTGTTGCGGGTGTGTTCTTCAACGACCAGAAGGATGTCCCGGCATGGCGTGACCCGGTCCAAAATCGCCTGCCGGATAAATTTTACGGCATCCTCAAGGCCATGTTCGCATAGGTTGTTGAACCCCGCCGGAAAAAGGTTGGTGTCCACGACCGCGATCTTAAAGTCCGCGTCACGGATATCGACGGAAGAATAGAGAGGGACTTCTTTTGAGTCCTCATGGCCCTCGAGCCAGCGCAGGATTTCAACTTGATGTTGACAAATTTTCTCAATAAAAGGATTCATTTTTTATGGTTCGACTTGTTTCACTCGCTCACCATTGGCCACAACATGAGGTTCCATTTTCCTGCTTTAAAAACGTTCATATTATTTTCCCGTTCGATGAGCGTGCATATTATAATAGCGATCATTTAAAAACAATACCTTTTCTTTGGGAGTCTTCGGGAATGGATATCAAAGAACAAATCCGCCAGACGCTAGACGAACATTTTCAACCATTTTTTCTGGAAATCAACGATGAGAGCGACCGACACGCCGGTCATCAGGGGGCGAAAGAAAGCGGTGGAGGACATTTTGAGGTGATGATCGTCTCGGAAAAATTCAGTTCACTGAAATCTATCAACCGACATCGTCTGGTGTATCAGTTTCTCAAACCCCTGGAAAAATTCATCCATGCCTTAAAGCTACGGACATTAAGTCCCCAAGAATGGCAGAATCTAGGTCCGTAATTTATACCCAATTTTAAAAAGATAGACCGTAATAAAAAACATCACGCAGGCTAAAAGGAAGGCAAACATCGCGCAGATCATGACCGGAACCTCACTGATGCCCGTCACCGCATAGCGCATCCCGTTCACCAAATAATACATCGGATTAAAACAGGTCAACTCCTGAAAAAAGGGAAGCAGGATTTTGGCCGGATAGAAGACGCCCCCTAAAAAGACCGACGGCATGATGAGGTACACATTCCACACATTGAGCATATTAAAATCTTCCGCCCATAACGCCCCCAACATCCCCGCGCAGGAAAAAATCACCGGAATAACAATCGCGAAATAAATAGTCCAAAGCGGATAACGGATCGTAATGGGGGCGAAAAAGAACGAGACCAGCAACACCCCGCCGCAAACAATGAGCCCCCTGGCCACACCACCGGCCAAAAGCCCCAACACCATTTCAAAATATGACAACGGTGACAACAACATCTCCTGGATATGGTTGTGCCAGCGAGCGATAAACAGAGAAGAACTGGTGTTTTCGTAGGAACTCGCAATCAAATGCATCGTCATGAGTCCAGGGATAATAAATTGCAGATAACTCATCTGGTTATCCAAAAAATTGATCCGTTCGCCGATCGCCAGTCCAAAGATGCAGATAAAAAGGATGGAGGAGACCAGAGGGGGAAAAATCGTCTGCGAGGAGACGCTAAAGAAACGTAAGATTTCACGTTTCGACAGCGCCAAAACACCTAAAGGATTGGTAATCATTCTAAGCCCGTGACCTCCAAAAAAACCGCTTCGAGCGATTTGTCCTGTAAAACTTCCTGCTTTTCACCGATGCGCACGATGGTGCCGTGGTTGATGATACCAATCGTGCGGCAAAGTTTTTCGGCCTCTTCCATATAATGGGTTGTTAAGAAGATCGTTTTACCTTCTTTATTAAGCTGTGCCAAGTGGTCCCAGATCAAGAATTTCAACTCCAAATCACAGCCGGCCGTGGGCTCATCAAGGATCAATATTTCCGGATCATGGATCAGGGCGCGGCAAAGGAGGAGCCGTTTCTTCATGCCCCCCGAAAGGGCACGGTGCTTGACATTGCGTTTGTCGGCGATTTGAAAACGCTCGAGGAGTTCATCGGCCCGTCGGGAAGCCTCGCGCAGAGGAATCCCAAAATACCCAGCCTGATAAACGAGGAGTTGATGGATAGAAAGAAAAGGGTCAAAATTGAATTCTTGCGCGCATAACCCAATTAACGGGCGGGTGCGTTGATAATCACGGGTGACATCATAACCAAAAACCTGGACGTCTCCATGATGATAATTTGAAAGCCCGGTGATGACATTGATGGTGGTCGTTTTTCCAGCGCCGTTGGGCCCTAAAAAGGCAAAAGAATCGCCGCGTTTAACTTCAAAACTCACATTATTGAGCGCCTGCAGCCGGCCGTAGAATTTTGTCAGACCTTTAATGGAAATAGCAATCTTGGAATCTTTCATAGTTAAAATTCTTTTGGGTAACTCATCCGTCTAACACAGTCTTCGCTCTGCGCGCGGCGTTACGGACAACTTCGGGTAAAGCCGGATGAATATAAATCATTTTCAGTAAATCATCAAGGGTCGCGTTCATATTCATAAAAGCAATGAGCATGTGGATCATGTTGGCGGCTTCAGCGCCGATGATGTGCGCTCCTAAAAGCCGTCGGGATTTTCGATCGATAAGGATTTTAGCAAAGCCGTGATCCGATAAAAGGGCCATGCCCATGGCGCTGTCCTGGTAATGATTAAGCCCAACCACATAGTCCACGCCGGCAGCTTTTAACGCATCTTCCGTCTTACCCACACCGGCGATTTGCGGGTGGGTAAAAATTGCATGAGGCATAGATGGATAATCAATGGGTTCATCTGATTTATCGACAAAAACCGTACGGAATAAATATTCCCCTTCGAAATTGACACTGTGTCGGTACAGATAGTTTCCGACACAATCCCCTAGCGCGTAAACGCCGGTGACATCTGTTTGCAAACGATCATTAACTTTGATAAAGCCACCACTGTGCAATTTGATGCGGGTATTTTTCAAACCCAAATCATCCGTGTTGGGAACAACACCGGTCGCGACCAATAAAGCATCCGCCGTCATCGCCAACTCTTGGCCGTTGGCCTGACGATAGGTGACGGTGAAGACATTGTTCTGATACTGAATTTTTACGGGGACAATCCCTAAATGCACGTTATAAAATTTAGAAAAGACGCGTTGAAATTCTTCGGCGACCTGCCAATCTTCATGGCGGACTAATTTGCTGCGGACCAAAAAGTGAACTTCCGTTCCCAGCGCTCCATAGGCGTGACCTAATTCAACGGCGATGTAACCACCGCCCAAGACAGTCATTTTGCGAGGGAGTTTGGTATTACGGAGTGCTTCCGTACTAGTCATAAAAGGCGTTCCTTGAAGACCCGGGATTTCCGGGATATGCGGCCGGGCGCCTGTGGCGATAAAAATTTTATCGGCGGTCAATTCTTCGCCGTTTACCCGAACCACTTTATCGGCAACAAATTTTCCCCGTCCCCGATAAAAACTGATGTTAGGGTTTTTATTATAGCCGACTTCGATTTTTTGGGAATCACCATCCACCGTCGTGGAGATACGCTGAACCAACTTGGCAAAATCCACGGAGTACATCGGGTCGACATTAATATCAAATTTGGCGGCCTCTTGAATCGAGAGAGCCACATCCGCCGGGTGGATGAGCATTTTGGAAGGAATACAGCCACGGTTAAGACACGTTCCGCCTAAGGCCGCTTCTTCGATGACAGCGACCTTTAAACCTAACTTTGCCGCTGGAGAAGTGATTTTTCCCCCGCCGCCAGAGCCGATGACGAGAACATCGTAGGATTTCATAATATTAAACAGGGTATAGGATACAGCGTTTAGGGTTTAGAACCTGATTCTAAACCCTAACCCCTTTACCCTAAACCCTCAGATAAATTTTTTATTAACTTTATTCCCTGAACAATCCCTTTATCAATCAGCCCTTGATCTTTCTTGGCTGCCTCACTAAACAACGGCTTTTGGCTGATCAGATCGGTCACACAAAAAATCGCGAGCGCTTTTCGCTTGATGTGCTGGGCCGCTTCAAAAAAGGCAGAACATTCCATGTCCACCACATCCACGGCATGACGCTCAAAAAACCATCGATGCTCTTCTTCGAGTTTTAACGATCCAAAAGTAGCGCAGGTGACAGTGCGGACATTTTTGGCATGAGGTAATTCCTGAAGCTGACCAAAGAGCATTTCATCCGGATAACTTTCGCAATACGCTTTTAACTGGCCACGGATAATTTCGGAGAAACTTTCCAGGGACAAGGTCTTCTTCGGGGATACCAGATCGCCGCAGTCCAAAAAACTATGCGCGGTTGCCCCGCAGGCGCCGAACAAGAAAAGGGATTGTGCAGGAGTTTCCTGCAAATGCAAGACCGCATCACCTAAAAAAGTCGATCCCATTCCCGTGCGGATAACGGTCAGCTCTTTGGTTTGGCCGACATCGTAAATTTTTCCCGAAGAGAGTTTTGCTAAACCCAACGCCGAAAGGATTGTCTTGTTGACAAAGGGAAGGAGTATACAACTTTTCTTGACGTCGCTGGGTTCTATCGAAAATAAATTTGAAAAAGCTGACATTGACTTAGTAATCCGAAATAGAGGTTGCAACACGAAAATAAAAATAGTATCGTTATGGCGTTATTATATGCAGCTTTTTAAAAAAATCTAAGATTGTTTTATGATTCTCACCAAAATTAGTGTCGTGATACAAAAATACATATGAAATCATTGCTGTCTTAATTAGCTGAAGGCCAGTTCATATTGTAAAGTGGCCTTCGATTTAGGTTGATGAAAAGGGTCATTGAGCCAATCCCACAAGTTTCGTTTTGAGAAAATA
>Ga0247727_10006195_pt1 | contig 23658 bp, 17 predicted proteins | sample WisWelCaveWW1625_FD_202498 | JGI IMG/M metagenome (GOLD analysis project Ga0247727, IMG submission 202498) | Biofilm microbial communities from Wishing Well Cave, Virginia, United States - WW16-25 | ecosystem: Environmental > Aquatic > Deep subsurface > Groundwater > Cave microbial mat | place...
GACAGCGTCAACAACCTGAACCGCACGTTCGAGCGGCAGATGATTCGCGAGTTCGACATGCGCGTGCTGTTCCAAATGAGCCCGGGCGACTCGAGCACGTTGATCGATTCGCCGATCGCCGGCAAGCTCGGCGTTCACCGCGCGATCTTCTACAGCGAAGAGCAAGGCCAGGGCGAAAAATTCCGGCCCTACGGACTGCCATCCGATGAATGGCTAGTCTGGGTGCGCGACCAGTTGCTGGCTCGCCCCGCGACCTGCGACACATCGGCAAGGGTTTGATCTTCAAACAAGTTACCCGTGCGCGCGCTCCTGTTCCCTCTCCCCTGTACTCAGGGGAGAGGGTTAGGGTGAGGGGACCGCAGAGAATGCACTCGAACTGAACCCCTCACCCCGGTCCTCTCCCCTGAATACAGGGGAGAGGGAGCACATCGTCGCTTGTTTGAGGTCTAATAGAAGGCTGCTGCCGCAATTGCCATGACCGCCACGAGGGCAAAACTGATCGTATTAACCGGAGTCAGTCGCGGCTTGGGCCTGGCCATGACGGAGGGCTTCATCGCGTTGGGCCACACCGTGTGCGGCTGTGCTCGTTCCCAGGCGGCCATCGCCGAGCTTCAAACCCGCTGGCCTCACCCGCATTCATTTTCCGTCGTGGACGTGAGTAGCGATCAGGAAGTGGGCGATTGGGCCAAGAAAGTGCTGCGAGACGCGGGCGTGCCCGACCTGCTCGTCAACAACGCTGCCGTGATCAATTTAAACGCCAGCCTGTGGGACGTGCCGGCCGACGAGTTTTCGCAGGTGATCGACGTGAACATTAAGGGAGTGGCCAACGTCATCCGTCATTTCGTGCCGGCGATGATCGACCGCAAGCAGGGAGTGATCGTCAACTTCAGCTCCGGCTGGGGCCGCTCAACCGCACCGGAGGTCGCGATCTATTGTGCGACCAAATGGGCGATCGAGGGCCTGACCCGTTCGCTGGCTCAAGAGCTTCCGGCCGGCATGGCCGCCATTCCGCTGAATCCGGGCATCATCGACACCGACATGCTGCAGAGTTGCTTCGGGAGCGATGCCGCGTCATACCCTAATCCTCGCGAGTGGAGTAAGCGAGCCGTGCCGTTTCTGCTCGGTCTGGGGCCCAAGGACAACGGCCGGCCGCTAACGGTGCCTGGTATCCCGACGGATTGATCGCTGTTGCCACGATGGAAAACGTACTGGAACCTACCGTGGGCGCTTCGTTATGCTCAGAGACCATATGCGACATTCCATTGCCCTGTGCTTTTGCTTACTTCCGTTTGCCGGGTCCGTGCCCGCCGACGAGCCGCGCGGGCTAGAACTCGTGGACGGCGACCGCGTGGTCTTCGTAGGCAACACCTTCATCGAACGCGATCAGGCTTACGGCTACCTCGAAACCATGCTCACCGCGCGCTGGCCCGATCGCAACATCACCTTTCGGAATCTCGGCTGGAGCGGTGACACGGTGTGGGGCGAGGCGCGGGCCGGTTTCGATTCGCCGGCGGAGGGTTTCAAGCGTCTCGTCGATCAAGTTAGTGCCGCGAAGCCCACCGTGATCTTTGTCGGCTACGGGATGAATGAATCGTATGAAGGCGAACCGGGCCTGCGGCGATTTCTCGACGGACTCGAGCGGTTGCTGAACGAGTTCGGCAAGACCGGGGCAAGGATTATCTTGCTCTCGCCGATGCGGCACGAAGACCTGGGAAGCCATTCACCGACCGTCAACGCACACAACGACGCTCTCTTGAAATATGTCGAGGCGATGGAGGTGTTCTGCAACATTAGGAATCTCACTTTTGTGGACCTGTTTACTAACACCACCGAACAAGTCAGACGGTCACGGATGAGACAGCGGACAGAAAACGGCATTCATCTTTCCGAACTGGGATACTGGAAAGTTGGATGGGAGATTCTGCGAGCCTTGCAGATTTATTGGTACCACTCATCGCAACAAGTCGGTCGGTGCGAAGGTGTCACGCTTGATAGCTTCTCCGATGTTCGCATCGACGAATTCAATCAAACGGAGACTGGTTTTCGCTTCGAGGCAACGCATGAATTATTGACAACCGACCCGCCAGTCTACAAAGACTTTCCAAATATGCGATTTGAACGATGTTTCCAGGTGCGTGGCCTGCCGATTGGCTCGTATGATTTCTTCGTGGATGGCAAGTTGGCTAGCAAAAACAAATTGAAAGGCGGGTCCGGTGGGGTTTTGCCACTAGTACTTACCGACGACCCTGATCTCCCGCAAACGGAACAACTCCGCCGGACGATCATCGAAAAGAACCGCCTCTACTTCCACCGCTGGCGGCCGCAGAACGAGACGTATCTGTTCGGATTCCGCAAGCACGAGCAGGGCCAGAACGCGGCCGAGGTGCCGAAATTCGATCCGCTCGTCGAAGAGTTGGAGGCGAAGATCGCAAAGCTGAGGGTGCCAGTGAAGCACACGTACGAGTTGATCCGTCAGGATTGAAGCTGCGTCAATCTGCGTTCGAAATGGTCAACGCAAAGTCGCAGAGTCGCAATGAAAGAAGACGGGATGATTACAAGTGCCGAGCGTGTTCCGACTGAATTCAGATTCCCGCGATGCAGTGTTATTACTTTGTTCTTCTCAAACTTTGCGCCTTTGCGCCTTTGCGTTGGCATTCTTGCTTTCTTTGTGATCACGAACCATTTCGCCGCGCGCGTTCTTGCCCAGCGTGATCTCAAGAACATTCCCGATCCCGATCCGGAGGTCGAACGAAAGTCGTTTCAAGTTGCGGAGGGCTTTGAGGTCAATTTGTTCGCCGCCGATCCGATGCTGGCCAAGCCGATTCAAATGAACTGGGACGCGGCCGGGCGGCTGTGGATCGCAAGTTCTGAGGTGTATCCGCAGATCGAGCCGGGGCAGAAGGCGAATGATAAGATCCTCGTGCTCGAAGACACCGACGGCGACGGCCGGGCCGATAAGACGACCGTGTTTGCTAACGGTCTTTTGATTCCAACCGGTGTGGAGCCGGACCGTGTTGGGCCCAACGGCTCCAGCGCGTTCGTTGCGAACAGTACCGAACTGCTGCACTTGAGCGACACCGATGGTGACGGCAAGGCGGATACGAGCCGCATCGTGTTATCGGGTTTCGGCACCGAGGACACGCACCACATTCTGCACACGTTCCGCTGGGGTCCGGACGGTTGCCTCTATTTCAATCAATCGATTTACATTCACAGCCACATCGAGACACCCTGGGGCGTGCGGCGGCTGGGCGGCGGCGGCATCTGGCGATTTCGGCCGGAGTCGTGGCGGCTGGAGGTGCTGTGCCGCGGTTTTGTAAATCCGTGGGGCCACCATTTCGACGACTGGGGCCAATCATTCGCGACCGACGGAGCGTACGGCGAGGGGATCAACTATGTGTTTCCCGGTGCCGCGTTTTTTACCGCGCCGGGTGCTTCTCGAATCTTGAAGGGACTGAACCCCGGCAGCCCGAAACATTGCGGACTCGAAATCGTCGGCGGGAGTCACTTGCCGCCCGAATGGCAAGGCAACATGCTGACCAACGATTTTCGCGGCAACCGCGTCTGCCGGTTCGTCATCAGCGAAGACGGGTCCGGCTACGGATCGCGCGAGCAGCCGGCGTTAATCAAGACGAGTCACGTTGCGTTCAGACCGATCGACGTCAAGCTCGGCCCGGATGGTGCCATCTACATCGCCGATTGGTACAACCCGATCATCCAGCACGGCGAGGTCGATTTCCGCGACCCGCGCCGCGACCACACGCACGGCCGAATCTGGCGCGTCACAGCGAAGGGCCGCCCACTTGTTCCCCGGCCGAAGCTGATCGATTCGAGTGTCGATGAATTGCTCGACCACCTCAAATCGCCTGAGCCGTGGACCAGGCATTTCGCCAAGCGAGTATTGAAGGAACGCGGTGCTGCCGAGGTCGTCCCGGCATTGAAAGCGTGGCTCAAGCGGCTCAATCGCGACGATGCGAATGACGAGCATCACCGGCTCGAAGCGCTGATGACCTTTCAATCGCTCGATCAACCAAACTCGGAACTGCTTGATCGATTGCTCTCCGCCGATGACCCTCGCGCACGAGCCGCTGCGACACGAGTACTTGTGAATTTGCACCCCGAAATTCCCATCGACGCCGCGATCGATCGGCTCGGAACACTCGTGCAAGACAAACATCCGCGAGTGCGGTTGGAGGCCGTGCGAGCCTTGAGCCTGGTGCAGCAGCCGCAGGCGGCCGAGCTGGCGATGATGGCCTTGGACCAACCGATGGATCGGTTCCTCGATTACGCCCTGTGGCTTACGGTCCGCGAACTTCAGCCGCAATGGCTCCGCACGGCGCGGGAAGGACTTCGATCGACGGAGATGGGCTTTGGAGGCAACGTACGGCACCAGATCTTCGCATTGCGGGCCGTTGAGACGCCTGATGTCGTGCGGCCACTCTTGACCTTGCTTCGCGCGGGCAAGGTGCCGGCGGATGAAGAGGAGTCGGTTTTGACCACGATCGGAGCACTCGGTGGCCCCGCCGAATTGTCGCTCGTCTTGGACCTCGCCGTGGCAGCCGATGACACATCGTCAAGCCGTCGAGCGAATCTGCTCACGGCACTCACCCGCGCTTCCCAACAACGCCGACAACTCAAACCGGAAGGCGATCTCGGCCGGCTCGGGTTGCTCATAGCCAAGACAACCGAAGATGAAGCCGTCCGGGTGCTGGCAGTTCGTGCGGCGGGTCTCTGGCAAGTTCGGTCGCTTCGCCCACAACTGTTGCAGCTCGCTCGTGGTGCGGAAACCGCGCCGGCTCTGCGGCAATCGGCCATGGATGCGATAGCCCAATTCGGCGGTTTGGCGAACCTCGAAACCCTGGAACAGCTTTCGGGGGCCGTTAATCCGTTCGCGGTTCGGGCCATGGCCGTTGGGGCTCTAACGACCATGCAGCTACACACGGCCGCCACACGGGCTGTCGAGGTTCTCGCCGAAAGCGGCAATGACAAAGACGCGACGAACATCTTTAACCGATTTATCCAACGCAAAGATGGTCCCAAGGCCCTGGCTGCCGCGTTGGCCGATCGCAAACTCACGGCGGACGTGGCGAAGATTGGCATCCGGTTGGCCAAAATCTCCGGCCGTGAGCAGACAGAACTGATCGAGGCGCTGGCCAAGTCCGGCAGCTTATCTGCGGGCCCGAACCAACTCACGCCCGATGAAATGCAGCGAATGGTCAAGGATGTTCTGGAGCACGGTGACGCAGTTCGCGGTGAGGAAGTCTTTCGCCGCAAGGATCTGAACTGCCTGAAATGCCACTCCATCGCCGGCGCCGGTGGCCAAGCCGGTCCCGATCTCGTGTCGATCGGCGCCTCGGCCCAAATCGATTACCTAATCGACTCGCTGCTCGATCCCAACAAGCAAGTGAAAGAGGGCTTCCATTCGCTCGTCGTCGCCACGAACGACGGGCGCGTGCTCACCGGTCTTAGAGTCCGCCAGTCCGATGGCGAACTCGTGCTCCGCGACGCCGAGCACCGCGATGTTTCAATCCCAATCAATTCCATCGAGGAACAAAAGACTGCCGGCTCGATCATGCCCGCGGGTCTCACCGATCCGATCACGACCGGAGAACTGCTCGACCTCGTTCGATTCCTGTCCGTGCTCGGCAAGACCGACGGCGGATTTGTCGTTGGCACGGCGCGTGTGGCACGAAGCTGGGAAGTGATCGAGCTGAACCCACAGAGTTCCCAGGAAATTCGACATTCCGGTCTTGATGCCCTCGCCGCGGGGACGTTTAAGGTCGTGTGGATTCCAGCGTACTCGAATGTCTCGGGCAGTTTGCCGCTCGGCGAACTCGCACCACTCAAGATTCCGTATCAAGGGTCCAGTATCACCATCGTTCGGTGTCAAATCGACGTAACAACGGCAGGGAGAGTAAAGCTCACGTTAAGTTCGCGTTCCGGCTTGAAAATGTGGCTCAACGAAACCCCGATCGAACCGCGGGGCGATTTCGATCTCGACTTGCCGAAGGGGCGGCACACGTTGACCGTTGCGGTGAACTCGGAATCGAGGCTAGAGGTGCTTCGATGCGAGTTGAAGGATGTCGCGGGGTCAACGGCCCAAGCCCAGTTTGTGACGGGCAAGTAACGGAAAATGATTGAGATGGAGGCAGGATGATGGAGGCAGAGTGAATTCCTGACTGTCGGCAGTGTGCATTCTCATCATTCTGCCCACGATTGTTCTGCCATTCCTCTTCAATTCGCTCCCGAACTTTGCCCGATGCAATAGATCGCACGCCGCCCTCGCAAGTAGATCCGTCCGTCCGAAACGGCTGGCGACGCGATCGTATCATCGTCGAGCTTGTTTTCCGCGAGCCGTTCGAATTGTGCGGATGCGGCAACAACGGTGCATGTGCCTGTCTTATTGATGAAATAAATTCGGCCATCCGCGGCGAGCGGCGAGGCTTTGAAATCTCCCTTCAGCCGCTCCTGCCAATGAACCTCGCCCGTGTGTGCGTTGAGGCACTGGGCAACGCCATTGTCGCTGACGATGAAAAGCAGATCGTTCCAAAGCACGGGGCAGCACGAGTCGGGCGTGCCCTTGTCGAGTTGCCAAGCGATTTGATCGGCCGGCCGTTTGCCGTCCCCGCCGATGTTCACGGCCAGGAGCGAGCCGCTCTTGCCGCGAGTCACATACACTTTGTCGTGGCCGACGGTGGGGCCGGTGATCGTTCGCAGTTTCGCCTGGCCGGGCAGATACCACAGTTGCTTGCCGCTCGCCGGGTCATAAGCGTCCACTTGGTCGCCGCCCCAAACAATGAGTTCGGTTCGGCCGTTGGATTGGTGCAAGATCGGGGTCGTGTAGGAATCACATTCCTCGGACCGGGCGGCGGTCATGCGCATCGTTTTCCACTTTTCCACGCCGGTCCGCTTGTCGTGCGCGACGATGTAGCTCGGGGCGGGCGGCAAGCCAAGATCTTCGAGCGAGTCCTGCATGCAAACGGAGATGAGCAGGTCGCCGACAACGACGGGGCTGTTGGCGTGGCCCCACCAGATCGTGTAGTCGCCGTGGTCTTTTTGGAGATTTCGAGTCCAGTGCTGTTTGCCGGCGAAGTCGTAGGCGGCCAGGTCGCCGTTGCCGAAGTGGACGAAAACCAGTTCGCCGTCGGTTACTGGTGACGGACTGGCGAGATTCTGAAGATCGTGGAATTTTTGTCCCCCTCGGTTGCCGGCCCCTTTTGTTTGCGACGACTTGCGATTCGCCTCGCCCGCACTCACTTGGCGAGTCCATTCGATCCGTCCGGTTCGTTTGTCGAGCTTGATGAGCAAGAGCTTGCCGCCCGCTTGTTCCTGGTGCGTCGTGACGAACGCGCAAGAGCCCCGGATCGCCGGCGTACTCGTGCCCCATTCCGGTAGCGGCGTCTTCCAAACGACCGACTTATTTTCACTCCACTCGACCGGGAGCCCTTTTTCGTGACTCACGCTGTCTCCGCGCGGCCCGCGCCACTGCGGCCAGTCGCCAGCCATGAGCGATTCGACGCTTACCAGGCTGAAGCATGAAATCATCAACGAAATCGGCAAGCGGCGATGCGAACTTGTCAACATGCGATGGATCATCCGGGTTGGTAAAATCGGGGGCAAGGCATGAGTCATTTCGGCTGGACGTATCGAGGAAAAGATTACGGTCTCGGTTGCGGCCAGTCCATTGCAAAATCGTCCGCTCGTCGTGTAGGTTAGGCTTCAGCACGATGTCGAAAGTACAGTAGGTTGGCTCTCCGAGCCGACCCAATTTGAGAGGAAACAATGGAGCAAACTGCTTCACTGGTCGTCGACCTGAAGACGACTCGCTGCTCCGGGTGCAAGATGATAATTCGCGACGTGACGGTCGCAAATTGCCCGCACTGCGGGTCGTTGTTCGATCGCGTTACATCGAACCATGTCGGCTTGGCCGCACGAGTGCTGAAGCAGCGAGAAGATGCGAAGCAGGCTGGAGCGCAGCCGACTCAGAGTTGATCGACCGAACTCGCGGTCGCGTCGCGCGATTTTTTCTGGCCGCCACGAGGAGTACGAGTGACCGCGTCGGACGAGCGATTGCTGGTGATCAATTCCCGCATGCAAATTCCCCGCGATGAATTGCACTTCACGTTCGCTCGCAGTTCCGGTCCCGGCGGCCAAAACGTGAACAAGCTCAACACGAAAGCTGTGCTACGCTGGTCGATCACGACCACATCCAGCTTGCCGGAAGACGTTCGCCGGCGATTTCTCGCACAGTTTCGCAGCCGAGTGACCGAAAACGGCGAGTTCGTAATTGCAAGCCAAAAGTTTCGCGACCAGAGTCGCAACATCGCCGATTGCCTGAAGAAGTTAGAGGCCATGCTGGCCTCGGTTGCAGTCGCGCCTCGAAAGCGCAAGCGAACGAAACCGTCCCGCGGCTCGGTCGAACGGCGGCTCGATGTGAAACGCCGGCGCGCGAAACGCAAGAAGGAGCGTCGCCGTGGCGAGTGGGGCTAACGATGATCGGGTCGGACTGTGTGGCCGCTGCCGGCACGCCAGAATCATCCAGTCGCCACGCGGCTCCACGTTTTACCTCTGCCGCCGGTCGGAAAGCGACGCTCGCTTTGCAAAATACCCGCCGCTTCCGATTTGGACGTGCATCGGGTTCGAAACCGTTGCGCCAGACGCCGCGCCGCCGCACGATTGATTCACGGACTGCGGCCAAATTGCGGACCGTGGCCGTACATGTGCTCGACGGGTGTCGCGTGGCCCCAACGGATTTCGTCGATCTTGACACCCAGCGCGGCGGCGATGCGCTCACGCTGTTGCGGGCTGGGAGTCCACTGGCTGCTGATGATCGACTGAACAATTCGTCTTTCAAGGGAGGATCGCTCCGCCAGGTCCTCGGCGGAAATCCCTTGCTCCTCCATGAGCTGTTTTACGGTTTTCATGGTGATCGTCCTTCAGTGTGTCGTTTATTCTGTGATGGCACGCGTGAAATTGATAGGGGGACATTTTGGTCGTAGCATGGGCGTCCCGACCGCGGTTGGTTTGGAGGAGGCAACAAGCCACACTGTCGGGAATCCTCGTCCGTTTCACGCTCGGACGTGGGCATGTATACTCTCGGTGCCGCGTGAAAGAAAAGGCTACCACCCAGATAGAGAACTAGGATGAATGCGGACCCAAAACTCCGTTTCGCCGTGCTTGCTCATCAGCGGGGCCTGATCGGCGAGGATCAGCTCGCGCTGGTCTGTGCCGCTTGGGTTGGCGACAAGTCCGTCGAGCCTGCTAAATTCATGCTTGATCGCAAATGGATCAGTGCCGAACAAGTCCGCGAACTCAAATCGCTCGCCGCACTGCAGCCAGCCGCTCCCGGCGGTGTATCAGCACAAGGGCCAGCAGGTTCAGCAGCCTCGAAGACGCCGAACTTGGACCCGAACGCCAAGCATGAGTCGGGGCCGCAGACCGATGAATGGGAGCAACAGCAGGGCCAACCCGCACCCGAAGGCAACAAGTCAGCAGTCAAAGCTTCCGACCCCACGCACGTGGACAAGCCGGGTGCGGCGGCCGAGGCGCACGGACACACGTTGGATTTCCATGTGGATTTAGCGGCCGTCCCAAAAGATCGCGAGCGAACGGACAAGATGGCCGGCGAACAAGAATTATCTGCGGGCCACATTCGCAAAATGTCGTTAGAGACAATCGATCTCAAGACCGCGTCGCGCTCGCATTACACGCTCTCGCGAGTACACGGCAAAGGCGGGCTTGGCCAGGTGTGGCTGGCGATCGACGGCCAGCTCAATCGGGAAGTGGCCCTGAAGGAACTCAAGCCCGAACGGGGCGAGAATGCGGAAGGCAGTGCGCGGCTTATCAAAGAGGCACAAATCACCGGGCAATTGGAGCACCCCAACATCATCCCGGTGTATGAGCTGGTGCGCGGTGGAGTCGGCGAGGCGCCGTTCTACACCATGCGGTTCATGCGCGGCCGGACACTGAGGGAGCGAATTGACGACTACCACAAGAGTCGTTTGGCCGGCGCCGAAAATCGTCTGGAGCTGCGTCAGTTGCTGAGCATTTTCGTCGGCGTGTGTAACGCACTCGCCTACGCACACTCGCGCGGGGTTGTACACCGAGATCTCAAACCGCACAACGTCATGCTGGGCGATTTCGGCGAAGTCATTGTGATCGATTGGGGGCTTGCCAAGACGGTCGACCAGCGCGAGGAGGCCAGTGATTTTCGTGTCATTGAGGTTGGAGACAGTATCGGCTTGGAGGCGACGATGGAGGGCAAAGTTCTGGGCACGCCGGCGTTCGCGTCGCCCGAACAGGCGGACGGCAAAGTCAGCCTGACCGACGAGCGGTCCGACATCTACGGGTTGGGTGCCATCCTGTTCATGATTCTGACCAGCGTGCCGCCACACCGCGGGACTGAAAGCGGCAACACGGCCAGGGACACCATGGACTTGCTGCGGCAGATTTCGACCGGCCAAACACCTCGGGCGAAATCAGTCCAGCCGTCGGCGCCAGAGGCATTGGACGCGATCGCGGCGAAGGCCATGTCGAAAGAGCGTGCCCAGCGATATTCCAAGGCCTCGGAACTGGCCGAGGACGTTCAGCGCTGGCTAGGCGACGAGCCGGTTTCGGCGTATCGCGACCCGCTCGGCGAGCGAATCAGGCGTTGGGCTCGGCGGCACCGGACTTGGACACAAGCCGCGGTCGCCGTACTGATCGCGGTAACGCTGGTCTCCGCCATCGCCGCACTGTTCGTAAACGCTGCCCGGAATCGTGTCGCCGAATCGCTGTTCGCGGAACAAAAGGCACTGAACGCGGAGAAGCTGGCCTTGAACTCGGAACGAGAGGCCAAGGCCGAAGCCACGCGACGGTTCAAAGAGGCCCGCGACGCCGTGGACAAATCGCTCACCGGTGTCAGCGGCGTGTTGCTCTACTACCCCGGCGTCCAGCCGCTGCGCACAGAGTTGCTCAAGAATGCGGCGGAGGACTACGAGCGATTCGCCAATGAAAAGAGCGACGATCTGGAGCTGCGTGCTGAATCGGGCCGGGCGTTCCTGCGACTTGGCGATGTGCGACAGCTTCTGACCCAGAACAAAGAGGCGGAACAGGCGTATCGGTCGGCCGAGTCGCTCTTCGAAAAGTTGAGTGGCATTGAAACCGACAACCTTCAATTCAGGTTGGAGCTGGCCCGTGCCCGCACGCGGCTTGGGTCGTTGTATACGGTGGTTGGTCCGCACACCGAGGCTGAGCGGGCGTTTGAGGCGGGGGTTCGTGGGCTGGATGAGTTGGTTCAACAGGCTCCCGAAACGCCGGAATATCGCTACGAGAAGTCAGTCGCCTTGCTCAATCGTGTTGCCTTGCTGAAAAAGACCGCCAAGCTGGCCGACGCCCGCACGCTCTTGGAGCAGGTCGAACGGGAATTCAACCAACTCACATTGGCCACCTCCGACCCGAAGTTCGCCGAGGCGCTCGGAGCAACCCGGCGAGAACTTGGGCAACTACTCGGCTTGATGGGTCGCAACGAAGACGCCGCGAAAAAAATCCGCGAGGCCATTTCGGTGTTTCTCGAACTCTCGCTGAAGCAGAACAATCACCCACCCTACCTTGAGGGACTGGCGGCGTCGCGGGTCGATCTGGCGAATGTTTTGAAGAGGCTAGGAAAGGATTCGGACGCAATTCAATCCTACCGCACGTCGATCACCGACTTCGATGATTTGTTGCACGTGCGACCTGATGTGCCGTACTACCGCGAAAACCTGGCCTTGAGCCAAACGAACCTCGCTCAGATTTTGCACACCAATGGGCTCAACAAAGACGCCAAAGTCGAGTGTACGGACGCGTTAGTTGAACTGACCGACTTGGTGAATGGAAACCCAGGCGTACACCGTTACCAAGAAGATCTAGCTACGACGAGTGCCACGTTCGGTGCGATCCTTCGCGACCTCAACGAGGACAAGGTTGCCATTGAAGCATTTCGCGGAGCGATCGACCGGTTTGGCGAGCTTTCGCGAGAAGTCCGCGACGCTCCGGTTTACCGAATTCGGCTCGCGCTCGCGCGCAGTTCCATGGGCCGCACGCTGCATAGGCTGGGAAAACACGACGACGCGAAGGTGGAATTCCTCGCGGCCATCGAGATCCTGGAAGCCGTCACCAAGGACGGGTCGGATGATCCGTCTGCACAAAACGGCCTTGCCTGGTGCTACACGCACGTGGGCGATCTGCTACGTGCGACGCAGCAAGCGAATCAAGCGACGCCGTACTACGCCAGGGCGATGGCCCTGCGTGAGAAGCTCGACAAAGAGCCGGACGACATGCACAGCCTGGCGTGGTTCCTGGCGAATTGTGAGGACGATAAATTTCGCGACCCCGATCGTGCCGTCCGCGTAGCTGACGAGGCCCGGAAAAAGGCGCCGGAAAACGGCAGGTACTGGAACATGCTTGGCCTGACACAATACCGAGCGAAGAAATTGGACGACAGCATCAAGTCGCTGCGCATCGCGGCCGATCTGCGCGGCGAAACGAAACACGCCTCGGATTGGTTCGTCCTGGCCATGGCGCACTGGCAAAAGGGTGAGCCGGTCGAAGCGAGAACGGAATTTCAAATTGCGCAAAATCTGATGGACGAGAATTGTCCGGGTAATATCGAGCTGGGAAAACTGCGGCGGGAAGCGGCAGACTTGATAAAACACCGAATCCGTCCGTGCAGCCGTAGCATTAGAAAGGGGCAACTGTGGACGTCACGCTTTGGGGCGAAACGAATCCTAGCACAGGTGCGTGACGACTACGGTTTCGAAGCGTACAGGCTCCTGAAACCGAGGCACTCTTCGCCGCCCAGCTCAAAATCGCGGCATAGTTTCGGCCGGTGCTCGTAATGCCGACAGCGCTTCGTGGCGAGATCCAACCAAAGGCACGGCTCGCAGCGGCGCGAATTGGACTGCACTTCGCTCCTAAGACTCTCAATCTCCAACTTGAGAAATTCCGGCAGATTATCCCAATACGGATCGGGTCCGGCGGCGACGCCATTCACCCCGGCAAACGGCGGTTCCTGGGCGTGCATGCAGCACGCACCACAACCGTCACAGCTCGTTGGAAGCTTGGCCGCAATATTCATGTGATTCGGCATCCGTCGGAACAGGCTACGCAATTTACCCACGTGACAAAGATCGCACATCTGTAATTTCAGTCGCCCAATCCGGCACGATCGGTTCTTTGGCACTTTAGCGTTCGAGATGAGAATTCCGAAAATCCACTACAGTCGGTTCGTTCTACACTACACATTTGGGTGAGGGGGGGTAGTCCGGTGAGCCAATCACGTCGTTTCCAGGCGTTGTGCCTGCTTCCCGGTCTTGCGTCAGGCTTGTGCATTGTGGGTTCCGCGCAAGCTCAGCAACCAGAACATCCCACGGAGCCAATTCCGCCGGTAGTCGAATCGCAACAAATTACCGACGATTCTACCGACGAGGATGCAATACCGGCGGACGGCGAAATGGAATCGGAAAACGCCGTCGAGCAAACTCAAGATGTGCAACGCCCGCTCGAGTCGGCCCCGGCACCAGTCCAGCCGGCGCCGGCGGCTCCCGCGGCCCAATCGGAGTTGGCGCGGGCGGTATTCGGCGGTGCGCGGGTCAACGAGAGTTTGTTAAGTGCGGTTCGCAAATCGCGCGCAGGTCAACCTGGAACCGACGTCGTGATGGGCCGCGAAGGACAACTTCGCACTACGACCGACGCTGGCAGCCTGCTCAGTAAGTCCAATTCGGCCGCCGGCATCGGCTCGCAGAAGCGATCGCCGATCGTCACCGATACGATCGTTCGCGGCAGCGGGGCTGGCCGCACGGCGGCGTCCGGTTCGTATTGGTTCCCCGCCCGATTCGACCTCGACACGATGCTAAGCAAAATCGACTCGCGTCTGATCGGGGACATGATCGTGATCAAAGGCCCCTATGCGGCGCGCTACGGGCCCGGCTTCAGTTTTGTAGATTTTGACCTGCTCAGCTCGCCACGCTATCAGGATGGTTTTGAAACGCACGGCAGCACGAACATCGACTACAAAACCAACGGCGAGCAGTGGTACGGGCGCCAGAATGTCTGGGGCGGCGACGCCGACTGGGGTTTCCGCGCCGGCTACGGCCATCGCACCGGCAACGATTACGAGACCGGTGACGGGACGGACATGCCGTCGAGCTACAAGTCGCGAGATTTTAACTTCTCGATCGGTTGCGATCCGTCGCCCGACAGCCACATCGAGTTTACGTACTTGCGGCTGGATCAGACGGACGTCGAGTTTCCGGGGCAGGTTTTTGATATCGACTTTCTGAAGACCGACAGCTTCGAGGTAAAATACGTGCTCGAAAACCAGTGCTGTTTCGACACGCTCACGTTTGAGACCTGGTACAACGCGACGCACTTCAAAGGCAACGCACAGCGCAGCGGCAAGCGGCGACAAATTCCAAACCTGGACGAAATCGGGTTCATTGGATTTACCGACGTGAACAACATGTCGACCGGGTTCTCGCTGTCACTGGATTGGGTCGGCTGCGACAATGAGCGGCTGACGGTGGGTGCCGACATGCGTTATCTCAAGCAGCGGCTTGATGAAATCGATCGAGCTACCGTCGATTTCGATCCCCCGAACGGAAGCTTTGCGTTCGGCAACGGCGAGTTCGAAAACTTCCCGATCCCCAAGTCACACTCCGTAAACCCGGGAATCTTCTTAGAGTCTGAACAGCCGATTTCGGATCGGCTCAAGGTAAAGACAGGCGGACGAATTGACTGGGTGAACACAAACGCGACGAGCCACGTGCGACTCATGCTCGTCAGTGATCCCGGAACATCGGACCTGGAGGAGTTCCTGGGGGCGAACTTCGACCAGTATTTCAATCTCGGTTCGGCCTTCGTCACCGCGGAGTACACGCTGTGCGATCACTGGACGGCGAGCGCGGCGGGCGGATTCGCGATGCGTCCGCCAACGATGACGGAACTGTATGCGATCTCACCGTTCCTCACCGTCATGCCTCAATTCGCTTCCACTGCCCCGTTCGGCAACCCGGAACTCGAGTCCGAGCGGCGCTGGCAAATCGACCTCGGCGTGCAGGCCAAGTACACCAACTGCCGAGCCGGCGTAAACGCCTTTCACGCCTGGGTCGATGATTACATCACGCTCGACCTGATATTCATCAACGACCTTGAAGGCACCGGCCAATTGCCGCTCTACGGATTCGTCAACACTGAACTGGCGACCCTTGCGGGATTCGAGACCTACGGCGAATACGACGTGAATCGCTGTACGACCGCGTTCGCTACGATGAGCTTTGTCGAAGGCCGTGACCACCGGCGAATCGGGAACAATTTTCTGGGTGGATTCGGAGTAAACCGTCCGCGCAGCGATGTCACCGGCCACGAGGAGCCGCTCTACGCGGTCTCGCCGCTTGAAGCTCGCGTTGGGTTCCGCATCCAGGAGCCAACCGAAAGGCGCTACGGCGTTGAATTGGCGGCACGCATAGTAGACGACCAGAATCGCGTTGCCACGAGCCTGCTTGAGTCGGAAACACCCGGTTTCACCACGTACGATGTGCGAGGATTCTGGCGAGTCTGCAAAAACCTGATGTTGGTCTCGGGCGTCGAAAACCTCACGGACAAGCAGTATCGCGAACACCTGGACTCACGCAACTTCAGCAGCGTGTTCCAACCCGGTGTCAATTTCTACTTTGGCGCGGAACTCACGTACTAGCGTCGAAGCATGCAAAACCGGCGATTCCCTTGCACGGCTACTGATGACAGGATACTCTTTCCTGTGATCATCCGGTTCAAAGGAGTCCAGCATGGCAGTTCATCGAGGTTGGCTACTTGGCGGGACGCTTCTAGCCTTCTCAGTTGGCCAGATCGCGCGTGCTGAAGAAGCGGTCGAACCAGCAACGAATCCAACTCCCGCGGTCCAATCCGCAAGTGTCCAATCCACGAGTGCCCAATACGGGGTCGGTAGGCCACGACTCTTTTGGTTCTTCGGCCGACCGGCCTACTCGAGTTCAACCACAACAGTAACAAAGATCTCGACTCCAAGTTCTGCTCCGGCTGCGGTGGCGGCCCCGGCGGCCCGTGTAGCCCGACCGCAGGACACTCAGCAGCCAGCTCTTTCGCCGAACGCTTCACCGGTTCAACCGCAAACCAGAGCTCCCACTGCTGCGACTGAATTTTCGGCCAGCGTTTTTGGGTCCGGGTCCGTGCCAACGAGCCAACTGTCGCAGCAACGGCGATCGCGGGCCTCGGGGGCCGGTTCCGATGTGGTAAGCGGGCGCGAATCGGGCATCCGAGCAACGACCGACGCGGGCAGCCTGCTCGGAAAATCAAGTTCTGCCCGCGGCATTTCTACACAGCAGCGCACGCCAATCATGACCGACACGCGCATCCGCGGCTCCGGCGTCGGCCGCATGGTCGCCTCCGGCGGCTAATCTTCGACGGTTCACAACATTTCCGAACAGAATCGCATGAAATTGCTTGCATTCACATTTGCGACAGGGCAATATTTTCGCCAATCTCAGCCGGCTGAGTTTCATGGTCTGCATGAGTGGACCGATCAGTCGTTATCACTACAGGAGGACACTATGAAGACGCAGACGAACAACTACTTGGCACCACAAACCGAACAGGCCATCGAAGTGGATGGCCCGACCGACTGTGGCAAGTGCAAATCGCACATGCCCGGCTCTCAGTACTACTCGCCGCAGGCCCAACACGCCGTGGAAGTCGATGGCCCGACCGACTGTGGCAAGTGCAAATCGCATGTCCCCGGCGCACACTACTATCCGCCGCGCGCCGTACATGCCATGGAAGTTGATGGTCCGACAGATTGCGGCAAGTGCAAATCGCACGTTCCGGGCTCTCAGTACTTTCCTCCTCTGGCCGTACACGCTGTGGAAGTGGATGGCCCGACGGATTGCGGCAAGTGCAAATCGCACGCGCCCGGCAGTCAGTACTTTCCGCCGAGTTTGAATGCTGTGAAGGAAGTTGCCTAGCATCCTGTCAAAAAATGATCCGAAGCGTGAGCGAGGCGTCCTTCGCGCGAACCTCGCTTACGCTTCGGGTTTGTTTCCATGTACCTCACTTCGTCTAACCTCGTCTACTATCTCGTGTCGCGAGGGACAATCTCTCGCTCTTCCGTGGTCGAAGGTGACTTTCAAGTCCACGAGCTGGACGGCCGGAATCGGTGCTTTAGGGTAGTGCGACGAAACCATCCGTCGCTTTTCGTCAAGCAGATCAAGGTCATCGACGACCGAACCGTTCAGTGCCTGGCTCGCGAGGTGGCGTGTTACCGACTTGGACAATCGGACCCAAGCTGGGCCGCATTGGCGCAGCTCATTCCGCGATTCATCGACTACGATCCCAGTCGCTTCGCACTCATCGTCGAATTTGTGCCCGGCAGCGAGGACCTGCGCGAGTGCCACCGCCGGCTCGGCTGTTTCCCCGTGGAAATCGCTCGGCTGCTCGGTCGTGGATTGGGATCGCTGCACTTTGCAACCGGCGAAATTTTGAGCGATCCGGATGCCGTCGCGGCCTTTCCGCGAGAGACTCCGTGGATCCTCTCGGTTCACCAAAGCACCGATCGCGAAACGGGAACGGACGGAACGCTTGCCGGAATCGTTCGACAAGATACCGGCTGGCAGCAGGCGCTGGACACGATTCGGCAATCGTGGCAGCACGACGCTCTGATTCACGGCGACCTGAAATGGGACAACTGCATCGTCTTTCCCGGCACCGGCGAGAGCCCGGAGGTGCGCCTGGTGGACTGGGAACTTGCCGATTTCGGCGATTCGGCGTGGGATGTCGGCGGAGTATTTCAGGCATACTGGTCGATTTCGGTCCTCAGAGCTCTCCGCCAAATCGAGAGCATACCGGCGAATCTGTTGGAGTGGATCGGGCCAGGCATCGAACTCGAGTTACCCGCACTCCGTGAATTCTGGGCGGGCTATCTCGCCACGCGTGCTTGGGACACTCGATCGAAGTCGGAATTTGTTGACCGCTGTGTACGCTGCGGGGCCGCGCGAATGATGCAGACTGCGTTTGAGTACGCCGCCGCAATCGGGCAGGTGAACGATCGCGCGCTGGCGTTATTTCAAGTTTGTCGCGAAATCCTCCGCGACTCCAAGCGGGCTGTTCCGTGGTTACTCGGATTGGATGCGCGAGAATAATCATGAACGACAACCAGGAGGCCAAACTTGCAAGCATTTTCGAGGCGGTGAGGATCATCTCGGCGAATTCATTCTCGTTCGCCGACGGGGCGCCAATTGATGCATCGTCCACGCAGCCGGAACCTGACGAGCAGCACGCGGGCCAGCAGAACCCAATCGCTCCGCTCGTGAACGCGCTCACGAACACTCTCTATTCCCAATGTTATGCCCGCGAGTTCGATGGCCGGACGATGCGACCGGCCCCGGACATAACGAGCCAGGATACGGGTTTTGTCGCTCGCTTGATGAAGGCAAACCGCAGCCGATCGCGCTGGGACCCCGAGTGGACCATCTATCGGCTCGGCGTCGACGGCGAGGTTCAAGTCAAAAAGGGGGAACGGCACCGATCCCCCGTGCCCGGTGAGTACTCGTTTGCCGCCGGACCCGGCATGCGGCCGCAAGTCGGCGACTCCGTCAGCCTGCAAGTGCTCAGCGATTCGCATGTAGTTCAGCCGGGAATGTACTACGTCTTTGGCGAGACGCTCGGCGATCAATTCGACGAATTCAATTTGGTGCGAATCTACTTCCACATTGCGGCCGACGCGGTGCCGAACCTGATCGAATGGCTCAGCACACAACTGAATCGATTTCAAGTTCCCTTCCAACTGAAATGCCAGAAGCGATCAATCCACTACGAGCGATTGGATGCGTTCGTCGTTTATGTGGCTCGACGCTTTTTAGAGATTACATGCCGAGTGTCAGCGGATACCCCAGAAACTACGCTATCGCGGCTGGAGACCGCCGTCCCGCTGTTCACGAAATTGTTCCGGCCCGGAATTGGGCTGGCCGAAGATCCCGGTCAACGCCGCAGCTTCGGAATGAACCGTTGTCAACTGCTCGCCGAAGGCATCGTCGATGCTTGGATGGGCGGCGATCAGTCGCCTGAGGGTCGTCTCGCCGCCGTGCGTCGGCGATTTGTGGCGAACGGACTCGACTTGGATCGGCCGCACCTGAACGCCGGATCGGCTGATTTCGAATTGCCTCTTTCCGACGGAACCGAGCTGATCGGGAATCACCTGTGTGAAACACGCTGCGAGCCGGCTCGGCAAAAGCCATACAAGCCCACGGTACCCAGCCGCTTTCTGGACGCGGCCGATCGCATCGGGTCACGCATTTGCCGCGGCGCTCTGTGGGCGGGACCCTGCTGCAATTGGCTCGGCGGAATGATGGATGGTTCTACGAGGACGCCAGTCTACGCTGCCCTTGGACCTTCGGGGAGTAATAGATTGGCCGGGGCATGTCTGTACGAAGGAACTGCCGGCATTGCGCTATTCCTGGCACGTTTGTTCGCTTTTTCACGCGAGGCAATTCACAAGCGAACGCTCGAAGGCGCACTCAATCATGTGGTCGGCCAATTACGATCGTGCGAGGAATCACTCAACATCGGCTATTACACAGGTCTGACGGGCATTGCCTACACATTGATTGAATCGGGCGAAATCATCGAACACCACGGACTCATCGAACGTGGCATAAACGAACTCGTTCGCTTGAGACATATCCGCTCGAGTCCGCGAACTGTTGATGTGCTCGGTGGCAGCGCCGGCGTGATTCCCGTTTTGATTGACGTTGCCGAGCGATTCGGCCGGTCGGAATTGATCGAGACGGCAGTGCTGCACGGCGATCACCTGCTCGCCAGCGCTGACAAATCCACGGACGGCTGGTCGTGGGCCACGAACACTCGATGGGTTCGGAACTTGACCGGTCAATCGCACGGCACGGCTGGAATCGCGTGGTCTTTGTTGGAATTGCACGCGGCGACGGGCGATGAGCGATTCCGCGCGGCGGCCCGCGAAGCGCTGCGGTACGAGCGACAGCATTTCGACGCCGAGCGACGCAACTGGCCCGACTACCGCAAACTCGACCCATCCGGCACCTGGCACGAACCGCGCTGCACGACCGCATGGTGCCACGGAGCGCCGGGCATCGGCACCTCACGACTTCGAGTTAGCGAATTACTTAGCGACGATCGTGACTGCAAAACGGAAATCGACGCCGCGATCGCAACGACACTTGCCAGCTTTCGCAATCCGAACAATTTTTCCCTGTGTCACGGTCACTCCGGCAACGCCGAACTCTTGCTCATCGCCGCCGACCAATTGAACCGCCCCGATCTTCGTCAAGCCGCCGAAGCCGTCGGCGACCTGGGTATTGATCGCTACTTGAACACCGAAATTCCCTGGCCTTGTGGCCTGGAAACAGTCTGGGAAACCCCCACGCTCATGCTTGGGCTAGCCGGCATTGGATATTTTTACTTACGTCTCCACGACCCCAAAAACGTCAAGCCAATTTTGATCATCGTCCCAAATCGCACCACCGGTCAGCCGGACCTATGTTTGGATTAGAAGTCACTTCAAACTGTGAACACCGTTAGCCGAGCGATGACATCAGTGTTGCCTCTTCCACTTCAACTCCAAAGCCCGGCTGAGATGGTACGGTGATCCATCCATGTTCTGGTTGAGGCTGGCCAATTAGCCAAGTGATCCATTGGCGGCTGGCTTCGGGTAGCGGGTCGTGCGGTTCGAGTGCGGCGATTGCGTGCAGGGCCCAGATTTCGGCGCCGCGATGGGGGCAGACCTTCAGGCCGTGCTCGGTGGCGATTTTGTAAATCTTGACTAACTCGGTCATGCCGCCGCACCAGGTAACGTCCGGCTGTAGAATCGCGTGCAGGCGTCGTTCGGCCAACTCGCGAAACCCAGCGGCCGTGTATTCGTGTTCGCCACCGGCAATCGGGATCGAGGTTCGACGAGACAGTTCCGCGTAACCGATGAAATCGTCGGGGGCGAGCGGTTCTTCGAGCCACTCGACGCCCAATTCGGCAAACGGGCCAGCTAATGCCAGCGCCGACAACACGTCCCAATTCATGAACGCATCGGTCATCAGCCGCACATGGGGCCCGATGTCCTGCCGCGCTTGCTGCACGGTCGTCAGCACGAGCTTTCGCTCAGCCTCGGTGTGCACGGGCGGAAGGTGCAGCTTGACTGCTTGATACCCTTGGGCCACCGCTTGAGCCGGGTCTTGGCCGAGCGAGGCGTACATGGGCATGCGATGGTGCTTGGCGCCGCCGAGCAGTTCGTGAATCGGCTTGCCTGCCGCCTTGCCGCGCAAATCCCAGAGTGCCAGGTCGATGCCCGATAGGGCCATGATCACCAGCCCCTTGCGGACATAGGCCAGGCTCGCGCGGTACAGTCGCTCGAAGTGCAACTCGACGGGTTCGACTTCTCGGCCGACAAGCATCTCGCGGAATACGGCGCCAATGACGTGGACAGACGCCGCACCGCCGCCACCGACTCCGAAACCGACGATTGCGTCGCTCGTTTCGATAGACACAAGTATTTGTCCGAGTGAGGAACGCCAATCCGGTGGCGCGTCGGCCGAGTGCGGTTGGCAAGCTCGAACATCTCGGATTTTCATGGTAATCCTGGTTGTTTATGATTAGTTGCAATGTACCAACTTTTCCCGGGCCGCGGCGGCGGAGGTTTTGTATTCGAGTGGTGATGCTGCTTCCATGCATGACTCGCGAACAATTCGACGCGTGCTGGTCGGACTCATGATCGCGGCGATCGTGGGCATGATAGCGATCAGTGGTTGGTTGCTTTGGCCCGAATGGCGGAAGTTTCTGATTGTAAAACGACTGCGCCGCAACTTTGATAGTCTGACGCGCAATTGCGACCATGATGTGAATCTACATGCTGACGTCTATGACATAGCGATTTCTCGATGCCGGGAAGTCAAAAATGTTGGCGGAGAGACGTTGGCGACCGAGTTCCTTTTGCCAATGCTGAAGCATGATTGCGCAAAAGTTCGAATGTACGGCACTGTTTTCTTAGAACAGATTGGACCAGCCGCCAAGGACGCGATTCCTAGCCTAATCGAGACATTGAGGGACGAAAACGCTGTGGTTCGACTTCGAGCCGCGTACGCATTGCCTAAGTTCGTCGGGGCCGCGAAGGCGGCCGTTCCCGCGCTGATTGATGCACTCCAAGACGACCACAGCAACGTAAGCGAGGCTTCGGCGCGGGCTTTGAGACGAATTGATAGCAAGATTGCAGTCGAGTTCGCGGCCGATCATGCCGAAGATCGCCACTTATCACCAAAGGTGGTGGAAATACTGCTCCGTTACGATCATGACAAAGTCATTGCAGGAAAAAAGGTGGCCTTTTGACGAATGCTGAGATTTGACCGAAGTGTGTGTGTTTAATTCACCAAGCTCCATTTGCAAAGTTAGTAGAGATCGGTGCCCGATGGACCCATTCATGCAAGCGGCGATCGACGAAGCGCGGCAGGGGCTGGCTGAGGGCGGTGTTCCAATCGGGTCTGTGCTGGTGATCGAAGACCGAATCATCGGCCGCGGGCACAACCGGCGGGTGCAGCGTGGCAGTGCGATTTTGCACGCGGAGATGGATGCCCTAGAAAACGCCGGGCGGCTCAAGGCTCGCGACTACGCTCGTGCTACGCTTTACTCAACGCTTTCGCCCTGTGACATGTGCAGCGGCACCGCCCTGCTTTACAGAATCCCGAAGATTGTTATCGGCGAAAATCAGACGTTTCGTGGCCCGGAAGATTACGTGCGCTCGCGCGGCGTGCAATTGGTGATTCTAAACGAAAGCGAATGCATCCGGCTTATGCGGGAGTTCATCGCCGCGCGGCCAGAGTTGTGGAATGAGGATATTGGGGAGGGATCGTCGAACTGTTAAGCCGTTGAACGGTTCAAAATCATTTTCTCTCCGCACAGCATTTCCTCGATTACCCCACCAGGCAATTGCTCGTTCGCAGGCGCGGTGCATGACGCGGAAAACCCGATACCGGCGAGGAAGCCGACAGAGAGCACGCAGGCGTAATTGCACGGAACTGAATAATGCGATAGGTTGGTTCCCGTCAAAAACCGTTTGATTCTGGAGGCGGAATGAACGACATTTGGAAAGACCGTTGCCGCAGGATTTGGAAAGAATGGGCGAAACCGTTTTTGATCATCTTGATCGTCGGCTGCTCGCTGCGATCTGCAGTGGCCGATTGGAACTATGTGCCCACCGGCTCGATGAAACCGACCATCTTGGAGGGCGACCGGATTTTTGTGAATCGACTCGCGTACGATCTTAAGGTGCCATTTACGACTTGGCATTTGATGGAATGGGCCGATCCCAGACGGGGCGACATCGTGGTGCTCTATTCTCCCGCCGACGGCAAGCGGCTGGTGAAGCGTCTGATTGGGCTGCCGGGCGATGTACTCGAATTGCGGGACAATCAGCTCTTCATAAACACCCGGCCAGCCATGTACGAGTCGCTGGATCAGAAGATTCAGGATCAAATACCGAGGGATGAGCAGCAATCAACTACAAGAATCGCGCGACCACCAATGATCCGCCGGGAGCCAGTTGCCCCGGTGCGGATCCCAATCGGCTCGACTGTGCCGGCTGGTGGCCCACTTCCTGGGGGTTTGACTCAGAGCATG
>Ga0247727_10006196_pt1 | contig 23656 bp, 17 predicted proteins | sample WisWelCaveWW1625_FD_202498 | JGI IMG/M metagenome (GOLD analysis project Ga0247727, IMG submission 202498) | Biofilm microbial communities from Wishing Well Cave, Virginia, United States - WW16-25 | ecosystem: Environmental > Aquatic > Deep subsurface > Groundwater > Cave microbial mat | place...
CCGCGTTTTTCGCCGCGTTTTTCGCCGCGTTTTTCGCCATATTCTTCGCCGAGCTTCTTGCCCTCTTCCCAAGCTTTGCGTTTGATCTCTCTTTCTAATTCACGCATGCGTTGCTTGAGAAAATCTCCGAAGATCGGCATCCGTTCGACATCTTGATATCGCAACATTTTTCTGTCCTCCAAAAAATACTTGTGAAGGAAATTGCTGCCAAAATATGGCTCGTTAAAAGCCATGGTATAAAACAACAGCTCGGCTTGGCGTTTGGGATCGTCTACTGCGCGAATCAACTCTCGTTGACGGGCCAGGAGTTTGTCATCAACTCGAGAGCAAATCTCCGGCAAGATCGGCACTAATCCAACGAGAGCTTTCTCACCGGCAAGGATCCGTTCGCGCAGCTCCCAGGTTTTGATGACGGCGAAGCCGTGCTGGTTGAGAGCTTGACCGTGAGGCGCCACCTCGTAATATCCCAAGTTGGCGGCCTTCTTGGATGGCGGTTTCAGAACGACCAAGGCCGTCACCACATCGCAATCATGTTTTGCCGTGAGTGCGCCGCCATAGCCATAGGCCTTGCGCACCGCATGCCGCGAATAGCGGCTAATGAACTCCAAATGAAACAGATGAACCTTGCCGCCGATTCGCACCTTCAAAACTTGATCGCTTTCGCGCCGTCGCACGATCAACTCTTTGTTCCGGTCGGCGTCGAGCACTTCGTATTCGCCGCCGAGTTGGAGCAGGTCGAGAATTTCTCTCGCATGGTGCTGCGTCACATCTTTGAAGAAGAGATCCTTCAGTTGCGGCGTCATCGCCACCCTCCGAATTTAGTTTTTTCAGGTATTCGTGCAAGACAATTTTTTCGGCGTCAAAATTCGCCAGAGAGCGACAGCGAGAAATTGCGAATCTCTTCGAGGTTTTGTTCGACGATGGTGTAGTTGTAGTTGGCCAGGTTCTTCACTTGCAATTGCACGCGGAAGTTTTGCCATTGATAGCGCGCGCGGAGGTTGAACAACTTCTGCGGCACGCGCTCATAATTCGTAAAGAACGAAACCGCCTCGGCGCGCGTCGCGTAGCGAAAATCTCCCTCCAATGTGACCGCCCCCAAACGCAACGAAGGTGAAAACAAGCCCATGAAACGCGGCCGGTATGGCAACGGATCATCCTTTGCGATGCGGCTAGTGGGCTCCGCTTTGAGATAGCGCGAGTCCATCCATGTCGCATTCGCGAGCAGGCCGAGCCGATCATGCCATAAACTGAATTTGATCTCCGACTCAATGCCTTGAATGCGCGTGCGCGGAAAATTCCGCAGTTGAAATTCCGGGGGAGACGGATCGATTTGGAACAGCTCAATGGCGTCGAAATAATCGTTCGAAAAGGCGCTGAGTTCGGCCGAAATATTTTTCCCGAAAGTTTGACGCACACCAACATCGAGCAGGGTGGAGCGTTCCGGCTCCAACTCCGGATTGCTGCGCAGTTTCACGTTAGCGTCGGCGACACTGAATCGTTCGGCAATCGACGGCGCGCGAAAGCCGCGACCGAATGAGCCGCGCAGAATCGTGCCCGCAAACGGATTATAGCTGAAACCGATCTTTGGGCTGAACTGCGCTTCCGTCGAATCGCCCACTAATACATACGTATCGTAGCGCATGCCCGCGCTCAGTTGCCAAATGCCGGAGAGCTTCCACGTTTCTTGAATATAGGGCGAGGCCGCGTCGCCTTGATGTTTGCCGTAATACTTCGCTTCCACAATGTCGCGGCGATAATCGAGGCCTGCCGTGATGTTGTGGTTGACATGCGGCAGCCAATTGGCTTGCAGCTCTCCGCTCAAGCCCAACGCGGGTTTGAAATCTTTGGTAAGATTGAACGGCAAACCGATGAGCTGCGCGTTGTATGAAGCGCGCGCTTTCAATGAGAGCACGGGCGAAAAAATTTTGTTGTAGATTGCGGAACCGGCCGCGCCGTCAACGTTGATACGATCGGTGAGCGTGGTTTCGAGCGCATGATTTTGATCGCGCCACAACACGAAGAAGCCGCGCGCATCCCGGCTGTACGTGAGAAAGATCGCGAGATTCGAAGTCTCGTCGAGAGCGATGACGGATTTTCCGGTGAAATACCAGCGCCGGAAATCGCCGTTCTCTCGGTCGCTCGTGGAAACATGCCGCGAAGCCGCGAGCCGAATGCCCACGCGTCCGAACGTGTTGCTATAGCTCGCGTCCGTGCGATAGTAGTGCAGCAAACGATCCGTCCAATCCCACTGCGGCACCGAAGGCCTGGAATAGAGCCCGCCGATTTGCCGGAAAGAAAATTTGGAAACCGAGCTCGGCTGCTTTGTGATGATATTCACGATGCCGCTGATGCCGCCGGAGCCGTAGAGCACCGAGGCCGCGCCTTTGAGCACTTCGACGCGCTCCACTTCCGTCACCGGCAAAATGTCCCAATTCGCGCGGCCGAGATCGCTGGTGAGCACCGGCACGTCGTCGATCAACATGAGCGTGCGACTGCCGCCCAAGCCGAGCAAGCTATAACCTCCGCCGCCGCGAATGTTGACGTTCTCGCCGACCAACGTAACGCCCGGAATGATTTGCAAAGCTTCATCGATGCGCACGCGATCGCGTTGGCGCATTTCGGAAGAAGACATCAAGCTCACACTATTTGCCGCAAAGTTGAGATCTTCCGCTTGCCGCGAGCCGGTGACAATGACTTGATTGAACGTGATCGGCGTGGGCTGCAATGCGGCATTCACAAAAGCGGTGGAGTCTTTGTGAACTTTTACCGGCAACACGTTGGTCGCATAACCGACGTATGAGATTTGCAATTGGTGCAAGCCTTCGGGCACGCGCGTGAGGCGGAAGCGGCCATTCGCATCTGCGCTTGCGCCGAGCAAGGTTTTGCTCACGGCCACGCTTGCGCCGAGCAACGGCTGCTTCGTGTCGGCGTCAATGATTTTGCCCGTGATAGTTCCGAGGTTTTGTGAAAGGGCTGTGTTGATAAAGCAAAATAGGAAGGCGAACAGGCCGCAGCGTTTCAAGTGAAGCAATGATGAGACCGCACGAATTCCGCCCTCGAGGGGGATGTTCACGGCGTTATTCGTGATGAAAACAACTGGGGCTTTCAATAAACAGAAGTGAGAAAGAAACAATCGGAATAAAGTCGAGGTCGCAAACAACACTCCCCTCAAGGAGGGAATGCCAAAAGATACGCCGAGAAATCCTTTCATAATTCCCCTCCGAGCTTCACGCCGTCCGGCAACGTGTTGAAATCCGCGCTGAAATCGATGCCGGTAATACGCCCTTGAAAAGGCAGCGTGAATTGGCCCGGTTGCGAAGGATTGTTTGGCGCGCGATAATATCCGATACAGCGAATCTTGTCCCATGGAGTATTTTCGCCTTTCCAAAAGACGCCGATGAATTTGTACTCACCGTTGCGCACCGCCATGCTGTAATGGTGAGGATATCTTTTTTCATCGCTCGGCAGTGAGTAATTGATTCCACCTAAGAGTCCGAGCACGGAAATACCGAAATTATCCAAATCCGGCACATTCGTGAATCCCCCCATCACCAATCTTTCGGTGTCACTAGGCCATAACCCCACGAGGCTAAGATCGCCCTCGACGTGGGCATCGAATTGCGCAAAAGCCCACAGCGCGGGAATATCGATATTCGCGGCCACCGGCTGCTCGCGCGTCAAGCTCACGGATTTCAAATTCGCTTCCAGCGGCGGTTTGAAGCCATAAAAACCGAGCAAACTTTCCAGGGCCCAATCTTGGCCGCGCGGCTTCCAGAGCACGGCAACAGCGGGATAGACGCCGTACGGCAAAATAATTTCGTAATTCGCGGTGTCTTTATCGAAACGAATGGCTTCACTAAAGAATACGTCAGCAATGCTTGCCGGCGGGAAATTGGCGGCGGCTACGACGCGCACTTCATCGACACTAACGGTAGTGTCGGGTTCGCCGTTAAAAAGCACTCTACCAGCGATTTTCGAAGGCGACAGGCCGAGGCCTTGATCGAACTCACAAGCATGAAATAAAAGCGCGGCGAGCAAAATGACGAGTGAGGATGGGATAGTTTTTTTCATAGAGGTGAATTGAAAAGGTGAATAGAATTGTAGCTGCTCCTCACAGCTTTTTATTTGTTTGAAGCACGTTCCAAGAGTGTCATTCGCAGGGGGTCTTTTTTAGCGCTGGGATTGAAGTCCATTGGGGCCTTGTCTCAAGCGCTGCAGAAGATTCCTTCTGATTGATAAACAATTACGAGTTTTGCAAAAACTTGCTCGCCACCGCTGCCATCATGTTGACGCCGACGGCGAGCGCATCATCATCGAAGTCGAAATTGTCCGCGTGCAACGAAGGCCTCGGCCCGACGCCTAAGCGAAACATCGCGCCGGAATATTTTTGCAGGTAATATGCAAAGTCTTCGCCGCCCATGCTGGGTTCGTGCAGCTCGATAACTTTATCCGCGCCGAGCAGCTCTTCTCCGGTTTTGGCAATGAGATCGACCAGCGGCGCGGTGTTGAACAAAGGCGGATAGCCGTTTTCGATTTCAACTTCCGCGGTTGCGCCGAAAGTTTGCGCGACGCTTTGCGCGAGTTCGATGAAGCGCCGCACCATGCGTTCGCGCGTTGCGGGCTGAATCGTGCGAATCGTGCCGGTCATTTCCACTTGCGCAGGGATGACATTGTCCGCGATGCCGCCGTGAATCGTGGCAATAGTGATAACGCACGGATCTGCGCCGTGCCGCTCGCGCGTAACCAGGCCCTGCACGGCATTGATGATCTGCGCGGAAATCCAAACCGGATCAATCGCCGTCATCGGATGCGCCGCGTGTCCGGATTTGCCGTGTACGATGATTTTGAAATCATCGATGGCGGACATCATCGCGCCATAGCGCACGCCGATGGTGCCGGTGGGAATATACGGCCAGGCGTGCAGCGCAAAGAAAGCTTTGATATCGAGATCATTGAGAAAACCCGAAGCGAGCAACTCGCGTCCGCCGCCGCCGTTCTCTTCCGCGGGTTGAAACACGCACGCGACGCTGCCAGGAAGTTCATCGCGCAATTGTGCGAGCACCCACGCCGCGCCGAGCAAGGTTGCGGTATGGCCGTCATGCCCGCACGCGTGCATCACGCCAGCATTTTGCGAGAGATGCGGGAGCTCGCTCGCTTCTTGAATCGGCAGGGCATCGATATCCGCGCGCAAGCCAACGATGGGGCCAGCCTGCTTGCCACGAATGAGGCCGAGTGTGCCGTACATTTTTTCCGCTGGCCGTATTTCAATCTTATGATCCGCCAGCCAGCCGCGAATGAGCGCCGTGGTTTCTTTTTCCTGCCAGCTCAATTCGGGATGCCGGTGCAAATGCCGGCGCATGCGAATAATTTCGGGGAGGATTTGTTGCGTGAGTGCTGGGATGCGAGTGGTCATGTGCTGTGATGGTGATGAATGTGTGATTGAATTGTGATCTGTACCAAGGTTTTTATACAACCGACTTACTCCAGCGGCGCCCGTCCGTGAGTTTATTGTCCTATTTGTCGAACTCCGCTGCCCTTCGTAAAACAAGAAAGGCCTCCTTCAGCGGTTGGCTCACCGAGCTATCCGGCTCTTTCAAAACAAGGCTCTGGTAGATGTCTAAAAAATTGGCGCGCAAGCGATGAAAGAAGTGAAGGTAGTGTCTCGCAAAGCCGATACAGTCCAAAACGGCGACCTCGATACCTGATTTGTCATAGATACTCTTGGCGTACTGAGTGACTGCATCTTCTATAACGTCTGTTGTGATGAAAATGTAGTTGTCAACTCGTTGCGCGAGCGTTCCAATTTTTCTGATGGCGTTTTCGATGTCAATGATTGTGACTCGTTTGTCTTTCATTTCATAGCAGGTAATGATCCGCTCATCGTTGATCAACGTAATTTCGACATCACGAATGGAGCCGGTCTGGCGATCTGCCGCAGTGTGTGAGTGAAGCGGTAGCGCGGTCTCGCCGACGCGGTCTTTGACTGCGAGATATGCAGCAGTTACCATTAACACTGGAAGCCTGCTCGAATTCTTGCTGCCGAGTGTTGCTGAAGCAAGCCAACGATTTGTTCAGTCGTCAGTTTACGATCAATATTTCTAAAAGCCGGAGTTAAAAAAGCTGTGGTCGAGTTGGTGGGGAGCTTGTGTTTGATGACAAAAGGTTCGATGAATTGCTCGTCATAAGCACGACCAGAATAGGTGCCTTTGCCGCCAATTTCTGTATAAGGTTTTCTGATGTCCACCTTGGGGTTATCGAGCTTGCCCAACAGACAAGCCATTAGGAAGCGAATTGGAGCTTTGTTTGTCAGGCAGCGGCAAACGGATTCGATCTTCGCACGAAGATTTGCATCGCCAATAAAATTTTCGTCCGGATTGGCTCGCGCTTCTTGATAAAACTTTTCTAAAAGTGCCGCTGGGTTCATCAGTCAAAAAGAGTAAGAGTGTTCTTAAGCTTGTGAATATCGTAATTCACCCAAAGAACTTCTTGGCGCTTATCTTTGGTTGAATGAATCGTCTTGAGCGGGCTGAGGTGTTTCTTCCATCGCGATGACGGATACAGTTCTTCCATCAGATCGCACTGATAATTGGAGATAGCTACGCGGCCATTTACGGAATTTAAAACCTGGGCGAGTTGGCGATGCTCTTCGTTCGTCATTTCGAAGCCATAAGATTTCGTATCTCCTCTCGTCTCGTGAACATAAGGCGGATCACAATAGAAGAGAGTTTCTTTAGAATCATAGAGCCGAATAACATCGATAGCGGGGCGATTTTCAATTTGTACGCGGAGAAGCCTTTCGGCAATGAATGCCAAGTCCTCGATGCCGCCAAGCCAGCGGCTAATAACACCGCTCATCCCTTTTCGGCTGGTGTTGATGCAATTTGCCCATCGACCGACGCTTGCAGTCTGCGCCAAGCCGGTTCTGACTTGGCGGGCGCGTATATAAAAGCGTCGGGCTCGTTCAAAGGCCGGCAGATTAGGATCCAATTGGCAGGCTTTGGCAAACTCTTCCCGCGAGAAAGGCGTCAAGCCGATGGCTTCGATCAATTTTTCCTTCTCTTCTCGCAGCACTTTGAAGAAATTGACAACTTCGCCGTCAAGATCATTATAAGTTTCAACCGGCGAGGGCGGCCGATTCAACAAAACTGCCGCGGCACCGGCAAACGGCTCGCAGTAATGTGAGCACGTCGGCAACAAAGGAAGGAGCCAATCGAGGTGAGAAAATTTCCCACCATACCAGCCGAAAGCGATGAGCTTTCGCGAAATTCTGAGTTTCGATATTGGTGGAGGAATTCTCCTAACCGCTTCTCTCACAGCCATTCTGTAATCCTTGCGTTATGGATCGGTCAAGAGTCCGCAGATTAAGATCGTGCGCAAAAGCTGCTTCTTCCCATATTGCATGAAAGAGCTGGATGCGGCTATTTGAAAAGCGTGACAAAACCTGCTTGTTCGAAATGGTGATCGGTAGAAAGCGCTTTTTGCGCGCCGCGTTGCTCCATAAGCACGAAACTTGTGCAATCAACGAGGCTCCATTCTTTATCTAAGCGGCTTTTGAATAGCTGCCAGCCTTGTTTGTCCAGCGCAGAATCGACGTGAACGATTTCAAGATAAGGCGAGCTCTTCAGGTTGTCGATGAAGGAGACAATCCTCGTTCGTGGGAGGCGAAGAGGACTGCTCAACAAGGCGATCAACTCTGCAATGACGTAGTTCGTCGTAAAAATTTTCTGTCTTTGATCCCGAGCATGGCGATACAAGGCGGCTGCCTGCACGTGAAATTGCTGCGAAGCATCCACCAAGTTGCCCCACCCGGAAGTGTCGACAAAAAGTTCTGGCAACTTAGTTTTCTCCTGCTTGCTTGGCCGCGCCTAGATCTTTCGCCAAAGCCTTTCCCAAATACCGGTCATGTTCGTCAGCCCAATTGGGAACATCGCTCGCGATTGCCCCAATAAATTTTTCTATGGGATCGTCTTGTGTTTGGCGAACGATATGGGATAGCCAGTACACGGCCAAATCTTCAGGTTTTTTTCGGGATTTTTCTGCCGAACGGAGCAAAGGCAGATAAACCTCTTCCGGCACTTCCAGCGTCATTGTGTGTGTCATAGCGGTTACCTGTTTTTATCTTTCAAGATTCAAACTCACAGCTTGCCAAATAACGCTTAAAATTTTGGCTTGAGTAAAAAGCGCTTTTGAAATTTAAATCCCCGCCTCATACAACGCCCGCAAATCCTCCTTCGCCACCATACGCGGATTGAGCAAATGACACGCATCCTCAAACGCCTGTTCCGTGAGCGCAGGGATTTGCTCGTGTTTTACTCCGACTTCAGAAAGCCGTGTGGGAATGCCGATACGCGCATTCATGGCAGAAATAATTTTCGCAGCGTCGCTCTTGCAATTGCCCGTTAAAGCCTCGGCAACATCAGCCAATCTTTCCGCGACCGCGGATTGATTGAAGGCGAGAACATACGGCAACATGATCGCATTTGCAAGCCCGTGGTGCAAACCCGCAATCGTTGAAAGCGGATGCGCGAGCGAATGGCACACGCCGAGGCCTTTTTGAAACGCCACGGCGCCCATGCTCGCGGCCATCATCATATCGCTGCGCGCGTCGAGATCATCGCCGTTTTCAACGGCGCGTACGAGACTGCGGCCGATGAGTTTGAGGCCCTGCACCGCAACGCCGTCGCACATGGGATGATAGCCTTTGGAGATATACGCTTCCAAACAATGCGTGAGCGCATCCATGCCCGTTGCAGCAGTGAGCTTGGGCGGCAATTTGAGCGTGAGCATGGGATCGCAAATCGCCACACGCGGCATGAGATTCGGCGAGAAGATCACGGTTTTGCGCTGCGTGGATTTGAGCGTGATGACTGTGCTGCGCCCAACTTCGCTGCCGGTGCCCGCAGTGGTGGGAATGGTAATCACGCGCGGCACGTTTGGAGTGATGCGCTGCCAGCCGTCGATCTTATCATCGTATTGCTCCATCGGCCACGCGTGCGTGCTCATCAACGCAATCGCCTTGCCCATATCAAGCGGCGAGCCGCCGCCAATGGCGACGATGCTGTCGCAGCTTTCGCGCTTATAACAAGCGACGCCAGTGGTGACATTGTCTTCAATCGGATTTGAGGCAACCTCATCGAAGATGGCGTAGTTGAGATTTGCTTCTTTGAGTTTTGCCGTGACTCTCTCAATAATGCCGCTCGCAGCTACGCCTTTGTCGGTCACGAGCAACGGGCGCTTGCCGTTGATTTCATGCACAGCCTCGCTCAAATGTTCCAACGCGCCTGCGCCGAAAATAATTTTGGTGGGGAAGGAGAAGGTGGTGATCATGATTCGTAAGTGAGAGTACGTTTAAGATTCGTTCGATTTTTAGCCGCGCCAACTTTTTTCATCATCATCTTCCTCGTCATCGCTGCTATCATTGTCTTCCTCGTCATCGAAGTCTTGTTCCGTGGAATCATCATCGAGATGGCGATGTCTTTTAGCCCGCGTTTCGAGCCTTTCTTCATCCTCGAGCGAGCCAAGCTCAACGAGCCGTTTCTCAAGGTTCCGAGCCTCGGATTCTTGATCGACCTCATCCATCAGCATTCGAATGCGGAGGAATTCATCAATAAGGCCATACTCTTCATCTGTTAGCACTGACAAGATGTTATTTGTGATGAGCCATTCAATAGATTTTTTGCTTGCGACTTGCTTTGCTTTTGAACGGTTGATTTTCGTTGGAAATCTTGTCGAGGCATAGTCAAAGAGATTTTTGAGAGGCTCCAACATGTCGTGTAATTCGAGCAGATGAATGGTAGAGGTATAAACTCGCGCCCGATCCTCATAACAAATTTTACGAAGCGCGCTTACAAGGTCTTGAGAGTTGATGATGCCGTCCGGGTCCGCGTCCTCGCGCTCGATTAAGTGTGAGCCGAGCAATTGGAGCAAATGGGGATGGCCGCCGGAAAGATCGACAACGCGCGCGATAATCGTCGGGTCAACGCGCAAGGAAATGTTTCTTTTCTCGGCATCCCGTATTGCTTTGATGAGTTTGGTTTCCACCAATTCAGTTGCCTCTTCCTTTGGCAGAGGCAGAAGTGTAATGGTTTTATAGAAAAACCTATTGATCCCCGCATCCTCATCTACCATGGCTTGGAAAAAGGGACTCACGCCTGCAACTATAAAACGAACATTTTTGACGCCATTCTGCTGAGTATGAGTAATGAGGCTTCTTATCAACCGAGCGATTGGAACCGGACATTTGTCGGCTTCATCGATAGCCAGAATCAAAAACTCCTTGCCGGCTAAGGCTGTCTCCATGTATTCATTCTCGACAATTCTTTTGAGAGCCGCCAAATGGCGACCAGTTTTAAAGTAGCTGCAAACCTCGGTTGATTCGATCTCAAAAATCGGCCCTAGCTTGAATTGGACTTTGTTGAAAACTTCGTCTATGTGAATAAAAGCTTCTAAAATCAAACGCGCGGCATCATCGACGGTCTTTACGTCTTTATCTCCAACTGCAATGACGGATTTTGAAGAATGGCTAGAATCAAAGCCTTCCATGAGAAGACGTATTCTGGCGAGCAAAGAGGATTTGCCGATTCCAATACCGCCTTGGAGGGCAACCGAACCCTGATCGAGTGCTCGTTCTAGAATGTGCAGTTCTTGCCGCCTTCCAAAGAAATCCTCTGGAAGCCCTGCGATCTCTGATGGTGCAAAGGGATTGAGCAGCATGCTTTGCCCTTCGAGTTTTTTGATATCCAAAGGCTCGTGTAACGATTTGCTTGCGCGGCAAAATAACTTTCATGCGGCACAAAAGCAAGGGTGGGCGATGTTCAAATCCGGAGTTTGGAAGGACGGGGAGCAAGAACTTGCTAAAACTCTTCCGAGTGATTGAGCGCTTGGTGCTCTTCTGCGAGAATGAATTGAATCAAGCCCCGCGTTTGGGCGAGATAACCTTCGATTTCAGTTTTGGAAGGAGGATTGACAAGAAAGGGATAGCGGGTCTCAAAATAAAAAGCAGTCGCCACTTCACAAAGCTCGCGGAACTGCTCGAACTGCGCATTGTGCGTCGCCGCTTCGTCGAGCAAGGCGGGCAGATCATGGATTCGCTCGAGCTTCCAGCCGCGTCCCAACAGGTATCCTTTGAGGTACTTCTCTATGGCTTGTTCAATGTGCGATGCCATAATCTCTGGATCACCGCCATGAGCCAATAAAAGCTCGATGGTTTCAATGTCGCGATTGCCTTTGTCAAACCAATCCGGCGGCAAAAGGGATTCTTTACCTGGCATACAACACTTTCCCTGATTGCAGGATCTCTTGAAAGAAGGGATCGTTTTTTTCCAGTTTTGTATTCAACTCCTCCGGGGTGAAAACAAAAGGAGAGAATGCAACGTGGCGGCGCAGATCGGAAACCAAACGGCACACCTCCGCCCATCGTTTGTGAAAAGGCTTGTCGGTTTCTTTGATGATGAGCAGATCAATATCGCTTTCAGCGTCGGGTTGGCCATACGCATAGGAACCGAAAAGTATGACTCTTTCGGGCGCATAGCCGTTTTTGATTCTCTCAACCAAGACAGGTAGAAGTTGCGCTACTCGTTGAGAAGCATCCATGAAATCTTTACCTTTGAGATTTGTGTTGATTCCTCAGTGATATTCGATATGCCTACTTTATTTAATGAAAGCCTCACTGAATGTCAACGCCAATTTCGTTGATTCCCCATGGCCTCTTCCCAAGCACTAGAAAAGATCCTTCCAGCATGACATGCTAGAGTGGGGGCACGAAAAAGAGAGTCAAGCATCAAGCAACCAGCGACAAACAACCAGCAACCAGCCTCACCCCGCCATCTTCCTCGACGCTTCCAACTCAATTGTCACGATGCGCCAGGCGGGCACGTCCAATTCCAAACGGGTTTTGGCGAGGATAGGAATTTCTTCGAGACGCTCCTCCGCCAAATTCACGCGCCACGCGTGTGTGATCGGCGCGCCCCACGTGAGCCGTCCTTTCGCACGCTCGGACGAGGCATTGTACAAGCGCACGATCGTGGTGTTGCGTTGCTCGGATTTTTTCACCGCGGTCACAACCAACGCTTCCGGCTCGCATTGCAACAGCGAATACTCCGAGGGTTGATTGCTGATCTTGCCCATGCACTGCTCTTCCAACATCGGAACGTTGTAGGATTGCGCCAGGCTTGTGAGATGGTTGGTGTGCGCCGAGCCGCTATAGGGCAGGAACGCATAATGGAATTTGTGTTCGCCGAGGCATTGCGCTTCGGGGGTGACGTATTGCGGCCCGGCATTATCGGGCCGCGTCGAAAGGTCGGGGCGCGAGAGCCATCCCACCGCGCGCAACAACGTGACCGCGAGCATCACCCCTTTGCGATCTTTCATGGCTTCGTACTCATACAAACCTTGCGTCAACACTGCCAAGCCGCCGCGACGATCTTCAACCGCGCAGAGCCGCTGCATCGGCGAAGTCGGTGACGGCGGCTGTATCCAATCTTTGCCCGTAGATTTTTTGAGCGGCCTTTCCGTGAGATGAAACGGCTGGCCGGAAATGGTCGAGGTCGTTGCGATGGGCGTGAGCGCGTGCAAACGCAAGCGATGATCTTCCGCCAGATTATTCAACGTGAGCTCGACTTGCACATACGGCGAGCTTGCAGTGATTTTGAAGCGCCATTGCAAATGACACGCAACGTTTTTCCTGCTGCGGCGCCGGCGTTCGCGCTCGAACTTCGCGGGCAAAGGCAAAACGGTTTTGACCTCGACTTCAACCGCAAGCGGCGAGCGATGCACAAACTTCATTTTGCCGCGGCGATTGCGGCTCCAAACACTGCCGCCTTTCGCGGGCGCGTAGTCGTATGCGTCGCCGGTATCCGCGCCATCCTCCAAAACATTCACCGGGCCGTATTGGCGCTTCGTGGCTTTGTGATAGAGCACGAATGTGCCATCGGAGGCGAACTTCACGCGGAAGAATTGATTCTCGACCGTCGCGCCTTTTACTTTGAGCAGCGGCTCCGGCGCGATCGTATCCAGCTCGCGCAACGCGTACGCGCGATACCCCAAGGCCGGAACGTTCTGCGCGAGATATTCCAATTCAACGAGTTTCCACGGCTGATCTTTTTTGCCGGGCGCCAAACCATACGCCGCGAAATCGTGCTCAACTTGCGCTTGTTTGGTTTCGTAATCCAACGGGCGCATGCCCGCGGAATTGAGAGAAGCCGTGCGCAAAAAAGCTTCGGGCAAGGCATAACCCGGCCGCGAACTGAGCATGCGGGTTTTGATAACATGCGTCGGAATCGGCTTGCCCACGGGATCGACGAGCGTCATTTTTTTGAGCGAATAGGAGGGCGGCACGAGCATGAACGAGCGCAACACTTGCGTGCGCGGAAAAGCCAGTGTGTTTGCGGCCACGACTGCGGGCGCGCCGTTGTGCTGCACGCGTGAGGCAAGATAATCCATCGCCGTGCTCGTTACCAGCTTGCCGATTTGTTTGACTTCCGCGAAGCGCGGCAACATTTCGCGGTGTACTTGATCGATACTGCAACCGCAAATCGAATCGTGCGGATGATTTTGCAATAAAGTTTTCCACGCAAGATTGAGCAGGCCGTGATAGCTGTCTTGTCCGGCACGATGCCACAGCAAAGCGCTGAGCGGCTCCGCGATTTGCGTGAGCAGCGTTTCGCATGCGTCGTTCAATTGTTTTAAATAGACCCGATTCGAAAGCACGCCGGAAAGAATGTAATGGCTCTTGCTGCCGTGAATCTCGCCCGACCATTCGGTGAGCGCCAAACCGGCGCGGCGCAACGCATGCACGAAGCGCGCGTAGTTCGTGTGCTCGAGCTGAATTTCGGGCAGCACGTTGTTGACGTAAGCCAGCATGCGCGGCAAATCGGCTTGCGGCTCTTGATGATCGCAGCCGTTGTTGATGAGCAGATTGCACGTGCCGTCACTGCCGGGCTTCGCGTGCGCGCCCAATTCCGCAATCTCTTGCTTGAAATAATCCACCAGCAAATCGAAGCGCGGCGTCTCCGCGTTGTGCTCGCCGTTGGTTTCAAAGCCGATGTGATTGCCGTTGCAATAGCCTTTGCGTTGGTTGATCGCCAGCACCCGGCTGCCATCGGGCGCATTCCACAAGAACTCGGTGCCGAGCGTTGCCTCTTCATCGCCCAGGCCGCGCGTGAAAATAAAATTGTCGATCTGAAAGCCGCGCAGAATTTGCGGCAATTGCGCCACGTGGCCGAACGAATCCGGCACGTAGCCGACTTTCATGACGCTGCCATATTGCGCGGCCACTTGATGGCCGAGGAGCAAATTGCGCACGAGCGCTTCGCCGCTCGCAAGAAATTCATCGGGCAGCACGTACCACGGCCCGATCTCGATGCGGCCGGCTTGAATCAAATTCTTCAAGCGCTCGCGGTTCTCCGGGCGAATTTCCAAATAATCTTCCAGCACGATGGTTTGGCCGTCGAACACGAAGTAGCGATACTCCGGCGCGCGTTCCATCAGTTCGAGCAAGCGATCCGTCATGCGCACGAGCCGCATGCGATATTGTTGAAAGCTTTGATACCATTCGCGGTCCCAATGCGTGTGCGAAACGACGTGGAGCTTGTAACGCACCGGGTTGGAAGCGCCGGGTTTGGAGCTTTTGCGAGGGCGATTGGTGTATGGCGTTGTATAGATCATGGCATTATCCGATCGACTAGGTGGTGCAAGTTGCTGATGACGATGTCTGATTAAGGGCAATACTTGAAAAGGAATATCATCACGGTGGTAGGCGCAGCGGCATTTCTAATTCCCCTCTTGAAGGGGGCCAGGGAGGTGTTAACGGCTTTACGGAAGACGGAAGAGAGTGAGATGAGAGGGCCTTGTCGGGAACGCGCGCAGCGCCACGGCTGCCAACAATGTTCGGCAGATCGCCGGAAGAAAAAAACGAAAGGTATAATTTGACTCTCCTCATACTCCCTCACGAAATGTTGTGGCGCCGATTGCTCCGCTTATCGCCTGTTCATGCTTGCGCAAGCGGATCGAACAATAACCTCCTGTCATGCTGAAAGAATCCTGTTTCGCTCTTGGCGCAATGCTCGCTTTGAACTGTTTCTCCAGCGCACAAAAGGATTCTTTCAGACTGACAAAAGAGGTTCGTTTGAGCACTTCACTGCGCAGCGGCGCTCTTTTTCACTTTCAGCGTTTTGACTTCCCACGGCTTCAATGAGATAGCCAGCCGCGAGCCAGCGAGCGGAGTGGGTTTTTCTTCCCATTCCAGCAAATTCACTTCACTCACGAAAGCGGCCGCGAACGGCAAAGCCACCGCAGCAATGGTATTCTGGCCGTGATTTTCTTGCAAGCGAATGATCCAACTCTCGTCGTCTTCGGATTTCTTGAGCGCCGATAATACCACGCCGGCGGGCTCGACGCTGATGAAGCTTTGCTGCGGCGGCAAGCTTCCGCCGTGCTGTTTCACCACGCGCGCGAGCAAAGGCTGGTTGAAATCAAAACTCATGCGGCTGGATTGCGCCTGTTTCCAATCGCCCTTGTGCGGCATGAGCGCGTATGCCATGCGATACGCATTCTCTTCCGCGTTTTGAGCCGCGGAGCCGGAGCGCAAAATCGTCGCGCGCAACGTGGTCTCTTGCACTTCAACGTTATAGCTGCCCGTGTTCGCGAACGTCAAGCCGAACTGTTCATTCGAAAGGTCGCACCATTTGTGCATGAGCACGGCTTCGCCATTGGCCGGCTGCGACAAGACGCCGAAAGGAATTTCCACGCTAGCGCTTTGGTTCGGAATATTGAAGGGATAAACCAATTTCACGCTTTGGTTCGGCTCGGACCAAGCGAGTTCATAATGCGCTTCGATGCGCGGCAGCGTGGCGTACATCACATACTCTTGCGTGATCTCGGAAGCGTTGTGTTGAAACCGTGTGCGAACTCTACCGCGCAATGGACCAGCCTCGAGTATTTCGGTTTTGCCTGCCGTTTTTAAATTTTCACGCGCACCGTTGTAGGTGACGTTCAAAACGTGGCCTTCTTTTTCACCCCAAACTTCCAAACCGCCGGTTTGTGAAGACATCCATTCGCGGTTGAAGTAGTTGTCAACCAAACGAATCAATGCCCCGCTGTTCGCGTCGATCAAAACGCTGAAGTCGCGATTGCTCATGGCAAAGTTATCGGTGGCATCGACGCGCACGCGCTGCTGCAACTCTTCCGGCTTGTCCCATTGCAGCCAATACGTTTTGTAGCCGAGGCCGGGCACGTTTTCCGGCAAGAACAAAAAGCGATAGTGAATGCCTTCCGCAGTTGAATCGCGCAGAAGAATTTGCACGGGCACGCGCGCACTGCTCGCATCGCGGAAATAGGGCACGGGCTTCACCTCTTCCGCCGGTTCTTCTTCTTTTTTGGATTTGCGCGAGGGCTTAGGCTTTTTAGGCACCGGCGGCGTCTCCGGCTTCACCGTCATTTCGACTTCGACGTAATCCGTGCGCGGCCATGCGGAAGGATTATAAATTACGACCGGCGTTTCTTTTTCAACAGCAGACTTGGTGTTGATTGCAGTTTCGATTTGCGTCATGGCCTTGTCGATCGCCGCCTTTGCGGTTTCCGCGGCCTCGCGTTGATAGCGTTGCCCTTCGCGATACAGCTCCGCGTGCGCCGTTCCTGCGAGCAGGCTTTGCACTTGGCTCGCGAGCAGATTGCGCCATTGCAGATTGAACTGCGCGTGCGGATACTCGAAGCCGTAAGGTTGCGCAATGAGCGCGAAGGCCTCGGCAAGCGGCAGGAGCATTTCGCTTTTGCGATTGCTCATTTTGTAGCGCGTGTGATTGCTCCACAACGCGGTGTGCCTCGTGTTGATCTCACCGCGGTGGCTGGGCCAATTTTTTTGCGCGCTCGCCAACTCGTCGAAAAAGCCCTGCGCGCGCGTCATGCGCACCGAAGGAACGGCGAGGCGTTGATCGCGATTCGCGGTTACGTACGCGAGATCTTCCGCTAGCCGAATGTCACGGCCGCTCACGCCGCTGTTGCGATTGTCAATGCCATACACGCGCAGCGCTTTGGGCCAATTGAAATTTTGCTTCGAAACCAATGCGTGCCGGCCCACGTCGCGCGTGAGCGGGGTATCGTCTTCTTCGGGCGGGCGATAGCCGAGCACTTGACTGCCGTCAAGACCTTCCCATTGCCACACGCGCAACGCTTCCCACGGATGATAGAGCACTGCGGAAGTCATGCCGCTTTTCTTGAGCACTTGCGGCAGGTTTGCGGGATGCGCCAGCGCATTCGGCAGCCACGCGAGGTTCGGCTCGAGTCCGAACTTCTCCTTTAGATAACGCTTGCCGTATAGAAATTGGCGCGCGAGGCTCTCTCCTGAAATCAACTGGGCCTCGCTTTCCACCCAACTGCCGCCGACGACTTCCCAGCGTTTTTGTGTGATCGCCTCTTGCACGGCGCTGAACAATTGCGGATCGCGTTGTTCGATCCACCAATACGCCGCGGCTTGGCTTTGCGTGAAATAAAAGCCCGGATATTTTTCCAAATGGCGCAGCGCTTGTTGGAACGTCGCGCGATATTGATCGGTAATCTCATTGAAGCTCGGCTGTTGTCCGATTGCAAGCGGGGCATTGGCGACGAGGCTGACTTGCGGCACGGCGGTCAACGCTTCCGGAACCTGCGGCAGTTTCGAGTTAGCTTCGGCAATGAGGGTATTCAACTTTTTCACGTCACGGCCTTTCAGCGCCGCGAACATCGCGCTATCAAGCCCTTTCTGTTCCGAAGTTGGATCGCCGCGAAATTGATGCAGCAATGTTGCCGAGTTCAAATAGCGCAACAACGCCGCGTTTTCCACCGTGAGAAAAAATTTCGGCGCGACACTTGGAGCCGGCGCGGCCTTGCTATCGCGCTGCGCATAGGCTGGCAAAGAAGTCACGTGCGTGAGAATTTCGATTTTGCCTTCGGCTACGGCGCTATCGCTCAACACCATGTCGCCGGTGTAGCCGCGCGCATTAAAAGCCTTTTGTTCGCCGTTGATGAAAACCTCGCCTTGCGTTGCGGCAAAATCCGCAGAGAGCAGCAGCGGCATGCCGGCCCATTCCCACGGCACCACAATCTCGCGGCGAAAGCTGGCCGTGCCGTTGCTCGCGACTTGCTCGAAGCCTTCCACTTCGAACGTGCCGAGAATTTTTCCGAGCAAACGCGCGTCATATTGCAAAGGCACGATGCGGCGCACCTCCTGCTTGTCGAATTGCAAACGCATCTGCCACGAACCCGAAGCCTCGAAGCTGGTGAGAATTTCAGAGGCCGGAACGAGGAAATAAACCGTGCGCACTTCGCCGGCGCGCAATTCAAACGTTTGCCCGCTGCCCACCACTTTGCCCGAACGCGTGAATAACCGCGCCTGGCAATTTCCCAGTCCGTGCTGCTGCGGATTATAGAGCACGGTTTTGAATTGCAGCGCGGGTTTGTTGTCTTTCGTGAACACCGCGCGCTCCGCCGGCTCGATCGCGCGAATGCGAATCAACTCCGGGTCCGAGCGCGGAATCATGACCAAACGATCTGGAATTTCCGCTTGCAGCGTCAACTCGGCTCTTCCCGCAAAACGCGCTGCCAGTCCCCATTCTCCGACGCCGTTATAAATTTTGAACAGAACGCTGTTCCAGCCTTCTTGTAAAATGACTTTCGCCGTGTCGGCGTCAATTTGATAGCTGCGGCTCCCTTGCGATTGCCATGCAACTTGCCCGTTCACGCGCACGCTAAGGCGATCATCATAGCCTAGATACAAAGCTGCGGTATCGGCCTTCGAGCTTTTCACATAAACATGCGCGTACACGACGGCGTTTTCGATGGGGAAGAAATCCAAAGTGAGATCGAGCAGATCAAGGTGATCCTCTGGCGGTTGATAGTGTCGCCACGTTCTGCCGCTCGCGGTTAACCCGCCACGCGGGCGCATTGTGGCCTCGCTGCCGAGGAAATCCGTCTCAAAAGTTTTATGACTTGGAACGTTGTATGAGCCGAGAATGAGCCATTCCTTTACGGATTGCGCGCGCAAATTCGTCGCACATAAGCAGAGCAGTGAGAATCCTAAGACAAGAGCTAAGTCTTTACCTCGGCTCGTCTGGAGAGAAATTATTTTAAAAAGATTTTTCAACATCGGTTGTGCCTCCTGGCATGGTTGCACGGTCCAAACCTAGACCACTCGTTATGCGCACGAAAGTTTTGTGCGGGCATAGGCAATTTGTCGGTTGACCAAATTTCCACTAAAATATACTCAACTTTTGACGCGGCTACAAGATATTTGTACCGTTAATGGCTTGAAATTGAAGAAAAATTGTTCGCAGAGGAAGGCAGAAGGCATTCCTTGTTCACCGCAAAGAGAAATGTTTTCCGCATTGACAATGCTGCTTTTGTTTGATTGGAGTCTTCCAACTTCTTTCTTGTAACTGCCGCTTGCAAGTCTGCGAGAATTTCTTAGATTCATCTGCGCTGCTCATCACCAACCAGGTTCTAAACTAAACCTCGGAGCCTCATGACCCGCTTACGTTTGTGTTCGCTGCAATGCGCCGCCGCTTTACTCCTTTTCGTCGCCGCTTGTAAAGATGATCCCACCAGCTCCGATGATTTCACGGTCTCGCTTTCGGTTTCCAATTTCAAACGACTCGAAGCCGGCCATGGGCATTACGAGTTATGGGTTAGCTTTCCCGAAGACCGTGCGAGCAAAACCCTCGCGAAGCCCGGCCATGGCGACGAGGCCTATATCAGTTTCGGCAAATTCAATTTGTCCGCTGATCATACCCAAGTGTTGAGCCTGAGCGGGCAAGCGATGTCGTTCATGCCACACGATGAAGTCGATATTAATCTCGCGGTCGATGCGCTCGTCACTATTGAGTTGGAAGGCGACCAAGACGAAGAGCCGGGGGCGCGTTTGCTCGCAGGCGAGTTTGCCGGCAGTGATCGCGAAGCCTCCGCTAATCTCTCCGCAGATTCCGAAGACGTGTTTGATTATGATTATCGTGCCGCTACGGCTTCATACGTTCTGGCTGCGCCGACGACCAACGACTCCGCGGATTTCAACCGCGGCATTTGGTGGATCATGCGCAGCAGCGCAATCATCGCGGGAATCAGCAAGCTGCCTGCGCTTGCGGATACCGCACGGTGGCGTTATGAAGGTTGGGTGATCGACAGAGCGAATGCCGCGGCTTATTCCACCGGAAAATTTTTGGCTGCCGCAAACGCGGATAGCGATCGCGGCGGCGCAACCGCAGGCCCGGACGGTCCGGACCAAAACGCCGACGGCCTGGGCGACGGCTACGCATTTCCGGGACAAGATTTTGTTCGTGCTAGCAACGCCGTGCCGGCATCACCGTCGCTAGATAACGGCAACTTCGAAGCGCGCATCACGTTGGAGCCGCACCCCGACAATGCCGTCGCGCCGTTTTTTCTCGCCGTGTTTGTGGATGAAATCATCGGCCCCAACCTCCCGAATGACCGCGCCTCGCAAGACATGAACAACCGCGCCGGTGTTTCCTTCCCAACGGCAAAAGTCACGATCACTCGCTGACGAGGCCGCGTGCTCGCAATGCGTACTTGATGTGTTTTTAACGCGTGAGGATGAATCATCACGCTAAGAGATGCAAGCCAACTGAAGTTGGCTGCCACCCAATGTGTATTAGCCGTCTTCAGACGGCTTTCACCTTGTTGCCCGAGGCTTCGGCGAAGTTAGGCGTCTGATGATTTCCAAATCTGTTTTGCGGCTCGCTGCGCGCGCAAGCATTCTTGCGGCAGCGCTGCTGTTGCCGCACACGCTCGCAGCCCAAAATTTCGAGCGCGTCGTCGAGGGCATTCCCGTTGAGCGGAACGGTCAAATGCTGTCTTTGCCCTTCGTCGGCGGGCTGGATATTTTTTTGCCGCAATTCGTCGATATCGACGCCGATGGCGATTTCGACTTGTTTATTTCACAGCCGGAGGAAAGCAGCCCGCGCCTTTCCCTGTTCGAAAATACCGGCACGCCGCAGGCGCATCATTTTCGACTCAACAGCTCGCCGTTTGATACGATGAGCGTGAACTCGTGGTTCTATTTCGTCGATATCGACGCTGACGGTGATTTTGATTTCTATCATGCCGATGGCCGCAATGGCTTGCGTTTTCGCCGCAATATCGGCTCGCCCGCGCAAGCGCGTTTTATTTTGGAAGCCGCAAGCGTCGTCGACGTCACCGGCTTCAACGTCGTCAGCGAGTATACCAGTATTCCGGCTTTCGTTGATATCGACGCCGATGGCGATTATGATTTTTTCTATGGTAATGTACTCGGCTACATCGTTTTATATCGCAACATCGGCGATGCCCGAACTCCGGCTTTCTTTTTCGAGACGGACTTTTGGCAAGAGTTGAAAATCGTTTCGAGCGGCGGATTACTTGCACCGGCCACCACTACAACACCCCCCTTCATCCTCCCAGAAGAGGAGACTCATCAAACAATTCCCCCCTCGAGGGGGGTGTCGCTGGCATCTTCGGAAAAATTCGTTTCGTATCAACACGGCGCCAACGGCATTGCCTTCGATGATCTCGATCACGACGGCGATCAAGATTTATTTTACGGCGATCTATTTCATCGCAGCGTCTATTTTCTGCGCAACGACGGCAGCGCGCAAAACCCGGCGGTCGCCATCACCGACACGACTTTTCCGCAGCCGCAACCGGTGGCCACGCTCGGCCACAACATTCCGCGCTTCGCGGATATTGATGCCGACGGTGACGACGATTTTTTCGTCGCGGGCTTGCGCCAAATTCAAAACAACTTTCTTTTCTATCGCAACGTCGGCGAAGCCACGCGGCCGCAGCTGAAAAGCGCTACGCAAATTTTTTTACCGGCTCTCGACGCGGGCAGCTATAGCGTTCCCGCGTTCGGCGACCTCGACGGCGACGGTGATCTCGACATGCTACTCGGCAATTTTGACGGCCAGTTCGTGTACTATGAAAACCGCGGCACGCCCCGTGCGCCTTCGCTATATTGGATCACAGATACCTTTCAAAACCTTCGCCTTGATTTTTTCGCCACCTCTTCGCCCGAGTTCGTCGATATTGATCACGACGGCGATTTAGATCTCTTTGCCGGCTCTTATTCCGGCCGGCTGGCCTTTTTTGAAAACCGTGGCGCCTCGCGTTCGCCAAATTTTGTTTTGAACACGAGCAACTTCGCCGGCATCGACGTGGGCAATGCCAGCGCGCCCTTTTTCGCGGACGGCGACCGCGACGGTGATTTCGATTTGTACGTCGGCGAGAACTTTGCCGGCCTGGTGAATATTTTCGAAAACACCGGCAGCGCGCAACAACCCGTGTTTTCCGCGGACCCGCAAAAGGTTCTCGCGCACGCCATGCCGAGCGATGATGCCGTTCCGTGTTTGTTGGATTTTGACGGCGACGGTTTTCTTGATCTCTTCATCGGCCAACGCGCAGGTAAAATTCTCCACTATCGCGGCACTGCGGCGCTCGATTCATTCGAATTGGTGAGCAGCGCGTTTGAAAACATCGACGTCGGCTTGAACAGCGCGCCGCGTTTCGTGGATTGGGATAACGACGGCAAGTGGGATTTGATCGTCGGCGAGCAAGCCGGCGGCTTGAATTATTATCGCGCCCTGACCGGCAATGACGTAAAATCATCTTATGAAGTGCCAGCTTCTTTTTCGCTGCACGCGTATCCCAATCCGTTTGCAGAGCGCGTGACCGTTGTGTTGCATGGGCAAGCCGCGCGCTTTTCGGAGGCGCCAAGACTTCGCGTCTATAATCTTATCGGAGAGATCATCGCAGAAATCAAGTTGCAAAATGCCGGCACAGGAACGTGGCACGCGCAGTGGTTGCCGGAGGCATTTCGCACGACGAGAGGAATCTATTTTGTGGAAGCCAAATGGAAGAAGCTGCAAATCACACGAAAGATTTTTTATCAACATCGCTAAATGAAGAGGGTCATACTATGGATTCAAAATTTTTGCGCGCGGACGAGCTTGGCATTCGTCTTGAGATAGTTGGCGGGCTTCCTATTTGGGAAAGCTCGCCAGTTATCAAGCACCAAAAGGCGATTGATAGGATTCGCGATGGCATCTCAAAAGTTTCTTCGAGCATGAATGCGTGCGCTTGTGTTCATCTCGCTGATGTCTATGTCAGTTTTCCGGACGGTTCATTGAAACGCCCTGACATCGCCATTTTCTGTCGCGAGCCGGAGGAAGAGGAAGAGCCGGCTACGCTCATTCCCGAAGCCGTGATCGAAGTGATCAGCAAAGGCTATGAAGCCAAGGACCTCGAAATTGCGCCGCGCTTTTATCTTTCGCAAGGCGTGAAAGATGTCGTGGTCTTCGATCCGTATACGTTGCTCGTGCTGCACGTTCGTAAAGACGGCACGAAGCGGCTCATCTCGCCGGCGCAAATCAAATTGGAGTGCGGATGTCAATGCACGGTTTGAAACCGTGGTTGATCCGTTTGCTCATCACGTTCGGACACAGATCAATGCAGTTTCTCACTGATTTTATCTGTGATGATCAGTGGAAATCCGCGTCCAATAAGCTAATCTAGACCTGAATCCGTGATATAGACATACACTTTATTGAAAGCTGATATAATCGACCCTACAAAGAACTCAAGGTGTATGGTAATGGCGTTGAAGTCGGGAAGGTTTTAGCGTTTTGAAGTGCGGCGTCGG